>VOFC01005591.1_pt1 | contig 66958 bp, 87 predicted proteins | sample 5384161 | NCBI WGS metagenome assembly VOFC01 (sample SAMN12384722, study PRJNA508395) | human gut metagenome | isolation source: healthy gut B | host: Homo sapiens
GCAGATGCCATCGTGACCGACATTCTCCAGCATGACAGGAACGCCCGTGTGGCAATCGAGTGTCTGCTGAAAAGAGCCAGCTTTTTATTGCCGGCGAAGTCACTACCGATTACCGGCCAAACTATCAGCAGATCGTCCATAATGTGTTCAACCGTATCGGCACCGAAAAGCTGGGGTGGAACCTGACGGAGCTTCTTCGCATTGGCATTCTGGTGGACAAGCAGTCACCGGATATTGCACTGGGTGTGGATAAGGGCGGTGCCGGTGACCAGGGTATCATGTACGGCTACGCCACCAACGAGACGGCAGAGCAGATGCCGATCCCGTACATGGTCGCCACCAAGTTTCTACAGCTGCTGAAGAACCATCCGTCCAAGATGTTCCGTGCGGATGCCAAGGCACAGGTCAGCTACGATTACGACACCGGTCGTATCACCACCTTCCTCTGCTCCGTGCAGCACAGCCCGGATGTGGAGGTCAGCGACTTCCGGCACATCATCGAATCCATGATGGTGCTGGCCGCTTGCGAGTACGGTCTGGACGGTGACTTCACGAAGCTGGTTAATCCGACCGGTCGTTTCGTGCTGGGCGGCAGCTATGCCGATTGCGGTGTGACTGGCCGGAAGCTGGCGTGCGATACCTACGGCGGCATCGGGCGCATGGGCGGCGGGGCGCTGAGCGGCAAAGACCCCACCAAGGTGGACCGCTCCGCAGCATACATGGCGAGGAAGATTGCCAAGGACATCGTGCAGGCGGGCTACGCTGACAAGTGCGAAGTCCAGCTGGCTTACGCCATCGGTGTGGTTCAGCCGGTGGGCGTGGCTGTAGAGTGCTTCGGTACGGAACACCAGTCGCTGGACTTCATCGAAGCCTATGTCCATGACAGCTACGACCTGACCCCGCAGGGTATCATCAAGCGGCTGGGACTGCTGGATGTAGATTACAACAAGGTCAGTGCTTACGGTCACTTCGGTAAGGCTGGGCTTCCGTGGGAGGACTGACCTATGCCGTACAGACCAAAGACACCGTGCCATCACCCCGGCTGTCCGGAGCTGGTCGAACCCGGCCGGCTTTACTGTGAGAAGCATCTGCCTCTCCACCCAGAAGCCACCCGCCCGGCAGCGAAGCGTGGATACAACAGACGGTGGCAGAAAGCCAGAAAGTCGTATCTGGAAGCTCATCCACTCTGTGTGCAGTGTGCCAAGCAGGGCAAGTACGTCCGGGCAACGGTGGTGGATCACATCATTCCGCACCGTGGTGACCAGAAACTTTTCTGGGACCAGAACAACTGGCAGTCGCTCTGCAAAAGCTGCCACGATAAGAAGACGCTGACCGAGGACATCAACCCGACCTACACCTACTGACACCCCCGCCGGGGGCCGGGTTCACTTCTCTGTGGTGAAGTCACACGGAGACCGGTGCGCCCTTTTCTGTGAAAAACCGCAAAATTCATAGGCCGGGGGTCAGAGGAATAACGGCGCAAAATGAAACAGGAAAATGTACAGGCATCGGAGCTTCGGTTCCGGTGCCATTCTTTTTCCCCGAAATGAACCAAAGTGTGTGAAAACTCTCGTAAACAGGGAGCTTTCGCACATTTTAGCTTGTTCCGGGAGGAGCAGGGGCGGGCGAGAATCGGCCGCCGCAACAACGATCCAACCTGGCGGGGCAGTGCCGATTTCCACTTCGCCGCTTTTCGTATGTATTATGAGATTTTTCTAAGAAACCGCCGAAGAAACGGCGAAAAATGAGAGTGAGGTGAGGGCGGATGGAAGATTACACAGCTGAGATGATCAAGGACATGGCGTTTTCCTTCTGCCCTCAGTGCGGTACGGCAATCATACCAAACCATAAAGGCAGACCACGGAAGTTCTGCTCTCCGGAATGCCGGTCACGGTGGAACAACACCCATCCAAAGCCGGAGAACTGGAAGACCGTGCGGTCGAAGATCTGCCCGGTGTGCGGCAGGGAGTTTTCCTACCGGCACCAGTATGGTCTGGAACGGAAATATTGCAGCCGTGCCTGTGCAAACAAAGGACGCTGGAAGGAGGGCGATGCAAATGGAAGAACCGCTGAACATAGAACGTGATGTGGTAAAGAACGGTGTCCGGCTGGACTGTGTGTTTGAGGGCTATGAGTACCGCCCGGAGAGAGAGAAGAAGTCCGAAGCCAGCGGCTTGCCGGGTTTGAATGTGTGGAGATCGCAGAAAACACAGGGCTGTCTTTGGAACAGGTCACAGATTACTGTCGAGAACTGGGTCTGCCGGAAACGGGGAGCTGCCAGTTACAGCCACCGGATGGGGCGGGGGAACGGCGCTGTCCGGTTTGCGGACGCATTCTCGTACAGAGAGGAAACAGTGGTCGGAGACGGTTCTGTTCTCCGGCTTGCCGGGAGGAATATTACAGGCAGCATAAGTCTTTTCGGATCGCGGTCTGTAAAAACTGTGGAAGGGAGTTCCACGCCGTAGATGAAGGAAAACGGCAGCGGAAGTTCTGCAGTCTGAATTGTTACTGGGATTATCGATACGGGATGAAGGGAGTGGATGAGGATGAGTAAGATTATCGGTGTGTTTCCTATGTTCAACACCGGGGGTATCTGTGTACATGCGATTGACGATGCGGAAGATAAGGTCCTGGCATCCGTGAACGGGGAAAACCCGGAATGGTGCGAGATGTCTGAACAGCCGCAGGAAGATGGAGATGAGATGGAGTCGGGCTTTTTGTTCGGCTCCTTTTTCGTGCCGTTCTCCGGGGTCATACGCATGTGAATCTGAAACGGGAGGGCCTACATGAAAGCGACTGCTGAACTGAAGATGCTGCCGGTGTCCGTACTCAAGCCGGCCGCATACAATCCCCGGAAAAAGCTGAAGCCGGGGGATAAAGAGTACGAGAAGATCAAGAACTCCATCACGGAGTTCGGGTTCGCAGATCCTTTGGTGGTCAATGCCGATATGACGATCATCGGCGGCCACCAGAGATTGACTGTAGCGATGGAGCTGGGATACACCGAAGTGCCTTGTGCGGTGGTGGACATCGACAAGACCAGGGAAAAAGCCCTGAACATTGCGCTCAACAAGATCACGGGTGCATGGGATGATTCCCTGCTGGCCGACCTTCTGAAGGACATCGAGGATTCCAACTTCGACCTTGGCAAGACCGGCTTTGAGCCGCCGGAGATCGAGACGCTGTTCAACAAAGTCCACAGCAAAGAGGTCAAGGAAGATGACTTCGATGTGGAATCCGAGTTGAAGCAGCCATGCTTCTCCAAAGAGGGTGACCTCTGGCATCTGGGAAAGCACATCGTTCTGTGCGGTGATTCTACCAAAGCAGAATGCTACAACACCCTGATGGACGGAACCAAGGCAAATCTGGTCCTTTCCGATCCCCCTTATAACGTGGATGTGGAAGAGACTGCCGGTAAGATCCTGAATGACAACATGAGCGATTCGGAATTCTACCAGTTCCTTCTGGCAGCGTTCCAGCAGATGCACGGCCATCTTGCAGATGACGGTTCCATCTACATCTTCCATGCAGATACGGAAGGGCTGAACTTTAGTAAGGCATTCAAGGATGCCGGGTTCTACCTGTCCGGGTGCTGTATCTGGAAGAAGAATGCGTTGGTGCTGGGACGAAGTCCTTACCAATGGCAGCACGAGCCGTGTCTTTACGGCTGGAAGCAGAAGGGAAAGCACCAGTGGTATTCCGACCGGAAGCAGACGACCATCTGGGAGTATGACCGGCCGAAGTCCAACAAGGACCATCCGACCATGAAGCCCATCGGCCTGATGAGCTATCCGATCCGAAATTCCACCATGACCAACGGCATCGTCCTCGATCCGTTCCTTGGCAGCGGCTCGACCCTGATCGCCTGCGAAGAAACCGACCGTGTGTGCCGAGGCATCGAGCTGGACCCGAAGTTCGTGGATGTGATCGTGAAGCGGTACATCGAACACAGCGATGGTCACTACGATGATGTGTTTGTTGTCCGTGACGGTCAGAAGCTGAAGTTCGAGGAAGTGGCGACCTTCGAGCCGGAAAGCGAGGATGCTGATGCCTGATGTAAAATGCGTCCTCATCCATGACAACTTCCAGAATTTCAAGTCTTATAACATCCCCAAGGCGCAGCTGGTGATCGCAGACATTCCGTACAACATCGGTACAGATTTCTATGCCAGCCGGCCGGACTGGTATGTGGATGGCGACAACAAAAACGGGGAGAGTAGCAAGGCGCGGAAGGCGGCATTCAATACCGATTTCACCTTCAACATTGCAGAGTATTTCCACTTCTGCAACCGCCTGCTGAAGAAAGAACCCGGCACAGGAGAGAAGGATGCGCCGTGCATGATCGTGTTCTGTGCGTTTCAACAGATCCCGAAGGTGATCACCGAAGCAGAGAAATACGGTTTCAAGAATTATATCCCGCTGGTGTTTTGCAAGAACTACAGTCCGCAGGTTTTAAAGGCCAACATGAAGATCGTGGGTGCAACCGAGTATGCGCTGGTGCTGTATCGGGGAAAGCTCCCGAAGTTCCGTAATCTCGGTGAGGACGGAAAGCCCCATATGATCTTCAACTGGTTTGACTGGAAGCGGGATGGCAGGGAATATCCGAAAATCCATCCTTCCCAGAAACCGATCTCCGTGCTGAAACGACTGATCGAGACCTTTACAGATGAGGGCGATGTGGTCATTGACCCCTGCGCCGGCAGCGGCTCCACGCTGAGAGCAGCAAGAGAACTGGGGCGCAACAGCTACGGATTTGAAGTATCCAGAGACTTTTACCAGAAAGCAAATGAGCAGATGCTCGGAGAGGAGGTCGCCGGATGAGCACAGAACAGAATAAGACTTTGACCCTCGGCAGCCTCTTTGATGGCTCCGGGGGTTTTCCATTGGGCGGTCTGTTGACCGGGCAGATCACTCCGGTGTGGAGCAGCGAGATCGAGCCGTTTGCCATCCGGGTCACGACCAAACGTCTGCCGCAGGTGAAGCACTACGGAGATGTGTCTGCCATCAGCGGAGCAGACCTGCCTCCAGTGGACATCATCACTTTTGGGAGTCCCTGTCAGGATATGTCCATCGCTGGTAAGCGGGACGGTCTGGATGGTTCACGGTCCAGCCTGTTTTACGAAGCAATCCGAATCGTGAAGGAAATGAGGTGTAAGACCAATGGAGAAAAACCAAGATTTATCGTGTGGGAGAATGTGCCAGGGGCCTTCTCCTCAAACAAAGGACAGGACTTCAAAGCAGTCCTCGAAGCCGTCATCGGTGTTAAAGAACCGGCCGCCTCGGTGCCTGCGCCTGAGAAGAAAGGATGGCCCGACGCTGACTACTACGTGGGAGACGGATGGAGCGTCGCGTATCGAGTTCTTGATGCACAATGGTGGGGCGTTCCCCAAAGAAGAAAACGTATCTACCTTGTCGCAGATTTTGCAGACCAGAGTGCCCCAAAGGTACTATTTGAGTCCGAAGGCGTGTCTCGGTATTCTGCGGAGGGCTTCCGTACGTGGCAAAGAGCTGCCGCCGGTGCTGAAAGCGGCACTGGAGAGGCAGGCTGTAACGGAGCAGGAGGACGGATCAGTCTGAACGACCAGGGCGGCAGGCAGATGGATGTTTCCAAAGATGTGACCGGAACCCTACGGGCAGAGGAGCATGGGCATCAGCCGTGTGTTCTGGAAGCCGCCGGTTTTTGTACCGAGCATTCCGCAGATGCCAGAAGCATCGGATACGAGGAAGAGCGGTCACCGACCCTCCGAGCTGGTGTTGTGCCTGCCGCCATCGCACTGGAAAATCATCCTGCTGACAGCCGGGTGAAGATTTCCGAGGACGGTAAGGTGCAGACACTGACAAGCCGGTGTGGTACGGGTGGCGGTAATGTCCCGATGGTCATGGATGCTGTTGAAAATTCAGTGGAAAGCTCGGTGAAAGATGTTGAAAACTCCCCGGCAGTCACACTGAAAATTCGCTCCGGTTGCGAGGGCGGCGGGAAGGGAGCCATCTGGCAGGAAGAAAAGTCTGCCACACTCGGCTGCAACAACGACCAGACACTGTTCGTTCCGAAATGCTATGGTGTCTGTTCCAAAGCCAGCCATTCCATGATGTCCGATAATCCGCACAGCGGTTTTTATGAGGCCGAAACTTCCCGGACACTGGACCGCAGCGGCGGTGACCCGACCTGCAATCAGGGCGGCATCTGTGTGGTAGAGCCGGTCGCCTTTACCCAGAACCAGAGGGATGAAGTCCGGGATCTGGGAGATAAGTCAGCGGCACTGGCAGCAGATCCGGGGATGAAGCAGCAGACCTTTGTGGCACAGCCGGAAGATGTGACAGCGTTCCATGTGAACCAGCGCAATGAGCTGATCGATCTGCATGGCAAATCCGGCGCTTTGATGGCGACCCGGAGTGACCAGATGCAGACCTTCGTCCTGCAGGGCAACATGATCGGCCGCAAGGATGAGAACGGTCCGCAGGGGGATGGCGTCAATGAGGATGTCTGCTTTACACTGGATGCCACTGACCGCCATGCAGTCTGCGCACCGGAGGATGTGTATGCCATGACCACCGGCTCCTATATGCAGGTGGCAAAAGAAGTCGCACCGACCCTGATGGCACGGGATTACAAAGACCCGACCACCATCGCACCGGTACCGCATTTGAACGAGGGTGTCATGGGAACGGTGGCAACCGGGGCACATCCCAGCGGCTTCAACGGGCAGGATGCTTTCAATGACCGTCTGGTCATCGACAATCCGGAAGCACAGCCCGCACCTGTGACCTATACAGTTCGCCGTTTGACACCGACCGAGTGTGCCAGACTGCAGGGATTCCCTGACTGGTGGTGCAGAGATCTCGGAACGGAAGACCCGACCGAAGAAGAGCTGGCATTCTGGGCAGATGTGTTTGAAACGCACCGTAAGATCGTGACCCATGCCAAGAAGCCGAAGACGGAGAAGCAGATCCGGAAATGGCTGGCTGACCCGTATACGGATTCGGCAGAGTACCGTATCTGGGGCAACGGCATTTGCTTAGCCAACGCATTCTTTGTTCTGGCCGGCATCGCGTGGTGTGCAGGTCTGGAAGAATAAACTGGCCCGCTATATTACTAGGTAGAAAGCGACCTGGTGATATGGTGGGCTTACATATTGGTCCTATTTACACAACAGGTTTTGCGGTCCCTTGTGTAAATGGTCGAACATGAAGAATATCGGGAAATGGCCTTGCTATTCATCCGGTTTAGAGTGATATATGTGCTACCGAAAAGAACATCGGGATGCACAAAAACAAATGAACGAGAAGGAGCGATGAATTATGTTGAAATTTAAACTGAACGTAGCCGAGAGAAAGACCCTCGCAAAACGCATGGAGGAGCTGACCGGCATCCACCCTTACTATACCAAAGCACCTCTGTATTCTTACGACATCGGGAGCTACACCATCGACCGGAATGGCAACCTTCTGGTCGAGCCGGAGAATGCAGATGCCGAGCTGCTGACGACCCTGCTGAATGAGGGACTGATCCGCGGCGGCGAGAGCATTGAGAGCACGGATGACCAGATGGAAAACACGGAGCCGACCGACCATTTGGAAGAGGATCCTGTGACCGAGGATACCGAAGCAGAGACGGAGGTTTTGGACGAGCAGGAATCTGAAGATGAAAGTACCACAGAAGGGAACGAACCTGCGGAAGCCGAATCCGAGGAAGCATCGGAGCCGGATAATGCGGCAGAGGATGAGCCGGATGCAGAGGAGCCGGAAAGCGAGGAGCAATCAGAAGCAGAAGATCAGCCGGAAGAGGTGCCGCTGGACTTGGAACTTGCATTCCCGGTCAGCCAGCACAACGGTGTGACTCTCCGCAACCTGGTCAACCTTCTTTACAGCCGCGGCAAGCTCATCGGCAAGGCGACTGGAGGACACTTCCATGTGGAAGAGGGGCTGGTCGAGAAGCTGAAGGACGATAGCTGCACCTTTGCCATCATGAACTTCATCAATGCGGTCAGCGACTATGAGACTGAACATGGTGCTGCACTGGAAGGCCTGAAAATCACCACCGAGAAGGTCATCTTTACCGGCTTCCCGACTGCACCGGACCACGAACATCTGACGGCTTTTGCACAGCTGGCGGTGCTGATGAACCAGCAGGCGATCAGCCAGAAGCGCATCCAGGCAAAGGATGTCAACGATGAGAATGAGAAATACGCACTCCGCACTTGGCTCCTGCGGCTGTGGATGAACGGCCCGGATTTCAAAGAGACACGCAAGATCTCATGGAGAACCTTTCCGGCCATGCGGCTTTCCGCACGGATGAGGAAGCACAGAAGTTCCTTGCAAGGGAAAAGGCAAAACGGGATGCCCTGAAAGCCGCGAAACTGGCGGCACAGGAGGGCAGTGCCTCCGCTGGGGAAACGATTGCATCAGCAGATGCCGAGCCGACACAGCCCGACTGTGGGGCAGACACGGCGCAGATGCTGGAGGCGGGAGCGTAAGCTCCCAATCCCCCAATGGGGGCCGGAAAATATGCGAGACCCTCTTCCATTGTACCGATATTAGCTCTGAAAATGTACATTATCAAGCGGATAAACTGCAGAAATGTACACGATCATTCTGCCTTATATTTGTCGAATATATGTTCTTTTATATCCTTGCTATTATCCGCACCTGACGGTAATATGCACATACCGAAAGGGAAAACAAGGAAAAAACAAAGGAGAACATACCATGAACGATAAAACAAGAGAGCAGATTGAAGCCATGAAGAACCAGACCATCGGAGTTGAGATCGAGATGAACAACATCACCAGAGAAAAAGCGGCAAGAAAGGTCGCCGAGTACTTCGGAACCAGAGCATGGAACGCCGCCGGCGAGTACGGATATTACAGCTGGGCTTGCAAGGATGGACAGGGCAGGGTTTGGAAATTCCAGAGGGATGTGAGCATCTACGGACCGGACGCAGAAAAATGCGAACTGGTCACCCCGATCCTCACCTACGACGACATCGAACCTTGCAGGAAATCATCCGGCTGCTCCGAAAGGCAGGCGCAAAGAGCGGCCCAAGCCGCGGATGCGGAGTCCACATTCACATTGGCAAAGGCGACCACACCGCAAAGACCATCCGCAACCTTGTGAACATCATGGCGGCGCACGAACAGCAGATCGGCAGAGCCATCCGGATCGATGCAGGGCGCACCGGACAATATTGCCAGGTGGTCAACCATCGCTTCCTTGACCGGCTGAACCGCGAGAAGCCGACCACCATGCACAGGCTGGAAGACATCTGGTACGAAGGCAACGGCTCCAGCTGGGAAAACCGGAATGCCCACTACAATTCAAGCCGGTACCATATGCTGAACCTTCATGCCACCTTTACAAAAGGGACCATTGAATTCCGCCTTTTCCAATTCGCAGACCCAGCGGACGGAAAGTGCAACGGACTGCACGCCGGTGAGATGAAAGCCTATATCCAGCTTTGCCTCGCAATGAGCCAGCTTGCCAAGATGGTCAGGACGGCAAGCCCAAAGCCCCAGCAGACCGACAATGAAAAGTATGCGATGCGGTGCTGGATGCTGAGGCTGGGATTCATCGGGGATGAATTTGCAACGGCAAGGGAGATCCTTCTGCGGAACATGGAGGGCAACGCATCCTGGCGGAACAAATAAGCCGGGATGCACGGGCACCTTTTGGGCGGGCAACCGCCCTTGAGGTGGTAGAAGGAGGTGCAGGTTTATGAAAAGCACGTTAAAAAATGAAAACACACCGGGTGGCAGAACCTTTAAGGTGACCATCACCGAGACCTACCAGAGAACGGTGACCATTTATGAATCCGAGATGAAAGAGCCGACCGTGGAGGAAGCACAGCGTGTGGCAGAGGACTGGTGGCAGGACAGCCAGATCGAGCTTGGGACAGAGGATTTCCAGGGCGTGGAATTCACTGGCAGGGAGGACGGTGAGGCAGATGTTTGAGGTGATCAGCCGAGTCCCATCCAGATATTACCTTGCCTACGGAAGCAACCTCGACATGGAGCGGATGGGAAAGAGATGCCCTACGCTGTGGTGGTCGGCATGACCGAGATCAAGGGCTACCGGCTCCTGTTCAAAAAGAGCAAGACCGGCTGCTATGCCACCATCGAGCAGGATGCCAATGAAAGCGTACCTGCGGTGGTCTGGAAACTCTCGGAATACGATGAACTCCTGCTGGACCGGTACGAGGGCTGCCCACGATACTACTACAAGAAGCAGTTCCAGCTTCCGGTCTGGAACCTGAACGGGAACCGCATGAAAAAGGCAAAGCCCTGCATCGCTTATGTGATGCACGAGGACCGGCGGCTTGGCTGCCCGGATGCCGAGTATTTTGAACTGCTGCGTGGCGGATACAGCGACTGGGAATTTCCGCTGGACACACTGAAGCGTGGACTGGCAGCCAGTATCGGAAGGACGGAAGCCGTCCGGTATCTGAAGAAGCGGCAGATGATGTAAGAGTACACGATCAAAAGCAAAAAACATTGTGCAGTATATGATGCTCATAGGCCTTGATAAATCAGGGCAGAAGAGTGATATATACCATACCGCAAGACAAGAGCGGAGAAAACCGAAGGGAGAGATTCAAATGAAGAACAAGAAATATTACATCGCCTACGGCAGCAACCTGTCGGTGGAGCAGATGGCATACCGGTGTCCTGATGCAAAAATTGCAGGACAGGCGGTGCTGGCCGGCTGGGAGCTTTTGTTCCGCGGCTGCGCCACCATCGCACCGAACCCGAAGAAGAACACGCCGGTTCTGGTGTGGGAGATCTCGGAAAGGGACGAAGGAAACCTCGACCTCTATGAGGGCTACCCGAACTACTACCGCAAGGAAGATCTGAACATCGAACTGCTCCGGGAAAGGGCAGAGCCGGAGATGGTGACCGCAATGGTCTACATCATGGAGAACGACTTCGGACACCGCGCACCGAGCCGGTATTACTACAAAGTCCTGCATGACGGCTACAAGGCATTCCGCTTCCCGATGCACATCCTCGAAGGTGCGCTGAAGGAATGCATGGATAAGGATGCCGCACAGAAGATGATCGAGGAGGCGCAGGCATGAATTTCGCAGATCAGAAAACGGTCGAGAAGCTGAGAAAAGAGTTCCCGGTCGGATGCCGGATCGTCCTCGATGAAATGGATGACAGGCAGGCACCGCCCATCGGAACGCAGGGAACCTGCAACGGGGTCGATGATGCCGGAAACATCTTAGTGAGCTGGGATACCGGAAGCCATCTAAACGTTGCCTACGGCGCGGACAGTTGCCACCGTGTGGCAACGGATGCCGAGGTCAAGGTGTCGCTCGACCGCCTTGGTAAAACGCGACAGACCGGCCCACGTTGCCCCAGGTGCGGAGCAAAGCCCGACTGCTACGACCATCAGCAGCAGGCACTCAGCCGAAGGGCGGACATCCAGATCTGCAATCGCTGCGGAACGGAGGAAGCGTTAGAGGACATTGCATGGGGTGGACAGCAGAAGATGCATCTTGCAGACTGGGCAATCGTGAAAGGGGGCTGGGTCGAATGAAAGTTCTTCTGATCAAACCGATGGAGCATCCGCAGGTGGTGGACATTGAAAACTCTCTGAAAGAGTTCTACCGCATCCTCGACTGCGACTGCATCACAGCCACCTACCCGTGGGAAGAACGCGCCGCCCTGGTCACCGATGACAACGGGCTGTTCACCGAGAAGTCATTCAGCAGATACATTCCAGAGCTGGAGCAGCCCATCAAGGGAAACTTCTTCATTTGCGGATTGGGCGAGGAAGATTTCGCAGAACTGCCCCAGGACCTCATCCGGAAATTCAGGGAACGCTTCTGGGTGCCGGGGGCATTCGTCAGTATGTTCGGACAGATGGCGGTCATCCAGATGGATGACGGAACGAAGCCGGAATAAGATAGCACAATCAGAAAAATACCCTCTCGGCCAGAAAAGACCGGGAGGGCTTGGTTTAACAGGAGGAGCCTATGGGACACAGAAAGATGCCTGCTTATGGCGAGAGGGAACACGGCGGCAGATACATTCTGGATGATTATGTGTTTTCCAGAAATCACAATAAGGCAGAGCGAATCCGCAGATGGAAGCGTGATCTGAAGAAAAGAGCCAGAGCGCATAACCGCAGGGTGATGTATCAGGCAATACGGGGCGAAGCCGATTAGACGGAAAATGGGAGCCTCAAAAGAATGAGAACCCCCTTCCAGTTTACTGTATATTACCTCTGGAAAGCAACGATAGCAAGATGAACCGCCGCCATAATGTACACAAACATCTGGCAGCGGTTTTGTGTATCATACCAAACCAAAACGGGGGATACGAGGCAGAGCCCCAGCCTCCGCTGGGGAGCCTCTGTGGGATTCCTTAGAAGAAATCCCTCATGCTCATGCCGACCTCGTTCAGTCGTTCCTCCATACTGTGGTAGTGCCAATCCTCTTCCTCTTCTTCGACCTCTTCCTCAAGCTCCTCTGGGAAAGGGTCGTGCCGCCATCCGGCTTTCTGGTATTCTTCTTCCCGGATGTCGTTGCGGTCGTAAATGTCCAGCTCGTATTCTTCTTCAAGCTCTGCGATGCGGTTTTCGATTGCGGTTTCAACTTCTGTAATGGTCTTTTTCATGGTTTTTGTCCTCCGTTTTTGGTTTGGTTTTCTTTGCTTTCGTTGTGTGTATAATGCCGCAGAAACACATATATAGCAAGTCAATCAGGGGTCATATATGTACCAAACATGAGGGACGAAGATCGTTGATAATATGAGGTTTTATGGCCTTGCTATCACAGGGCAGTGACGGTAATATACAGCTACAAAAAGCAAAGGAGGACAGCAGAATGGCTGATTGGAGAACATGGAAAAAAAGGAAGAAAGACAACATGGCACTGGGACGAATTCGATGGTAGCGGAAGCCGGGAAGGGATCATCACCGAGGTTCATGAAGACCATGCGATTATGGAAGCAGACGGCATGCACCTCTGGATCGACGATGACACGGCAGAGATGTTCAGCTAAGAAAAACGGGGAGGGAAACTTCCCCGGATAAACACATAAATCTACCAGATCAGGGCGCAGATGATCGTGTACTTTAGCCGCTTGATAGTGTCCGGCAGTGACGGTAATATACAGCTACCAAAACGAAAGGGGCAAAGAACATGGAACGCTACACTTACGAGATTATCTTTACACGGCTGGATGGACAGCCGGATGAAATCCAGCAGCACACCAGCGAGGAGCTGGCAAGAGAATGCTTCCGGCTTTTCGATGAGCCGGATAGCGCAGAGATGTACAGCAAAATCGAACTTAGCTGCCACGACTGGGAAACAGGCATGGATGAGATTCTGGAAACGATGACATTCTGAGGAGGAAAATACCATGACCTACACAAAAATCAACCTTTACCTTGCAAACGGAATTCCAGAGGCACTCAGCAACCTCTGGTACGGAAGCGACAGCGCGGTGGTCGAGATCAGGGATGCCGTTGAGGATGCGAAGAACGGCAAGGACCTTCTGAACCGCATCCACAAGATGAAGCTCCTGCGGAAATTCACCCTCGACAGGGAGAACGACAAGCGCATCCGCTTCAAGGGAACGGACTGCTTGGGCAACGTAAGCTACCTCGAAATCATCCGGTAAAGGCAAGACCGACAGGCGCAAGGGGCTGGAATTGACCAGCCTTTTGCTCGTGTCTGTCTTCCGAAAGCTGGCATGAAAAGCACATAAATATGACAATTACAGGACTGAATGATCGTGTAGTTTAGCCGCTTGATAGTGCTCGAGGTGACGGTAATATACAGTCACCGAAAGGAAGGAAAACAACAAAAACGGAGGATACGACAATGACGAAGAACGAAGAGCGCATCAATAAACTTTTCAAGGAACTGGTACCGGAGACGGGCAAGGCGGGCAGCCTCGCAGGGGAGCTGGTAAGGGCAATGAGCCGCATCGGATACCGCTTTTACAACGACGGCGACCAGCTGGGCATCGGCTACGGCAAGGAAACCTGCAACCCTGCAGGGCGGTTCCTTGGAGTCAAGGGCAACGACAAAATCGCAAAGCTGACTGCAGATGCCTGGGCAGTCTACAGCGAGGAAGCCTACGAAAAGGTTCTGGACATCCTTTGCGGAGCGGTTGCCGACTATGTCGAGCAGAACCCAGACCTTAGAACCCAGCCGACCGAAGATATGTGGGACTTCAAGGATGAGGAAGAAGACCAGGATGACAGCTGGGATGAAGAAGAAGATGACTGGGACGAAGAGGAGTACGACGAAGACGAAGAAGACGACTAAGCCAGAGAAACACATGGGGCTTGCCGGTAACGGCAGCCCTTTTTTCTTCTGCTGTAATACGCACAGTTCCGGGGGGAACATATTTGTGTAGTATAGCCGCTTGATAGTGTGTGACATAGACGGTAATATGCACATACCGAAAGGGAAAACAAAGAAAAACGGAGGAAACCACCATGAAGAAGAACATCACCAAGGAAGAAGAAAAAGCCCTGCTGGAGATCGCTAAGCGCCTGCTGGCAGCGGTAGACAGCCGGGGCGACCTCGAAGCCCGCGATAATGACAGCGAGGACTTCATTGAGGTTCCGGTCTGGGGCATCCAGAAAGCAATGGAGGAAGCCTACTTGCTGGGACGGATGACCAGATAAACCGACAGCCCCCGACACAGCCCCAACACAGGGGCTTGTGCCACGGGTGGCAAAACGATCCGAATGAACCGACAACGCCCCACACAGGGGCAGATGTGGCGGCGTGGATGCGCCAGAAAGGAGAAGCACATGGAAGAGCGGATGATGGATGTCATCGTGGAAATCTACAACCACATGGAGGACAGCGATAAGGATGCCTTTACGCTGGAGGATGCCGAGGATATGGTGGAAGACCAGATCAGGATGGATAAGGAAGCCGGACGGGAACCGCTGGCATATGACCCGCAGTTCTTCTACGATACCATTGTGGAACTCATGGAGCAGGATGCAGAGTGATGTACATTCTGCTTGGTATTCAGGGCAGAAGATCGTGTACTTTAGCCGCTTGCTATCTGCTGCACCTGACGGTAATATGCACATACCGAAAGGGGAAAGCCCCAAGGGAAAAACGAAAACACGGAGGAATTCACCATGAAAAAGCATTTGATCGACTTTCCAGAAAACAACATCAGCATTGAGAGTTTCTACGACCGACTCAGACCTTGCTACGACAGCATCATGCAGTTCGGTGACCGGGTTTTGGTTGCCCAGATGAACTGGAACGGCATGCTGGAGGGAGCGGTATACGGATTTGTGGAAGACCCAGAGGAAGGCTGGTCACCGATTGAGTGCCGACTGGAGCTTCTGAAGATTTCCGATGAGACCTACACGGATGCCGGTCACGCGATCGAGTGGTGCATCAAGAACGCACACTGAAAAAGGGCAGAGCTCCTTCGGGGGCTTTTGCTCGTAGTGGCGGATTTCTCCAGTGTGGAAATACACATAAATCCGACAAAAAGAGGTGTGTATGATCGTGCGGCATAGCCGCTTGCTATGTCCGGGCAGTGACGGTAATATACAGTCACAACGAAGGGAAAAGCCCTACGGAAAACAAAACACACGGAGGATACAGACCATGACGAACAAAGCAAAAACCTACCTTAAGAACATTCAGGAAGCCGACACCGAGAAGAAGCTGATCGGCATCGAGATCGCCTTCAAGCAGGACATGACCCTCAGCTGCAGCGACCTCGGAAGCCTTTGCAGGGCGGCAGAGGACAGGCGGTACAGCCTGCGGAACAACGAGGAAACGCTGAAGCTGAAGCAGATCCTTTTCTTCCGGACGAAAGCGGAGATGGATGCCTACCACGACATGAGCCGCAAGCCGGAAGACTGGACAGAAGCGGAGATCGAGCAGCAGAGAAGCCGCTTCTGCAGCGTCTGGCAGGTCATCGAGGAAGCGGAGTTGGTCGATGAGTACGAGGCTTGGAAAGAAGCCAACCCCAACGCATAACAATACCCAAAAGGTACACGCCCCATGAGGGGCTGTGCCTCGTATCCGATGTGTTTTATATAAAGTTGTCGAAATGGGAAACTACTTACTATTCATACGAAAAAGTTTCCCGTTTGGGAAAATGATATTTTAAGGACTTCTTCGGAGGTCCTTTTTCTTTACCCATTTTTACAGAAGGGAGGGGAAGCCAATGGCTACCAGAGGCAGAAAACCAAAGCCGACCGCCATGAAGGAGCTGGAAGGCAATCCGGGCAAGCATCCGCTGAACACCAGCGAACCGAAGCCCAACAAGAAAGCACCGGCCTGTCCGAAGTGGCTGGAGCCGGAAGCAAAGAAAGAGTGGCGCAGACTTGCAAAACAGATGGAAGCCATCGGCATCCTGACCGAGGTGGATATGGCGGCCTTTGCCGGTTACTGTCAGGCATATGCCCGATGGAAGGAGGCAGAGGAGTTCATCACCCAGCACGGCACCATTGTCAAGACCCCGTCCGGCTACTGGCAGCAGGTGCCGCAGGTGTCCATCGCACAGACCTATCTGAAGATCATGAACAAGTTCGCAGAGCAGTTCGGCCTGACCCCGTCCTCCCGAAGCCGCATCATTGCTTCAGACGGCGGTCCTGCGGATGCTACCGATGAGATGGAAAATCTGCTGGGAGGAGGTGGAAGCTGATGGCAGAGTGCAGACCGAAAAACTATCCAAAACTGAAGGACTATAAACCAAGTCGGTTCATGCTTCCCAGCTGCCATTACGATGCCGCAAAAGCAGATCGGGCAGTAACCTTTATTGAGAACCTCCGACACACCAAAGGTAAGTGGGCAGGAAAGCGGTTCTGGCTGCTTCCGTGGCAGGAGCAGATCATCCGGGATGTGTTCGGCATCGTGGACGAAAAAAGGGAACCGTCAGTTTCGCACGGCTTATGTCGAAATCGGCAAGAAAAACGGAAAATCCGAGCTTGCCGCTGCGGTGGCCTTGTATCTGCTTTTTGCCGATAATGAGCCATCTGCCGAAGTCTATGGTGCTGCAGCTGACCGCCAGCAGGCATCCATCGTTTTTGATGTTGCCCACCAGATGGTGCAGATGACCCCGGCACTTTTGAAACGGTGCAAGATCATGGCGGCTACGAAGCGCATTGTGAACTACGGGAACGCAGGATTCTATCAAGTCTTGTCTGCCGAAGTTGGTACGAAACACGGCTTGAACGTGTCAGGTCTTGTTCTGGATGAGGTTCATGCCCAGCCAAACCGGAAACTCTACGATGTCCTTACCAAAGGTTCCGGTGACGCCCGTGAACAGCCGCTGTTCTTCCTGATCACCACGGCCGGCACGGACAAGGAGAGCATCTGCTACGAGCTCCACATGAAAGCCCTTGACCTGCTGGCTGGCCGTAAGATCGACCACACCTTCTATCCTGTGGTCTATGGACTGACAGATGAGGATGACTGGCATGATGAAGCCAACTGGTATAAAGGCAAATCCCTCATTGGGGCAGAATTCAGATCCAGCGTGTCCGGGATGCATATCAGGAAGCACTGGATAACCCGGCAGAGGAGAATGTGTTCAAGCAGCTTCGTCTGAACATGTGGGTGTCCTCGCTGACTCGGTTTATCCCGGAACACATCTATGACCTCGGCAATCAGCCAATCGATATGGAAGCACTTAAAGGCCGTGACTGTTATGGAGGACTGGACTTGTCCAGCACTGGAGACATCACGGCTTTTGTGCTGATGTTCCCGCCCAGAGTTCCAGAGGAGAAGTACATCATGCTTCCGTTTTTCTGGATACCGGAGGACACGATCCCCCAGCGGGTGCGCAGGGCATCCGTTCCGTATGATGTCTGGTATCAGCAGGGCTACCTGATGGCGACCGAGGGAAATGTCATCCACTACGGCTTTATCGAAAAGGTTATCGAGGAGCTGGGCAAGACCTATCACATTCTGGAGATTGCCTTTGACCGATGGGGAGCCGTGCAGATGACCCAGAACCTTGAGGATGGGATTCACAGTCGTGCCTTTCGGTCAGGGATTCAAAGATATGAGCCCGCCTACCAAGGAGTTCTACAAGCTCCTGATGGAAGGCAGGATCATCCACGGCGGCAATCCGGTCATGGCATGGATGGCGGGGAATGTGGTCGTGGATACCGACCCGGCTGGCAACATCAAGCCGACCAAGGCGAAGTCGCCGGAGAAGATCGATGGTATCGTCGCTGCGATCATGGCGCTGGACCGCTGCATCCGAAATGAAGGTCAGCAGCAGGGAAGCGTCTACGACGAACGTGACATGATCGTTTTTTGATATGAAGATTTGGAGGAAAACACAATGAAGTATCTGATGAGTGCAGAATGGTGGAAGGCAGCCGGCATCCGTGCTGCAAAGACGATGTTCCAGACTGGTGCGGCTCTGGTCGTGACACAGATGCCCGGCGGCAGTGTGGACTGGATGGCGGTCGGCAGTGCAGTGATCGTGGCAGGTGTTGCGTCCCTTGGCACCAGCCTTGCCGGTCTGCCGGAACTGGAAAAGGGGGATAAGGCTTAATGGGATTCTGGGAATGGATGGGGTTTGAGAATCCAAGGGATTCTCCCAAAACAGAACAGCCAAAAGAAGGTCTGCCGCAGGTCACGGATAATGTCCGCGATTCCGGGCAGACCTTTGTGTTTGGGCGTTCCAATGCCGGGGAGCAGGTGGATGAAAAAGCCGCCATGCAGATCCCGACTGTATATGCCTGTGTCCGTCTGCTGGCAGAGTCCATTGCGGCACTGCCGCTGCATCTCTACCGGGTGACAGACAACAACGGCAACAAGGAAAAGGCACGGGATCATCCGCTGTACAAGATCCTGTATCGCCAGCCCAACCCGGAGATGACATCCTTTGTCTTCTGGGAAACACTGATGACCCACCTGCTCCTCTGGGGCAACGCCTATGCACAGATCGTCCGGGATGGCAAGAACACGGTGCTTGGTCTGTATCCGCTTTTACCGGAAAATGTCGAAGTGGACCGGGATGAGAGCGGCGAGCTCTATTATATCTACCACGCATACACGGATGAAGTTCCGGGAGAGCAGAACAAGGACATCTACTTCCGCCGGGACGAGATTTTTCATGTGCCGGGACTGGGCTTCAATGGGCTGATCGGTTTTTCACCAATCGCCATGATGAAGAACAGTCTCGGTACTTCCATTGCGGTAGATAAATACGGTTCCTCTTTCTTCAAGAACGGCGCACAGCCCAGTGGTGTGCTGGAACATCCTGGCGTTGTGAAAGACCCGAACCGTATCCGGGATAGCTGGGAAGCGGCTTATGGCGGTGCAGCCAATGCCCATCGCGTGGCTGTGCTGGAAGAGGGCATGGCCTACAAACCGATCTCCCTGCCGCCGGAGGACAGCCAGTTTTTGGAGACGAAGCAGTTTTCCGTGACGGAGATCTGCCGCATCTTCCGTGTGCCTCCGCATCTGGTGGCTGACCTGTCCAGGGCGACCTTCTCCAACATTGAATACCAGTCACTGAATTTCGTGATGCACTCCCTGACTCCGTGGCTTGTCCGCATCGAGCAGGGCATCATCAAGGATCTGCTGCTGGAAGAGGAACAGGATACCTACTTTCCGAAATTCAATGTGGATGGTCTGCTTCGTGGCGACTACCAGAGCCGGATGAACGGTTATGCGACCGGCATCAGCAACGGCTTCCTCTCTCCAAATGATGTGCATCGTCTGGAGAACATGGACCTCATCCCGGCAGAGGAGGGCGGTGACGACTACTACCTGAACGGCGGCTATGTGAAGCTGAAAGATGCAGGGGTGGCACAGCAGAATAAAGCTGCCGCAGTCCAGCAGAATCAGCCGAAAGAAACACAGCCCGACCCGGAAGAAGAACCTGACAGCGATAATCGGCTGAGTGAGAGTAAGCCACGGAAAAATGGAAGGAGAACCCGATGAAGAAATTCTGGAACTGGATCAAAAACAGTGACGATACCAGAATCCTCCGGCTGGAAGGCCCCATCGATGAGGAATCATTCTGGGGCGATGAAATAACGCCGCAGATGTTCCGGGATGAGCTGGAATCCGGCGAGGGGGGATGTGACCGTCTGGATCAACTCTCCGGGCGGCAATGTGTTCGCCGCTGCTGAGATCTATACCATGCTTAAGGACTACAAGGGCAGTATCACGGTCAAGATCGATGCGATTGCGGCATCTGCTGCATCCGTTGTGGCGATGGCCGGTGATACTGTCCAGATGAGTCCTGTTGCCATGCTGATGATCCATGACCCCAGCACTGTTGCAATGGGCAACACCAAGGACATGGAAAAGGCCATCGAGGTGCTGACCGAGGTCAAGGAAAGCATCATCAATGCCTACGCAGCGAAGAGCGGCCTCAGCCACGCCCGCATCGCCAACCTCATGAGCAATGAGACCTGGATGAATGCGAAGAAGGCTGTGGAGCTGGGCTTCGCAGACGAGATCCTCTTTGCAAAGAAAGAGGAGGAGCCGGACAGTGACCCGGCAGACCCGGAAAATCCGGAAGAAGACCCTGACAGTGAACCGGGCGAGGGCGAAGAAAAGAAGCCGTTCCAGAAGGATACGGCAGGGCACCTTTTCTCTAGCCGTCAGATGGATCTAATCGTCTTGAACCGTCTGGGTGTGAAGCCGGAAGATGTGGGGCAGAAATACACTGAACCAAAGAAACCGGATGCCGAGCCGCCAGCTGACCCGAAACCGTCCGCAGAGCCGACCCCTCCGGCAGAACCGCCTGCCAATCTGGGACCTGTTCTTGACATGGACGGCAAGACCGAGGATGGCAGCATCCCTTACAATATCCTGATGAAACAGCTTGAGTGCATGAAGTGATGTGCATCCAGGCTGTTTTTATATCCAATCAACCATCACAAATTTATGGAGGAAACGTACTATGAGTAAGATTCTGGAACTGCGCACCAAGCGCAACACTCTCTGGGAGCAGACCAAGGACTTTCTGGAGAAGAACCGCGGCGAGAACGGTCTGGTAAAGGCTGAGGCCGTGGAGCAGTACAACAAGATGGCACAGGAGGTCAAGGACCTGGGTGCAGAGATCGAGCGTCTGGAGCAGCAGGCGCAGATCGAGGCACAGCTGTCCGCACCGACTTCCAGCCCTGTCCACGCTGACCCGAAGAGCGGTGCCAAGAAGGATGTCAAGCCGACTGCCACTGCCGAGTATGCTGAGAACTTCTGGAACATGATCCGCAACCGTGGCCATTACGGCGAGGTCCGCAACGCCCTGTCTGTGGGTGAGGACACCGAGGGCGGTTTTACCGTTCCCGATGAGTTCGAGAAGAAGCTGGTGGAGGCACTGGAGGAGAACAACATCTTCCGTGGCATGGCGACCGTCATCCGCACTAGCTCCGGCACCCGCAAGATCCCTATCGCGGAGGATACCGGCGAGGCAAGCTGGATCGATGAGGGTGAGGAGATCCCGGAGAGCGATACTACCTTCGGCCAGACCATGCTGTCTGCGTACAAGCTGGGCACTATGATCAAGATCTCCAATGAGCTGCTGAACGACTCCGCATTCGACCTTGCCACCTATATCGCCCGCCGTTTCGGTGTGCGTATGGGCAACGCAGAGGAGCGCGCCTTTATCACCGGTGACGGTGTGGGCAAGCCTCTGGGCCTGCTGGCAGAGACTGGCGGTGCCAAGGTCGGTGTGACCGCTGCCCAGAAGGATGCCGTTACCTTCGATGAGATCTTCAAGCTCTACTATGCACTGAAGGCTCCGTACCGCAAGAAGGCACAGTTCCTCTGCAACGAAGCCCTGGTGCTGCAGCTGATGACCATCAAGGACAACAACGGCAACTATATCTGGAAGCCGGGTCTGGAGATCGGCAAGCCGGATACCCTGCTGAACCGTCCGCTGAAGACTTCCGCCTTCATGCCGGAGATCAAGGGTGGCAGCAAGGTCATGGCCTTTGGTGATTACAGCTACTACTGGGTGGCTGACCGCCAGAACCGCACCTTCCGCCGTCTGAACGAGCTGTATGCCCGTACTGATCAGGTCGGCTTCCTGACCACCCAGCGTGTGGATGGCAAGCTGATCCTGCCCGAAGCCGTACAGCTTCTGCAGATGGCACCGCAGGGCTAAGAAAGTCAGGAAAGGAGGAGCCGGTTATGGCACTGATCCCGCTATACGAAGCGAAGACCTATCTCCGGGTAGACAGCAGCGATGAAGATGCCTTAATCGGCATCCTTTTATCTTCTGCGGAGCAGATGTGCAAGGACGTTGGCCGTCTTTCGGAAGACCAGTGGGATGCAGTCAATGCCGCTGATCGGGATGCCGAGAACGGAGTACAGCCTACAAGGGAACTGGAAGCCCTGCGAAGCACCTGCCGTGTGGCGATTCTGTATGCACTGGGGTATCTCTATGAGCACCGGGACGAAGCTGACCATCACCAGCTGATGCTGACGCTTCGTTCCATTCTGTTTGCTGTGAGGGAGGGGGTGTTCTGATGATCGAGAAGCTGAATGAGCGGATCACGATCGAGAAAAGCACGGTCGTGACCGATAAGGTCGGAAACCATCGGAACACATGGGAGAAATATTTCACCTGCTTTGCCTACGCTTCGACCTATCAGGCGCAGGAAGAAGAGGGTGAGGTCACAGCCGAGCAGAAGAGCGTGGTGTTCACGGTTCGCTGGTGCAGTGAGACGAGAGGTCTGACTTCCACTGGCTACCGCATCCGTTTCCGGGAGCAGCTCTACAATATCGAATCTGTTGACCCGATGAACTATCCAGAAGAAAGATCCTGAAGATTCATTGCAGACTGGAGAGGAGGCAGCCGGATGAGCAGAACCGTCAGCATTGATGAGATGGCTGACGCCATCAATGAGGCTGAAAGAATATGCGACCCTTGCTTCCACCCAGGTGAAGAGAGCTGTCCGTAAGTCTGCCAAAACGGTCAAAGACCAGATCTCGGCCAATGCACCGTCCAGAACGGGCGCATACAAAGGAAGCTGGGTGGCGACCAAACAGTCGGAATCCAGCCAGAGCCTTCAGATGGTGGTGCATTCCAAGAACCGCTACCAGCTGGCACATCTGCTGGAAAAGGGTCATGCCAAGCGCGGCGGCGGTCGTGTGGCAGGAAGACCCCATATTGCTCCAGCAGAACAGGCCGGCATCGAGCAGCTCCAGTCCCTTATCGAAAAGGCGCTGAAATGAGGAGAAACCAATGACCCACGAAGAAGTAAAAGCTCTGGTGGAGGAAATGGGGCTTCCTTATGCGTATGACCATTTCGCAGAAGGGGAGAGCCCTGATCCACCGTTTATCTGCTTCCTGTATCCGAAAGCCGAGAATTTCGGCGCAGACAACCTTGTGTACCACCATTTCAACCGGCTGGACATCGAGGTGTACACCGACTACAAAGACCCGGATATGGAAGCAACTATTGAAGAAGTCCTGACCGCACACGAACTCTACTATGAGAAAAGCGAGGTCTGGATTGAAACCGAAAAATGTATGAAGTCCTGTATGAGCTGACTGTGTGATGCTAATGCAGGATATTTTTATGGGAGGAACACTATGTCGAAGAAAAGCAATAAGGTCAAATTTGGCCTGAAAAACTGCCACTATGCAAAGGCGACCTTTGACGAAGATGGCAGCGTCACTTACGCGAAGCCGGTCCGCATCCCCGGTGCAGTCAGTCTTTCGATGGATGCCAATGGCGAGATCGAGCCGTTTTATGCGGACAATATCGCCTACTATGTCGTGAATAACAACTCCGGCTATGAGGGTGATCTGGAGATCGCGCTGATTCCGGAGAGTTTCCTCACGGACATCATGCACGAGGAGCTGGATGGCAACGGCGTGCTTGCTGAGAACGCCAATGTGGAACTGGAGCATTTCGCCTTCCTGTTTGAGTTCGATGGCGACCAGCGCCACATCCGTCATGTGCTGTACAACTGTGTGGCAAGTCGTCCGTCCATCGAGGGTGAGACCAACGAGGACAGTAAGGAAGTCAAGACGGACACTCTGAACCTGCAGGCAACCCCTCTGGCAAACGGTTATGTCAAGGCAAAGACCGGTACTAACACCACCGATGATGTCTATAACAAATGGTACGATGCGGTCTACGAGCCGCAGGCAGAAGCTGTGGACACCGAAGACACCAGTCACACCGAGGAGCCGCAGGGCTAAGTGACCGACACACACTGCAGGGCTTCGGCTCTGCTTACATTATTATAAAGAGGTATACGATTATGAAGAAGTTTTTTCCTTTGTTCGCAGTGATCATCGTTCTGGTGCTGGCTGTCTGCTCGTTCCACATCATCCCCACCGGCTACACGGGCGTGAAGACCAGCTTCGGTCAGATCCAGAAAACCACCATCCAGAGCGGCAAGCTCAACTTCTGCATTCCCTTTGTGCAGAGCATCCACAAGGTCAACAACAAGCAGCAGGATAAGCACATCGAAGCGCAGGTCTGGGGTGAAGCCTCCGACAAGACCCCTGTGTATGCCGCTGATGTCATCGTGACCTATCAGGTGCTTCCTGAGAAGAGTGCATGGCTGTATGCGAATGTGTCCGACATCAAGAATCTGGTTGGTGACGAGCTGGTGGCATCTGCCATCAAGTCTGCGATGGCTGAACTTGGCCCCAATGAGGTGACCAACCGCACCAAGATCGAGCCTCTGGCACAACAGAAGCTGGCAGAATCCCTTGTGCAGAAATATGGTGAGGACGTTGTGTTTGTGAACAAGGTCGTCATTAACGACATGAATTTTGAGGATGCTTATAACGAAGCCATCCAGCAGAAGTCCATTGCACAGCAGAACGCAGATAAACAGAAGATTGAGAATGAAGCCGCCATTGCCAAGGCAGAAGCGGATAAGCAGGTGGCAATCACAAATGCAGAGGCGGAAGCCCAGAAGACTTCCATTGCCGCAGACGCACAGGCAGAGGCAAACCGCAAACTGGCAGAAAGCCTGTCCGATACGCTGATCGAGTACCAGAAGATCCAGAAGTGGGATGGTAAGCTGCCTACTGTGAGCGGCGGTAATGCACTGGTGAGCATTGACCCGGCAGAGTAAGAAACACGATATACGGCAGGGCTTCGGCTCTGCCAATTTTACATGAAATTTTGGAGGATTACGATTATGGCAGTTACGAAGAAAATCGAGATCGATGGCAAGGAAGTCACCTTTAAGGCAAGTGCCGCTGTGCCTCGCCTGTACCGCATCAAGTTCGGCCGTGACATCTACGAGGACCTGCGCCAGCTGGAAAAGAGCGTGGGAGAGAATGATGAGGATAATTCCAACCTTGACCTGTTCAGTCTGGAGATGTTCGAGGACCTGGCATGGCTGATGGCTCGTCATGCGGACCCGGCAAAGGTGCCGGACAGCCCGGAGGAGTTTCTGGACCAGTTCAACACCTTCTCCATCTACCAGATCCTGCCCCAGCTGATCGAACTGTGGGGTCTGAACGTGCAGACGGAGGTGGAATCCAGAAAAAACCTCGAAAAAGTGAGCGGGAAATGACCACCCCGCTCTTTTCTGCTGCGCTGTGTACAGCTCGGTATCAGCATCGCCGACCTCGACCTGCTGACCATCGGGTTGGTCAATGATATGTTTACGGAGCGGCAGAACGACGAGTATCCGTATAAGGAACTGGCATCGCAGGAGGACTTTGACCGGTTCTAAGGCGAAAAAACAGACGAACGTGCTTATATTGTGAATGAAATAAGCACAATCGTCTGGCAATGGGTATAAAAAATCCCCCAGCCGTGCACAACTGGGGGAGAAAGAAGGTGGCCCGAAGGTCATCTTCCCGGTCTCGGACCTCGCAAGGTTACCGAAACCTGATCATCATCAAAGTATAGTCGATTAGGCAGAAAAAGTCAATCGGACTTTTCGTGCTTCAGAACTCTCTTCTGGGCAAGTTAGTACACTTCTTCATCAGCACGGACTCCAATGACAATAATCATCATAGATGTCTCAGTACGTCGAAGCTGATAGACAATGCGCAGACCCGCAGAGCGGAGTTTGATTTTCAGAAGTCCTGCAAGGTTAGTGCTGTTGTGATTGCCGAGCGGTTTGCCGTAGCCCTGTTCATCAACAGGCAGTGGATTTTGCTGAACTTTTTTGATGGCTTTCAGAACAAGATTGCGCTGGCTACCATCTAAACCTTTGAGGTCTTTTTCTGCTTCAGGGAGGTATTCAACTTTCCAGCTCATTCGATTTCTACCTCGTCAAAACCGGCGAGATCGTCTTCTGTAACACCGAGACGGCGGTTCATTTCTTCCTCAGAAATCAAAGAGGTGGGATCAAAGTGTGCCATACGTTCAGAAGCAACAGCCAGCAGACGAGCATCATTTAATTCATCCATTAAACGGACATATTCGTCCGGGGAGATGAGAACGCATTCGGCAGCATTGTTTTTCATAACAACCTTGGCACCGCACTGCTTGACATCTTCAAATATTTTTCCGGCAAGACCACGGTTGAATTGGGTGATTGGAACAGTGTTGGTAATACTCATAACAGAAGCCATAATCGTCAACTCCTTTCTTTGATTGCATTATAGCACACGTTTGACAAAAATATCAACCGGTTAGTCGATAAATTTACTGATAAATATATTGTATGCTGAAAGGATGACTTTGATACACAGCTAATAGCATTTTTTCCTTTAGCCTGTCTGCTTCGTGCAGATGGGCTTTTTTCATGCCTGCGAGGAGGTGGTTACGCAAATGGCATCCAGAATCCAGGGCATCACCGTTGAGATCGGCGGCGATACCACAAAGCTCTCCAAAGCACTGGAAAGTGTAAACAAATCAATCAAGGGGACGCAGTCCGGACTGAAGGATGTCAACAAACTCCTGAAACTGGACCCTTCCAATACAGAACTGGTCGTCCAGAAGCAGAAGATGCTGAAGGATGCCATTGAAGCCACTAAGGAAAAGCTGGCAACTTTGAAAACTGCCGCACAGCAGGCTAATGAGCAGCTTGCCAACGGTGAGATCACCCAGCAGCAGTACGATGCTCTTCAGCGTGAGATCGTGGAGACCGAACAGAATCTGCGATCCTTACAGGATCAGGCGGCTACTACCAATGCGACTCTTGCCAAGATCGATGAAGCCGGAGAAAAGCTCCAGAACATCGGATCTTCTGTGGAGAATGTAGGTAAGAAGTTCCTGCCGGTGACTGCTGCTGTAACGGGTCTTGGCACTGCCGCAGTGAAGACCGCAGCCGATTTTGATTCCGAGATGAGTAAGGTCTCTGCCATTTCCGGTGCGACCGGGGATGACTTTGACCAGCTCCGTGCGAAAGCCCGTGAGATGGGTGCAAAGACCAAGTTCTCTGCATCCGAGGCAGCTTCAGCGATGGAATATATGGCCATGGCCGGATGGAAGACTTCTGACATGCTGAACGGCATCGAGGGCGTCATGAATCTCGCGGCCGCTTCGGGTGAAGACCTCGCTACGACTTCAGATATTGTTACCGATGCCCTTACCGCGTTCGGCTTATCCGCTGCGGATTCTGGGCATTTTGCCGATATCCTCGCAGCCGCTTCCTCCAATGCGAACACCAACGTCTCCATGATGGGCGAGACGTTCAAGTACTGTGCGCCTATTGCCGGTGCGCTGGGGTTCTCGGCAGAGGATACCGCAGAAGCCATCGGACTTATGGCAAATAGTGGTATCAAGGCTTCGCAGGCTGGTACGTCCCTTCGTACCATCATGAACAACCTTTCCGGTGAAGTGACCTTTGCAGGCAAGAACATCGGTGAGGTTACGATTGCCACCAGCAATGCAGATGGCAGTATGAGGAGCCTGAACGATATCCTCGCAGACTGCCGTGTAGCATTCTCCGGCTTGACCGAATCTGAAAAAGCATCCAATGCAGAGGCACTGGTCGGCAAGAATGCGATGTCCGGTTTCCTTGCCCTGATGAATTCCAGCGAGACGGACATCAACAAACTGCGTGGTGCCATTGAAAATTGTGACGGCGCATCCGAGAGCATGGCAGAAACCATGCAGGACAACTTAAATGGTCAGCTCACCATCCTGAAATCTCAGCTGGAGGAGCTGGCTATTTCTTTTGGCGATATCCTGATGCCCACCATCCGCAAGATCGTATCTGCCGGGCAGCAGTTCGTGGACAAGCTCAACAGCATGGATGAGGGTACCAGGGAAACGATCATCAAGATCGGGCTCCTGGCGGCATCCATCGGTCCGCTGCTCATTGTGCTTGGCAAGACCATATCGACCGTCGGCACAGCGATGCGGGGATTCAGTTCTCTTGCAAAGGGTGTCCGGCTTCTTATCACCCATGTGGGCAGTGCCAGCGGTGTGTTCAGCAAGCTGGGTGTGGTTCTGGGTGGTCTGTCCGGGTCGGTCGTAGCAGTGGTGGCGGTCATCGGCACACTGGTGGCGGCGTTCATGAACCTCTGGAATACGAACGAGGAATTCCGTACTGCCATTACCGGTATCTGGAACGACATCGTTTCCAAGGTGAAAGGCTTCTGTGATCAGCTGACACAGCGGATCAACGGGCTGGGCTTTGATTTTAAGGATGTCACTGAGGTACTGAAAGCAGTCTGGGATGGCTTCTGTCAGGTGCTTGCACCGCTGTTTGAGGGAGCGCTCCAGATTGTGGCTACGGTATTCGGAGTACGGTTCTGGATACACTGCTCGGTCTATTTGATGTCTTTTCCAATGTGTTCTCCGGCAACTGGAGCGGCGCATGGGAAGCAGTAAAAGGCATCTTCTCCAGCATCTGGGACGGTGTGAAGTCTGTATTCTCCACGACGCTTACCGCACTAAAGAGCGCACTGGATGTGTTCCTCGGTCTGTTTGGGACAGACTGGCAGACGGTCTGGGGCAGTATCAAGAGCTTCTTCGAGACCGTGTGGAGCGGAATCAGCAGCTTCTTTTCAAACACAGTTTCTGCTATCCAGAGTGTGGCAACGACTGTATTTACAGCAGTGTCTGGATTTTTTACTACCATTCTTACGAGTATCCAGACGACCTTCAGCACCATCTGGACTGCCATTTCCACAGCAGTTTCTTCTGTGCTGAATACGATCCATACCACGGTGACAACTGTGTGGACGGCGATTTCGACCGCGATCTCTACGGTCATGAACACCATCAGCACCACAATTACTACAGTATGGAACGGAATCTATAACACCATCAAGCCTTTGCTGGCTGCGTTCAAATATCTGATTGAGACCATCTGGCAGGCAATACAAATCCTGATCGGTGCGGCATTGACCGCAATCCAGACGAAAATCACTTCCATCTGGAACGCCATCGTTGCATTTATAACGCCGATTTTGACCGGATTGCAAACAACTTTCTCTACGATTTGGACAGCCATCCAGACCGCGATCTCCACCGCGTTGACTGCGATCCAGACCGCAGTGACTACGGTGTGGAACGCCATTGTATCGTTCCTATCTCCGCTGCTGATTGGCATCCAGACCCAGATGAGCACGGTATGGAATGCGATCAAGACAGTCATCTCGACGGTCCTTTCTGCAATCCAGTCCACTGTTTCTTCCATCTGGACCGGCATCAGCAGTACGATTTCGTCCGTTACCGCTACGATCCAGTCCACAATTTCTGCTGGGTGGAATGCGGCAAAGACTGCGGTTACTTCTTTCAGCAACAGCGCAAGGGATGCGGCAATCAGTGCTTTCACTGCTATGCATAGTGGCATCATAAGTACGGTCGGAAACATTCGTTCCGCAATTGAAGCAGGGTTCAACAGCGCAGTTGCGTATATCAAGGGGCTGGCAAGTCAGGCTTTCTCTTGGGGTGCGGATATTATCGGGAATATCGTTTCTGGCATTCAGTCGAAGATCGGAGAGGTGACAAGTGCCATCAATGGTGTTGCGGATAAGATTCGTTCCGTCATGCACTTCTCAGTGCCAGATGAAGGTCCGCTGTCCGATGCCGATGAGTATATGCCAGACTTTATGAAGCTGCTGGCAAGTGGTATCAAGAAAAATGTAAAAGTTGTAGTTAAAGCCGTGAAAGGTCTGGCTGGGTCAATGAGCAATAACCTTACGACCCCTGTGAATTCTCTGGGAGACTGGATGGATTCGGTGGTCGGGGGCTTTGCTGCAACAATCAGCAGAAACCAGAGCGGAATCGGTTCGGCTGCACGGAGCGTTGGCAGTAGTATCCAGACTCAGTTGATGTCTGGCCTTTCCGGTGTGAAAACACAGTTTCAACAGCTCTGGACAGACTTGCAGGGCATCACCAAAACCGCAGTCGGCGGCATGAGTGATGAAGTAAAGCAGGGTTTTGCGGACATGAAATCTTCCATTGGCGAGCTGAGTTCTCAGACCAGTTCCCTTGGAAATTCGATCCGAAGCCTTGGCGATACTTTCAACTCGGATTTCTTAAAGAGTCTGGGCAATGGTATCAGCAAAGTCGGCGATACGGTCAATACGGTCACGGGGCTTGTGGACAAGCTTGGTTCCATGAAGAGCACCATCGGAAACATTGGTGATACCATGCAGAACCTCGGCAATGTCCTCGGTACAGAGAACGGCGGTGGTCTGTTGTCAAACATCGGAGATTTCTTGTCGAAGATCGGCAGTGCAGATGGAGGTCAGATCGTGTCGAAGTTTGGCAATCTGATCTCTGGGCTGACCTCTAAAATGGGCGGTCTGGGAGAGGGAATCTCCGGCATCATCTCGAAGCTGGGAAGCCTTGGCTCCAGCGGTGGGGGAATCCTGTCGAATCTGGGCGGACTGCTCTCTGGTGTGGTATCGAAGATCGGCGGCTTAGGCGGTAGTCTTTCCGGCATCGTATCGTCTATCGGTTCTTCGCTGGGCGGTATTGCCGGGACAGTCGGCACAACGCTTGCCGGTCTGCTCGGTTCTGTGGGTACGACCGTATCCGGCCTGGCTGCTGGTGCAGGTACAGCCCTTGCAGGGGTAGCAAGCTCCGCAGGTGGTTTCCTCGCATCCGCAGGCACAGCACTTGCTGGCTTGGCGGGTCCCGCAGGTATCGCAGTGGCAGCGGTAGGTGGAATTGGCCTTGGGTTGAGAGCACTCTGGAAAAACTGTGATGGCTTCCGTGAGGGTGTCACAAATATCTGGAACAAGGTCACTTCGGTATTCTCGAATGGAATAAACGCCATCAAGAACGGAATCTCCAATGCGGCATCTGCTATTGGCAACGTGGCATCGTCCATCTGGGGCGGTATCAAGAACGTGGCTTCCTCGGCAGTCAGCTGGGGCAAGGACATCGTTGGCGGCATTGCAGGAGGCATCAAGAAGGGTGTGAGCTGGGTCGGCAATGCGGTCAAGAGTGTGGCAAGCGGTATCCGTTCGTTCCTGCACTTCTCTGTGCCGGATGAAGGACCTCTGGCAGATGCGGACACCTATATGCCCGACTTTATGAAACTGCTTTCCGGTGGCATCAAGAAAGGCGAGGGCGGACTGATCAGCCAGATCAGGTCGATGGCAGCAAAGGTACAGCAGGGAATGGAGGGCATCAGTTCCTTCAGCCTGCCGGAACTGACCCTGCCGCACTTCGATGGCTCTAGCTGGAACTTCCCGCAGGCGGCTCTGGCCGGAGGCGGCACCACCCGGACGACCAACCTTGGCGGTGTGTATATCACGGTCAATGGCTACAATGCCCGGAACGATGATGAACTCGCACAGACCGCTGCCGATCAGATCCACGGCATGATCCACGAGGATGATTCGGTCTTCAAGTAAAGGAGGTAGATGCGTATGGGCTACAATGCCCCAAAGCAGACAGTATCACAGTTTCAGCTTAAAGGCAGATACGCCAGACAGTATCTGTCCTTTGCCGGGAAGTCCAGTAAGGACTTCCTATTATATTTGTCTGGCCCCGGTGTGTATGATTCCCCGGCTGCGGATGTGGAGAGCACCTCCGTACCCGGCAGGAACGGGGGATATCATCACCGAGAATGCAAGAACAGGCAGGCGCAGATATCAGAACGTGGATATCAAATATAAGGCATTTTTCTTCAATGGTCTGCCAGCCAAGACAGCAGCGGTCAAGGCGTGGCTGTTATCTCCGATCGGGTATCAGAAATTGCAGGATACCTACGATCCGGATTTTTTCCGGATGGCGGTCTGCAAGGATGCCCTTGCCTTTGATATCACCGCCCAGAAAGCCGCTGAGATGGAGCTGACATTCAACTGTAAGCCCCAGAGGTGGAGCGTGGATGGGCAGAGGGTGATCCGGCTGGATGGCAGGTCGACCTTAAAGAACCCCTTTGCTTTTCCGGCACAGCCCATCTTCAAGGTTTACGGAGACAGCGGTGGTGAGCTGTATGTGGGAGAACAAAAGATTACGATCCACAGCATTCAGGACTATGTGCTGCTGAACTGTGAGACGCACAATGCCTACAATGCTGGCGGCTTCTGCAATGAGACCATCCTCTCGGACGACTTTCCGGAACTGCCGGCCGGAAAGACACAGATCGCATGGACGGGCGGTATCACGGCGGTGGAGGTGACTCCACGCTGGTGGACGCTGTAAGAGGGAGGTGCAGCCAGTGATCCCATGTTTATATGATTCCAGAGAAATGAGATTTGACCATAACGGCATCGGAAAGCTGGCAGATGCACAGTCCTGTACCGTAACGGAAAAGAGAAACGGAAGCTATGAGCTGAAACTCATCTGTCCGGCAGATGGCATCCATGCAGAGATGCTGGAGGAGGGGAATATCATCCTTGCCAAGCCATCCGATACCATGCAGTCTCAGCCGTTCCGTATCTACAAGATCACTACTCCCATTGACGGAAAGCTGGAGGTGCAGGCACGGCATATTTCCTACCAGCTCAACTTTATCACGGTATCGTCTTTTTCAGTGACTGGCTGTGTCGGGGCAATGCAGGGGTTGAAAAGCCATGCGGCTTCTGACTGTCCGTTTAATGTCTGGACGGATGTGGAATCCAGCGCGACTTTTTACGCTTGGGGTTCCATCTTCCTTCCGAAACTGCCTTGGAGGTATGGCAGGGTCAGTTCTGGATGTTTTTGGCGGTGAATTCGAGTGGGACCGGTATACGGTCAGGTTCCATAAGGCAAGAGGTGCCGACCATAACGTCCACATCATCTACGGTAAGAACCTGACGGATTTCAAGATGGAAAAATCTATCGAGAACACAATCACTGGTGTGCATCCGTACTGGGTGGATAATGAAACCCAGGCGGTCATGGAACTGCCGGAGAAGGTGGTGCTGCAAAGCAAACGGTCGATCCCCTACCAGAAGATCACCGTGCTGGACTGTACCAGTAATTTTCAGGAAAAGCCGAGTGAAGCGGCACTCCGGGAATACGCACAGAACTATATCGACACCACGGACTTAACGGAGCCGGAGATCGACATCAAGATCGACTTTTTACAGCTCTGGAATACGCCGGGGTATGAGGACATTGTGGAAGCAGAGCGTGTTTCCCTTTGTGATACGGTCCATGTGTATATCTCAAAGCTGGGCATTGAGGTCAGTTCCAAAGTCACCGAGACCGAGTATGATGCGCTGCTGGAACGTTATAACAGCATCACGCTCTCAAACTCCACGGTCAGCAGCCGGAATTCTTCTCTGACCGGTTCGCTCAACAGCATCCGGAATACAGCAACGATTGCCTACGATACGGCAGTCCGTGCGGAGACAGCAGTGGGGGAGCAGGTCGGTGGGATCACAGCATCTATTATTTATGACGGTGCGCTTTTTTGCTGCGCTATTTGGCCTTCATTATAAAAAATGAGACGGACAGCAAGGGAAACACGACCCGGTATGCATTCAATGCGGCGACTTTGAAACAGTCCACGGTCGCATGGAAGAACAGCTCTGCCGGACTGTTTGTATCCACGGATGGCGGTAAGACGTGGAGCTATGGCTGGGAGTCGGATGACACGGCAGTCAGGACAGCGATCCTGCTGGAACAGACCCTCAAGGAACTGGATGACCGCTATAAGAAAGCCACGGAGCTTTCCGAGGAGCTGCTGAAGGAACTGGATGAGCGGTACAAAACAGCGACCGCTATCTCTGCCGAGCTTCAGAAAACACTCGATCAGCGGTACGAAACTGCCAAAAAGCTGTCCATAGAGCTGTATGAGGAACTGGATAAGCGGTATGGCACCCTTACGGAAATCTCAGAAGATCTGCAAAAGGAGTTGGACGAGAGATACAGTGCGGCGAAGAAGCTGTCGGAAGAGGTTGAAAAAGAACTGGATGAAAAGTACCAGCCGAGTATCCCGGTATCGGAAACCGCACCGGAGGCCCGGCAGCAGATACGCTCTGGATCGATAAGAAGAACCTTCGGTTAAAGCTCTGGGATGGAGAACAGTGGCAGACCATTGGCTATGAGCCGGAACAGCCAACGGAACCGACTACACCAACGGAACCGGAACAGCCGGAGCCGGAGAACCCGGACACCGAAGAGAAAGATAATGGGAATAAAGAAGAAACAGAGGATAAGAAGACCGATCAGGAGGGAGCGCGTAATGATCACAAGCATTTATCAGGAAGTGGAGCTGTCGCTGACAGAGAATCTGATCCCGGTGACAGTCCCGGTCAAACAATATGATAACAGGGCACGGAAAGTCAGATGTGTCCTGTATAACAACTCGGTACAGTATTCTGTACCGCAGGACTGCATCGTTGCCTGCTCCGGTACCAGACCGGACGGCACAATATTCCATTACACCAGCGAGACGGCATCCGACCTTGTGTTTGTTGAAAATGGGGCGGTCATCTTTACGATCATGACCTTCATGACCGCACAGGCAGGGTGTTTTCCACTGGATGTTGTTATGCTCAGCACAGCAGGGGATGTCCTTGGGTCGTTCTCCCTCACGCTGAAGGTGGAGCGGGCAGCCATCAACAACGGCAAGATCGCCACTTATACCTACGCCGGTGTTGTGGAAGCCATCCGCCGGGACTGCTGGAAGTGTATATCACGGACGATGGCTATTTTGCCGTTGTGTCGGAGGACGGACTCGGCTTCAGTGACAAGTCGGAATCCAGCACCATCCAGAAATTCATCGAGAATCTTTTTGAACTGTACGGTCACGGATGATGGTTATCTTGCCTTTAGTACCGAAGATGGTCTGAAACTCATCTTTTCCATGGATGGTAATGGGCGGCTGATCGTAGAGTTTGCAAACGGCTAATGCGGCCGGGAAAGGGGAAAATATGTCGAAATATATCGGAAACCGAATCGTCCCTCGCCATGATGGTATCTGGGACAAAGCAAAAGAGTATGAGCCTCTTACGATTGTATATGAGGAAGCAACGGGTGACAGCTATCTCAGCCGGAAACCTGTGCCGGCCGGAACGCTTTTGTCACAGGAGGAATACTGGGCGATGTGTTCTCGGTTCTCGGAGCAGATGGCTCTGTACCGCCAGAATACTGCAGCAGATGTGGCCACCCTGCGCAAGATGACCGCACAGGATGTGGCGGATATCACTCAGAAGGTCGATGCCGCAAACAGTGCTGTTGTGGCCAGTAAGTCCGAGATGGATAAGACCGCAGAAACGCTGAAAGCCCAGATCAATGCCAATGTCAAGGCATCTACGGACAAAAATGCCAACTATGCACAGGAGCTGGTAGATGCCCGTGTGGATAACACCGGGAAGACCTATGGTACTGCTGGAGAGAATGTCCGTGCCATCGGCAGGGTACGTTCCATGCAGAATATCATGAAGAACTGGGTAATCAAAAATGGTTTTGTAAACCAGTATGGCAGGTTGGCATCCTCTGAGGGCTGGCGGGCGGCATATATGGTCCCTGTTAGTGGCGGAGCAATTCTGGTAGATGGTGAGTTCGGCTATATGAGCGGCCGGGACGACTACAACAACATGGTCTGCTATGACATGGACCGCAAATTTCTTGGCGGCTGTTTCCGGGCAGAGAGCGGCAAGGTTTATGACAACTATGTGATCACATTGCTTCCGAACACTCGATTTATTTCGGTCACCACCAATGAAAAGCTGTTCTCGAAGCTCTCTGTTTACCTTTATGACAACATGCTTCCGCTGAGATTACTGTCGAATTATGCAACTGGATGGCAGTGGATGAACGGAAGTGTGGACATCAGGCTCACTGGCAGCAAGGTGACGGTCACATTCCCGGAGGGAAAGAGTGTATATGTCTGCCGCCGTACAAATGGTACACAGTACGAGCAGACGAAACTGGTGGCGGAAAACAGTATTTCGGCTGACTTTGCGGTGGTGGGAAAATGGTGGGCAATCTACTATGATGGTGCGGAAGCATCCGCAAACGAGACGGGAGAAAAGACAGAAGTCCCTGTCATTAAGGTGGAAAATACAAGCGGCGATAGCTGGGGCGATCTATTCACAAAGGGCCGCTTTGTGTTTGCGGTCTTTTTTGACTGGAATGTGGTGTATGCAGCTCCTTCAAGCAGCGGTACAGTCATCAATGGGATCGATTATGGCAATCCAGCCAAAATTGCGAATACTGCGATGACCCAGCACAAGTACCGCTCAGCAAAGATGTTCCTGTCCACGGGCCAGTTTGCGATCGATACGGTCAACCGCACCATTCAGGTCACAAAACGTATCCTGGCGGTGGTTGATAACGGTGCTTACTACTGGATCAGTGCTAGCGAGGAGCCGGTGCCGATGTTGGATAGTACGGAAGCGGAAAAGAATCATATGCTGATCCTTGCCTATGACTCATCCAAGGACCAGATCAATCTTTACAACACTGCGCAGTACCGTGCATTGGGAGTAAACGGCTACTATATCGCTGCCTGGTATGAAAAGCATTTCTGGTATCCGCACATGGGTTCCTCTTTCAGCATTGTACTGGATGGCACGACTTATAAGGCTGGTGAGCTGTTCGATGAGGAACGGCGTGATTCCTATATCGAAAAGAAGTATGAGGACCGCTTCCAGCAGCTCCGCACGGATCTCGCCGGTAAGGATTCCCGTCACATGTATCTGGCAAGCGGCGGTATTACCATTGACCAGAATGCCGGTACGATCCAGGTCAGTACCAAGTGTCTGGGTGTTCCGGATACGTTTCACTATGAGTGGATCACGGCAGGTGATCCGGTAGAGATGGCGTTTAACACACCCAGCTCGACATTTGGCATGCCGATGCGCATTCTTGCTTATGACGCTGGCACGAGAACCATCAATCTGTACGACACCAGCCTGTTCCGCAAGCTGGGAACGAATGGTTTCTATATTGCAAGCTGGTATCAGAGCAAGCTATATAATCCGCACATTCACCCGGATGTGAAGTTCATTGTGGGCGGTAAGGAATACAAAGCGGGCAATCTGTTCGCAGATAACGAGGCGTCTTTTATCCCGAAGCGTATCACGGATTATGTGCAGAGAGCTATTACTCCGGCTGTAGAAGATGACATCGTGACCCCGTCCCACTGGGACTGCATGGAAGGGCGCCAGCTTTCCATCTTCTTTGACTGTCTTTCCCGGCATGATGGCAAGGAAAATCTGTATGTGCTCGCCAGAGGCACGAATGCACCGAGCTTGACCCGGAACGAGTATTGCATGAATTACACGCCGACGAAGGACAGTACGGATTTTGCACTGACCGTCCGCCGTTTGGATGAAGAAGACTGCCATACGGTATCGTCCAAACCTGTGCAGGTCAGGGTCCACCATAAGCTGAAGGATAAGCTCACGAAAAATATCTGCATCTGTGGAGATTCTCTCGTGGACAATGGTTCTGTGGCAACGGAAGTGTACCGTCTGCTGGCAGAGGATAATGACTGCGTGATCCATCCGCTGGGAACGAGAGGACCGGAAGGCGGTAAACACGAAGGACGCGGCAGCTGGACATTTGCCCGGTATCTGGCAGACACGGATTACGCTGGCAAAACGAATGCGTTCTGGGACAAGATCAAAGGCCGTTTGGACTTCCAGAAATATTGCGAGACCAACGGCTATGAGGGCATCGACTACTTCCTGATCGCACTTGGTACCAATGATGTATCGCAGGGCACTACACTATACCGCACGGAAGCAGAGGTACAGAAGTTCGTGGATCAGGCAAAGCAGTTCATCGATGCGCTGCTGGATAAGGAAACGGGCTTCCCAAATTGCAAGATCGGTATCGGTCTTTGTGGTCCCGGTTCGGATTATTCTTATCAGTGCGGTGCAAGCATGGGCATCTTCCATATGAGCATCAACACGCTCAATCTCGCACTCATCAAAGCATTTGATGCTGGCAAGTACCATAAGAATGTGACCTGCTTTGCGCACGGTCTGCGTACTGACCGCCGTCTGGCATTCCCGTATTCGGACAAGCCTGTAACGAACCGCTTCACGGAAACGAGCCGGACGCTGACGAACAGCATCCATCCCTCCGCAAGAGGCTATCAGGCATGGGCAGATGGTTACTACTGTCAGATCCGCGCGTGGCTGACGGAAGATAGCTCCTCGTAAATTCCCACCGAAAGGGCAGAGGTGTTCCTTGCTCCTGCTCCACGGTGTTTAGTATAGACAGACAGTTACACAGGGTGGCAGCAATGCCGCCCAATTTTTTATGCCCTCAAGAGGGCGGAAAAGGAAAGAATTATGCAGAATGTGATCGAGAAGTTAGAGCTGATGTTTGCAGGTGTGGGTGCATTCTGGGCTGGTTCTTCGGCGGTTTTGACGGCTTCTTTTATGCGCTGGTTGTTTTTGTGACCTGTGATTATTTCACTGGGGTGCTTGCAGCGGCCGTGCGACATGAGCTGTCTTCTGAGGTCGGGTTTAAGGGTATCGCCAAGAAGGTATGCATCTTCATCCTTGTTGGTATCTCCAGTGTGATCGATACGCAGATCATCGGCGAGGGCGCAGCACTCCGAACTGCTCTGATTTTCTGGGCAATCTCTAACGAGGGCCTTTCTATTCTGGAGAACTGTGCTGTGATCGGACTCCCTGTGCCGGAGAAGTTGAAAGCCATGCTCATTCAGCTTGTGGATGAGAATCATGCGGCTAAACTGAACGGTAAAACCAGCGAAGAGAAGAAACAGTGAGCAACCGGGAGGGGTGTAACGGCCCCTCCCACATTTTATGGAGGCAAGTGCTATGAGTAAGAACAATTATCCTGCAAAACTGACGACCGGTTATTATCGCGTGCGCATGGACTGGGAGGATGAAGCATCTCAGCTGGGCGCGTACCGTCTGTTGGCGAACGCAAAAGCCAAGTGTGATGAGAATCCCGGCAGCCGTGTGTTCGACAACGACGGCAATGTGATCTACCCGGAGGAGGCTGTGCCTGTCACCGGAGCAGAGGAGAGCGAGGAACAGCCGGTTCTGGACGAGCAGGAAGAGAAAGAACCTGATGTAGAGGAACAGCCGAAGACGGATGATTTGGCAGAGGAGAAAGCCGAGGCTGATGTGGACGAGACCGAGTTTCCGACCGCAGAAGAACTTCCGGCTACCATTGCCTATGGCAAGCTCAAGACCCTCATGAACATCCGCAAAAACCGGATACCAGTGCGGAGATCGTGACGGTCTATAAGAAAAACACCCTTGTAGAGATCATCCAGTTCTGTGATGGCTGGCTGAAGATCAAGTGTGCGGAAGCAGAAGATGGCGTGGCATATGTCCTGAACAGTGCAGACACCTACGCATTCACGGCCAGCAAGACCTATACCGTCCAGCCCGGTGACAACCTCTGGAAGATTGCCAAGGAGGAACTGGGAGATGGAAGTCGCTGTGCGGATATCCGTACCCTGAACGGTCTGACTTCCAATGCCATCCGTGTCGGTATGAAATTGCTGATTCCCTAAACACAAAGAAGTAATCAACCCATAAAGGCTCGGAGTGGTCCGGGCCTTTCCTTATTATAAAGGAGTGTGTGAAATGGCTTATTCCAATAGCCCTCTGGTGTCCTACACCAAACTCAGTCCGAATCATTCCGGGCAGCGCACCCACAGCATTGACCGTATTACCCCGCACTGTGTAGTCGGTCAGCTTTCTGCGGAGAGTATCTGCGGTTGCTTTGCAAGCACGAGCCGTCAGGCAAGCTGTAACTATGGTATTGGCAAAGACGGGAAAATCTCTCTTTGCGTAGAAGAGAAAAAAACCGCAGCTGGTGTTCGTCCAGCAATGCCAATGACCAGCGCGCCATCACGATTGAGTGTGCAAGCGATAAGAGCGAGCCGTATGCCATGAACAGTGCCGTGTATGCCTCGCTCATCAAACTCTGCACTGACATTTGCCAGCGCAATGGCAAGCGGAAACTTTTATGGCTTGGCGACAAGAATAAAACTCTCAATTACGCACCTGCGTCGGATGAGATGGTACTGACGGTCCATCGCTGGTATGCAAATAAAAGCTGCCCCGGCGACTGGCTGTATGCTCGTCTTGGGGATCTGGCCGAAAAGGTTACAGCTGCCCTGAATGATTCTCCCGGCTTGCAGGCGGCTGACTTGGAAAATCTTACTAGAGCGGAGACGGTAGCCAAAATCGGTCCGCTGTTTACTGCAAACCAGAAAACCACTGGCATCCTCGCCTGTGTGTCGATGGCGCAGTTCATTCTGGAATCCAGCTACGGTTCTTCCGAACTGGCACGAAAGGCGAACAACTGCTTTTGGTATGAAGACCAGCCTTTCCGGGAACAGCTGGCCGAACTCTGTGTGGGATGGCAAGTCCGTCTACACCAAGAAAACGCAGGAACAGAATGCAGAAGGAAGCTATGTGATGTTCAATGCTGATTTCCGTAAGTACACTTGTGTCGAGGACTCTATTGCCGACCATGCGGCATATCTGCTCGGTGCGATGAATGGCAGCAGGAAACGTTATGAAGGTCTGGCAGGATGCACGGATTACAAGAAGGCTGTGCAGATCATCAAGGATGGTGGTTACGCTACCAGTCATGACTATGTACAAAACCTTTGCAGCATCATCGAGCAATGGAATCTGACGAAGTTCAATTCCACCACCGACACTACGATTTCCGGATGGTATCGTGTGCGTAAGAACTGGCAGAATGCAGCTTCCCAGAAGGGGCGTTCCGTGACCTCGCCAACGCAAAGCAGTGTGCGGATGCCAATCCGGGCTACTGTGTGTTTGACCCGGCGGGCAAGGCGGTCTATCCGGAGCAGAAGTCCTCTGTTCCGTATGCAGTCCGTGTGTCCGTCAGCGACCTCAACATCCGCAAAGGTCCGGGCACGAACTATGCAAAGACCGGGCAGTACACCAGAAAGGGTGTATTCACCATTGTGGCAGAATCTACTGGCGTTGGTTCCACGAAAGGCTGGGGCAAGCTGAAATCCGGTGCAGGCTGGATCTCGCTCGACCTTGTGACTCGTATCTGAGTCTGTCCCCGTCCTTATTGGGCGGGGAGTACATATCGTGCAGAAAAGACAATAATCCGACAGATTATTCTCCGTTTTTCTGCGCCAAATTTACTTGATAATATCACGAAACAGAGGGAATATGTGACTGCCCAAAGGAAATAAAGGGCAGAAAGGAGAGTAGAATTATGAGTACAACAACTGATTTCTTGGCAAAATTGCAGAAGATGACTGAAGAAAAGTCGGTACAGCCAAAGACATCTAACAAGACCGCAGCTGTGAACCTGCCTGAACTGGGTTCCGCTGCGGTTCGGTTTTTTTTCACCCAAGAAAAAATCAGACGAAAGACAAGTCTACTCAACAAAAAAAAGAAAGTTGACCCCGCATTGCAGGCGTTCATCGACCAAGCAGTCACCACAAAGAAGGCCGCCGTGGTACGGCAGGACATTACGATTCCGGTTGAGAGGAGTGATGAGCCCTCTCAGGAATTGGTATATGAAGCAAAACCGGGTGATTTCATCTCTGCTGAGAGCTTCCGTGCAACGAAGCAGAAGACTGGAACGCTGAATGTTGCCGCTTATATCCGTGTTTCAACGGATTCATCTGACCAGAAAACTCCTATGAAACGCAGGAACGGTACTTTAACCAGCTGATTGAAGCCAACCCTGAGTGGAATCCCATCGGTGTATATTCGGACTATGGTATCTCTGGCACGAACAGTGAAAAGCGTACCGGCTTCCGCAGACTGCTTCGGCATTGCAAGGCAGGGAAAATCGACCGCGTGATTTGCAAGTCGATTTCGAGATTCGCCCGAAATACGGCTGATTTTATGATGGCACTGGATTTGCTTCGAGAAAACAATGTGACGATTCTATTCGAGAAAGAAAATCTCGATACAGCAGACCCGACCAGTGAATTCATCCTTACTACACTGGGGGCTATTGCGCAAGAGGAAAGCCGAAGCATCTCCGGCAACATCAACCTTGGCAATAAGATGCGCTTTAAGCGTGGAGATGTGCGGAATGTTGACATCTATGGATACCGCTACAATGGTGAGATGATTACCAGCGAAAGCGGCTACAAGTATAAGGCAGTTGAAATCGTTAAGGAGGAAGCTGTAGTTATCCGGCGCATCTTCCAAGAGGTCGCAGAAGGGTTCTCGTTTGCAGACATCGCAAAGGAAATTGAACCGTGAGCACATTCCTGCTCCGGAGAGCAGTGCACAGAAGTTGCGCAAGGTCAAATCCAAGAAAGGTCAGCTTAACAGCGAGCTTGACACCGGATGGACAAACGGTCGGATTGCTGGGATGATTCGCAATGAACGGTATACTGGAGATGTTCTGGTACAGAAAAGCTATACTGCTGACTATCTGTCGCATGAAGTGCGGAAAAACAAAGGTGAAGTTCAGCAGTACTACATTAAAGACCATCATCCAGCGATTGTGAGCAGGGAACTGTTTGAAAAGGTGCAAAAGATCGTCAATGCAAAATCGGATTCGCACAAGAGAGAGGAAAAAACACAGTGGGCTTTTTCAGGACGGCTTATCTGCGGAAGCTGCGGACGATTTTTCAATGTAAGAAATAGAAATCTGAATCCTATATGGTTTTGCCCTTCGGCGAAGCAGAACAATGGCAAGAGCATCTGCCATGCCGAAAGTGTCTACGAAGAGCAGATTGTCCGTGTTATCCGCAGGGCCGTGATAGAACGCTTCCAGTTGTCGAGCGCCCCCATTCGGGATGATGTGAGCGTGGCAGACATTATGAGCGGACGGTACGCAGAGAATACCGACTTTCTTACTCATGAGGCCGATGACTTTGTGATTCAGATGCAGGCACGGCTTGAAAACCTGCAGAAGATTGACTTCATGGAGCGTGACCGTTGTTTCTACAAAAAGCAAATCATCGCACTCCAGAAAGACGCAGAAGCTGCCCATAAGAGAATGAGCCTTCTTCAAAGCCAGAAAGATGCGATGGAGACCCGGCGGGACTTGCTTGGAGATGAAACGATAGATGAAGCGGCCCTGACTGAGCGAAAAGAGGAAATCGAGCGGTTGAGAAAACGGATAGAGCAGGATGAGACCGAAGCCCAGAAGCTGGAGGACAAGCTCGATTATCTGGAAGACTACTGGGATGAGCTGGAAGATGACTACGACCGCAGAGAAGAAGCGGTGCAGTGGATGAGACAGCTTCCCAAGGGCCGAGAGGGAACCGTAGCATTCTTGAATGGATTGACAGGGGAACACTGCAAAGCGTTCATCCTGTCCATCACGGTTTACTCTCCGCTGAAGTACAGTGTTCATTGGTTCGATGACACTCGAACAAAAGTGGAGATGGACAGCAATATTGAAGACTTCCGCAATACCGCCAGCTACTATGATGGACAGGTCATGCGGGATAACGCATACCGGAAACGGTTTATAAAATGAGAGGAGAAAGCACTATGGCAAATGTTTCTATTATTCCGGCAACCAAACGCTCTGTGCAAAATGGCGGTCAGTTGAAGATGCAGAACAACATCCGTGTGGCTGCCTACTGCCGTGTTTCCACGGGAGATGAAAGTCAGCAGACTTCCTATACGACCCAGAAAGCTTTTTATACGAGTTTCATCACCAGCAAACCGGGCTGGCGTTTCGCTGGCATCTATGCGGACGAAGCATTGTCCGGCACGAGCCGTGCGCACCGCGTGGAGTTCAACCGCATGATGGATGATGCCAAGGCAGGAAGAATCGATTATATCGTATCGAAGTCCATTTCCCGTTTTGCCCGTAACACGGTTGATACACTAACTTGTATCCGTGAGCTTCGACAGCTCAATCCTCCGGTGGGCGTTTTCTTTGAAAAAAGAGAATATCGATACGCTGGATGCAACTGGTGAATTGATTTTGACCATTCTTTCGGCTCTGGCGCAAGACGAAAGCCGCTCCATTTCGGACAACATCCGCTGGGCACTCCAGCGCAAGTTCCAGCGCGGCAGTCCGCAGATCAATCTGAAGCGCATGATTGGCTACGATATGGGTCCGGATGGTGAATGGATCATCAACTCCGATCAGGCGGCCACCGTCCGCTACATCTTTGAGCGGTATCTGCTGGGACTGTCCGCCACTAAAATCGCGGCAGAATTGAATGAGATGGGGCGGCCGACAGTAAACGGAAAGAAATGGGCAGCTGGTTCCGTTATGATCATTCTTCGGAATGAGAAGTATGTGGGCGACATTGAGATGCAGAAGACCATCACAAAAGACTTCCTAACCCATCGGTCTTCAAAGAACAGTGGTGAAGCACCTCGCTACTATATCGAAAACCATCATGTCGCAATCATCGACCGTCTGACTTGGGATAAAGTACAGGCCATGATGTACAACAAACCCAACCGGGGAGACATCAAGATCAAAGAGAAGAAGACCATTGTGAAACGTCCCTTTGTAAACCTTGTCTGTGGAACGCATTTGCCGGATGGAGAAGAGTGCGGTGCCGGATTCTTCCGCCTCACCTACACGAACGTGGCATCTGGCTATACGGATGAGCGGAGTTTGCAGGCAACAGGTGAGGACGGCGGTGAATATCTGGAGAAGTACACTTTTGCATTCCCGGTCTGGCGTTGTAAGAGGAAAGCCGGAGTACGGGAAGGGGAAGAACCCAAGACTGGAACTCTTGACCAGAAGAAATACTGCCGCAGCAAACTGGGGCGGATGACAGATGCGGAACGGGAAGCCGCCGAGGAGCGGTGTCCTTCCGAACTCTACCATACTCTACCATGAGGTCGCTTTGGAACAGAGCTTCATGGAAATGCTCTACCGACTAAAAAGTATGACTACGAGACAAAAGGTGATGGTTCGGATATCGTCCGGATGTTTAAGGCTGCCTACGACAAGTTTTACCGGAAAGTGAAAAACAGTGCAGTTTCTGCTCAGCGTATCGAAGCTCTGGACGATCAGGTGAAAGAATTGGAAGTCAAACTGAATGAAATCATCGGTAAACAGGTGGTTGCAATGCGTGAGGCGGCGATGGAGCAGAACGAGAATTTAAAAGAAGCCATTGCAAACGGTGACCTTTCCATTGGTGACCTTGAAATGGACATCCGCAATGGACTGACAGCCAGTGACCTTGGAACGAGAATGTACAGCATCGATGTCGAGGAAGGTTCTGTGGTCGAAACCTATAACACGCTTGCAAATGAGATTCGGAAGCGTATGGATGACCTGCGAAAAGAGCGCAGTATGCTGGAAAACGAACAGGGAGAACTCGGAAACATGAAGAAGAACTTCGATGTCTTCATCGACTGCCTGAAACAGCTTCCTGAACAGAACACGGCAGGTATGCCTCTGAAGGTATATGGGCTGAATGTTCAGAGTAGTGCATATAGGGATGAAGATGGCAACCCTACGAGTACTCGTAAGCGTAGCCTGAAACTTACACCGGAGCTGATTGCCGAGGCTCCCGACCTGCTTCATTTTGAAAAGGGCATCTACTGTGCTTTCATTGAAAAGGAAACGGTCAAAGGAGATGTGGTCGAGTTCAAGACGACCTTCGGTGTGACCCTTATTACGGTTGGAAACCGCCGGACGCTGAACAGCTTCCGAGGTTTCAAGCGGTGCAATATGGATGGCACGGTTGAGTATGTGGATGCTCCGTATAAGGTTTATGGATTCAGCATTCAGTACCGCCGATACCTGACGATGGCTGCAAAGCGTGAGCGTAAAGATGCTGTGTAAGAAAAAAGATGATTCGACTAGAAGCAAAATGTGAACAATCACGACCCCGCTGGACAAAATAGTCTGGCGGGGCCTTTTTTCGTTTATAGGTATTTTTTTTTCAGGGATTGCTATGTGCAGAATTTTGTTATATGTTGTGGGTAGCAAGTAATACACATAGGAGAAAGCAAAATGAATAACATCTCAAAGCTCGTATCGGAGAACTATGGAGTTTGTGCATCGGAGGTTGCGGCTGTAAGTGCCATGCAGCTGTATCTTTGTAAAATGGAAGCTGATGAAGCACTGGCAAGGATTGAACGAATCTATATGCCGAACGTGCTCCGCATTGAAAGTGGCGAACTTGTGCCAGTACGAAGCCATATCGATGGTGCAAAGTACGCTTCTTTCATCGATGAGGCGGTGGTGAGTACGATGCAAGAAGTGGGAGAGCGGAGAGGTGTTGCGGCAGAAAAGGTCATGGAAGAGTTGAAAGGTATAAATGGAAAGCACATGGTCGAGAGAGCCAGTGTGGAATTCATGAGTTTTGTCGAAGATGTGTATATCCTCTTGAGAAAAGACTGAAAAGAGTGGTGCTGCGAGGGAATATCAACTTGCTATTTGTCCTTCTAAATGGTAAAATCAAAGTACAATAGGTGATTTGTATCAAACAGTCACGGAAAGGAACGGGATACGATATGGGAATGTTTGTGAATCCAGGCAATTCTGCGTTCCAAGTCGCTTTGAATTCTGAAATCTATGTGGACAAAAGCGGACTCATTAAATACACAAATAGAGTTTTAAATACACTGCAAGGTTATATTTGCAACAGCCGTCCGAGAAGATTCGGTAAGTCTATTACAGCGAATATGCTCACAGCTTACTATAGTAGAGGCTGCGACTCAGAAGCGATGTTCGCAGATTTGGAAATCAGCAAGAGCGCGGATTTTAAGAAGCACTTAAATCAATATGACGTGATCCATCTGGATATTCAATGGTGTATGGAACCAGCGGGGGAGCGGAACAGGTAGTTCCTTACATTTCTGAGAGGACAATTGCAGAGCTTAAGGAGTACTATCCAGATACGCTTCCAGAGGAAACAAAGTCGCTGCCAGAGGCTTTATCACAAATCAATGCCCTAACAGGAAAAAAGTTCATCGTCATTATTGATGAATGGGATGTTCTTATTCGTGACGAGGCTGCTAATACGAAGGCACAGGAAGATTACATCAATTTCCTCAGAGGAATGTTCAAAGGAACAGAGCCAACAAAGTATATTCAACTGGCTTATCTGACAGGCATCCTTCCCATAAAGAAGGAAAAAACTCAGTCGGCACTGAATAATTTTGATGAATTTACAATGCTGAGTGCAAAGCAGACTAGCACCATATATTGGATTTACAGAAGATGAGGTGCGGAAACTGGCGGAGGAGTACCATCAGGATTTCGATGAGGTGAAGCGGTGGTATGACGGATATCTTCTGAAGGATTATCAAGTCTATAATCCTAGAGCGGTTGTCAGTGTAATGCTGCGAGGAGAATTCAAAAGCTATTGGTCAGAGCTTCCTATGATGCAATTGTGCCACTGATTAATATGGATTTCGATGGACTAAAAACGGCCATCATCGAGATGCTTTCTGGTGCAGAGGTCAAGGTGAACACAGCGACGTTCAAAAATGATACAGTTAATATAAAAAAGTAGGGACGATGTGCTGACCTATATGATTCATCTGGGATATCTTGGGTTTAATCAAAAATTGAAGACGGCTTTCGTACCCAATGAAGAAATTCGGCAGGAGCTCACAGCAGCAGTCGAAAGTGGAGCGTGGAATGAGATGCTGTCTTTCCAGCGAGATTCAGAACGTCTACTTGATGCAACATTGAACATGGATGGCATAACAGTCGCTGCTCAAATTGAGAAAATCCATAATGAATATGTATCGGTAATCCAGTATCATAACGAAAATTCGTTGAGCAGTGTACTGGCAATAGCGTATCTGAGCGCAATGCAGTATTATTTCAAACCAATTCGGGAACTGCCAACTGAGGCTTTGCAGATTTTGTTTTCATACCGAAGCCAGGTATATTTCATCATATCCAGCGATGGTCGTTGAATTGAAGTGGAGTAAAAATGCTGCGACACCACAGACAGCACCCAGGAGAATTAATTCGAGGGTGCGTCTGCAGCTTATGCGGGCGTTATGCGGGCCTTTTATTTTGTAATTTTTTTACATACGAAAAAATGTTAAATTCCAAGGCTGACAAGAGTGACCTTTAACTCTTTCGCCGTGCGGATAATGATGTTAAATTCCTGTTCAGTTTCATTGTTTCAGTCCAATAGTAAACGATGCAGTTCGGAGTTAGATGTTGAAAAGAATAGTGAAGACTATCAATCAACAAATCATCAACAGAAATGCAAAGGGCATCAGCAATATCGACTAGCGTGGCAATGCTTGGATGTTCGGTGCCTTTTTCAATTTTAGACCAAAAATTCACGGCTGCGATTGATTTTTAGAAGCTAAGGCTTCTTGGGTGATGTTACCGCACTGCATTCTGAAATAGCCAATACGTTTTCCCTAAAGCGGAATAATTGACGGACATAAGTAAATCTTCCTTTCAAATGCCCGCATAAGACAATTTAATTATTCGCTTATTTTCAAGAAACCAAAACAACAATGGGCATTTGATGATAGAAAATGCTCAGAGATTTTTCTTTTGCCAGGTGTATAATAAAACCAAAAACCTTTGTGAAGTGTTACATCACAATTTTGCACATGTGAAGTGCCACTTCACAGAAAAAATTATCTGACAAGCGTATAATAAAAGCGTGAAGTTAAGTTGCGAGGATGAAGTGGGGAAAACGAACGTGGAACGACTACTGACGTTGTACAGCGAAGTTCAGTCAACAGATGTTCGGTGGTTGTGGTATCCCTTTATCGCAATCGGAAAAATCACACTGCTGCAAGGTGATCCCGGTGACGGAAAATCTACCATGATGATGAATCTGATTGCGGAACTTTCAATGGGTGGTAGGACCCCGGATGGCTGTAAGATCGGCGTGCCGCAAAAGGTGATTTATCAGTGCTCCGAGGATGGCGTTTCAGACACAATAAAGCCCCGGTTGGAACGCTACGGGGCAGACTGCCGGAAGATTGCCTTCATCAATGAAGAGGTTTATAACGGCCTCACATTGGACGATGAGCGCATCCGTCAGGCAATCATTGAATTTCGACCGCGATTGGTTGTGATCGACCCGATCCAAGCATACCTCGGTAGCGATTCGGATTTGCAGATTGCAGGTAGGGCACGAAAACTTATGCGCCGCCTTGGAATGTGGGCTACTGGCTACGACTGCGCTATCGTTCTGATTGGCCACCTTAATAAAAAAAAAGAAGGTTCCAAAGGGATTGTACCGCAGTTTGGGCAGCATTGATGTTGTGGCAGCAGCACGGAGTGTCCTGCAGGTAGAACGGGATACGGAAAACTCCGATATAAGAATCGTACACCAAATCAAAAACAGCCTTGCTCCTAGAGCAGAAGACATTCGCTTTTCCATTTCCGCCGAGAGTGGCTTTCAGTGGCTGGAATGCAGGCCGCAATCTTTTGAAAATCAAAACCAGATAGAAAACCCTAAATTTGACTCTGAGCAGCAGAAGGCTGCCTACTGGATCAAAGCATTTCCTTGCAAATGGTGATATGAGTGCAAATGAAATTTATTGCCGTCTGGACAATGAGGGTGTCAGCAAACGAGTTGCACGGATGGTAAAAACAGAAATGGGAATCCACTGCTATCAGAAAAAGCGAAAATGGTATTGGAGCGTTCAGCCGGAAGAAGGTGTTATGAATGGACGCAAGTATAAAGGTAGGCGGCTATGTGAAACTTGCAAAACTGTGGGAACGCTCTAAAGATGCCGTAGTAGCCTATCATAGTTCCTACTATGCTGAAAAATTCAAAGATGATACAGATAAAGAGCTGTTCGGTGTGTACATCGACATTACAGGAATAAAGAAATTTCAAACGCCCGGAAATGGTACATCTGCTCAAAGATTGCAAAAATGGCAATGAAAATCAATGATTTTCTTCGCAGACAAGAGCCTACCTTGCAGCCAATACATGTGATTTTTGTTTCTTATTGAAATATCTGTTTGACTTGCCGATGCGGTGGACATTGTTACGGACGATAATGATCAGCGAATCGATACTATTTTGGATGTGGAAATCAGAGGCGGAGTCTGAAAGTTTTAGCCGAAAAATACACAGCAATCCGTAAAGACAGACTATCTTGCTTGGAGAGAACGATTGGAAAATGAAATGGAAAAGGTTGAAGAAAAATGATTGTAGAAGGACAAAAAGCCATAGAACATATTCCGGCAGGACAAACTGAGATGCTCCCACTTGGAACGGACTGGCAGAGCCGACATACGGAAGCAGAAAGACGAAAAGCGGAAATTCGTGGTAGAATTCATAAGCAGACAGAACACTGCCAGAAAACGGCAAAAGACTATTTTCGTCCGGCGAAACCGACACCGTCGATTTACGACAGCGACCTGAAGCGTGTGGCCGTTTATACCCGTGTTAGTACATCTAGCGAAGAACAGATTTCCTCTATTGAAAATCAAACTCTCTACTACACTAAAAAGATTGCAGAAACGGAAAACTGGACACTGCAGAATATATACAGTGATGAAGGAAAATCCGGTACATCACTGCAGAAAGCGTGATGCTTTTAAGCGCATGATGCAGGATGCAAAAAGAGCGAAAAATCGACTTGGTTGTTTGTGCCAGTGTTTCGCGTTTTGCTCGAAATTTTCGGATTGCATGACACAAATCGCTGCCCTGAAAACTATGCATCCGGCTCATCCGATTGGTGTGTACTTTGAAACTGAAAATATTTACACGCTTAATCCTGACAGCCAGTATAGCTTGGATGTTCAGGCTCTTTTAGCAGACTGGGAATCGGGCAACAAGAGCCGCCGGATGATCCTTTCGTATGATCAGCGTATTATGACAGGCCAATATCCGGTGGCTGATTTGATGGGATATCGGCATACAACGGATGGGCAGTTGGTAATCGAGCCGGAAGAAGCAAAGACAGTACGTTTTATTTTTCTGGCCTTTATTCAAGGGTACGACTACGACCAAATTGCAATGATCCTTACGAAAAAGAAGCGCAGCACCCTGCGAGGCAGGCAAAAGTGGAACGGCATGATGGTAGCCAACATCATGAAAAACGAACGCCGCTGGGGTGATTTGGAAGCTCGGAAGAGCATCGTGGTAGATTATAAGCTGGGGAAGGTGACGAAGAATAATGGCGACCGATGCTCGGCTTATGTCCCAGAACATCACGAAGCGATTGTTTCACCGGAGATTGCACGAGCTGCACATCTTGTGGCATCCAGCAGCAAAAGGTGTGGGGTACAGGATATCGTTGTAATTAAACAGGGAGCATTGAAAAGGATTTGTAGGCATTCATCCGAACTGGAGTGGTATAAACGATGAAAGTATCCGCAGCCTTTGTCTGAGTGCCTATATGCCAGAAGAAGTGGTAGAATTAAATGAACTATGGCTGATATGAGGGCCGGGGCAAAAAAACAAGATTCGATGTATCAGTCTGAATATCTGACGGCTTCCAGCGCCTGCTTTATCAACCATAGTAGCCCAGTTATTACAATTGCTAAAAATGAAATTCGTTTTAGCAAGGCTTGTCATACCAGATTGGACGACTGTGAATATGTGGAACTGCTATATCATCCAATCCTGCAGGTCATAATTCTGCGAAAGAGCGGTCATGACTCTTCAACGGCGATTCATTGGCAAAATGCAAATGACATCTGCAATAGATTTTCATCTAGAGCATTTTTTGCGGGTGCGATATTAGATGAAATGAACTGGAAACAGGACTGTCGCTATCAGTGTCGTGGTATCTCTCGTGGGCGGCAAAATACGAAATTCTTGATTTTTGAACTGGATGAATCTCAGACTTTGATTGGAAAAAAAATCATTATGAACAAGGCTGAGGACTCCGCTATGAATCTGGGATGTCGATTATATCGGAGCAAGTGGATTCAAAGCATTATGAACAGCGATGTAATGGAGTATGGACTGGTCGTAGAAAATCCCATGATTGGCGCAATTCCGAGCAAAAATGAGGTTCAGCGTGAACTGGATGCTCTTTTGATGTCTATGTAGGAGGAACTTGTAGAATGGAAGAAAAAAGCCGGGAGCAGAAACTGAGTGCACAGGAAATTACGCTGATTCGTGAACTGGCGCAGATACGGAAAGAACAAAAAAGAGAACTGGAGTACGAAAATTTCGATGGCTATGAACTTCCACCGCGTACACAGTTCTCTATGCTGAATAAACCCGCATTGAGCATAAAATATGGCGTTATGAAATTTAACATGGCCTGCATCCGACTTTTTGAAGGAATTAAGTATGTAGTCCCGATTTTGAATCCGTACAAGAAGCGACTTGCATTGATTATGTGCCCGGAAGAAGACAGTGCTTCTGTTGAATGGGCCAGACAAAAGGGTGAAAGTTGGGTGAATAAGGACATTGTATCATTAGAATTTGTAGAGAAAATCTATAAAATGATGAGCTGGAATAGAGAATGCCGTTATAAAGTGCTTGGACGGGTGGCTAACTCAAATCAAGGTCTCTGTATGCTATTCGACTTGGAAGAGGCCATCATGTTCACACCGAAACCACAGCAATATACAGACCCTGTTACTGGCGAAACGAAGAAAAAGCAGATAAAATTCTTCCCGGATGCCTATAAGAATTGTATCGGAAAATCTTATAATGATTATGTTGCAGCTCATCAGATGAACATGTTTGAGGATTTTATCGGGTATCAGGGGGGCTGTGGCATTGAATGAGCCTGAACAGGAAAAGGATGAACTTTCAAAAGAATCAACACTCCAGACCGATGAAGCCTCTAAGGAAACCTCTTTATCCGTTTTGCAGGAACAGTCTGAGAATATGGAGCCACCAGATAGTACAGCTGTCGAGAGAGGAACTCCGACATGAATTCAGGACGAATCATGAATTTATTGGTGACGATTCCAGCGGAAAGTCGGAGAGTACATATTGGAAAGGACATCATTCGTATTCTTGGAAGCCCGGATTATATTTGCGTTTTGCAGAGAAAAGATCGAAAATCCATAGTGATTACGCCGTGTGCTGCGGTTCACCCTATGTCATTTCGGGTTCCGGATAAGCTGTTGACTGATGGACAATGCAAAATGAGAATCAACGGAATGGGGTTTGTTCAGTCACTTTTGGATGCTAACGGTCTTGTTACGGGGAAAAGACTATCAATTTAGTGGGCGGTATGATATAGAGAAAAACGCTGTTGTTATTTCGCTTGCGGCAAATGAAAAAGGAAACCTAATCTCACTAAAGGAATTTGGAGCATCAGGAACTCTATAGCAACAGATAAAGAAAGGACGAGGCTATAAGTCCCAAGGTTACTCTACGTTGAGTAGAAGACACTGTATGTCGTAAAGCAACAATAGCAGCTGAACAGACTAAGGGGCAATGTTGGGAAGGAGAACAGCTAAGTGCCACTCTGGTTACAATTTAGCATTGCAAAGAAAAAATGTGGTGTGTAGGAAAGTAAAATGAAAAACTGATTATAATCACTTATAAGATAAAAATAGGTGATTATAATCAGCTATGAGCAATATTTCAAAATAAATGATTTTATCATGCCTAAGGTCTATCGACGTCTGTCGGTAGGCCTTATTTTTATGCAAATTTCATTCTTTCAAGAGAGGCTTTGGACGGTCATAATCCCTGAATAATCACTCGATTCAGAAAATGACTACCCCGGTTGAAGCGAAATGTAAATATAATTGCACGATTTAACTATTTATATGCAACAAAAGTACAAAACAAATGTCTACTCAACAAACCGTATTGACGTAGCATTGCCAAAAAGAACCTGTTTTGCACACTAATTGAGTTACTGAAATTGGCCATATTTCACAGCTATATGAGCTATAAATGCTAGATACTTATACAAAACGCTGAACTTTTGACCCCTGTGGCACAAAATTGGCACAACTTTTTCAGAAGAATCATAGAAATGGCGGAAAACAGGAGAAAACAACAAAAATCCATGAGCTTATCATTAACGTCTGAAACTGCTGTTGAGTACACTATCTAACCCGCTAATGACACCAACATCATAACGGTTTGTTGAGTCATGAAAATTAGAGGAAAACAGATGATTTCTAATTCATCAAAAAGCTGTTGAGTAGAGCATGAATGCGAAGGCAGCTGAGGAAGCTAAGAAGATCGAGGCAGAGGCTGTGCTGAAAAAACTGTTGGCAAGCGGCGTGAGTGCAGACGAGATACTCGAAAAACTAAAATAATCTTTTTAGACCTCAGACCGTGTGGGTGCGGTTGCAAAATCCCATCCATACGGTTTTATAATAGAACAATTGTTTTATATCGAACAAATGCATCCGCTTCTCACTTCACCCCTCAAAATCACATCCGGTGAAATTTCAGCAAAAGAGGTAGCAGGGGAGAGCACAGGCAAAGTAGTTACTGGGCAAATAAACAGCAATGAACATCACAGATAAGAAGTAATCGAATCCGTCAGCACATTAAAACACCTTCAATCACTTCAAAAGTAACCTTCAAAAATCAGCAATAACTCATCACTCAATTCCGTCCATCAATACACCAACCAACCCATTATCCCCCCCCATCATCACCCACCCGGAGGAGCGCATCTGGGCAGGGCGAACGCCTCGGCGGCAGCCCCGGGTCCCGGACGCTCCGAAGATCAAGCACGACAAGATGAAACAATTTTACATGGTTGACATGAGGCGGAAAATGTGGTAATATCGTCTTATCAAAAAAGTGCGAATCCCTCTCGCTCGCGAAGGAAAAATCTCTCTCGCAATAAGAAATAAAACGACACAACGAACAAAAATCGACTTTGCCGAAGGCTGGCAGACACGAGGGACTTAAAATCCCTTTCTGGAGACAGAGTACGGGTTCGCCCCCGCCGACAGTATTAAAAACCCCAGAATTATTCTCTAATTCGAATGATTCTGGGGTTTTTCTTTTTGTTCTATTTTCTGGAAGCGTTGGAGGGACGAGAGATTTTTTGACGAAAAAGAGAAGCTCTTTTGTGCACAACTAAAATCCATGACATAACTTGGCACGTTGCAGAGATCGAAGCTGTCTTTTTGTTTACTGTGCAGCAGCCTTTGTACGACGCTGCCGCACCCGGCGTTCCAGCGCCTTATAAAACCAGCTCAGGCAGAGCGTGAGCAAAAAATACGGTCAGGGTCCAGACCACGGGCTGCACTGTAAGGCTAAACTTGTCCGCAGTCCACTCCATATACCGGATCAGTACCTGATGGATCAGAAAGCCGTAAGGGGGAGAGCTGTGCCAGCCACAAAAACGGCTTTGCGGATAGCAGCCGGGAAATGAACCCTTTGCCCATGGCGAGCAGCCAGACCAGCAGCACCGCAGAGGGAGTGAACAGCACATTGTACCGGAAGGCCACTGCGCCCAGAACCCCCGCCTGCTTGGCAGCAATGAAAAAAGGCAGCCGCCCGCAAGCAGTACAGCACCCAGTTCCAATAGGGAGAAAGCACTGCGCGGCAGTGTGCTCTCCTGTTTGCGGCTGTGGTAAAGACAGCCCGCGCAGCAGCTGATAGTAAAATCGCCTGCCCGGAACAGCGGACACAGATAGGTCAGGTAGAATGCGGCCTTTCCGCTGAGCCCGGCTTTCCAGACCGCAAGGGAGAAAAGGCACTGTACGCAGAAAATTGCTGCGGCAATGCAGCGCAGTTTGCAGGCATCGGCCTTTTTCAGCACGGCGAGAAGCGTGGGAAAGATGGCATACAGAAAAGCCTGCACCGAAAGATACCAAGCCCCTCCATTCAGGCAGAACCAGAAACGGCTGGACGGGATCCATGTTTGCAACAGGAAAATGCTTACCGCAAGCTGCGCCGCACTAGGAGAGAACCCCGCGGGCAGAGGGCTGCGCCAGAAGCCCCTTCAGTACAAATAACAGGGCGGCAGCCATCATAATAAGGTGCAGCGGATACAGCCGGCGTATTTTTTTAAAGGAGAAAGCTATGGCAGACTGCAGCCCCGGTGCTGTGCGGGGGCGGTCGTAATAGTTGCAGACCATCAGAAAACCGGACAGCGCCACAAATACTGAAATCGCCCACGGACCCAGCCACGGCGCCCCGCAATGGGAGATGACCACGCACAAAAATGCGACTGCCCGCAGTCCTTGTAAAGATGAGATCAGTTTTTTGTCTGTCACAGTATCCTCCGTTCTGCCGCAAAGCGCGGCAGCTGTGTTTTTCTAATGCGCTATAAGTATAAAAAAGGCGGCGCGTCCTGTCAAGGATGCGCCGCTTTTTTTGCGTGGCAGAGTACGATTTTTGGGCGTCATAAATTCTTAACAAAAAAAAAATCGCAAAACCCCTTGATTTTTTTAGGACAAGATGAGTACAATACACTTAGCACTCAGAGAAAAGGAGTGCTAAACCACTGCGGAGCACACACGAAGCCCCCGCAGGACGCAACAAAGTTTCAAATAAATTCAATATAATTGGAGGGCAAGAATTATGAAGATCATTCCTCTTGCAGACCGTGTTGTCATTAAGACTGTTGAAGTTGAGGAGACCACCAAGGGCGGCCTGATCCTGACCGGCAGCGCGCAAAAGAGAAGCCGCAGGTCGCACAGGTCATCGCGGTGGGCCCCGGCGGTGTCGTGGACGGTAAGGAAGTCAAGATGACCGTTAAGGTCGGCGACAAGGTCCTCACCAGCAAGTATTCCGGCACCGAGGTCAAGGTGGACGGCGAAGAGTGCACCATCGTGCGCCAGAGCGACATTCTGGCTGTTGTGGAAGACTGAAACTGAATTTTCCCTTTTCAATTGAGCTTGTATTATAAAGGAGCGATGTATTATGGCAAAGCAGATCAAGCAGGGCGAGGACGCTCGCAAGGCACTGTGTGCCGGTATTGATACCCTGGCTAACACCGTTAAGATCACCCTCGGCCCCAAGGGCCGCAACGTGGTGCTGGGCAAAAAGTTCGGCGCACCGGTCATCACCAACGATGGCGTGACCATCGCAAAAGAGATCGAGCTGAAGGACGAGTTCGAGAACATGGGCGCACAGCTGGTGCGTGAGGTCGCAACCAAGACCAACGATGCTGCAGGCGATGGTACTACCACCGCTACCGTGCTGGCACAGGCTATGGTCAATGAGGGCATGAAGAACGTTACCGCCGGTGCAAATCCCATGGATATCCGCCGCGGCATGAGCAAGGCCGTTGCCACCGCCGTGGAGACCATCAAGGCACACAGCCAGAAGGTGAAGGACAGCAACGATATCGCCCGCGTCGGCACCATCTCTGCCGGTGACCCCGAGATCGGCCGTTTGATCGCCGAGGCTATGGAGAAGGTCACCGCTGACGGTGTTATCACCATCGAGGAGAACAAGACCACTGCCGAGACCTACACCGAGGTCGTCGAGGGCATGCAGTTTGACCGCGGCTATGTGACCCCCTACATGGTCACCGATACCGACAAGATGGTGGCCGATCTGGACAACGCTGCAATTCTGATCACCGATAAGAAGATCAGCGTCATTCAGGATCTGGTTCCCCCTGCTGGAGCAGGTGATGCAGAACGGCATGAAGCTGCTGATCGTGGCTGAGGATATCGAGGGCGAGGCTCTGTCCACCCTGATCGTCAACCGTCTGCGCGGCACCCTGAATGTCGTGGCTGTCAAGGCTCCCGGCTTCGGCGACCGCCGCAAGGAGATGCTGCAGGATATCGCTACCCTGACCGGCGGCACCGTGATCTCCTCTGATCTGGGCTATGAGCTGAAGGACGCTACCGTCCAGCTGCTGGGTCATGCCCGTCAGGTCAAGGTGACCAAGGAGAACACCACCATCGTGGGCGGCGCAGGCGACAAGGACGCCATTGCAGCCCGCATCGCCCAGATCCGCAGCCAGATAGAGACCACCACCAGCGACTACGACCGTGAGAAGCTGCAGGAGCGTTTGGCGAAGCTCGCGGGCGGCGTAGCCGTCATCAAGGTCGGTGCTGCTACCGAAGTTGAGATGAAGGACAAGAAGCTGCGCATCGAGGATGCTCTGAATGCCACCAAGGCAGCTGTGCAGGAGGGTGTTGTGGCCGGCGGCGGTACCGCTCCCATCAATGCCATCCCCGCTGTGCGCACTCTGTGCGACACGCTGGAAGGCGACGAGCGCACCGGTGCCAAGATCGTGCTGAAGGCTCTGGAAGCTCCTCTGCGCCAGATCGCCAAGAACGCCGGTCTGGAGGGCAGCGTCATCATCGACAAGATCGTTTCTGCCAACAAGCCCAACTACGGCTTCGATGCCCAGAACGAGGTCTTTGTCGAGGATATGATCGCCGCTGGCATCGTGGACCCGACCAAGGTCACCCGTTCCGCTCTGGAGAATGCAGCTTCCGTTGCTGAGATGGTGCTGACCACCGAGAGCCTTGTTGCTGACCTGCCGGAACCCCCGGCTCCCGCCGCACCTGCCGGCGGTGACATGGGCGGCATGTACTAATAACTGCCTGAAAAACCGCATGAATCCTTGATTTTTGGAGCGCGCAAAAGCGGATTTACGCCAAACTTACGCCACTTACGCCAAAAATCAAAGCGCACTATAGGGTAACAGAATCGGCACCCGCTGAAAAGTGGGTGCCGATTTTTTTTGTCTAGGAGATTTGAAAACTCATGAAACCCACTGATGGTTTCTGCGAGCGGCAGACTGTCAGCGGCTTTATTGTTGACGAAAAACAAAGGTAGGGATACAATAATAAAAAAAGAATGTAAAACCGGAAGGGAGCGTGCCGCCATGGAAAATCAGAGGGACTTCTGCACAGAATGCCGCAGAGAAATGAACTACACCCTGAAGAAAATCAAGATCAACCGGACCATCCGGGAAAAGGAGTATACCTTTGAGATCACGGCGGCTTTCTGCAACGAATGCGGCGGCGAAATGGGGATTCCCGGTCTGATGGACTATAACATAAAGGAGATTGACGAGCAGTACCGTAGCTTTCGAGCACTAGATGGATAGTGGGAGTATATCGAATCAATGATATAAAGTGATAGATACTAGGAAAGTGGTAGCAAAGGATAACTATAATGAAGGATACGCTTAACTTAGGCAAAATTAACCCGAATGAGCAAAGAAACAAAATTCCAAAACATATTCCATCTAAGGTTCATCCAGATATATTGTTTACATTTATGCCTAAATTGGAATATCTTTTGAACTGTTTGCAGTATAAAATGGTATCGCCGAGATATTGCGAAGAAGATATAGGTTATTTGAAAATTAAGGGAGTGAAATCTTTAGCTTATCCAATGAAATGTTTTTGCGACATTAACCTACAGAAACTTAATCTGCATATGGATTGGTATGGTGACTACGGAATTGCATTTCGTAAAAATGGGGGATGGATCACAATATCCAACCAATACATTACCTGAACGAGACATCTGATCTCCGAAAGGATATCAGCACAGTTTTTTGAAAGTGTGTTGAACGAGGAAAAATCAGAATCAAAAACTCATGAGATGTTAAAAAACTATCTTTTACATGAACTGATGTACTATAAACCATATCAAGGGAAAATAAGAAACAGAAAAAGTGGAAAAATGTCAAAAAAATGCTTTATGGATGAGTGCGAATGGCGGTATATTCCAGATGTTGAGCCACTTGAACTTGCTCAGGTAATATTGAATCCAGATATAAACAATGCAAATTTTATGCAACTGGCCAGTGAATCAATGAATTTTAGAAGAGAAGTTTCACTTGTCTTTGAATATTCGGATATAAAACATATTGTGATTCAAACAATAGACGAGTACCGAGAATTAAGTCGAGCAATTGACTTATGGGGAATTGAAGATAAATCTGAAATTCTGTCGAAAGTAATTGTGTGGTCTCAAAAACGGGAGGACTTTTAATGATTCCAAATTTTAATAAGGTTTTCAAAACAGAACCTAAAGCTGAGAAGAAGGTGCCAAAGGGAGTAATAGAATATTTGAATTCGACCGTTCCGAAAGGAACGAAATATATTCCGGGCAAAGACGGAAGCGTAATATTGAGTGCTGATGGAAAGCCAGTGACAATGGGGGGATTCAGCATCGAAATCCCTAAGTAATAAAAAAACAGGTTGAAAATCTTAACGGGGATGAGTTTTACCAGTTTATTTATAATGCTCAGATGAAACTAAATGTTAAATTGGATAAAGAGGGGTATGTTATAGTCAATGGTCAGGAAATGCCAGTAGAAAACTTCTATAAGAACATATATAATCCAATCAAAAAGAAAATATGAAATTTTTTCTAGTTCCAGAACCTTTTCCGGAACCACATGACATTAAGATTGCATCTGATAAATACGCTTACACGTTGAAACTGAAGCAGCAACCGTATGCTAGTTTGACGGAAATACACTTTGAAAGTGAAAATGAAAAACCATTAAAACTGAAAATCTCGTTGGATGAGGAGAAGGAGAGTAGCCATGTACAATTAACCTATAATTTAAGCTACGCTAAATCTGTTCGTGAGATTGTGGAAGTTGTGGAAATTTTCAATGCATTTATAGATGGCAATGGATATTTAATGGGCGAAAGGATACCCTCTAACGTAATACCGGATGAGCCAAAAGACAAATTTGATAAACATACTTTGGATTTTTTGGAAAAGGTATTGCAAGTGGAAACTGCATTAGGATTGGCATTTAGTCCAATAAAGAATGCCCCTGAATTGGAAACCATATATAATATTGAAAAGTTATACCAAACAATTATTTTGAAAAAACCTATACGAGAGGAGCATAAAATAACCTCTATATCATCCGAATGGAATGCAGAGAGTACAAACCGAATAAAAGATTCTATTGGAAAACCGATGTATTTTCAATACACAGGAGATCTGAAATTTAATATTATGGGACAAGAGTTTAAGTGTCCCTCTATTTTTGGTATGTTTAACTGCAAGCTAGCGGATGTAAAGGTAGCGGATGGCACAACTACATTGTTTTTTGCCGATGAATCAGATGATAAAAAGGGGGTACACATCGGTGCTATCATTTGCGACTGAGAAAGAGCTAGATGCATATGGACATGTGGAAAAATATAATCATGCAAACGACTTGAAAGGCACAGACGATTCAGACCATTTTAAGTAAAAACTGATAACGATATAGCAAAAATAACCGCCCAGCGACCTTACGGTCTCGCTGGGCGGCTTATTTTTTGCGTTTCCACAACAGATATTCTTCGTAGCGGTGCATCTCGTTCTGTTCTTCTTCGGTCAGGCGCAGGCGCTGCTTGCGGGCTTCGTCCGAGGGGTCGATGTCGGTCAGACCCAGTAGGTAGTCGGCAGAGGTGCCATAACGCTTGCAGAGCGCAATCAAAACTTCATGGCTGGGAGATGCTTTGTCGCGTTCCCATGTGCGGACGGTAGGCACTGAAACATGAAATGCTTTTGCTAAATCTTCTTGCGTTTCACCGTTTAATTTGCGTAATTCCGCGAGCCGTTCGCCAATCATCCTAATTCCCTGCCTTTCTTTGCTATCAGTATAAATAATATTGTCGCTTTTGACAAAAACCGATAATCCCGTTGTCAGTTTTGCTTAAAAGTGATAATATTATTATCACAATAGTGCGAAAGTGATAAGAATACTGACACTTCCGCCGCAACACTAAGGCAAAGCGAGGAATACCCCGTTGGAACAACTGATCGACTTTCACGCACCGGAAGTGCAGGCGGTGCTGGATACACTTCTAAAAAGACCGCTCCACCGGCAAAAAAAACATCATCTGGGCAACCGACCCGCCGGAAGAGCTGCAAACGGTGATGTACGAGCCTGTCACGGATAGATCCCAGATTACCACCCAGCAGCTCGGGCTGACCCACTACGAGGTGGTGCTGCCCCGGATGATGAAGCAGACCGACACCCAGCAGCAGCGCACCCGCAAAAAGGGCGAAGTATTCCGCCCGCATGGGTCTGCAACAAGATGAACAACGCACTAGACGCCGACTGGTTCCGTGGGCTGGGGGCAGGAGAGACCGCCGGGCAGTTCACGGTGGAGCTGCCCCAAGGCTGGCAGACGGTGGAAACGCCGGTGCAGTTCCCGGTTTGCAAGGGCAGGACCCCGGCATGGGTGCAGTATGTGCAGAGCCGCCGCTTGGAGGTGACCTGCGGCGAAGCTCCCTTTCTGGCGTCCCGGTACGATGCCGCCACCGGCGAGATGATCCCGGTAGCCCGGCGCATTGGCATTCTGGACCGCAAACTGCGTGTGGTAAGCGAGAACGCCGCCACAGAGGACGAGTGGCGCAAATATGCCACCCATGCGGTGCAGTCTACCTACGGCTACGAGTATCAGGGAGATAACCTTTTGCTGGCGAGGGTTAACCTGCTGCTGACCTATGCAGAGCATCTGCAAGCCCGCTGGCAGCGCAAACCCACAAAAAAAGAAGAGTTACAGCCTATCGCCAACATCATCAGCTGGAACCTGTGGCAAATGGACGGCTTGCACCTGTCCGTGCCCGGCGGCAAGCCCCAGCCGGAGACAGAACAGCTTGACCTCTTTTCCATGTTCGGGGCGGCAGAGCCGCAGCTGCCCACGGTATCCTGTAAAGTGAAAAACTGGCGCAAGGGCAGCCATGGAACGCCCAGAACTTTGAAACCATTCAGGAAGGGAGTAGCAGCATGAAGTTTGATTATGTCATCGGAAACCCGCCGTATCAGGATGAAACCCTTGGCGATAACAAAGGCTTTGCACCGCCAGTATATAACAAATTTCTGGATGCGTCTTATGAAATTGCAGATAAGGTGGAAATGATTCACCCTGCACGGTTTTTTGTTCAATGCTGGCTCTACGCCGAAGGCATGGAATGAGAAGATGCTGAGCGACTCGCACTTTAAGGTTTTGCACTATGAAGCTGATGCAAGCTCGATTTTCCCGAATACTGACATTAAAGGAGGAGTGGTTGTTTCATATAGGGATAGCTGTTCGGATTTTGGCGCAATCGGAGTGTTTACTAAATATGCAAAACTGAATGCGATTCTCCATAAGGTCACAGAAACGGCTGATTTTATTTCGTTAAGCAATATTGTGGTGACGAGAACAGCATATAGATTGACCGACAAATGCACGAGGATCATCCAGAAGCAATTGGTCAGTTGAGCAAGGGTCATGCTTACGATATGGCAACAAATATATTTGACCGATTGCCACAAATATTTTTTGATGCGAAGCCAACAGATGGAAAACGATTATATCCGAATATTAGGACGAACAAACAATGAACGTGCATATAATATGTGAGAAGGGATTATGTCAACAAGGTGAAAAACCTTGATAAATTCAAGCTGTTTATTCCGAAAGCAAATGGAATAGGTGCGTTTGGAGAAGTAATATCGTCACCAATCACGGCAACACCCGGAGTTGGTTCAACTGAAACATTTCTGAGCATTGGTATCAACTAGACTCCGAGTATGAGATGGATGCAGCATTAAAATACATAAAAACAAAATTTGCACGGGCATTATTAGGTGTTTTGAAAACTACACAAGATATTACACCGGACAAATGGAAATACGTTCCCCTTCAAGACTTTACTGACCATTCCGACATTGATTGGAGCAAGTCGGTGGCGGAAATCGACCAGCAGCTTTACCGCAAGTATGACCTGACCGCAGACGAGATCGAATTTATCGAGACCCATGTAAAGGAGATGGCATAATGGCTGGCATAACCCTGCGCACTGCCCGGCAGGTGGTGCCCATGATCTACGCCTATACCACCCCGGAAATTGCCCGGCACAACGGCTGGACGAAGATCGGCTACACCGAGCAGTCGGTGGACAAACGCCTGAAACAGCAGACCCACACCGCCGATGTGCTGTTCCACGAGGAGTGGCGGGGCAATGCCGTCTACGATGACGGCAGCGGCGAGGTGTTTACCGACCACGATTTCCACGCCTACCTCCGCAAGCTGAACGTGGAGAACGACCGCAAAAACGAGTGGTTCCATCTGGATGGGCAGCAGTCCCGGCGGTATTTTCAGGATTTCCGCATGAACCGGGGGCGCGTGCAGCTGGATGCCGCCATCGCCTACACCCTGCGGGAGGAGCAGGCAAGGGCTGTCACGACACCAAAATTTATTACCAGAGCCACCCCGGCGGGGAATACCTCTGGAACGCCAAGCCCCGCTTTGGCAAGACCCTTTCCGTCTACGATTTCTGCAAGCAGGTCGATGCACAGACGGTGCTCATCGTCACCAACCGCCCAGCCATCGCCAATAGCTGGTACAGCGACTATGTGCGCTTTCTGGGCAAGGAGTCCGGCTATCTGTTTGTCAGCCATGTGGATGCCCTTTGCCGGGCAGCCCCATGTGCTGGACGAGCAGGGCTATCTGGATGCCGCCGCACAGGTGGCGAAGAGCTGTATAAGCGCATCGAGTTCGTCAGCCTGCAGGACATGAAAGGCTCAAATATTTCGGCGGCGAGTACGACAAACTGCGCCACCTGACCGAGCTGAACTGGGATGTGCTGGTCATCGACGAAGCCCACGAGGGCGTGGACACCTACAAGACCGACCTTGCCTTTGATCGCATCCGCCGCCGCTTCACGCTGCACCTGTCCGGCACGCCTTTCAAGGCGCTGGCAAACGACAAGTTTGCCGGGGATGCCATCTTCAACTGGACCTACGCCGACGAGCAGGCCGCCAAGCGGAACTGGCAGGGCGCACCGGGGCAGCAGAACCCCTACGCAAACCTCCCCATGCTCAACCTCTACACCTACCAGATGTCCGAGATCATCCGGGACGAGATCCAGCAAGGGGTGGAGATCAACGGCGAAACGCAGGAATTTGCCTTTGACCTGAACGAGTTCTTCAAGGTGAAGTCGGGCGGCAGCTTTGAGCACGACGCTGAGGTGGACCGTTTTCTGGATGCTATGACCACCCAGAACAAGTTTCCATTTTCCACCCCGGAACTGCGTGCCGAACTGAAGCACACCTTCTGGCTGCTGAACCGCGTGGACAGTGCCAGAGCGCTGGCGAAAAAGCTGCAGGCGCACCCGGTATTCCGGGACTATGAGGTGATCCTAGCCGCCGGTGACGGCAAGCTGGACGACACGGACGAGAACCAGAAGAGCTTTGACCGGGTAAAAGCCGCCATCGCCCATCACGAAAAGACCATCACCCTGTCGGTGGGGCAGCTCACTACCGGTGTCACCATCCCGGAGTGGTCGGCGGTGCTGATGCTCTCCAACCTTAAAAGCCCGGCGCTGTATATGCAGGCAGCGTTCCGTGCCCAGAACCCCTGCCTTTTCCACGAAAACGGCACCTTTCGCCGCAAAGAGAACGCCTATGTGTTCGATTTTGACCCTGCACGCACCCTGCTGATCTATGAGCAGTTCGCCAACGACCTTTCACAGGACACCGCCAGCGGCAAGGGCGACACCGAGGAGCGCAAGGCGCACATCCAGAATCTGCTCAACTTCTTCCCGGTCATTGGTGAGGACGAGGAAGGGGAGATGATCCCGCTGGATGCAGAAAAAGTCCTCAGCATCCCCCGGAAGATCAAGTCCAAGGAAGTGGTGCGGATGGGTTTTCAGAGCAATTTTTTGTTCCAGAACATTTCCAACGTGTTCAGTGCGCCGCAGGAGGTGTTGGACATTCTGCAAAACTTCCAGCCCATCAGCGAAGCCAAGGCAAAGCCCATTCAAATCACCCCGGACACCGGCGCAGACCTCTCCCTGAACGACAAGGGCAAGGTGGATTTGGACGAGGGTTACGTCATCGGAAAGGCGGCGGATGTGTTCGGGGAAAAAATTTACGAGAGCACCCCGGCGCTGGACACCGCCCTGCAAGACCTGACCGACGCCCCGGCTCCTGCCAAAGAAGAGCATCTGGAACCCCTGAAAAAGAGCATCACCAAGGAGATCATCACCCCCATGGTGGAGCAGGCAAAAGCAGGAGTATGGCCGCGACCTGAAGCTGTCCGACCAGAAGCGGTTCGAGAGCGCTGCCAAAGCCAAGATGGACGTGGCGGTGAACAAGGTGGTGGACAACTACCGCATCGACCAGAGCCAGCTGGAGACCCAGCGCACCCAGCAGCTGCAAGGCTGCACCACTGCCCAGCAGCGCCAGCAGGTGAACCGGGAGTTTGACGCAAAGCAACAGCAGAGCACCGCCGCCCTGATGGAGACCTTGCAAACCACCATCCAGCAGACGGCGCAGGAAATGCAGCAGACCATCGTGCGCACCGTGGAGACCAACCAGAAGGAGCAGGAGAAAAAGGGCTACGAGGACACCGTCCGTGACCATCTCGGGGCTTTTCCCGCACCATCCGTCCTTCCTCATGGCCTACGGCGACGAGACCGTGACGCTGGAAAACTTTGACCGGATCATCCCGGACAAGGTCTTTCAGGAGGTCACCAGCATCACGCTGGAGCAGTTCCGCTTTTTGCGGGACGGCGGGCCGTACATCAACCAAGCCACCGGACAGGAGGAACACTTTGCAGGCCACCTGTTCGACCCGGTGGTGTTTGACGATTCGGTGAAGGAATTCCTGAACCTGAAGGTCAAGCTGGCGGATTACTTTGACGAGAGCCGCACCGAGGATATCTTCGACTACATCCCACCCAGAAAACCAACCAGATCTTCACCCCAAAGTGGGTGGTGAAAAAGATGGTGGACCTGCTGGAACAGGAAAACCCCGGCTGCTTCGATGACCCCGGCAAGACCTTCCTGGACCCCTACATGAAGTCCGGCCTGTACATTACGGAAATCGTCAAGCGCCTTTACCGCAGCGAGAAGATGCGGCAAGCCTTCCCGGACGATAACGCCCGGCTGGAACACATCTTTGCCAAGCAGGTCTATGGCCTTGCGCCGACCGAGATCATCTACCGCATTGCCATCAGCTACATTCTGGGCTTTGCAAAGGGTCACGGCATCACCGCCCACCATATCCGTCAGGCGGATACGCTGGAATTTGCCAAGGCGGG
>VOFC01002343.1_pt1 | contig 66592 bp, 116 predicted proteins | sample 5384161 | NCBI WGS metagenome assembly VOFC01 (sample SAMN12384722, study PRJNA508395) | human gut metagenome | isolation source: healthy gut B | host: Homo sapiens
GTTACGTATTACGGTGTTACTTTTATGATGTTATGGTGTACAAAAATGCGGATAGCACTGTGCCAGTGTCCGGACTTCATCGTTGATCACGCAACGTATGCTTTCCACCGGCAATGGTACTTCGTCCGAGCCGCACCATCAGTATTCCCCGCAAGGCACGGCGTTGCGACGCATACATCGAGTGCGTCAGGGAGACGCGCGCCGCCATGGTACCCAAATATTGTCATGGGCGATCACGGCGACGCAGTTGCGGGTCATGGACTCCGTCTCGCCGCTATTAAGTTCTGGACTGCGAAACAGGTTACCCTGTAACCAGAAACGGTTATCGGGATTTAGCATTTGCGGACAGAGCGCGCGATCGAAAACCATTGGCTATTCCTATGAAGCTAGCACTGTCGAGTATGTTGAAATTGCAGGCAATCTGAAGTATCATGTTTCGCACAGCCTGAGCTACGATATGATAAAACAGCACAAGCGCAAAGCATAGCAAAAACCTGCGCCTTCCCATATACAACCTGCAGTGCACGAGAAAGAAGCTGTTTTGTATCAAGTTCTCCTTCTTCATAAAAATCCGTAAATGGAAGAAAAAAAAGAATTTGACTTGGAGGTTTTTCCTGACACCCATCCATCAACTTTACCAGCTGTTTTTCTCCTACCCGGAAAAAACAGGAACAATCCCAATTCCTTCGTATTTACTTTCAAAGAGATGCTTTTATCACTGCATAGCGCAGATCTGTCTCAAGCCTTGTTGCATCAGATCGTCCATTCTGGGACTTATTATTCTTTCCGGCATTCATAACTACTGCCATAAAACAACCATCTTTTTTTAAGATAAGGTGGATCTGTTCTTCAAGTAATACATCTTCTCCGGCGTCTGCTACAACCACAGAGCATTTTTGGACTGCAGCTAAAGGCTGGGTACCATTCAGGAAATCAAGATAAAATTCATCCATAAATCTGGAAAAAAGTTTTTTCATGAGCAATTTATTTTTTCTCCATCGTAACTGCGGATCCACCAAACCACTCTTTTTTATAAGATACCAGCATTTCCTCATAAGAATTCTCTGCGATCTCTCTGATTTCAGCAAGTTCACTGTTTCCAATACAGTCTTTTCTTACTTCTCTCATAAACGTGGCTGACAGTGTAAGCAAGTTGACGAAAAAAGCCCGCAAGAAGCAAATTGCTTTCAACCGCCGCCTCCAGATAACTCAATTTTTCAGCCTTCTCACAAATTTTCTTTTCTACAAATTCCCTTACTTTCAATTTTTATTCTCCTTTCATTCTTTAAATTAAGTTAGATTTTTAGACAATAAAAAAAAAGACGTAAGCAAAAACTTACGTCTCATAATCATTATCCAAGTTACTATATAAAAAATAATTCTCCTTTTTATTACTACCTACATAAATAGGAATTGACAATACCGGCATATACACAGAAGGTATATGTAAAATTATCAAACAAATAACAAAACGAAAAATTATAACTTTATTATACCTATAACCATATCAAAAAGCAATAAAAAATCTTAGACACAATCAAGCAAATGCTCCATCGACCTTGTATAAGAAAGTTGCTACATGGTATTTTGGCTATTTGTTCTAATTATAAATAAATAAAGATATAATTATAGTCTTTATGACAGCGGATAATGCAAGGAAAAGGATAGGCAAATATCACAGAGACTCCTCTGTTTATGCGGATTTGAGAATGAAAAAAAGTTATACACCTAGTAATTCACATTACAAAAAAACTGAATCATATAAAGGTTTATTTGCAAATTACAAATGTGTGTTTACAATTCACAATAGTGTATTTGCATAACTTAACAGTTTGTTTGCACTTAAATTATAGCGTGTCTGCATTATAACAGAGTCTCTATGCAAAATTTGGATAGAAAAATATTTTTCATTCCAAAATGAAATGAAAAATAGCAGGGATTTCGGTAAAATGAGGAATAATTTAGATGCCACAATGTAGATACCTAATCTTAGAAATGATGTATTTTATAAAATGAGCATAGCAAATACCCCTGTTAGTAAAACAGGGTCATGCCATATCTGACATTATGTAATTAGGTGGTAAATGCTGCGCGATAGCTGGACAAATTCATAAGCATATATATCAAACATTTGAATATGCTCATAAGTGAAATATTCACATTCACAAATAAACTTTTCCAATAGATCAAGCAGATCATTGATATTAACAGGTGAATTCATACACCTGAGAGAGTTCCAAGTAACCACGCCGGCAAGCCGATTGGCAATCAGATTAAGATCAGCAGATCCAACAACCGTATCTGTTAGATAATCGCGAATTTCTACTCCGTGCATTTTAAACATGTTCCGGATGCGGTATTTTAGATTTGTTGGAGCATTTTTCAATCAGAGTTCGGAAGCTCCACACCTGTTTCTACGAAGCGTTAAAATCACATCATCACTGCCAGCGGACTTTGATTTATAGGTATATATATCTGATTTAAAACCTTCAAGCAATGATTTATAAGTTACAAATAAAGGTTCAAGTTCTTTCACATAATCATAAATAAGGTTTGTATTATCAATTTCAAGTATATCTGATAATTTCTTAATGTTTTTACGATAACCATTCTTTCCACTTCCGGAAGAATCGTACATATACAGTATATATAAGAGCATTTTTTTGCAAATAATGACAATGAGCAGAATTTACTATAGCTCTGCTCGGTATCTTTCGGATCCAAGCAGACTTTCCGTATTAAAAATTCTCTATTAAGATTTAGATATCCTACTCTCTTATTTTTTCCATAGTTTGAAAAGTCATTGTCTAAAACTGTAATATTTCGGAGTCCGTTCTTACATGTATTTTTTCTCTATCTTTATAAGTCTTTTCCTTTCTAAGAGATCAAGTACAGAGTAAGCCCCTCTTTTAGAATTTACCGTCTTCCCGACAAGCGATTTTATTTCAAAATTTGGTATGTAGCCATGATTATCGTTGATCTGGCAAAAATATACCATCGTTTTTATACAGTCATTAGAGGCACCCTTCTTTTTTTCTGCCATCTTCATCAGTAAATTCAAGATAACGGTTTACGAGTTTCTTAACAACAGCAAAAGACATTTTACGGCTTCCCAAAACACTGTTTGTCTTAACAACCAGAGGAACATTATCAAGACTTTCATACTCCATTTTGGGATTATTACTATCATTAAATTTTATATGAGGATTATTGATTGTGCTATCAAAAAGGGACAGTAGGATCAATGCCTACTCTTTGAGATAATTTGTCAGCGTAAAGGGAATAATCTTCCATAGCAAGATCTTTAAGCCATGTTACTGTATTAGGCTGCTTAAGAGGAGGAACAGTGCCAGCTGGACAGTTCATTAATCTATTTACATATGTACTATAACTCATTAGCTGAACACCTCCTCTTTATTAGTTCCCAAGTCAAGATATGTTTTTGTGCAAGTTGTATAATTTGCCAAATACATACATATAGTAATATTGTTGTAATAACTCTTGATAATTAAGATCGATGATGGTAAAATAGTTGTAGAAATTGTAAAAAGTGCACAAAACAACATTGATACCATAAATTTTTTGTGGTATTGTATAAATTAAATAGCATAGCACTTTACAAATCTATGATAGTTCGGTCTGCCAACCGGACTATCTTTTTTATTCCACAACATCTTGTACCATATTATATGGAAGTTGCATAGATATGTCAAAAAAGTTCCGAAAGGTACTTTTTTGCCGTAAAATTTGTTCCTTTTTAAAAAAGGTACTTTTCTGCCGTAGATTCCGTTCCTTTTTAAGAAAAAACAGAGGTAGATATATAAAATATCAATCCAAAATGAGTAGGTGGTACTTTTTTGCCGTAAAATTTGTTCCTTTTAAAAAATTATATTTAAGCATGGCCTCTCTGAAAGGTACTTTTTTGCCGTAAAATTTGTTCCTTTTTAAAAAAAAGGGGTACTTTTCTGCCGTAAAATTTGTTCCTTTTTTAAAAAAGAAAGGTATTTTTCTGCCGTAAAATTTGTTCCTTTTTAAGAAAAGGTACTTTTCTGCCGTAGATTCCGTTCCTTTTTAAGAAAAAGGTACTTTTCTGCCGTAGATTCCGTTCCTTTTTAAGAAAAGGTACTTTTCTGCCGTAGATTCCGTTCCTTTTTAAGAAAACCACAATAGTTACTGTATATTCTAAAAGGAAAATAATTGATAGAATTTAAAAAGGTACTTTTCTGCCGTAGATTCCGTTCCAAATTAACAAGATATCACTTATACAGGTCCCACTTTCTGGATCGCCAATTCCAAATCCAGATCATGAAGCCCTGCATATGCTTTTTTGCAGAAAATCTACCGGGATTTTCTGAACGACTTCTGCGCTAGGGAGATCATAATACCACTGATAATACGCATAAAACTCACCAATCCAATCCGGCATAAATCCCGTCATGGCTTTCCCCGGTTTCATATGATAATTTTCATTCTCAGTAAAATATCTCCACAGTTCTTCTGCATCCATTGTATTTACATAAGCCTGCGATTCATCAATATATTTTCTGGTTTTACTTGCCATGTATGCATAAATAAAATCCTCGGTATCTTTATCAGGAAAGATTTCTGCCACATAGTCAAATAACCTGCCCTGATTTTCGACAACATCACTTAAATACGCATCCGAATATGCTCCCATGCCCATTCACCTCTTAAATCAGCGTGCTAAACACATTTGTCACCTTATTATCATCTGAATTCACTAAATCGCGCATTCTTTTTCTTGCGTTATCATCTCTTTGGTTGTATTTATGATTAAATCCACTATACGCAACAGGCAACAGCCCATCTCTTATTTCGCGTAAATTTTCATATGCCAGCTCCGATTTTATACAATATTGAATTCCCAGATCACCCAAGGAAAGAAGTCTCTCCAGGATCTCAATATCAATATTATCTCTTACAAACTCTTTGGCTATAAAAAATATGATGCATTTGCTCTCCAGCCCTTAATCACATCATAATTACTGGTATCTATACCGTATTTGTCTATAAATTTTGCGACCAGCATTTTATATCTTTTGACGCTGCCGCATCTCTGTGTTTCATCAGTTCTGCCAACCACGCCATGATAGATGCCTCTTGAAAATCAAATATTTTCAGTGAATAGCAATCCAATTCATATTTATGCACCCAACCATTTTCCTCCTGTGGTTTACAAACGGCCCACTCTTTTGCCAGTTCAATATTCTCGGTCAAATAAAAGCCTTTTCCATAATCGCGTTTTTCCGATCCACCACCAAATGCCGGTATTACTATTTTGTTTGGAGTACCATGATATAATATAATTTTTCCCATTTTGTCAATTACCTATTTCTCTTTGTTAACAAGCCGTGTGAAGAAATCCCCACCTTTATAGGTGGGGGGCAGGTGATAAAAGCACACATATTCTAATGCATAATTTTTTTTATCAGATCTCATCATAAAATGTAAGATAATATCCATCAGCTGTGTCAATAAATTCAGCATCCTTAATTGCGCGAATATCCATCAGCTGATCAATACATGTTCCCATTCGCTTAAGGAAAAGAGATTTCTTTATATTTATCATCAAATATTTCGAGCAGTCCTTATATGTAAAAAGTACATTTCAGAAGGATACCCGCTATCTTTTTTCTTTTAAGTTCTATAATATTGTAAATCATAGTTGTTAAAGAAGTGTTGGAAGCAGGTATTTTCTTAATGTTTTCAGAGAACCGCCTACCCATCAGTTCATACTGAAATGCTTCACGGAAGATATTTGAAATTTCCAGTTTGACAGGCATATTTTCTACTTCTTGAAGACGCAAAATTTGTAGCTGTCGCATACTTTGACGCTGCCATCAGGCAAATTTGATTTATCTGCAATACCAATAAATGCGTCTGTCTCTATTGCATTAGCAAGAGCATTAGGACTTGCATATGAGCCAGCAATATAATTAAATACGTTAACATGACCATAAACGTCAAAGTCAAAATAATAATGGGTCCATTTATGCAGAATGCGTAAAGCATCACAGATTACTTCCAACCGATGATCACTTCGACTGGTCGCCACAATACCTCGCATAATAATATCTGTAAGTTTCCCCATGGTTGTGTTCATCATATTAGGAGTATCTTTTACATTATAGGAAAATGCTTGCAATAAGTTTGAAAGACCTTTAAAATCTCTCGGTGTAACATTTGCAAATGTGCGGTTTTGACCCTTTAGACTCTCTATATTATGTTCTATCTTATTTAAACTATATTCGATATTATCATCATCCTTTTGAGGAATAATATCAAATATTGTATGACTTTTCTTAAGTTCGATATTATAATCATCCTTATTATATACAATATCAGGAGTAACATATGTTTTCCTTACGTCTACCAGCTTATTAACAAGAAATGATTTTGGTATTATAGCCTGCTCTTCGTCTGGAATATTTATTTCAGACAATGCATCATATACATAGCACCCAAGGTCAACGATGAAGAAGGTTTTCTTGATACCAAGAGACAGTTCTGATATCAAAGGAAATTTAATAAGAGCAGCACCATACCCACGCGATGCTTTGTCAGTAACCGACCACTGTCCACGGATTTTTGTCTATATATCAGCAACGACCTCATCCAGTGTTTTCTCTGTCATTCCCGTTGCATTGATTGCATCAAGAGAAGAACGAGCATAGGATGTAATATTGATAGAAGCACAATACATATCTCCATCGTCTTTTTCTTCTCATATTTGAAACATAATAATTCTTTCCCTCTTCGTATCTTCTCATAATAATAGTTAGAATACTTGTTATCCATTGTATAATCCGGGATAACATCAGAAACTTGATCCCAGGGCAGAAGGTATACATACCATAATATCTCATGAAAAGTTATCATAGGAGTAAGGAGTTTCAATCCGTTCGCTCTATTAACCGTATTTATAAGGCTGCATTCAGACAAGAGCTTATTCATTGCTCCAGTAAAGGCTCTTTTTACCGGATAATTCATCTTGATAAAATAAATACAAAAAATGGTTATCCCTTTTCATATTTTCTTCTACCTGCCCCAGCAAACCGTCAAGTTCATCATATGTCATTGATCGAATACCCCCTGTAAATAAAGAATATAGTACAGTATACCAATTATTTTCGGTATCCATCAACAAAAAAAAGTGCCAAACCAATATTGGCACTTTTAGACAAATTTATCCTCTTCCAGCAAGAAGTCCCCACATCTGCAGATGGGGCGGATGTCACGCAATAGGATTGAATTTATTTTTAAATTTATCAGAGGCTTTAAATTTAACAACCGTTTTCTCACGTGTTGCCTCTTTCTTCCCTGTGTGTATATTGTGAAGAACACGACTTGGATAAATGTCAAGACTTAAAGTGCCAAGACCACTTATGCTGGATTTTCCATTGGTCGCCAGTTCATCAGTTATGCATTCATTCATGCAATCAAGTACTGATTTAACGTCTGATTCATCAAGACATGTCCTTTGAGATATAGTATGTGATAGTCTACTCATAGGCTATTCCTCTTTAAACTTGGTATACGGTATCGTTACGGGAGCATTATATACATCCGCAAGAGACAAATTGGCGGCTTTAATATCCATGCCCAGTTCCACAAGAGCAATGTTTCCCTTTACAAAGACAACATTTCCATGAATAATACCTGTCTGCACCATGCCATTATTATAAGATCCGCGCACCTGAAGTGCATTTGGATCGGAAGGGACTCTAACTCACGCATCCCTGCTTTCATATTTGGAGGCTCTTCTTTTTGACAGACAGGAGGTACTGGTATTGGAGCAGAAGAATGAGTATCGGCAATAGCATCATTGCTAATGTCATTATTTTGGTTAGGAACCGATTCTTTTAAAGGAATTGTTTTCCTGCTCTTTTTTCAATGCTCTACGTTGTTTGCGATTTAAACGTACACCATCATCATTATTATTAACCGTTTCTGTTCTATCTGCTTTGTCGGCTGTGGGATCATTGCTGCTATTATCGTTTCCAACAAGCATATCATGGATCCATTTTTTTCTGGATCAGATAGATCATGTTGCGCAGACAGCAAAGAAGATACTAATTGCAATTTACTGTAATTCGCCCCTGCAGCTTCAATAAATCCTTTAACCTGATTTAGTGAAAAAGAAGGATATAGCTGCGCTACTTTTACAATAAAATTAATATCTGAATGGTTTTCTTCACGGGATGAATTTGCATCAGATAAATTTTCAGAATTGTTATTACTGCTTTTTTCCGAAGAAGCTACAGGAACTGTACTGTTATCCTCTGTATCAATATCAGCAATCTGTGCAACTCCATAGCCAAGATTATATTCCTTATATGCCTCCTCTTTACTTCTGCCGCCCTTTTGTATAAGGTCAATAAGAAGGGCAAGATCAAGATTCTGTTTCTGAACACCATTGTAAAATCCCTTATCGTAAAGATTGCGAAGCCCCAGCCCCTCACTTATTGTACCATCAGATTTAACAGTACCTGGAACCTGAGAAGGTGCATATAAAGGAATATACATGGAAGATTCCTGATATTGTCGAAAACGGTTAATGATGCCAGCGCCATTATTCTGCCCATTTACTCGGTTATCAATAAAGACAACATCATACTTTCCGTCCTTCAGCATTTCAAAAGCCTGCTGCCGGGTCTCTGCAATATCTATAATAGATACAGTAATAGGAGGTAGGTTTTCAAATTTATCCCATCCTTTTGAAGCTGGTTTATCAAGAAGATTATTGATCACAGAATCAACGTACCTCTTCCAGGATGACTTTGCCTTTGAATAATCTGTTATAAATAGCATAGTATAAGCTCTATTACCATTTGTGCTCATGATAGTATCATATCCTCCTTTTTGCGGAAATTTGACAGTATTTTTAACCTATATACTATATTATTGCTATGTTACATGTAATTTTCAAGCAAAAAATAAACAAATTAGGCTATAAAATATCAATGAACCGCACAATTTAAAGCACAAAAAAAGAGTGTATATAATTCCTAAAATGGAATATATACACTCTTTATAAAATATCTTTTACACAATAAGTTACATTGATTTACGATCAGCGATTTCTGCAAGTTTATGAACAGAAGTACGCGTATCAGATTCTGCATCGCGGTCAGCAGTGGCAATAAGAGAATCTATGTCAACTTTAGACAGATCTTTTCTTGCGTTTTCAGTATCCTGATTACCACATGATGTCCACTGCAGATAGCCATTCATTCTGTCAATTCTGCTGATATTCCGGCTCTGACAGACGGGACATACCTTCATTTCAAGTTCTTTGTGGCCGCATTCTTCACATGTACATAAAGCAAGGTTAATTCCTTCATACAGCCCCATTTTCATTGCCCGTTTGACAAGACTCTTGATAGCAGTTCTGTTATAATCAATAGGATAACGGCAGTACTGTATTCTTCCACCGGTAAACTTGTGAAACAGAGTATACTCTTTATCCTGTTTTTCGGAAGGTGTAATATCTTCTGAAACATGAAGATGGAAGCTATTAGAAACGTATGGGCGATCAGATACACCCGGAATAATCCCAAACATTTTCCTAAACTGAATGATTTGCTTACCACAAAGACTTTCGGCAGGCGTACCATACAGCGCATAAAGAATTTCGTCTTTGGTTTTATATCCGTTAATTTTGTCAAGAATATAATCAATGACCTTATTACTAAACTCCTGATCTTCTCTCAATGACTTCCCATTATATAGGATCTGAAGCTCATTAAGTGCAGTAACACCAAAAGATGCAGTTGCACTTTTAAGCAGAGGTCTGATCTTGTCGTTCGCTTTTAAATGTCCTCCGAAAAATCCACCTTCGCAAAAAGCCAGCGGATTGCAGCTTGCACGAAGCTCACCCAGATAATCATAGGTTCTCTTATGCAGATCACGGATCATTTCCAAATAATAATCAAGCAGATCCCAAAAGTTTTTGCCACTGGTTTTCGATTTCTGATAAATAAGAGGAAGATGAAGTGACACAACTCCGATATTGAACCGTCCAACCGTAACCGGTGTAACGAATCCTTTTTCCTCGGAATAAGTCATACTGCCTTCACCTTTGCTATTAACAAACCAGGGACTAAGGAAAGCCCGGCATCCCATAGGAGAAGTAACAACCCCGTATTTTTTATACATATAGCTTACGCTACCGTATGTTCCGTCTCCGGTAAGAGAAAGGAAATCCGGATACATAGCTTTTTGACTGCAATCTATAGCAGCTTCAAAGACCGGCTCCAATTCACATCCTTCGTTATGAAGGTTTTCATCGTATAAAAAAACCAGTTTAGGGAAAAGAACAGGCTTCTTACAACCCTTTCTGCCCTGTCCGCCAGCCCTTACATTACTGCAGGTTATAGCTGCAAGCTTACCCCACCTGCCAGTAGCAAGACCATAGGTAAAGGTAATAAATGGATAATCACCCCTGCTTGATGCCACAGTATTAAATTTGTATTCATATCCCTGAAAACCAGCTTTCATCTGTTCTTTCACGGTGTTCACTGCTTCTGAGTCCGCAACCGTATATGCTGTATCTTCATCAATGTTTAATTTAATAAGTTTTTCATACTCTTTTTTTAAAGAATTTGTCGTAAGTCTTTTGAGCATATGGTTCAATGATCTTATCAATTTCGCAGACTGTAAATCCTCCATACTGCTGCGAAGCCGCCATTTCAATCACATCAGCTGATACATCAAAGAATGTATCAAGGCTGCTTGGTTCGTTGTACCACATACCTCCTTTGGCAGATGAATAAAACCCGCCTTTTAATACTTCAGCAAGATCAAATAGACAACAGTTTGTTGTGTCCCGTCGGGCAGACATATCGTTAATATAGATATATCCGTCTCGGATAGCTTCTCTCTCAGCCTGATTCAAGAAAAACGACTGATAAAGTTTTTGTTAAATTCATCAAAAGATTAGACACCTCTTGGTTGAAACGAGAGTGTCATTTGCATTTGCATTATTATTCTTATCTTCAACATCCTGCGTGCCATATTGAATGTCATTAGCTTTTTTGAAGCACTCATCTAACATATCTGCAAATTCTTTCTTACTATCCCGGTATCTGCCATAGCTGTCTGCCACTTTAGGAGAAACCTGTCTCAGTGCATCTTCGACGATAATATGCATCAGTGCAACAGGTACTTCATTCAGATCTTTTCGCTTAATCGTCTGCAGGACCTTACATACAACATCTTCCTGCTCTGTGTCAGACAAAGAAACCAGTGCTCTGGATGCAGATCTGCATATGGCCGACTTAATTTTGTCCGGAATAAATAGTTCACAAGTTCCATCTTTCTTGATTACAGTAATACCAATGTTTTTTTTACTCATTTTTAACTCCTTCCTATTATCTTTCAGCGATAATATAAATTGTTTTAATCCCATCCGGTCAGTTCAACGATTCGTTTTCTCTTTCAAGGATTTCTTCACATCAATAAGCCTCTGATTAGATGAACCGCGCCAGTATGGATCATGGCGATATTTAAGATCTGACATACGGACATCACAATCATATCGACCGTCTACGATTACAGATACAGAATCGATCCAGTCAACTGAGAATTTGGGAAGTTTCATTACATCATCAGAAAACTCAAATGCATCGGTTTCTTTATTATAAGATAATGTATATCCGGTATACATCCACACATCCTTACCAGGTATGGAGGCAGCCTTTTTGCAAGACGACCTACCTCTTCTCTGTTATCAGGATAAAAGCGGATCTCCACCGGAAAAAGTAATGCCGCTTATATGAGATTGCATAAGAAAATCCAACAGTTTTTCCTCATCTTTTTCTCTGTAAAGGGATTACCGTGTTCTGCATCCCAAGTCTGAGGATTATGGCATTGTTTACATCTGTGACTGCAACCGGCAGTCCACAGAACAACGCGCAATCCATCTCCATTTTTCATATCATCACTGGTCATTGCCATATATAGCATAAAAAGACCCCCTTTCTAAATTCCTATTAAATAAAAAGTTTAGCATGTACCTTCTGCCGTTAATGCCAAGCAGAAGGTACATATTTAGGTTAGTAGTAACTGTTCAAGACGCTCATAAATGTTTTAAATATAGGTAACTGTGCAACATTATTAGTCTTGTTATCTTCCAGAATAGAAAGACATTCAGTATATGGATGTTGAATGTTATCATCAGAAGAAACTGACACCTGTCGAGCCAAACATATTTGTACTGAATGCATTACCGAATCCAGCGTCGTCAAACCCGCCCGCAAGCTGCGGTGCCTCCTTTGCTGTATTATTTGTTGATACAGAGTCGTCCTGTTCATCTTTCATATGCTTTATATGTTCCTTTATGAACAAAGGAGCTTTGTGTCCGGGATCTGATAGTTGACAAGACAGAGCTTATGTTGTCTGCCGTTGCGATCATCAAAAAATGATCATTGTCTTCAAGCTCTTTAAGAAGCTTATTCTGGCTAACTTCTGTAATTGATGAGAAGTTTTGATATACGCAACTCTTACATTGGACAACACGGGAGATGATTGCGCAAATGCAATCATATCTTCCACATCATCAACCAAATAGCTGTCTTTATCGTATATCCGGTAATCAGGCATAGCAGACAATGCCAGTTGGCAACAGTAACAGTCGCAGTTTGTTTCGCCCTTCTTTAAGCACAGAGCCTTTCTGACAAAGAAAAGGCAGCATCATCAAAGCTGCTGCCTTTTTTCCCATATAAGATTTTTGAAAGCATTTTACTTTTCCTCCCTTCCATAATAGCCAAGCAAATGAGCTTTTGCGTATAATCTCTGCTTTTGATACGTAACATGATAATTTATCCGAATACTCATAAGAGAGCTCTTCAATAATGTCATCGTGAGTTTTATCATCCGAATTATTATTACCATTATCAAATTTATCTTTTAATAAACCAGCAACTTCACGATCGAAGGAGTCCATTTCAAGATATGTTTCATAAGCTTTGATCAGGAAAGAAGTTTCCTGCCTGCATTTCTTTACGCCATCAAACTGCTCATTTAACCGGCTCATTACAGCAAGGAGCGCTGCAAGATCTGCCTCCGAGATAGTGATATTGTTATCCACAATTAAATGAGTTATAAACTGCTGACGACATATGCTATAGCCCTGTTCCACGCCTTCCGGTCTTTTATTATGAGGAATCTCACGATCGAAATAGTAAAAATTCCCTGCCAGTGAAGAAGCCCTCCGGTCAGCAATAAATCCCAGTTTAGCGAGGAAATATCACGAAAAGAGTAAACCCATTACCGTAATACAGATAGCGTGTTGCCAGGTAGTATGCCATATCTGTTACCGCTAAGGTAGCATGGATCATACCGCCAAGCGGACTACCCTGCCTTATGTGTGTTGCAGGCATTGTTTTCATAATCTCAATATTCGCAGGACTAAAATAAATGTCCAGCATTTTTCGATACGCAGGTACTTGTTTTCCAACGTATTTTACATATTGATTGATCTGAGTAAGATACATCTGTAAGATATTTCCATCAATACGGAGCATATAATCTACCAGACTGGTTGTATCACTCTTATCAACCTCAATATTTTTGACCTTAATATTTTCTTTTACAACACCGCTGAGTCCAGCTTCGTGTATACCAGATATTAAGATCACTTTTCCGAGAAAGCTTTTCATCTGCTCAAAACTAAACAGATTTTTCTTGATATAAGCTTTCGGGTGCAACTCTGATCCGATAGTACCAATTCATATTTATCTCCATCAGATCGAAAATCTTTGAGCAGACATGAAACATCCTTAAAGGATCTACCATCTGCTATGTCTTTTTAAAGCCATCTTTTCCATTTTTTACCATTCTCCTTTCTTATCATTTTTACGTGGCAGATGCTTTTTTGAGCAATAAAAAAAGACATAAGCAAATGCTTACGTCCTAAATATCGCTTAGTTGCTATAAAAAATAATTCTCCTTTCTGTTATTTACCCATAACTATGAGGGAATTGACAATACCGGCATATGCACAGAAAGGCATATGTAAAATTATCAAACGAATAACAAAACGAAAAATTATGATTTTATTATACATATATCCGTATCAAAATGCAATAAGAAATACCAAATCGCCTGCGTGAATTTGCAAATTAAATGCAACAGAATGTATAACCCATTATACCCCAAAAAAAAAACAGGCACCGCTAAAAGCGGCACCTGTTTATAAATTGTTTTACTCTTCTAAAAAAGAGCCATCTTCCTGCAAAATTGCTGTCACGGAATAACCACATTTGTTACATGATCTGAAGATACGGTTTTCTCCTATCTCTAGGATATTTCCATTACCGATCGAGTCATTACCACATTTGGGGCAGTTTCCGTATAATTCAAGGGCTCTCCTTGTATCTTGATATTTCATAATTTCATCCTCCGTTTGTTTTAATATAATACCGATCCTTTCTAAAAAAGGACCGGTCCACAGGTACCATCAGTCGAGCAGATCATGTTCCTCATAGGAGTAATAATCATCACCTATTATGATGTGATCAATCATTTTATTCCCATCAGTATTGATGCTGCACGCACCTGTTCAGTCAATGCACTGTCTGTAGGTGATGGTGTACTGTCTCCGCTTGGGTGACAGTGTACCAGCACAAAAACATGCTGCATTGCATAAGCACAGCTTCTTGAAAATATCACCTGGGCTGCATTCTGACTGGCTTTTTGAACCATGTGAAAGTTCAAATACACCAATTAGATTAAGCTTATTTGTTAGTGCAAGAATCCATACGTGTTCCTCTGTAAGAAGATGTGCGTGAAAAACATTTTTCATCATATACACTATCTTGGAAACAGAATTTACATTATCAAGCTGTGGATAGTAACAGGTTTTTTCCTTCACAAGACTAGGAAGCCGGTTATTGTCATACTGTGTATCATATGTTGTTATTTTCATCTTTCATCCTCCTGTTATTATATAAACGGAATAAAATCATCTGCAAAAGGAACAATATATTTCCTGTCTATGAGATAATTATAAACGACACGGAAAAAGCTCTGCTGCAGGGTTCTATGAGCATTAGCCATAACATAAGTGATAGCATATGCCTGTTGCTTATCTTTGTTAAGATCTCCGTTCAAAAATTTATTTGAGCAGAACCGATAAGCAGCTCCTGGTTCCGTAACCAGATCATGTGTCCTTTTATAATGCAGTCTCCATACTTATCCATTATCTTACAGGCAAGCTTGCAGCTAGCTTCATTGCGCAGATCCGCATATATATGGCTGCCTCTGTATCCTGTAATCTGATACATACATGAAAGCATTTCTTACATATGAAAGAGAAGTCAGATACACAATCCTTTCTCCAAACATACCAACAAATTCATCCGTTGTCATAGATCTAAGACTGTTTACGCGATCCTCCACGGCTTTTGCATTATTATAAAGTAAGACATAACTTTCTGCGTCATTACTATTTTCTGTGTACTTTTTGCAAGATTATTCATATTTCATCCTCCTTTTCATATCTTTCATATCACGAAAATAAAGCATTCTTTGCTGCGAGAAGCAGACCTTTTTCTTTGTTATCCTCAAAATAACGATTGAAAATAGTCTCCCTATTTTCAGGCAGAAAACTTTTATAGCAGTATCTTTGGATTTTTCTCCCGCTTGGATATAAAACTGAGGTCCATTATCTTCATTGTAGTAATGAAGATAATATTCCATTTCTTTTTCAGTGAGAGAACGGAAGTTTTCTTTGTAAAGACCGGCAACAATAAATGTGCCGCAAAGTATACCGCTAATAGTGCCTTCTTGCGCTATGAAGCGATTCGGAAGGCATGCATCATTATATATACCCTCGTCATTTAAGATAATACCTACCGGATCAGGAAATGGATATGTAACGTCAATATACCCTCCAACAATCGCTTGCATAGTATCAAGAGTATCTTCTATCTCCGTTACAACTGCCTTTTTTTCCTGCTTCAACTACTAATACATTCATTTTCTTGTTTTCCATGTTTATCATTCTCCTTTTTTGTTTTTAGATAATTTTTTAGAAAAACCACATTCAGTTTTTTTCTAATCCTACGTGGATCTTCAGTAAGAATAAAAATGCCAGTGTCTAAGCAACACTGACATTCTCATTCTTTTCTCTTTGCGATTTTAAGTAATACATTATGTCAAGTCCGTCAAAAAACTTAAACAGCAGCTCCATATAAATGTCAGCATCATATGGATAAATCAGCTTGTTTTCCATATATTCTTCTTTGCTTCTAAGAATAGTGTTGCTGAAATTTATACATGCAGATACATACATCTCAAAAGACCGCGCAAATACTTCTGTTTCCCGTAGGTAATAGTTGTATTTACTTGCCTTACCACCAGCCTGATATTTCTTCTTAAGATAAAGGATTATCAGAAAAGAGCCTGATCAAAGAGATGAACATATCTTTCATAAAGTTCAAAAAAGCTTTGATTGACAAGACGGTTGCTAATGTTTCCATTAAGATAGTCAAGCATATGCCCAAATTCGTGCACAAAAGAATTTGGATGGGATATTTCTACACAGATACAGCGATAGGCGGGATAATACAATCCATATGCTTTATGATTTCAAGCCGCCTAAACCGCGCAGATACGGTTTTCAGATCCTGTTCCGGGAAAAAATTATCCACAAAGTTGAGTATTTGTGCATCCACAGTATCCATACTTTCCGGATCACACGTCTCATCATACTCGACATATCCAAAACGTGTATTTAGGGCAGAATCTTTCATAAGCCGTAATATCTGTTGTGGGATATTCGCCTTTGTTTCAAAAGATTTAGCATGAGAGATTCCGAATTCTTTCTCCTCTGCTATCAAACGAACTTCCCGCTGACTAATCTTATGGGATAACAAAAATAACTGCATACATAAAGATATTCCATCAGCTGAATAACAGGGCATATTAAAAGCCGGTAAAGCGGTAGTGCTCATCTGATGATACGCATCAGCAATAGATTTTATCAGATGCTTTGCATCACCTTCATCAAGACAACTATCTGAATAGTGCAATAATATTAAAGCCGGAAGCACCTTTGCTTTTATCCACAGCATGGGATTAACCAAAGGCAGAGTTGATAAAAAGACGGCGATAATGTTCTATAAAAGCTAAACCGTTAAAGCGGTTTGAATGCTTTTTTCATCAGAGGCACGTTTACAATACTTATAATAAAAAAAGATTCCTGGTAATTAAAAGGTAGATAACTACTCAATTTTTTCCATAGAGGTGAGCTGAAATCAAATTTTTTCATAACATGGCAGCAGCCATACCTCATGCCCTTTCTTCTCTAACAAATCCAAGAAAGGTTTAATTACCTCTTTGTCTTCGCCATCTATGTGCGTTACGATAATCGGCATATTACCATTCAAATAGTGCATAGTGTTTGGAAGCACATCCGGACATGATTTTATGTAATTTAATATTTCAGGAATATTACGATGCCACAAGGCAGATTCATTTGCCATAAAAAAGAACTGCAGCAGCATGTTAAGATATCCCTATATCCAATGGTATCTCTTATACTCTTACTCATAAGAGCTTCTATCGCATCATTCATAATAATAATAAACGCAATAGCATAAGCAAGATCTACCACCTTGACTGTACTGATGGATAATAAAGTAGCATTCTTAAATCCACTTGTGCTAAGTTGTAGACCACAGAGTATATTGTTTTGAAATAACATAGGGCAATACAGGTAAAGTGTCCGTTCATCTGGATCAAACTTGTTTCTTCTGCATACATTATTGCATGATAAGCCGTTAATATAGAGATCTCCAAGCAATCCAATATCAGGAGCGCCATTTTTGTCAACCGGTCGAATAACACCCTTGGCCAGTTTGCTTTCGTCATGTGAAAAATACTCTTCATATGTTCCTATAGACCATTCTATGTGAGGTGTCAGTTCATATAACTTATTGGCAATATCGGAGCTACTAACTTTATCCGCAGTTCCAATTCCTCTCAGCTCACGTCTTATAATTTTCGATATTCCCGACAATAGATCTTTTAATTCAAGAGATTCTATTTTTTCGCTGGAAAACTCGATTTTGGCGATTTTCTCACCAAGAGGTGTGTAGGATTTATGCTTTGGAATAAGCGATTTTGCGAGCGTTAAAAGCTTAACGCCCATTTTCTGATAATCTTCAAGACCTCCGTCTGTTCCCGCATCATTACCTTTATCAGATGCCTCTTTTTTCAGAGGCTTTATCAACGGGCAGCAGTATAGATGTACAATCGCTGCTACCTGCATTAAGCAGTAAACCCAGCAAATCAATCCCTGTTTCTTCTAATGCAAACATTTTTTTCATTTTCATTCTCCTTTCTTTTGTTTCATTTTCACTACAAAAAAATGCGCAATAAAAAAAGACGTAAGTTTTCCTACGTCTTAAAATTAGTTGTTATATATAAAAAATAATTCTCCTTTCTGTTATTTACCCATAACTATGAGGGAATTGACAATACCGGCATATGCACAGGAAGGCATATGTAAAATCATCAAACGAATAACAAAACGAAAAATTATGATTTTATTATACATATATCCATGTTAAATGCAATAAAAAAAGTGACACTTTGAAAAGCGCCACTTTTTACTTTTGCTCGTTTATTGTTGGTAAAATTCAAAATTTTTACCTTGGATAAGGATATCATCTGCTCCTTTTCCGTATCTAGGATCCCATTCACCGACAAATGTGATAACATCATATGACTTACACTTCTCAATCAGACCTTTTTTCGGCGGATAGCACATGCATGTTTACTGCTTTATCTGCATCGTATACAATAATTACAGCCTCAAGACCCCTCTGTATCAGATAATCCATTATGCTGTAATTTTTTCCGTATACATTTTCAAATAATTTTGAGAATGTATGTACGCCAGGCATAGAACCTGTCGGGCAATGAAGAAATTGATTCATTACCATACCCTTTTTTCTCACCCTCTGTAATATATACAAATACCGCATATCATCACCAGGCTGAATAAACAGTGATATTGAGATCCGCTTTGGCATCCGCTGTTATAGCCATTATACAGGAGCCGTTTGTCTCCCTGTTCCACTTCCTTGGCATAATAAGATGAGAAGTTTTTGTATTTTCCATCCACTTTACCATCAATAACAGGGTAGCCTTTGTCAGAAATTTTAACCTTATATATCCCTTTTTGATTAGAATATATTGTCTCTACTTCTCCTGTCGAAATGCATTTTTTAAACCATTCATCCGTTTTAGGATTCCAAAAGATCTCTGCACTATGGACGTGTGATGTAATGGTTTTAAAAACTTCCGTGCCATCCGGGGTAGTTAAGCAAACGGTTTTCTGCTCTGTAATATAGCTGCCATCGGGTTCTTTTGCATATTCGTAAATGCGGGGATGCTCATCTCCTATCCTGAGACGATAGATATTGCCATCCGGATCATAACACGGATAAACAATACCTGACAAATTTACCATTTGCCAATGTGTAAACTCTTTGGGTTCACCTGTTATCTTATCTTTCCATTTAACTGTTTCGAGATAAAATCCGGGGTACACCGCGGAGCGATCCAAAAACGATCAACAAGTCTTTTGATAAGTTCCTTTACGTGTCATATTCTTAAGCCGTATGCCACCATTTTTTTCCTTGCATAATCGTTCATGGGTAGGGATCGAACTGGCCATTTTGCCAGTAGATCTTCCCCTAAATGGGGATTAACAAGCCCTGCATCCCATTCGTCAAGCAAAGCCTGTTTGTGATTATCTTCTAGTACGAGCATGCTTAAAAGATAACCGTAAATCTCATTGAGCTTTTTGTTAGAAAGTGGATCTACGTGATCTACTTCAACAAGCTCTTTTTCAACTGGCAAATCTTGCTGCGCTAAAGCTGGTTTTTGATTATGCCTGGCATATCCTTTAAAATTAGGATTGTTGGCTTTCAGCTCTGCAATATATTCTTCTCTCAGACGCTGCTGCTGCTCTTCGCTTTCATATACAAAGTAACCGTTTGCAGTCCGACCGCCTGGGAAGGCTCTATTGTTTTTTAGCAAGTATGTTTTTGCCATTTACGGACGAATGAACGATAGTACTACCACTGCAATGTTTTTCTGCACAATAGTAGATCCACCCGCTTTTGGGTCCGTAATAAGCAGACCAACAATGGTCTGTTTTTCCACAGATAGGACAAGGTTCCTGTCTGGTGGCAGGCTTTGATTGTTCATAAGCCATGCTATACCACTCCTTTCGTTAAAATTTGTGTATTACATTATGTAATGTCCCGTTAACAGTGAAGTGGCAGGTCCTACTTGAACCAGCTGCTCTTTGAGCATAAAAAAAACATATCCTTAAAAGATATGTTCTGTAATGCAGAAGGGATCATGGAGATCTGTCTGAATACAATATTCACTAAACGAAACAATACAAAAATTTATGTCTTTATTATAGGTAATGTGAAAAAAGAAATTGCAAGAAACTTTTAAAAAATTAAGTACACTATGCTTGCAACAATGCAATATGCAACTATACAGATAAATGCACGATGCATACAAAAAATTATATCATTCATAAAGTTATCATAATTGCACAGGGCAAATGGTGCAATTTTATATATATCTGCATATAAGTATGCATCAACTATTGCACTTGTGCTCTGTGCAATGCTATAATCTACCTATAAATAACCATATTGCGTATCTAAGGAGGTATATGAAGTTATGGGTAATGATGAAGATATTAAAAACCGCGGAAGTTGATCTGGAGAATGATGCTGTAATAGAAAATGATCATGCTGAAAAAAAAGAATATGACATCATAAGCAACGATATACCGGAAATTGAAATTCCGGATTATTTTGAAGCATTTACAAAGGATAAGGACGAAATACCAGCTGGTGAAGCATATCTTACCACATCAGAGGTGGTGCAAAGGCTAAATGCATCTCACAGAAATGTTGTCATTAGGTATACAAGCACATTTTTCGATATTCTAGCTGTTAAACAAAATAAAATGAACTCTAGGTACATGTATACCGAAGAGGCTGTTAAGCAACTTGCGTTTATTATGAATGATGTACGCGAATCTGGCAGAACAATGAAACAGGAACTTGAGTATCTGCAGTCTAAGACCGGCGGGAAGGTAATGAATCTTGCAGCCAACAATACCCAGGTTATGGAACAACTTTTTAATTCATTGCAAAGAAATATAATAGAAAGTAATAAGCAGCTACTACTCTCTTCTAATGAACAAATGCTCGAAGATAAAAAAGGAAATGACTGATGCTATAACAAGCCTCGAGAGAAGGCTTGAGGAGCAACAGTTTAATCTTTAAACAGATGCTTGATATGAAGGATGAACAGATTGAAACTTTAAAGAAACAGTTAGAAGAAAGTAAGTTAAAGGAAAAGAAAAAAGGCTTCTTGTTCTGGAAGTAATACTGTTTATGAAATATTTCAAAAGAGTTGCGTTTTAGCAACTCTTTTTTTTATACCGCACCATCGTTAGGCGCAAACTGATTTTTTGATGGTGCGTTTCATATCTGCCACGCCTTAGAAGAATGCAATCGCAACGTGCAATAATTCGTTTTAAATAAATGCACCGTAAACGCAAAAAAACGCAATATGCATCGTTGTTCAGAAAATAATTTATGTTGCACAGTGCGACAGTGCGACCATATGAACTGCAATCCAATCGCAAAAACGCAATATGCAGTATAGAGATAATGATGCAATGTGCAAAAAGTGCAGATAATGATGCGTTATATTTTTGCACTAGATATGCAACAATGCACTATGCAAAAAAGAGACTTGATGAATATGATGGTTAGAAAGAAAAATGCAATCATAAATAAATGCAACATGAGCGAAATGTTGCAACGTTCATTTGCGCATATTGCGACGTTGCAAAACTGGGGCAATATAGAACTACAAGTTTTGCAAGGGGGAAATGCATATTGATCGCAACAAAGCAATATGCATACAAAGAGACCGATGATATTTTTATGATATCTTGGAAAATGGGTATTGTTAAATGGCAAGGTAAAAAACGTATTATATATTGTAGTCTTAAACATATTATAAAAATGCATTCAAAAAGCATTACATAACACAAAATAAATAGAAAAACACATCACAACTATAATATATATAGCATTACAAATAGCATTACAGAACATATTATAGTAGTGCAAAAAGCATTACAATTTATATTAAAAATGTAATAAAAAACACATTATAAAACACATTGTACATACTTGCATTTGGCAGAGTTGCGTTGTATAATAGGTCATGTAAGGTTTTGAATTGATAGAAAACAATAAAAAAAGAGGAGGAAATTAAAGATGAAAGACCTGAAAAAGAAGAGGGTAATAGTATCTATCGATCCCGGCTATGATGGAACTAAGGTAACTGTAAATGGTTCAAGATTCTCAATTCCTAAAAAAACAATCAAAAAATTGGGAATGAATATGAAACCACTGGTACATTGGCAGGTATTTACGAGGTTAAAACCGCTGAAGGAGTATTTATTTGCGGCGAAAATATCAAAGCGCTCATCAATAATAATGAAGATCTGCATGAAAGGTTTGACAAAGGTTCCGATCAGAACGGCAATTACAGCTATTTTAACACCGCGGAATTTCGTGCTAACACACTGGCTGCAATCGGTATTGCGCTTGAGAAAGCAGTAAGAGCAGGTATCATAGACGATGTGGAAAAGGCAGATCTTTATGTTGTAGTAACATTGCCGCATACAGCTCTTGACTCCATGCACAATGCAGTTAAAATGATCACTGGAAAGCAGAATTTCACAATTTCTGGTGACTTTACAAGATTGCCGGGAGATACCGAGGATAGCGCTGACACCTCTACGGAAAAATCATTTAATATTGAAATCAAGCAGGATGGAGAGCACTTCATTGTTATCAGTCAGGTGATCGCTTGCTTACTTGGATACATCACGGACGAAGATGGATATGAAATGGATAATCTTAAGGATGCATATAACCTCATCGTTATTGATGGTGGTTATTATACAGTGGGAGACTTCGAGATTGATAAGACAAAGGCTATTTCAAAAGCAAAGTCAAAGACCACATACGGAATGATGAAGAGTCATGAGATCACAGCAGCAAAGATCAATGAAATCTGTCAGCGAAAGTACAAAGATTACAATCCGGACCTGAAATATTATGATATGGATAGTCTTTTTTTGATGAAGATAACGGAGAAATCATTATTCCAAGAGTATACACGGAACCGGAAAGAACGAAGTCTTTAATGCAACGGAAACGCTGCAGGCAGTTATCAAGGACGTATTCAACGAATATCTGGCGTACCTTGAAGATGAGTACAATTACTTTGCAAGAACAAAAACAATTCTTTTCGGCGGCGGAACAGGAAAAATCTACTATGATCTTTACATGGAACTGGCCGCACAAAATTATCCTAATGTTAAAGCAGTTCTTGTTACATATACTCTGGATGGAAATTCTGTAACACCGAGAGAAGCCATTTCAGCTGGAGCCTATAAGATGATGCTCAACCGGTTGGATGATTAGGGAAAATAGGAGGTGATTTAATTGCCTGCTACTGAAAAGAAAGCGATACGGTGCGTAATCAGATATTTTTCAAAAGATACTGTGCTGAAAAATGTTCTGGAAGCACAGTGCGAAGGCTATAAGATATCAAACCTTATAGAGCTTGCAGTGAGCTATCACAGCATGACGGGTGGATATCTAAATATCGGTACCGTAGCATATTATGATGAATACCCTGAAAAAAGGTACATAATATATATATTCCTGTTTCAACAGAAGCATGGAAGTATCTTACGGCAAGACAGTCAGATGGCATTAGTATTAAAAAATCTATTACTGATGTTATCAACAAGAGTATTGATATAGGAGAAAATACAAAACTTCTAACGGCAAAAGAGTTTATGAGCTGCCAGAATAAGTTATTGAAAGCAGAGACTACGGCGCAAGTAACAGCTGTTCAGATTAGCAGAGCAGTGGAGGAAGACGCTGGGGAGAAAAAGGATTTTGTTATAAAAGATCATCCTGATAATAAACAAAACAGGGAAAAAAATAGTAACGATCCGGCAGATATACCGCCGGTACATGCGGCAAAACGAAAAAAACAAATGACATTTTTGATGAGTTTACAAGAGCCTGAAAATAGCACATGCCAGTCGGAAATGATTGGTATGTGCTATTTTTTGGCAAAATAGAAAAAATAAGTGCTGTTAACAGCACAAAAACGCTTGCCTTTGATATGCAACATTCAGATAATAAATATCAAGAGATATGTATAAGGCGGTGTAAAAAGATGATAATTGATGTGGATGAAATAGAAACTGGCGAATTTGAATCACTGGAGGAGTATGTCAGATATGTAGAATCAAAAGCAAATATACCAAATAGTGATACAAAAAAAGCGAACGCGGTTAGAATTAAAACTTATTCAAAAATGGCATGATACATATGGGTTTACAGTGGAAGACGAAGAATATGTAATGGCATGTTCATATGATGTGGAATCATTTATTGATGAAAAAAAACAAAAGGGAGATTAAAGAATACCGGCGGGAACGAGAAAAAGATAATATCAGAGAAAGACGATTATGCTGGCGATCTGTATAAATCAGTTCGTAAAAAAAAACAGGCACTTGGACAAAAAGACGCTAAAGTTAAAAGCTCAGGAAGAGCACGATAGAGAGCAAAACCATCTATGCCTGCATGTATAGGACATATAAATATTTAATGCGCGAGAATGAAAAGCTGGAGACCATTCACGCAGATATAATTCCCATAACAGCGGAACTTCTAGCCGAAAAAACACAAAAAATGTATGCGTCGGAATTGAAGATGATAAATACTGCCCAGATTGTGGAATGCGCAAAAACATATCTTTCTGATGTAAACCAGAATGGAATGCCGTCTAATATAGCATTATCTGTAACAACAGAAGATTTATTAAGAAGACTTGATGCATTTTTGGAGAAAAAACAGAAGAAAATAATTGCATGGTCGCTTGTTGGCATTACAGCCTTTAACTTGTTATTGCTCATAATAAGATTTATAGTATGCCTAATTACACTTGACAGGGTAGTAGTATCCAATAATGAAATATACATAGCTGCATCCATTATTTTATCTGCAGTTGCGTTCATTTACGCAACTACTCAGGATTATTTTAATTTTTACAATGTAAAGTGGCGTATATTTGTTATGGTTTTGATAAATGATGCTGCAACGCTTCTGCAGCTGCTATATACAGTATTGTGGAATACTCTTGTTGTAGCGGTCTTTAAAATAAAACCGAACGACATGTTCACACCGGACATGGTAGTCATGCTTGCCAGAATACTCGTATGTGCCGGAATGGTGATGGGCGTAATAACAGAATACAAGCTGATACATCCTTTCGTAACGGTCGATGAAGCAAAGGAAAAAATCCTGGCATTTAAGCTACGGCATATCGTTGATAACAGAGAAAACAAAGATTATAAATATGATTTCTGTGTTGTATATGATCTAAAAACTGGGAAACCGATTATCGTTAAAGAACATGACCTGTACACGCATGCGCTGCTTCTCGGTGCATCCGGTACAGGTAAAACATCATCGATCTATATGCGACAGATCATAGAAAATATAAGAAAAAGAAGAAAAACCGCGATATGCAACAAAGAGAGGTTTTAAAAATGGTAAAGACCGGAGAAGTCATAGTAACTCAGGCCTTTACCAGAGATACATTCGGGCGGCAATATTTTTAAACCGCTGACAGCGGATGCTGCGAGACGGCTTGATAAAATATTTGAAGATTACCAGCAATGCGGAATTACGGCAGTAGCACCGAACAACAGTATGAACGAAGATACCCTTGATTACACTTCCGGAATAGGAGAATGGGTAAATAACATCGATCCTTCAAAAAAGAAACCAACGCACCCTTACGAACGGCTTGTTGGCATGAATCCGTTCTACATGCCGCCGCGTTTTCATGCGATCAAACCGGGAGACGAGGATGCAGAAGAAGACAGAACGGTCTATATTGCAGAGGCAGCAAATAATTTTGCAGATGCACTTACGGCAATTAACGAACTGAATGGATCATCAGATGCTTATTTTACTGATGTTAATACAACAGTTACATCCGCGATTGTTACGATACTTATGCTTGATGCATCTATCAAAGATATACAGATCACAATAGAGGATGTGTATGCCTGCATACAGGATTTTGATCTGATAAGTGCTCACATTAGTGATATTAAAAGGCATTTTAATATTAAGCATGAAGCAAAGAGCGTAGATCCAAAGAATAATAGAGGTCGATCAAATCCTATAAGTACTCCGCCGGACACAGATGATGATGAGGAAGCGAAAGCAGCGCGTGAAGATGAAAGCAGAGCACAAATGTACCAGCAGCTATCTGATGAAGATAAGAAGAATCCATACATACAGACCATTATAACCTGCGATTCACATCTTCAGAAAGGCTCTACCATGGATATCCATGCTGCCGGTCTGAGAAACCTTATCAGAAAACTGCTTCAGGATCCACGTGTCAAACGTATTCTGGTTAGTAACAAAGATATCATTGATTTTAATGAAATCCTTGAAAATAATGAAATCACAGTTGTTAACACGGCACTGGAATTTGGTAAGAACACATCAACATGCTTTTGGACAGCTGTTTCTTCTGAATTTTAACACGGCGGTACTCAGAAGAAAAGAGACACACAAGGACGCCACATTATCTGTTTGAGGATGAAACGGCAAGATACCTGTCTGATATCATTGACACAATGGTTACTTTATATAGGCAGTATTGTGTTTCCTGCATGTTTGCATTACAGAGTCTTGACCAGGTAAAAAGGTGCCACACCTTGCCTACCTTAAAGACACTCTCTTATCGGCAGGAATGATCATTGAATTTGGACGTGCAAGTAATGATGATGCAAAAATCATAAGCGAAATGGGAGGACAGGTACGGTATGATATGGTTCAAAAGACAGAGAGCCATACCTCTCTTTTTGTCAGAAAACGCGTCCAGCTCATTTTCTGAAAGAACAACACCAAATCAGAAAAATTATGTTGATCCACATGATGTACGATACCGGATTTCCGAGGAACTTACGATGTTATATACAGATGGAGGAAATGTAATGCCGGCCAGACTTGAAAGGCAATTTTGTTCCGAAAAGAAGTTCTAAAGAAGGTGGATCAAAAACAAATAGATTACAGCGATACATGGCGGCAGATATGGAAAAATAGATATCCATTAACTGAAGAAGTTGTAAATATAAGTCCGGATACTACAATATCTCCTAAAAACACGCAGGATACAGCGGCTATGCTTCTTAACAGAAGCAGCATGAGTGCTGAGATAACCTACAATGATGTAATAGAAGCATCTGTCAATAGGGACAATACCTACAATGTAAAAGATCTGTCTGATGTATTAAATACCGATAGAAACAATGTACAACCAATAAATGAAGAGAGTATCCTTGACAGAGTAAGAGAAGATGATGATGAAGATGATATCGTTTTTTCTGATGAGATAACAGAAGAAGAAAAGAAATATCTTCTCAAAAGAGTATGGAAATAAAAATATCTGTCAATTCTGCTGATCCCTTGGAAAAGCAGGAAAGCGCAAAGAGCATTCTCGTATATGACGATAGCGAAGATGACTATGATGATAGTACGGATGACGATGATTACGAGGGCGAAGAAGAAACCAGAGAAGAAAATCAAGAGGATGATGATCTTACGGAACAGGAGCTGCAGGAGCTTTTTAGCAAAAAACAGAAGGAAATGATTGCAAAATTAAGGCAGCAGCAGTTCTGATAGGGCGGCAAACGAAAGGATTTTAATGATGAAGGATAAATACCCATTATCACCATACGAATACAATGAAAATAGGCAGATGGATGTTCTGCAAAATAAAAAGGCCAAAAGAGATTAAAATACAGGGTAATGAAGCCGCTATAATCAGAGTGCTTGCCAAGTACCGCATACTAACTAAAAGTGGAATTACAACAGCTACCAACAGATTATTGCCAGAGAAGAGAAGAAAACCTACCTTTGATAAGGAAATTTCATTATTGTTTGAGGGAGGATGCATAAAGAAGTATTGCTACCGTACTTCCAGTAATGGAAGAGAAAACGTTACAGCGTTTGCACTCGCAGAAAATGGGATAAAATATGCAACAGAAAAACAAATGAGGTTTTTTTATGATCCCATTAAGGACAATAAGAAGTATACAACACATGCTGTACTGGAAATACTGGCTTAACAGATGGCATATACGGCTTTTGGAAACGTATAGTTCTTTTATCCAGAGCGAAGGTTATCAGACACCGGCAAGAGGAACTGAGGAGAAAAATATGATAATCCCTTCTCGTATTTCATTTATCAATGAAGACTGGTCTCTTCTTAAACAATTCACCATCATAGCGCTGCCATATACAAAAGATGAAACCATAGAGTCGAAAGGAACATTTCTGAATTCTTTGATGTTGATAAATTCTTTTCTGAATGCAAACAGAAAAAGCTATAAGTTATCATTTATAGTTACCTTGGTAGACAGTTTTGAACAGATGGAAAGAGCGAGAGCACTGATTAGATCGTACAAACCGCTTGCAAAATTATGTGTATATTATGCCATAGATGAGTTTGTTAATGATGAAAACCCTCTTAAGTGGCTGTATGAGGTGACATACAGGGAAAGCGACAACGCAATAAGATATGATCTGATTGATTTTACACAACCGCAATAATGTAGAAATAAGGCTTTAGACAATGGGTAGTTCACAAAGAAAGGAATTAGCAAAGATGTTATCAGAACAGGATAGAGATCGGTTGGAAGATGCCATGCTTGCCTCAGAAATGCCGGAAGATGCGCAGGCTGTTTCTGTATCTCAAAAAATGAAAAAATCACTAAGGAAAGGCATAGGAGCCGTTCGACGTGCAAGTATCTATGCAAAACTTATTATGACAATGCTGGTCGTCATCACAATACTGCTTTTTGGTATATTGATTACGCAAGTAAAAATATCAGACAAATCCTCATATGCAGAAGATCAGCAGCAAGAAGCCATAAATGGCTTTGACGCATTGGTAATAGAAAATAAGCAGTCACAGGAGAAGGATGCAGATATAATAAACGATGATCAGCAGAAAAGCGGGAGCGATAGTGATGATGGCGCAGAAGAATCTAACAACCCATATTATATATGCCCGGAAATGGAAGTGGCATCACCGCAAGATAGTATGATCCAAATAGGAAGCAGTGCCTATAAAATTCCTGTAGAACTGAACAAGTTAGAGGAAAACGGGATCTCCCTTGTTATGCTAGGTACCCAGCCGCCAAATGATCAGGATGTATTAGATGCCGGAACCAGGGACGGATACTTGCAATTTGAGGGACAACGCTATCAGGTTACCCTTAAAAATGGCGCACCATGTACATATCACGAGCTGACAGTAATAGCCATCAATATAGATGAACCATCAAGTATTTATGTTTTCGGTGGACTAACCGTTGGAAGCGAAGAAGCAGCCATACCAGCGGATCTGGCCAGTAAAATAGAAACAGATGCCCCATTTAAGGTAAAAACATATTACAAATTTGGTGAATTGACAAAAAATGATTTTACAGGAAAAAATGGAAAGCAGACAGTGATTACAACAAGCAATCGAACCGGAAAAATCGAAAGTATTGAAATTTTCAACGATGGTACAGTAGCTGACAACGAAATCAAGTGACATCCTCCCCGCTTATCTTATAAAGAGGACTTTCCTGCCTCTATAAAGGATAAAAATAAAAAGGCTCCCATGTTCATTCAAACATGAGAGCCTTTCCTATATGCTTTTGCGCATTTCCCGCATCAGACATAAGCTATGCAATTTTTGATTGCATTAAGAGAATCTACAAGTGTTATCTTTTCGTCAGAATCCGGGAAAATAGCATATACGCTACCATCAGCTGTTTCCGACTGCCTTTGTAAATAGTCGTATGCCAGACAGAGTGCCATTTTTTCTGTGATTCGTTCTTTGTTATCGTATACACAAGTGTCAAGATTGCCTGTAGTCTGGATAGGGAGTTTAATAATCTTACCCATATATCCTGCCTCTCTGTTATATCCTTGCATGGTGCAAGGAGAATTAACCAACCATTAGTGATACTTTTATTATCTTCACTTTACATCAAAACTTCAATAATTTTTTAAAAAAATTCGCGCCAGGCAAAAAAGATAAATAATATCAGTCAACCGCACAATTCGCTTGATATATACATGCAATTTCCGTAAAATATTAGTATGAGCGAAAAAGAAGAGGTGTTTTCAATGTCCTTTACAGATAAAACCGTGTATAAATTACGAAAAGCTACAGATGACTATGCTAATCTTGCAATAGAACATCGGAAACATAAAGAACAAAATGAAATGTTGCTGGCCCGGTGTAAAAAAAAGAGGGGCTAATGGTTGATAAAGCCAAGGAAAGATATGTTCCTGAACAGCAAAACAAACAGGATAAGCAGGATAAGTTTATAAATAACATGGAAAGCATTATCGCTGAGTATATAAAGGTAAAAGAAGAAGATACATTTTATAAAAAGCAGAATTCGCAGCTAAAGAGAATGCTTGAACAGAAAGGGATCAAATAATTTCTCTGCTTTCAGATATATATTATATATCTTTGGAGGATCCAGTATTTTGCAGAAGATTTGAAATGGGCTTTGTCCCAATCAAAATAATAAAAAAGAGAGGAAGTAATAACCATGAAAAAAACAGAACTTGTAGAAGCAATCGAAAAAAAAGACAGGATTTACCAAGAAGATGCAGATGCTGCAGTTAAGGCAGCACTGGAATCCATCGAGGAAGCTCTGAGAGCAGGCGATAAGGTTCAGCTGATTGGATTCGGAACATTTGAGGTTAAGGAAAGAGCAGCAAGAGAAGGCAGAAATCCGCAGACCGGAGAGAAGATGATTGTGGCTGCTTCGCGGTCAGTGCATTTCAAGCCGTCAAGCAATTTAAAAAATGTAACATATAACAATTCATATAATAATTAAAGATAATATCCCTCAATTCCAATGCCCTCTTCCTGTTGTACTACCATCATGCATAGCAGAAAGAGGGTGATTTCGTGCATATCATTGATTATATGCAATATTGCCAAAAAATAAAAAAATATTTGTTGATAATAACAAATATACGATTGACAATACCATATATGTATTATATAATACATATATGAAAGAAAGAAGGTAGTGATATATAATGTTAAAAATGCTTATATCTCCATGGGTCGCCCTGATCGCGCTGGTAATCGTAGTCATAGCAGCAACAATAGCCTTTATCTTCGTGAAGCATAACATGGAGGAAGAGGATTATATAGAGATTTTGGAACAGGTTAGAAGACATGGCACATACTTCTGACAGCATCTTCCAGAGCATTGATAATACCTACCAAGAATACAATAACATTGTTGAGGAAAGAAAACTCAAAAAAGAAGAAAAGAGATTGGCCAGAAAGAAAAAGTTTAAAAAAAAAGCATAAAAAATAAAAAAGACGGTTCTCTCCGGGACAATGTTAAATACAAAGAAAAGGAGGGATACATAATGAAAAATGTTAAGAAAAGATTAAAAGATTGGTTCAAAAAGGAAAGTGTATCATCAGAAAAAAGAAACGGAAAATAATAATGTAATTGCGAAATTGAATATGGTGCTGTTTACAATAGTGTGTTTAATTATATTGATAAACATACTAACCAAAACAAAGTGCATCCCTCTTACAGCGGGTACCGACAATGTGTACGATAAGTATGCAAGTGCAGTCATGTATGCAAACGGAAAAGATTATGATCTATCTACTGATGAAGAGATATATATTGTAAGACGGATCGGGGCAACCACATTTTCCGGCAAAAGGTTATTGGCAGGGAAACTATTGTTTGAACAGCGCAAAAAAGAATCTGGAAATTATTATTTGATTTCCTATAATAAAAAAAAGAGAAAACAGTGCAGAGTTTGTTATAGATAAAAGAAGGAAGTTATCTATATCCATCCGGCAGGTGAGAGCTATTACAAAGCGGATTACAATACCGAGTACAAAGTGGCTAAACAGCTGTGTAGGCAGATAGAAGCTGGCAACATAAATAAATATGTTAAAGAACGGTTTGAATAATCGGAGTAAAAAGGCAGGGACAAAATCTCTGCCTTTTAAAACAGATGTTTGAAATATGTATTATATAATACATACTTAAAAATAAAATTGTTTTACCTGCGAAAAAAAGAAAGGATTTTATCAATGAAATTACCAAATAATAAAAGGAAAAAGCCTGTATATACTCATGCTTATAACATATGTAGCTGTATTACTGCCATTTATTAAAAAGGGAACGCCGGATAACGACCTGTACTTTCTTGCCAATACCGGAAAGTATATCCTGCAAAACGGTTTTCCGCATATAAATCCGTTTTGTATAACGCAAGGATTAAATATTGTGATCCAGAACTGGATGTGCTGTGTACTGGTATATCTGACGTACTGCCGCCTTGGTCTTATAGGGCTAATGATTTTGGGAGTCTCCTATATGATTTTAAATACCTATATGCAGATGCGTATTATAAAACTGTATACAGACAGCTATCTGATTCAGCTTATATTGATCGTGGTAAATGCCATAACTACAATCAATTATTATAATCTAAGAGGAACAGCCCTTACGATGAGCCTGCTGCTGTTAGAGGTTGAACTGCTTATAAGGTATGAAAGAAGCGGAAGAAAAAAATATATAGTTCCAGTACCGCTTATAGCCTGGGTTATAGCAAATTGGCAGGCAGCGTACTGTTTGTTCGTACCGATACTGATGTTACCATTTTTAATGCCCAAACAGATAATAGATCTTGTTATAAATACAGCCAGACAGTACAGAACCAACAAGGAATACTACCTGACTCTTATTGGCACGTTCTTGATATCAGCAATCATACCCGTTGCCAATCCGTATGGAACCGGGGCTGTGCTTTACTCCATAAATGCAGCAGGATCCATGTCGCTACGGCTTGTGAACGAGCATAAAGAAGTCAGTTTTATATGTACGCAGGCACCTTTGCTTTTTAATGGGCGTTATACTGACAACGATTTATTTGTACAAGAAGAAAGAACATTCGGATCTCAGGATCCTGCTCCTGTATATTGGAACAGCGGTTATTTCTTTTTATATGAGCAAGAATGCCGTATTTGTTCTGTTTGCCCTGCCTATAGAAGCAGTAGTGCTTGATGATATTAAAAACAATATAAAAAAAGGGAATGGTATGGAGAAAGGTGTATAAGGTCTTTGCTCCGCAGAAAGCCACAATGTATATCGTGACTGTGACACTCATGTTAACAATTCTTACTGCGGCGCTGATAATCCTTCCATTCACCGTCTTTTCAAGAAGTGATGGAACAGTGGACTGCCAGTACACGCCTCTTGATGCAAAAAAGAGTATCTTGATAAATGCAGCATTGCGAAAAGCCGCATAAAAATATTATCAAGTTTTAATAATGGCGGATATTTTGAGTGGAATGGATACAAGGTATATATTGATGCAAGACCTGAAATCTATGATAAAAAAATCAATGGAAAGGAAAACATATTTTCCAACATGGCAGATGATATGACATCGCCGGACAAACTGCGTATACTGATTGAAAAATATCAATTCACGCATGTGTTTGCTCTGAAAGGATCAACAGAATATTATTTCATGATGAATGAAATAGATGGATATAGACCGGTTCTTGTGGGAAACAACAGAGAATACCAGCTTTTTGAGAGAAAAGAAAGAAAATACAAAACAAAAATAAGACTATTTCTCCGCTGCTCCCCGATGAGCGTGGCAAAATCCTGATAGATCAGGTATTCGTACAAAAGTAGGTGAAGAAATGTATAATGGAGTTGGTTCAGAAAATATCAATATATCGATGAATGATAAAATAAGGGAGATACTAAAAAAAGATCCCCAAGTGGTTGTAACGGAAGAGTATATGAGGGCTGTATGCAAGAAGGTATCAAAACAGGTATATGAGGATGCCGAAGATGCTAAAAGGCGGGAGAAAGTATTTGAATATACGGATCATATAAGGCAGATGTTCATGCGTGCCCTGCAGCCATTTTGGAATAAGGACAGGCATGTTTACAAGGTACCGCGTGAGATATTTGCAGATATTACAGAGCAGGTCATACTGGATTTTTCCAAAGAAACAAAGAAATTTCTATTTATCTGCAAACAGGTATATGATCCCCAGAAACTGGAGTTGTCTAAAAACATAGCTCTGCAGATAGAAATGATGGTAGCACCATATTCTGACTGGGCAGAAAATGAACTGAGTCAGCTTTGACAGTTTTTACAAATTTTTCTACATCTTGGACATTGATGTGCTTATTTGTGTATTATATAATACATGTATAAATAACAATGCGGAGGGAAAAATTATGAGTAAAAACACAATGGATGAAAAGAACATATATGAAATACATTCTAAATATACATTTTTAAAGGTAAAGCCTGTATTTACGTGCAATAAGATACTATTTGCATTTGTTGAAACAGAAGCCGATAAAAAACCCTCAAAAACAGTATAAACTGCTATATGTCCGTACCTGATGCAGCACTTCTTGCGGCAAAGATTACATCGGGGAAGAATGTATAAGATGATCACTAGGGAGAAGGAAAAAGGCGAAAAATACCCACAGGAAGTATGGAGATCGCCGCTTGGCGGGATAAACGAAGGTCTTGCAAGGGAAAGAGGATTGAGGAAAGATGGGAAAGCTATTTCAAGGTTCTTTTCTCTAGCGCCGGGATCGGTGCAATACGTAGTCCTTACAGCCAGGCAATGCGCCGGAAGATCAGATGAACAGGGACTTATTATTCCGGAAAATAACGATCCGGAGAAAGTGATCATCAGAGTACCTTTTGCAAATCATGACGAATTGGAAAAAAATGGGACTGATGTTACAGGCAGCTGTTAACGCATACATGAGTGTAATCATGCAGTTAAAAGCGGCAGAGCAGGGCATCGGTACACAACAGGTAATGGATGATGCACAGAGTAAAGCAGATGAGGACAGCAAAACAGTGAAGCCGCATGTTGTGCCTGACATACCGCCTATCATATGGCCGGATAACTGGGCTACAAAAGCTATCTGAAAAGTGCTGTTAACCGCACAAAACCACTCTTGTAATCCGAGAAAACAAATGTTACCATCAAATTAGTATTATATAATGCAAATATGATTTGCTATAAGTAAAATATGGAATTTGATGAAAAACACAAAAAAGGAGAAGTTAATAAGCGTGGATAATCATAGTAATACACAAGCATCTACACCGGATTATATAAGACGTAATATCTATAAGTATCAAAAGGTAAATAAAAGAGCCACTATATATATTTCAAAAGAACACGTTGAATTATATAAAAAGAGATATGGAACAAATTTATCATTTAATGGCTATATTAAGATGCTGATGGAACAGGATATAAAAAATCCGGAAAGACATATGGGTTTATACAAATACGATGAAAAAAAAGGACCTGTAATAACAAAGAGCTGCATATTTGCAAAAGAATATGAATCGCGGCTTAAGGAAGTCTATCCTGAAAGCGAAAATTATACAAAAGGTGGTAACTTCAAGTTAAAAAGCCATCTTCAATATCTGGTACATAGAGACCTATCTTCTGCCAAGGAGCCGGACAATGATAAGGAACGAAAGATTGACATGCTTCGGAGCATGCCTGACGAGCAGCTAGAATATCTGCTCAGTCAGCTCCGTAAAAACGAATGAAGGGAGAGTGTAAGTAATGGATAAATCATATAGAGAATGGTTGCAGGGCAAAAAGAAGACCTGCTAAGATCCGGAAGCACATATATACTGGTAGAGGGGATTAACAATAGCTGCATACCGGTGAGAGAGATAACAGACGCGGAAACAAAAAATACAACCATGCTGGGATATATGCTTGTCGTGGAATTGGATGCTGATGTATTATCTAATGCATCCGGTGAAAGTACGACTGGTCTCTTTCTCAGCAGCGTTGCAGTCACGATGGATAATAATAAAATCGCGGAACGCTTTACCTCTAAAGCACTGTCATTAGATATGTTTGAGAATAAAGAAGAATTAATGAACAGCTGCTATAGCTTTAATGAGTATTTGAAAAAGCAATTTATTGAAGATCTGTTAAATGAAACAGGAGCAAAAACAGCAGATGAATTGTTTGAATCAAGTTATAACTGGAAACTGACTGGCATAAGTGAAATAGATCATAAAATTATCTCGGAATATGTTAAATCACGATCTGAAACTTTATCATCCGGATCCGTCAAGGATGATCTTGACCTTTGGGGGAAGAAAAATCGTTTGATTATATTTCCGAGCTGGCAGAAATGTATAAGGAACTTGGCAAAACAAGTTTTCCAAAAGAAGATGAGAAATTCGCATATGCCAATCTGTCATTTGATATGACACCGCATGAAATTGTAGAATATCTTGATGAATACATCATCGGACAGGAACGGGCGAAAAAGGCACTTGCAGTTGCTTTATATAATCATAATAAGCGTATTAACGATAAAACAGGACTTATCAGAAAGTCCAATGTTCTTATCGCAGGACCAACAGGAACGGGCAAGACACTTTTAGCTCAGACGCTTGCAAAGCTGATGGATGTACCGTTTGCAGTTGCGGATGCCACATCACTTACGGAGGCGGGTTACGTAGGAGATGATGTAGAAAACTGCCTTACCAAGCTCCTGCAGGCGGCAGATGGGGATATAAAAAGAGCCGAAAGAGGAATCATATATATAGACGAGATAGACAAGATTGCACGTAAAAGCGAAAATCCTTCTATAACAAGAGACGTTTCCGGTGAAGGAGTACAGCAGGCACTGCTTAAAATCATTGAAGGAGCCCGTGTTTCAATTCCGGCTGCAGGTGGCAGGAAGCATCCAATGATGAATAATCCAGTGATCAATACAGAAAATATCCTTTTCATCTGCGGAGGAGCCTTTGAAGGTATGCTTAAAGAAGATGCAAAAGCAGAAAATAAAAAGGTATCACTAGGGTTTAATACTGCACCAGTAAAGAGTGATTCGGGAAAAGCGGAAACCTTAAACTCTGATATGCTCAGGAAGTTTGGAATGCTGCCGGAGCTGATTGGCAGACTGCCGGTACTAATACAGCTTGAACCGCTTACAAGAGAAGATCTTGTAAGGATACTTAGAGAACCTAAAAATGCACTTATTAAAGAGTACAAGGAGCTGCTGAAAGCAGATGGTGTAACTTTGGAATTTACAGAAGATGCCCTGCTTGCGATTGCAGATACAGCACTTAGCCGTAATACGGGTGCCAGCGGGCTCAGAAGTATTGTGGAAAATATAATGCTGGACATTATGTATGATGTTCCGAGCAATCCTGATATTAACGGGTTATTATTGATAGAAACTGTGTTTTAAATGGCAGCAGTCCACAGATTATCATCGATGCTGCGTGAACGGATATACGGACATACAGGACATACAGATAAAAATAAAGTTTGCAGATGTTATATTGTCTGCAAACTTTATTTTTTATTTTTTATTTTTTATTGTATTTTTTCTGTACCGGCATGATAATCGATCTACACCGTCGAAATCACATCAAAAAAGGAGGCAATAATAAAAATGGATAAAGTCAAAAAGAACGTTATGAACAGGCAGTATATCTAAAAATGTCCATGTACCTTGCGCTGGAATTTCTGAAAAATATTCCGGAGGATATGCAAGGCGATTATGTTATCGGACCACACCGGGAAATAATAACATATGAGGATGCAGTGTATGCTGTCGAAAGCTTTGCAGACATTATCTGATCCCAAACAAGACCCTGCAGATTATAGGCTGCAGGGTCTTCTGTTTTCCTATTTGCTATAAACATTGGGTCTGTTATCCAGATAAGAAATCTCTGACTGGCAGTAGATATACTTTCCCAGATTGATAAGATGGTAATACCGCAGGATCATCAGGCGGATGTAAGGAGCGCAGTCTGCTTTGCCGCTTTTCCAGTTTTCAACCGTCCTGACTGGGATGCAGAAAGTGTGTGCAATGGCAGCAGTACCTACGCCGGCCTTTTTAATAAGCTGCGGAAAGCCCGTATGCGCCGCTTTATAAATGCCCGCCAGCATTTCTACCGCCTCGACGTAATCAAGCCTGTATTTGGCGTAATTAAAGCGCCTGCTGCCATACATACATCCGTGCATATAGCTGTGCTCATCACAGGCCGTAAGCGCTTGCTGCCACAACTGATCAAATATCCTGTCCGGTATGATCTTCCTTCTTCCTTCGCTCATTTTACCATCCTTTCAGTTACCGGTGTACATCCGGCAGTCTGCCGCCATTTCCCAAAATCCATAAAAAATGTTTCACGGATAAAGTGATTAAATAAAATATACCACCTAACAGGTGGTATATCAATAAGTGAAATGTAATATACAAGGCGTTTATGCGGAAACAAAATATATTTCATAAAAAACGTGGAGAGAAAAATGTTTCACGGACAAGGTTTTAATCAACCCAGTCATACTGCTGCCCCAGCAGATCTTCCACGTTGTCCGGCTGCAGATTCAAGTATCTCTGTGTGACGGCTGGGGGAGACATGCTGAAGCACGTACTGGACGACCCTTATATCTTTCCCGCTTTTTTCATACAGCTGGTGGGCAAAGTATTTACGGAAACTGTGTGTGCTAATCCTGTCATAGCCGAGGTAGTCTGTTACTTTCTGTAGATACTTCTGCACGTTCCGCTCTCCAAAAGGGTACAGCCTGTCACTGCCCTTGATGTTGTATTTCTCACAGTATGCCATGATCTCCTGATGCAGCTCATCAGACACCGGAAAAGGACGCTTCTTCCTTGTTTTCTGCTTTTGATGGCAAGCCTGTACCTGCCGCGCTCATACACAAAGGAATCCCGCGTCAGAAGCAGGATATCCTCTATACGCATCCCGAGATTGGCTTCCAGCATGAGCACGAATGCTATCCGCTGGTTGGGGCGGAAATAGCTGCATCCTTTTTTCATGGTGGTTATGATGTTTTCATACTGCTGCCGGGTAACCGGTATTGTCTCATAATTAGCCATATAGTTAGTCCTTCCTACCTCTCCATGTTCTTATTTGCGACTTTTGTTTTTGCGTATACATTTCTGTTTGCTGTACTACAGATAGTTATTATAACATATTTTAACGCAAAATCAACAAATAGAGGTTCGTATAATATACAAAATACGAACCGTTATGAATGTGTGACAATGTGCACAATGTAGTGTGTGACATATTTTAACAATTCGATATTGATATTGATGCGGTATATGGTATAATTTATAGTATAAGAAGCAGGAAATAACAGCGGGATCCCGCATGATATAGACTACATAGATCGGCAGTGCGATAGTAATTGTAAAACAGGAGGGAAAAGATGAGCAGAAAAGCATGTTCGTTGACGCAAAAAGATGGTTTTTACAAAGAAGAAAAATAAACTATTGTGGAAGAGAGGAAATACATAATGATTTATAAAGAAGAAAACAGAGACTTATTTGTAGTTCCAGAAGATTATTATTTGGCACATTGTATCAGCGCTGATTTTGGCATGGGCAAAGGTATTGTTGTCGAATTTAACAAAAGATTTGATATGAAACGAAGACTACAGGCAAAGTATCCGGATTATCTTAATCAATATACACATAAGGGAATTGGCGGTGACTGCCTTTTAGAAGGTAGAGTATTTAATCTTATTACGAAAGAGAGGTATTTTTACAAACCAACCATTATTACAATGAAACTCGCACTTGAAAAAATGAAACAGATTTGTTTGGAGAATAATATTAAAAAGATTGCAATGCCCATAATTGGATGTGGTTTGGATAAATTGAAATGGGAAGATGTCTCAGAGCAGATTAAAAATATTTTTTTCAATACTGATATTGAAATCTTAGTGTGTAAGAGGTGATGTAAATGATGATTAGAAGATTAAATATTCTTTATAATGCAATTTTCAGATGTTCCTTATTCATTATGATACTGGCTATACTCTGCAAGATAACAGATATCCTATCACTGGATTCTTATATATTCGGCTCCGATGTGGCAACAGTAATAACGGCAGCAGCGTTCCTTGCAATAGCGTTTGCCATAGCTGGATACCTCCGCCATATTGTTGCACGTCTTCAGGAACGCTATTTGAAATAGACAAACGCAAAAGAGGTAAGATTTATGAAAAAAGAAAAGGTTATTGTTGAATACGTTATCGATTTAGATACAAGAGAAGCCGCGCTGACGCTTGAAGATTTATATAAAAGTAATGAATGGAAAGATTATGGTAACTACGATAACAGGAAATGGTTATTTACAAAATTCAAAAATAACGGAAAAGTATCAAAAACCGAAATGAATAGCTACGAGTGTAAACAGAGAAATAAAGAAGAATATCTGCTACACATAGATCACATTATCTGTGATGAAAAATACGATAAAAAAATTGGATTGGTAGTCTTGGATTGATGGTCAATGAGGAGTACCGAAAAATCTAAGACCCGCCAGAAAGGACTCAGAATATGTTACTTTGCGACTCAACAAAATATGTTACTTGCTGCTCAAAATGTAACTGTCGGACAACTTATTATATTCTCGTTAAGTTTCGGCTTTAAAAGATGCGAAATTTGGACAGACCGCGCATACGTGCAAACACATCATCCGAACAAAAATTTCTCTCTTACCGAATTTCATCTAAAAGATAGATCTGCTTATAAAAGCAGGGTACAGCGAGTTGTCTGCCCTGTGGCTGGTATTACTAGAAGGAAAACAAAAAGTTGATAAAAAGAATCTCGCATTGTTAGGAGAGCCAACTTATGTCGGAACTTTAGATGGACTATGCAATAAAGATAAAGCAGATTTGTGGGATAAATTGGTGTTTGAATATTACGTAAAGGGAATATTCCGCAAAAAAGGTCATAATAGTGACACGGGAGGATTGAGATAAGTGAAAGACGCACAGATTATCGGCAAAGCAAAATTTAATATTGAAGATCTTACCAGGGATTATTATGAGCAGAAGATCATTCCATGGGCTAGAAAACTGTGGGAAGATCACAAAGATGAGATATGGACAGTTAAAGGAACCGGATCCGGAGCCGGATACGGAGAATCAAAGCTGTCCGAGGTATTCCGGGGGTCAGTTTATGATAGAGGCTCCACGGTATCTCTTTCCAAATGAAGAAAGCATGAAAGACTCCTGCTCTTACGCAGGATATAAGCATGACTATCTTTGCGGAAGTATGACTGACAAGGAGCGTCTGCTTAGAATAGTAATCTGCCAGCTTACAGAGATCGAAGAGCTGTGCAGGATCAGCCACTGTGATCCGGTTTTTAGTGTGCTACAGACAGAGTGCGCCAAGAAGCTGGATATTGCACTTCTGCAATATGAAAACCTCGATCCGTTCTGTCTGCCGGCATCTATCCTTACCATCACTTATTATAAGGACTATACCAATATACCGAGCAACCTGCTTGCGGACACACCGGTACTTGGGAACCAGCTCATGCAGATAAATGATAAGAGCATTGCATCAATCAGAACCGAGAGCAGTAAGCTGTCAGATATGGAAAAAGCACTAAAAAAGAGCAGGAGGATATCAGCCATAACCGGCCGCCGGAACTTGCAAAGCTGCAGGCGCAGATTGAGAAAATGCAGGACGAACTGCGGGAAAAAGAGGCAGAATCTTAGGGAGCAGCTTGAACAGAAACAGGCACAGCTCAATGCGCAGAAAAACAGCTGGAAAATGAACTGTTCCTATTAGAAACACAGATCTACTCGATCAGATGCGCCAGTGGGGAAGTATATGAGATCAAACAGCTGCGGCAGGGACGCAGTGCTCCGGATGACGTACCGCTCACTCTTTTCCAGAAAGTAAAATATATGGATCAGGAACTTGGTTATCTTGCGTCTGTTTATAATGTGGACTACAAAGAAGCAAAAGTATTCGAGAGACTGATCGCGGAAAATCCGCTGGTATTTGATACATTCTGCCCGACGGACAAGTGCATTGTCATTATGCGGGTAAGTGAAAATTCACGGTATATGTCCTGGGACGATCAGCAGGGATATGCATTTTATGAAAAATATCACGGAAACAAGACATCCATCATTATGCGGAATGGCGAAAACCTGTATGCGACATGGACAGATGATGATCATATCAATATATCCGGCAAAGCTTTCTTCCAGCCTGGAATACAGACGCAGGAGGATATCGATGATGTTGTTGAGATTGATACAAAAGAAGGAAGGGCATCAAGGATCTTCCTTATGAACATCCTGCAGGGGCATCATTGACAGCGGAAAGATCTTCCGCTTTCCGGAAAAGGTAAATCTCTTGAATCCTACAAAGTATATTGCTTTTTTCCTATGCCGATCAGTATGTGACAGATAACCGCTTTGGGACACTTGCCGATATACAGGGCAGATGCAGCGAAATGATCAAAAAGGAGACAAAGTGGTCCTGCTCTGTGATTTATCTGACTCCAAGCGCTGGGTTCATGGATGGGATGGAAAAGGATACTGGGAAAATTGTGACCGCGGGCACGGAGAGAGCAACCGTACAAAAGACTGCAAGCTTAAAAAAGATACATTATATGAAATCAATCTTGTTGACAATGAAGGGTGCTTTATCCGCGCAACTAAAATGATATGGAGCGGAAACGAATACTCGGATACGAAAAAGAAACAGGGGCAAATTTCAAGGTATTCCCGAACGAATTTCTGAACCTTGCTTATTGCAACACTGTCTGGATTGACTATGTACTGACTACCCGTAATATTGGCAACATGAATAACTCCAGCTCATCCAAAGATAAAGACTATGCCGGACTTGTCAAGGCTCTCAAAGTCGCAAAAGAGTATCTTGTAGAGCGTGAGAAGGAAGAAGCTGCGCTTATCAGCCAGTATGCCGACATAACGGACGTCAAGGAATGGCAGGTCATCATCCTGTCTGAGTGGAAGATTCAGGCTAAAGTCAGATACATCACTGACTATCAGGCAAAACGCTTTGCCAGATTTTTAAACGGCTGATATTACGGTAGATGCTGCTGCCATAATATAATATAATGTAAAGGAAGGGTTCCGCCTATAGCAAACGAAAGGGTTTTATTTATGAAACGCATGGAAACAAAAATAATTGAAAAGGTTTTGCAGCAGTCTCTATATGGGACAAACCCAAAACTTGCAAAAGAATATGGGACTACGGAAGTCACCATTGATTTTCAAGGAACGGTAATGGAAGAGATCGTAGATTTCATGAGCTATGATACAAAAAAAAAAGACCTGTTTCGCTGTTATGAAATCAAAGTCACCATGCAGGATTTCCGGTCAAAAGCAAAGAAATCATGGTACGGTAATTATAATTATCTTGTGATATCAAGCAAATTGTATGCGGAGCAGACTCTTGACAAATGGAAACAGGAAATTCCTGATGAAATCGGCATTATTGTGGTTGATCCGTCAGACCAGGTAAAAGAGACTGTAAAGAGGGCTAAGCTGATAGGCATAACCACTGATGCCTCAAATATGCTGAAAAACAGCTTAATTAGAACATTATTTTATCAAAATCAAAATGATGGTTGGTATTTGAGAAAAAAATAAAGGAGAAAAATAAAAACATGGCAAAATATATTGATAAGACACAGGAAGAATGGGATGCACTTATAGATAAGTGGCATACAGATGATATTAAATGTACATTACAAGAGTATCTGGAGTTAGATGATATTGAATACCTCCGGCTGATCCATAACATTACAGATCCCACTGTTTCAGATGAAGACGTTTTCAAAATATCCCGGAATACAGCCAAAGAGGTAGTTGCTGAGCTTGCAATCAAACCAGAGTCAAAAGAACTGGAACAGGCCATAAAAAGTGTATTAGTAGACGAGCCAGAAAAAAATGTGACGATGCTGCATATGCGTTGTTATGCAGTTTTATTGCCAATAATCCAACATTCTCAGCATATTTATCCTTACCTAAAGAATTGGAGGAAAAAAGTAAAGGAATATCGGGAATACAAGATCGCAGAAAATATCGTAGCCCCGGATTCGGATGCGCAGGAAATGCCAACAATAGATGATCTGTGCAATGCACTTGAAAAACAGGGAAAGAAGGATCTTTCCGATAAGATAAGAAGTGCACAAAATCAGTAATATGTGGTGGCACCGAGAAAATATTATTAAAAAGCAAAGGAGAAAGAAATATGTCAAGTATAACCTTACACACTGAGACCTGTCCTAACTGCGGTAAAGAGCAGAAAGTAGAAAGATACGATAGCATCAATAATTACGAAAGAGAGGTATTTCCAAAACTGGCAGATGGGACAATCTTCGATTACGAATGCCAATATTGTAAAAAAAACCATACATTCCCCATACCCATTATTGTTTCACAAAATGGGTATCCGGGATATCATGATCGGTTATAAGTTTGCTCCAGTACATAATACGCCGGTATTTCAGACAAATCCATTTTTGGCTGCCATGAAAAAGGCGATGGAAGATACGGGGCATGATGCATCTGATATCCGCGAAAATTATGAGGACGAGACGGAGTTTATAAACAGAGTCAAAGAGTTCTGGATTGATATTCAGGAATTCCTGCATACGAGGATGAGCAAATGGAAAATGTACTGAAATTCATAAACAGCCTTTGTGAGATCAAACAGATGGAATCAGAGGTCAAAAAAACGGTATAAAGACGGAAAAACAAAGATACTTATCTGTACAATGATCCCATTGCTGCTGTGGATAAATACAATCCCGCTTCATGGCAACATTATATGGAACTGTGTGATCGCGGGTATGCTGGTTGTAGAATGTATCCTGATCATACCGCCAAAATCCATGTATAACAGGTGGTGTGATGAAATATCCAAACAGGAAAGACGGCTGGACAAAATCTACCGTCTGCAGAAAGCATATGAAGAAAAAGAAGATTACAGGGATACGGCCGGATTTACATGATCCATACAGACCGGGATTTTATTATAAGAAAGAAAATGACTTAGATGAGGCATTTTTCCCCTGTAGATAAAATAGAAACAGGAAGTGTAGCGACACCGGAAGTACATATTAGTGCAGAGTCTGTGATCGGTATCATACCGGCAGGCAGGAAGTAAAAGGAGAGAATAATGGAAAAAATCATCAAAGAACTGCAGGAATTTGTCAAAAATGGCGGCCGCCTGAGATATGGCGAAGAACCGGCATATGGGGAACCGTTTTATGATGACTATATGTATCAGTATATATCTGCCAATTTTTCTTTGGGTGACAAGGTACGCATTACTACGGAATTAAAAATCTTACACTGGTACCATTATTAAGATTGATCCCTATCAATTAATCATACTTACATCCGGCAGGACTGTTCATAAAGATGAAAGAAACAAACAGTATGAATCATATTCATGGATTAAATCTGTAGAGCTGATTAAAAAAACAGACGGAAAGCTTGATCTGTCTGCAGTTGATCCACATGAATATGAGCGCCGGATGAATATAAAGAGAATGAAGGAAACCAGAGAATGGGAAGAAATCGAAAATAGGGAGACAAATGAGCGAATGGAAAGAAGGGCTGAACTGAAACAGCAGTTTGCCTCAATATATCCAGATGTAGATTACGATCGTGTTCATGTGATCAAGATAACTTACGGATGCAGCATTTATTTTCCATATATGTGCGATGATGTCAGAGCAAACCTGTATCTGATCCTTGATAACGGGAAGTGCATAAAAAGATACCATGTCAGACAGGCACACCATTTCTCAATAAAACCAGTTACCATGCGTATAACTGTGTTCCAAAGCAGGGATACCCATGTATATATATACCTGCCGGATAATGGCTTTGTATATGAGAATGTGAGCATTGCATGCGTCTGGACAATAAGCACTACGAAAAAAAATCAGGTATTAAATCAGGCATCAAGGTAGCAGATCTGTACCGGATCGGTCAGATAGATCCCATCACAGATGAACATAGTCTGATCCCGATCCATATGAGCATATACCCATTGCTAGGGCACAATAATATTAAAGATTGTATAGGGATGGGCCTGTTGACTATGATGAATAAAGATATGTACGGCATAGTAGATGCTATGGCAGGATACAAAGATAGCGAAAAATAGTACAGAAGGGCTGCATATAATCAAAGCCACGGAAGATAACAGTGATATGAAATCAACTGTTGAAATCCTATATGAATTAAGCAAGTATTATGGAGATCATCTGACAGATGGATCTTCTATGCTTATTTCTGCGTATATTGAAGTCTTTGTTACGATTGATAAAGAAGCAGCCTGTTATTATTCAGACTCAGGGGTAAAATGCCGTGACGGATATCAGTTCAAAGCACTTGATGTAAATTCTACAAATAATAGTGAAAATGAAAGAGAGAATAAAGATGAACGATAACACCACAGCCCCAAATTAGGATTTAGAGGAGGTATTGCATTATGGAAGATTTAATCAATAGAGAATCTATAACGAAACATATTTCTGAAATACTTGCTGATATGCTTATCAGCGGATTTAGGCGAGAAGCAGTTTCTTTTGATGAATTAAATCATAGAATACAAAAAGCTTTAAAAGATGAACCGACAGCCTATGATATTGATACTGTTATTAAGGAACTTAGCAAAGCAATGGGAACAGGCAATAGCGCATTCTTAAAAGGTTATCGAGCTGCATTAGAAGATGTTAAAAGTTATGGAAAACCCGTAGAACATGTTATTGAACACGATTATGATGAACAGTCTGATAATCGTGATGAAAATGGCTTTTCCGATTACTGGGAGGAAAATTAGACAGTTAAACTGAAATTTAACAGATGATGGAGATTCATAACATGAAAGAAACAATAAAAATCAAAAAACAATATGGATAATCAAGCATTAAAAAAGCTTGTGATAGAAAAAATATCCGATGTAGCCCGCCTTAATACAACCTCTTTTTGCTTCTCTGTATTTAGGCATTGTAGACATTGTAGATGATGTTTTGGGTGGCTTGGCAGTAATTCTAATCATGGCAATCATCCTTTTGGTTGCTAACCGGTTTGACATCATAACTCAGAATGCGTTGGCAATAATAGGCATCGGTGTGATTATATGTATCTCGTTGGTACTTTACTATATCTGTTACAGAAAATGTAAATCTGATACAGAACAATGGAAAAAATCCACTATATACGCCATAGAAAATGCCGGTAATATTGCTGAACTTTATTGTGCGCTCTTACAGCTGCATGATGATGTGTTTGCGATAGAACCAAAGATAGTAGCGCACGATTTGAAAGATATCATATGCCCATTTATTTCCGCCTATGACCGGTACACCACATTTTCCCAACATAATATCCTATCGGTTGTATACAATTTGACTACAAGTTTCCCAAAATTTATCGATATGGAAGATAAAGAAACCGGAGAAGTACAAAGGGAAGATATCGGCACATACACCACTGTAAAAAGAATCAACAAAAATAAACCACACAACTTTTGTATTTGAAAATACGGGGCTTGTAATATTGCAGCCGTATAAACCAAAATCGTAATTTTAGCGAGGTAGAGAATATGGGAGATTGGACTATTTTAGATACTATAATGGTAATAAGCTTCGGAATAATGACTATTGGTTTATTTGCAGGGGTAGGTATGCAAATAATGGCATATACTTTTGTTTTACAAAATTATAAAAAAATTATTAGATTAGGGTATTTTGCGTTTGCAGTTGGTTTAGTTGCAGCAGTAATAACAGCTTTAATTATGCGAGCAGATTAAGATTTAGTGAGGTGCGATATGAAAAATATGATGAAAGTTTTTAACAAAACAAAAAAAAGAACGGAAAAAGTTCAATGCAGAATCAAGAGAGGAGATTGCGATATTAACAAAGTATCTGGTCATGTTTGATAGTCAAATGGATAAATGGACAACTTCACTAGAAGTAGAAGAATGGTATAACAATCATGATATAATGAAAGTTATTAACAAAGCAAAAAAAAGGACGGAAAAAAGTTCAATGCAGAAGTAAGAGAAGAGATTGCGATATTAACAAAGTATTTGGACATGCTTGATAGTCAGATGGAAAAATGGACAACTTTTCAAGAAGCAGAAGAATGGTTCAATAATCATGATATTGATTCTAAATTAAAACACATCAAACTTTTTCGGTAAAATTGCGACATGCTTACAAGCTTGTCAGATCTTACGCCGATGGTACATATGGTGGAGAATGTGCACTAGACATTGTTGATGATGGATTAAATTAGGATTTAGAAATAGAAAAGAATAACCGGATAAGTCAGTATCTGAAGATCATGCCACATGATAACTGCCTGACGGTCAGAGAACTAGATGATCTTGGCTTTTCACTGCACCGGCATCTGCGCACCGGCACGGCGGTTATGAAGGAGGATTATTTGATCACTGCCTACAGGTAACGAAGGAACTTGTCAATCTCACAGATAAACTGGATCTTAATTGGCAGCGTACTGAAAGTCCTTATATCGTAGGCATGTATCATGATCTGTGCAAATGTGATCAATATATATATGATACGAATACCGGAAGTTACCGCTATGAAGAGCAGAGCCTGCTGCCAGGACACGGCGATAAATCCCTGATGATACTTATGCAGTACCTGCAGCTTACACAGGAAGAAATTGCCTGTATCCGCTGGCACATGGGGGCATTTGAGAAAGATCCAAATATGTGGAATTTTTACAGCCGTGCAATCTCACAGTTTCCAAATGTATTATATACGCACACAGCAGACATGATTGCCAGTCATGTGATGAATATCTGAGTATCAGGAAGGAAGAAAATGTTTAATTTTATTAAAAGAAAACCCAAACCGGAATTTTTGAAGTATTCGTTTATCAATAATTCTATCCTGCTAAGAATGGATACTATAATCAAAAATGGATATAAAGAAGTGTGGAGACAAAGCTATAGGAAAGACTATGGCTATGGGGAAGATTCTGTGCAAATTTTATGTTATAATGAGGAAAAAGAAGAATTCCAGGCATTTGATAGATACCAAAGACCAGGCGAAGGGGATCCCTATTCCCCGCTTCCAAAATTAGGATACGACCTGTGGACTCCGATCAAATTGCACTATACACTGGAATGGCTGCAGAATAATTTACGGTCAATCGAGGCATGATTATGAAAATGAACAATGGTACAAAATTCATAACAAAATCTATAGAGGTTTTAGAGAAATGAAAAATAATTTGCGAAAGTATTTAAGAGTTATATTATTAATTATAATGGAAAGCTGTTTAGCATATGCCTTAGACTATTTCGGATACATCGACTGGACTATAAAAAGCTACCACGATATCATGACATTTATTTTTGAGTGCACTTTCAATCCTAAAGTATTACATTGTTATCTCTTCGGGAAGTAGCGCTGACTTATATAGCTGTTTTAGTACCTGGGATAATAATCATGATCGCAATATTCAAATGGATTCCAAATGCATGTAAATATATCATGATAAAAATAAACGCTTAAAGAATCTACTGTTAAAGGAAGAAGACAGAAATCATGACAGAGCTTGTTGAATTAAAAAGAGAAATGAGAAAATTGCAGGATCAGATTGAGAAAATAATGCAGATGACGAAGTACAGAGCACTTAAGAACCTGTCTGCAGTAGAGTATGATCACACAGATCGGACGATCTGAAGTATATTGATGAGTACAGACTGGCACTGGATAACCTTTCACGCATAAATCACCGGTTATCATACATGAACCGGCCTGTGTCATATACAGATACCCTTATCCTGCGTCCGGATGGCAGATAGGGTACAAGAAATGACCGCTTCTATTTTACAAGCGGTACCGTCATTGAGTTTGCATATATAACCGAAGTGCAGAATGCAGACGGATATGAAGAAATACCTGTATGGACGATATCATCTGTGGAACATAACGGAAAGGACTATTATATTGTCGGTTACCGGATGTAAGCATGGACGGACTCAAAGTGCGTGTGCGTGAGTAGTAAATAGTAGTGAGGAGACAACGATGGCAGGTAAGAAACATTTTACCAAAAAGAAAGACTGCAGCTCAAGCACTTGCTTGATCAGGGAACCACCATCAGTAATATTGCCCTGCAGATGGGGAAAGGGCGAACGCACTATCTACTATGAGATCCATAAGGAAAAGATGAAAATGGTATATATGATCCACAGAGAGCGCAGGACATTACAAAAAAGCTGGCTACTCAGAAGGGCAATGCAGGAAAATTGGAGACGAACAGAGCACTTGCCGAGAAAATATCCCATATGATACTGGATGAGCATATGAGTCCGGAAGAAATAGCCAAGCAGCTGGACAACATAGGAGAGCATCTTATCACAGGAACCATATATAGTTCCATCGACGCAGGGCTGATTCCGGGTGTATCGTGGGATTCTTATTGCAGGTCGCGTATCATCAGGGTTTTCAATAAAGGGACAGTCACCATCCCACAATATATCCGTCAAAAATGCAGAATTAAAGATGGTGATGAATACGTAGTGGATAGTTTTGACCAGGACACCATCGTCCTAAAACGAAAAAGATACGGTAAAGCAAAAAGCAGAGTCAACATATAATGAAAAAAGAGTAAAAAGATTGGAGTAGTGGCACCATATGGAAGAAAAGAACAGATAAAGACCATGCCGCGGTCTTTCAGGATCAGCGAAGAAGTTAATGAAAAACTAAAGTCGATCTCCAACCAGATCGGCGGCAACCAGCAGGATCTTTTTGATCAGCTTATATCCGCGTATGAGTCCAGACAGGTAGAAGAAACTCTGGGATCAAGGAAAGAGGATTACGCAGCTGTTGTCAAGCTGCTTGATACGGTAAAAGTAAGTACATAAGCGCTGTACTGGAAGCGGATAACGCCGATGAAATTGCCAATGCAAAGTATGAGAAAAAGAATTAAGAAACAGAGAAAAAAAGACTATCATTGCCCAACAGGACAAGATCGGATCACTGGAAGAGAGGATACGGCAGCAGGAGAAAAGCTTGAAGGTATCACGGGACTCGGGAAGACGTCAGGGATAAGCGGGAAGAGTGCAGGAAGCTGTCTGAGGAAAATGAAAAACTGAAAGAGACAGCCGGAAAACAGGAAGAACAGCTGCGGTCTTATCAGAAAGCGGAGATCGATCAGAGAAACAGCCTGGCAACAGTACGTGCCTCCTACGCAGAATTGCAGGCAGACTCTCGTGCCGATAAGGATACCATTACATACCTGCAGAATGAAAACCGTCAGCTGACAAATAAATGCGATACGCTTCAGCGGCAGGATGCGGCAGAGAAGAAAGAGTTCCGAGAACAGATCGAAAAAGAGATCCGTATGCAGCTGCAGCAGGAATATGCAGACAAAGAAAGAGATCATTTTTCAAAGATGGAAGAGGAAATCAAACATTACAGGCAACAGGCAGACGATTATAAGGATAAGTACATAAATTTACTGGAGAAACAGGCACAGGAAAAGAAATAGGACACGGGATGCCGTACTATTGCAATGTTGCAATGTAAAAGGAGTTATGCAAATGGGATGGAGAGACGAAGATAAGATATATACCGAAGAAGAAATGGCAGCAGTCCGAATGGAAAACAGAAGATTACAAGAGGCGCTATATGAGAACCGTGAAAAATGCGAAGCGCTCACTGGTCTCACGGAGAGAGAGTCAGATATTCTTTATAAGATCAAATTACTTATTAAGCAGGTAGCAAATCCAACATGGCAGCAGATAAGTGATTTTTGTGATCTGCAGACGGAGGCTGACTGGGAAGCATTCTCAGATCTTGAATTTAAAGGGTGTATAGAGCATGGCTTAAGAACCGAAACTTTTTCTGATATCCGGATCCGTACACCGGAAGGCAGGTTTAAAAATGTTCCGGACACAATCATGGACGTAATCAACTGCTCATGCAGCATAACAAAGAAAAATGGGAAGTTATATGCTGAAATAAGTACGGATGATCTTCCGGATGATATCGATATGCTGTTAGACAACAGAAGATACCTTTCTGCTATTTTTACCGATACAACCATCGGAACTATACTGCCTTTATTTTCCATACTTAAAGCAGGCAGGGTTATACTTATAGATGGAGACGGCAATCTGATGAAAGAAGTCGATGAAACAGAAAACATAGCAGTGGTCCTTCTGCCATATGCGGACAAAGCTATCAGGCAGTTTAACAGCATTTTCGGTGGATATGAGATCATGATCACAGATGAACCCTGTAAAAAATAGTCAATAAATGTAGTTATATATACGGCAAAAAGAGAGAAGCATATACGGTAATATCCGTATAAGCCGTTCTCTTTTTTTATTTTAGCTTCCATTTAGACATACATATAAAATAAAATTTCAGGATTTTCAAAATTTGCTTGCAATTCATCTGCAACTATTAACAATAGAAAGTGTATATATCATTAGAATCAGCAGTCTTTCACAAATCCTTTCGTTTATTTATGCCATAGATTCTATTCATATATGTATTATATAATACACATATCAACAATAAACAATAGAAAGGAAGTGAAGAGATATGAACGAATCACAGGTATATGACAGACTAACCTACATACTGAATAAGGATGAAATTAAGCGTGTTGAAATAAACCGCGTAAATACAGAAAATCACAAGTCAATAAAAATCAGATACAGATCATGCTAAATGTACATGGATGGAGCGTTAAAAAAACAGAAGTAGTGATCGATAAGCTGGTAAAACTCATGATAGGAAGTTTTGAACTGTGTATTATACACGGATACATTCATGGTACACATATTAAGGATATGCTCACAAGATACACAAATACAAGACTGATGGACACAAATTCAAAGTATTCTTTAGCATATAATCCGGGCGTTACCTACATGGATTTCAAGAGCATGTAGAACATATATATTATATTTTCACAGGAGGAAAAGATGAATAAAGTAATTTTGATGGGGCGTTTAACAAGGGATCCGGAAGTCAGATATACACAGGGCGAACAGCCAATGGCAATAGCCAGATATTCTCTGGCAGTAGACAGACGCTTTGCACGCAATAACCAGGAAGGGCAGCAGACAGCAGATTTTATCAGCTGTGTGGCATTTGGTAAGAATGGAGAATTTGCTGAAAAGTATCTGCATAAAGGGCACAAAGATTGCCGTAGAAGGACGGATCCAAACAGGCAGCTATACCAATAAGGATGGCGTAAAGGTTTATACAACAGAAGTTGTTGTAGAGAATCAGGAGTTTGCAGAGAGTAAAAATGCGCAAAGCGGCAATGGTGGATCTGAAGGCGGATATGCAAACAGCCAGCAGCCGCAGGCAGATGCTGATGGTTTTCATGAATATTCCGGACGGAATTGAGGAACTGCCATTTACCTAAAAGAACTTAAGTAACTGTCATTTAAAACAAGAGAGGAGATTTTATATGCCACAAGGTATATTACAAGCAGCAATAAACCTAACGGCTGCCATGGCTTGGATCCTAATCACTACAGGGGCAATTATCCTGGGCACAGAACTGCCATTACTTTTAATTTACGCAATCCGTAAAAAAGGAAAAGAAAAAATTATCGAAACGGCGAAATTCTGGACACCGCTTGGCATAATGGCACTGATCTTCGGTTTCGCAATAGTGTTATTCCTGACAAGACTTATTAGGGGATATTAATGATTATTTATATCTTATGGATATAATTGGAAGTCCGTATTCAGGAATTATGCAAAAAGTTAGATAAAATAGATCCGGATATGGAACTGCCATTTACCTAAAGAAACCAAGTAACTGTCATCCAAAACGAGAGAGGAGATTTTTATGTCACAAGGAATATTACAATACAAAGATGCAGTAACAAACGTTACATCTGTCATGGTAAGAATCCTGCTTATTGCAGGGGTCATTATCCTGCTCGCAGAGCTGTCATTACTTTTATTTTATGCAGTCCGCAAAAAAGGAAAAGAAAAAATTATCGAAACAGCGAAATTCTGGACGCCGCTCGGAATAATGGCGCTGATTGTCGGTTTCTCAATAGGGTTATTCCTGGATTCATACACGAACCCATTCCCGGAGTTTAGATCGCACAAGCCTTATTATGGGATATTACTGATTATTTATATCATATGGATATCACTTGAAGTCCGTATTCAGGAATTATGCAAAAAGTTAGATAAAATAGATCCGGATACGGAACAGAAAAGATAGCAGGTACTAAAATTATCGCAAAAAGAATGCCATGCCCAGAGTGTGGATGTGAGCCGTTTGATTAAAGGAGGAATAGGATATGCAATTTATTAAACCACAACAATATACATATGACATGCTTTGCGAACTCGAAGCTAAGCAGGAGGAGAAGAAGAAAACAGGATTTGAACCACTTTGCTATGTTGTGATAATAGTAGAGTATGCCGCAATACTGGTATTTGCACTCATAGAGGCTTATATTCGTTTTAAAGAAGTTTTTATAATTGATACATCAAGTAAATTTTCGGCAGCAAATATATTTTTTTGTGTATATACCCAGTATCCTTATTTTTGTCCTGCGTATCTGTCCCTGGATTACACATAAATTTTTTATACAAGTAGGCTTTTTAAGTAAGGAAAAAGATACTTTTGCCAGTGATGACTGGCTGACATTAAAAGCCAGTCTGCGTACTGCCGAACGCTGTATAAAAATCATGACAGAGAGTGAGACTGAGCCGGAGATCACCAAAAGCAGAGGATCACATTAAAGTTAAATACAAAGAAAATGGATATACAAAGAAAGAAAAGTTATTCTTTGAGAAATATACAGGTAAAATATGTAAAGACAACCTGCTGGACTTTTCGGTTCTTGACGATGCAGTAAGCCATTTTTTCAGAGAGAAAGGTATTGATGTAAAAAAGATGAAAAATAATGACACTTTAGACAGTAACCTGAACTTTGACACACTCACTGTTACATACGATAGTGATGATTCGGCGGTGATCACCATATATCCGCTGGAGAGAGGATTCGGACATACGCTTGGTGCTCTTATTACAAAATCCCTGCAGAAAGCGTCACTGGGTCCGGCAGTCTGCGGATATATGGCAGCATATACATGCAAAGAGGAAGAAGATCTTATTACAGCTCTTAGGAGCATACAGTTTACAGCGCAGAAAAATATAATTGTATCAAATCTGTATATCCTGAACGTAAAGCCGGATCACGGCAGCACCATTTACGCAGCAGATTTTTATCCTGCCGGAAGGGATCACAATCAAAAACCCGGATCTTCCGGTTATCACGGGTTACGATCTTACTTGTATTTATGTAAGGACAGGCAGAGGTTTTATCTCAGCCGAGGCAATGAAAAACCGCCTGTCTAAAAAAGCAAGAGCGATTGATGAAAACCACTGCACGGTAGACAGGACAAGTTATGCCGTAGAAACGGTCAGGTCAGGAGCATACATTGACAGAGACCGATTATCGATAACTGTTATTCCGCGGGAAGGATACACCGTAAAGGATGCAGTAAACAGCATTATTACGGAGCTGCAGACGATACTGGAGCCTATGATAGCCCTTACGGATATGGCAAAGAATATGGAAGTATTCTATAAGCCATACATACCGGAAAAAGATGAAAATCTGGATAAGGATATAGAAGAACTCATCCAGCACATGTCCACAAGAGCTTCCAACTGCCTGAAACGGAACAAGATCAACAAGCTGAGCGAACTGCTTGCACTGAAAAGAGAAGGTCTGGCAGCACTAAACGGAATGGGTAAAACTTCCATTGACGACATAGTGGTGCAGCTGGCAAAGTTCGGGTACTATATATAAGAATACAAGAGGCATACCATGAAAGAAAAGAATATCTTATTAAAGGGAGCAGACAGGAAGACACTGCCACTACTCAGCATTTATGATAGGCCGGAGGATTATCCGGATAAAGCCGTGATCCGGCGCTGGAACATAAGAGGAGCTATACCGGTGCCGGAGCAGGAATGTTTACTATTTGATACCGTTACGCAGGCGCACGAAGCAATCATGCGCACAGGACAGTGGATCCCGATCGGCAGGGACGATGCAGATGTCAAATGCCTGTACGGTTCATATATATAATTGCAAATCATAAGGAAGAGGGCAAACTATGGACGAAAAATGGAAAGTTATAATATTTATAGTAGTACTTATAGAACTCATAATTGTAATATCGGGTTCCGTTATGATCCACATTAATATGCCACTTTATGATATGAAGGCGCAGTCAGAGTATAAAAAGACTGCTTTTCTGATGCTGTTTTTCATATTATTGATCATACCGGCTGCACTCATTGTTGCATACCTTATAAAGCAATAAAAGAGAGAATAAGCTTTCGGGACTATGTGTTTCATGCATATAATTTAGAACTTAAGAAAGGATAAATAAAAACATGGGAACAAGTGAAATTGTTTTATTAATTATAGGCGTAGCGCTGGCACTGGCCGCAGTATTCGTTTTTCTTTTAAAAGTCATGTCAGCTGGTAAGATAGAGGATGAGATAAGGGTAAATCGCATTGCAAGGTTCTTTTTAGTAGTATGTGTCTTTGTGGTTGTAGTCGTTTTCCAACAGTATATGACAAAAGGTACAGTATTTAAACTACCAGACGATAACGATTACATGGAGCAATATAAAGATAAAATGATCAAATATACAGAGAACAAATATGAACAGAAAATCAGTATTCCATCTCCATTATACGGCGACGAAGGTTCTACAGAAATCAATTACCTGGCAGATGCAGTAACTTCTTCCGGTGATCATTTTACAATCAGTTATTACAAAAAAAATTTCTATACTTTATTTTTTAATTCATTTTCGTGATGAAGTTACCATACAGGATGATTACGCTAAGTTGTTATATGATCCGGAAATCAGAAAAAGAACCGAAGAGATCATGGATCAGTTCCTTGAAAAAGATGAGTATACATACGATATCTCATATGCCATGACCGACAAAACGTATACAGACATGGATCAGATTGACGACTACCTGGCTGATACCGGTACATATATCGATGCAGACATAACCATATCAGATGTGGATGCAGAACAGGTCACAAAGAAAATCTATCAGCTGGCAAATATGCTAAAGGATCACAATATGCACTTCTCTTTCAAGCTGCAGTATAACGGGAAAGAAGTCATAGGAGATGATTCTAAAGACAGCCCATTTTTTGTCGTATGACGAACTATATCATAGAATTTCTTGATATTTAGATAAGAAGAGGCAAGATAAAGTTATGAAAGTAGGTCTGATTGATGTTGACGGACACAACTTCCCTAATTTACCCCTGATGAAACTATCTGCTTATCATAAGTCACTTGGAGATAGCGTCGAATGGTATGAACCGATGTTCAGCGGTCATGTGGATAGAGTTTATATGAGCAAGGTTTTCACCTTTACACTTGATTATGAGTATTGCGTTGACGCAGACGAGATTATTAAAGGTGGTACAGGGTATTCTTATCCTGATGGTGGGGAATCAACTGCCCGATGAAATAGAGCATATATATCCGGATTATTCTATCTATTACGATAAATTACCGGATACCAAGGATACCGCCTACGGATTTCTTACAAGAGGATGCCCCAGAGGATGCGATTTTTGCATAGTCGGAAAGAAAGAGGGCAAGTGTTCTACAAAAGTTGCAGATCTGTCTGAATTTTGGAACGGGCAGAAAAATGTTGTTTTGCTTGATCCCAACATGTTTGCTTGCCGGGAATGGAAAGAGCTAAGTCAGCAACTAATTGATAGCAGAGCCTGGATTGATTTTTTCACAGAGCTGCGATATAAGGGTTATGACCGACGAAAAGTAGAGTACATAAAGCAAATGAAGATCAAACAGATACATTTTGCATGGGACAGATACGAAGATAAAGAGATTATAGTGCCAAAAATTTAAAATGTTTGCGGAACTAACGAAGTGGAATTATAGAAAAATGTCCGTTTACTGTTTGTGCAATTTTAACACAAGTTTTTGATCAGGACTTAGAGAGGATATATACTCTTAGAGATTTAGGATATTCTCCATATGTAATGTTATACGAAAAAGAAAAGCTTCCAGCAGGTCACAAATTAAGACATTTGCAGCGATATGTAAACTGTAGATGGATTTTTAGGTCATGCAGCAGCTTTGAAGATTACAAAAAACAATGAGTTTATGGACTAATTAGGAGGAAAAAAAGATGATTATAGTATATGTCGGAGCTGGGATATTTTGCATAGGGTTATTACTGTTTATGGCAGGCATTATCTGCAACATATCTGTAAGTAATAAACTAGGGCATACAGCATCACGTCTTTGCCATATAGGAACAATAACTGCTGTTTGTGGTGGTTTTATTTTAGCTGGTGGCGTTTTCTATGTGCTACTGACAGATCCAACCGTAGTTCTTACAAAATAGGAAAAAATGGAGGATAAAGAAATGGGAAAAACAGAGGAAGAAAGCAAGAGAGAAAAAATCCTACAAATCATAAAAAAGTCAAATGATGAAATCGGGGTGGAGGAATTCAAAGTTCTCGAGAGGTATACAGAAGAAGATTATACATATGAGCAGCTAATGTCAATGTGGTATGAGATGTGGCTTGCGCCAAGAAGAAAAAATGTTAATATAAGGCTTTATGGATTTGAAGTAGTACAAAACGAAAAAGGTATGTTTGCTGGTTTCAAAAAAGTTTCCCCGATTGAGATCGTTGTCTATGAGGTAATAAAGAAGAAGACTCAAAAGAGAAAAAGAAATGGAAGAAATCCAGAAGGAGAAGGAAAAAAATCAAAATGAAGAAATCTTAACACGATTAGGATTAGGGAAAAATTTTAGAGTGCTTGAAAGATATACAGAAGAAGACTATACCGCTGATCAGCTGGCAGCAATGTGTGCAGAAAAGCCGTTGATGTCAGAAAAAAAGGGTATTCCTTGATATACCACAGGCAGCAGGATCCTCTGCTGTGTGCGCAGGGAAACACCGAAGCTAAAGTGGGGCAACTTGAATTGATTATTTATGAGAAAAAGGAAGAAAAGACAGAAGGGAAAAAGGAATGAATCTTTTAAAACCTTTTTACTTATCGGTATTGCATGGTTTGCTATAGCCGCAGTATACAAGCTGCATGAAAAGTATAGAAGAAAACAGTACCAGGAACTGGTCAGCACTTATAACCGGCTTGCAGAAAAATACTGTACAGAATATGCACAAAACGCTGGAAAAGAGATGGAAACATGCCATGAGAAAGGCAAGCGGATCCTCTTAGAAGCAGAGATTTTGCAATATCAGATCAATCTGATCAGATTATATACAAGCTGAAGCCATGGAAATGATCTGCAAAATGCAAGCAAGTGATACACCGGAACTACTGGAAAATGAATATGGGAAAAAAATGTTATACCATAAGAGAATACATATTAAAGATTCAAGCTACACAGCCGGTACCTGATGATCCGGAATTTTGGGACAGTATAAGAAGCCCATGGAAAACGTATTCCAGACGGCAGATGAAAACTTTACGGAAAAATAAGGATAGCGGAAGAAAGGATGGCAGGATGGATATTAAGATTGGGTCTTTAGGATCTGCTATAGAAATGGAAGCATAGCGTATATGCCATATACAGAGTTTTATGAGCGAAGTACTGACTACAGGCAGCAGCTTAAGGCAGCAGCCGATAAAAAAGAAGTAGAACTGTTCTGCGCCTGCAGCAGTGAAAATGATCTGCCTCTTACAATCACCCAGAAGCTTGTTATACGGGTTGCGACAAATAAAGGGCAGGCTAACCATAAAGAAAGCTGCCCTAAGTCAGAAGTATACGAAACATGGGCTTCGGAGCACAAAAACGGGCTTATGGAAATTGATGAAGATGGCAAGCTCTGTTTCAAGATCACAGTCCCAAGCGGACTGCCATCAAAAAAGCAGCTCATCCGGAGCATCCGGCGAGAAGAAAGAAACAAGTGGCGCAAAGCAGAGAGCCAATACAGTAGATCTTGTTACAAGTGTATGTGCGTATGCATGGCAGAAACAGACATATTCTATTAAGAAAAATATCAAAACCTGCCGGGCAGAAGGACGAAGGCCTGACTGGGACTATAAGAATTTTGATGATTTTATGCGCTTGTTTTTCGGTGTCACAAACGATATCGACGTATACTGGCAGCAGTCATATCATCATCTGAACGATCTGTGCTACCACTTGGATAAGTTCATGGCAGCAGATTATACACAGAAATTCTTATCTATGCCAGAGTGGAAAAACTAAGTGAATGGAAAGAGGATCGCAAGTACCAGTACATCACACTGCAGATGCGGGGTCCTAAAAGTGCAAACAAGGCAACTGTCCGCATCCTTACTGAAAACCTGGTGGAAAAAAATTATACAGAGCTTGCGGAAAAAAAGTGCAGGACAACTCCCAGAAGCTGATACTGACCGGATATGCGAGGCATGATTCCTTTAAGGATAAGGAAACAGGACAGCTGCAGCACTGGATCACAATGCTCAATGCTGCAGTTATTATGGCAGCAGATAATGGGCTGATCTTATCACATGAGTACGAAAAGGATATACTGGATACACTTTGTCAGCGCAGGATACTGTTTAAAAGCCGCTTCTGCCGCTTGACAGCTATGGTGGATATATCCCGACAGCACTTATCGAGCAGCAGAAAGGGAAGGATATTCTCATTGATATCGCATCAACAAATCAGGAATTTACAAAAAAATCTGTTCTTGTAGAGGACAACCCGAGTTTGTGGTACTGCTATATAAGAAAAAACCGATGTAAATCGGATCATTGATGACTTGTTTGAAATTTTCACAAAGCGTTCTGCTGCCGGCAGCAATAAAAAATGAGGAGGAATATATCTATGAATGAGACGAATAAGAAAACGACAAAAACACCTGTGGTAATTAGTGGATATGGAAAAGAAAGATATATAAACGGTAAATACAGCCCTGCACGTACATATACATGTCCGATATGTGGATTATCAGAAATCTCCTCCATTAATCTTCTTAATTTGCATATGAAGGAATTACATGGAAAAGGTTTAAAAATATATCATTCAGAAGTTGAAAATCATAAAATTACCATAGTGTCAAAGGATGAGGAATATCCCAGCTTGTAAATATAACCAATATCATCAAATATGTATCGTGGCAGCAGGATCATAATTACCAGCTGCCACGATTTTATTTAAAGTATACAATAACAATCGTTAATATCACACTTGTTGAACAATATATATGTATTATATAATACATATATAAAAGTTGTGATAAAGGCAGAAATGAAGCAGGGCTGATAGAACTTGATGCTCATGAGCTGTTCCATGCAATCAATCATCTTGTAGAGTTGGGAATCTTAAAGAAAAGGGAAGAAAAGGGACTGTGATGCGGTAGCACGGTAGCATATGAATGGGCTAACAGAGAACGTATTGCCGTATCGATATAAGAGTGCATGTTGGAGGGTATAAAGCCATGAAGAAAAAGAAAAATCATAGAGAAAAATCATAGATGGAAAGAAGCAAGAGTTTCAACAGAAGAATAGGAACAATATTATGAATTACAGAATTAGTAAGAAAATTTATAAAAGAGCAGACTCTAAACTGAAATCGTTTATTGTAACAAATCACGATAAACGTACAACATATGATATTGCAAAAGAAGAAAATATCCTTTCTGGCTCAGAAAAAAGTATTTTTATTTCTAAACAGAATAAATGGATGAAACGACTAGATAAAATTGTTGACGAATTAAAAGAAGAAGGACAATGGTAATGAAACGATAATTTATAAGGGAGGAAGAGAGCATGTCAGATATCAAATATGAGATTGTCAAAAGTGTAGGGGTACTCAGTACATCAGCAAAAGGATGGACGAAAGAGGTCAATATGGTATCCTGGAATGGCGCAGAGCCAAAGGTGGATATCCGCGACTGGGCACCGCAGCACGAAAAAAGATGGGCAAAGGGATCACGCTCACCAAAGAAGAAGCAAAAACACTTGCCAAGGTTCTTGGCACAGAACTGTAATATCAGAATGGAGGAAAACCTATGAATACAGCCAAACTTGAAAAGAAAACAATGGTAGTAAGTCCGCAGGAAAACAAAAAACTGAAAGATGCAATAGATCAGTATACGTGCGATATCATGGAAACAGTAAAGAAGATATCAGTTGATGGCAGGAAGGAGATCACATGGGCTGAAGCAGGATGTATGAACTCGGTCATAAGAGACTGCATTTGGCGGTATTTTTTAGAAAAGGGGCTACTGGGATATGATCCGGAATTTCTAAAAATTATCGATGAAGATGATAAGTTAAAAAGAGACGAGCTCTTGCCTACAGTCAGGGATCTTTATGAGAGGATTGCTACATATATCAGCGGCAACCCGGCAATGTTATCGGCAAAAGAAGATCTTTTCAAGATAATGGAAGAAGATATCTTTACGAAAGGTTCTAAGCAGTCCAATGCTTTGAAAAAGATCGTGGGACAGCGTTATAATAGCCTGCAGGAGGTCCAGAAGGACATTGAGGATATCACAGGCAAAAAAAGATAAGAGATATCGAGGATTCTAACATGCCGGGAGTAAGAACAGACTTTATCATGAGCTACCGGTTTACTGATTCAGATGATTTCCATATCCTGCATTACCTGAAGGATAATGCAGGAAATTATTACATCACTGAAGCATAAAGAGGTTAAATAAGTATGATGGCAGCCATGTATACTGCTGCCATCATATGCTATAATATACTCATAATACGGAAAGAGAGGGTTTAATAATGCAGGTTAACGGAGAAAATATCAGATTTCTTGGAGAGATCATAGGGGAAATAAAGGAAAAGATGCCGGATGGATACGACTGTGATGATATTGACAATGTACAGATATTCAGATGCATCGAAGATAAAAAGACCTATAACAAGTGTATATGACATTTCAGAAGGTCATGCGCATGCCTGCATTGATGACAGTGCGGATCTGGAGTCCTTTAAAAGCCTGCAGCACATGAACTACCATACGCCGGTTTATGACTGGAAGTATGTAGACAGAGAAGATTATGCCGTATATATCAGTGCTGACAGTCAGCTGGAAGATTACATGGAAGAAGATGAAAAGATGCTCGTACTGCTCCTGCCGGCACCATCCGGTACTATCCCAGAAAAAGAAGTATGGGATGCCGTGGCAGCAGGTGAGGTCAGCAAGGAACTGTACGGACAGATCGTATATTCCGCATCAAAGAAAGCAAAAACTCTACAGAGGATGGCATTTCAAGAAGAAAGATACAGATCTTAATATAAGACGCCGGGATGCAAAGATGAGCTTTTATATAAGCAGTATTACGGCTATAAGGACGATCTGCTTGATGATATCGAGGTAAAGGAATACCATTATGATCCTGAGAAAAAGATACTGTATGCATATAAAGAGATCGGCGGCTATAAGTTCCACCAGATACTATTTACTGACGTATCCATGGAAAGAGCTGCGGCAAGCGCCAAAGAAAGCGATCTGCATCTTAAAGTAATAAAAAAGACGATCTGTGGATAGAGGGTGTCAGCAAAGCTTCAGAAAAGGTATTCTGTGATGAATTTGTCCAGTTTGCACATGACAGGCTCATGACAAGGGACACGGAATGATAATTATGGAAACATGGTTAATCCGTGATGAATTTGGTAAAGAAAAGGACAGCCCAGGCTGCAGGGTGGTTAAAATGAAGAAAAAATTATATGTAGGTTATGATGATTATAACAACATTCATAAGATGAGAAATTTTGAGATTGTAGAAAAGGTGCCAGAAGTCGGTGACCATTGAGCAGAACGTGCGAAGTCATAGGAGTTGAAGAAGTACATCTTGACATGGAAAATTCTATGGCTTTTCCGGAGGAATACAAAGCCTATAAGGTTGAGTATATAAACAGAGGGTGCGAAGAAGAGCGAGAAGATCCTTTTGTAGACTATATCGCTATCGTTGTGAAATACGAAGATAACAAGATGGATTTTAAAGATTTTCAGAAGGCAGCAATCGATGCGGGTATACAAAACGACGATAAGCAGGTATGGGTAAATGTCGATGGAACGCAGTATACAGTGGATATCGATGATGTACTTGATGAAGAAGAAAAAGGAACCTTTTGAAGCATCTTTTTATTTAGAAAAACATCTTGATGCTTGGGCTTGGGACAATCTTTATTATGACCAGTATTTGGCAGATGAGTAAAAGGGGTATAAAACATGTATGCTGTTACCGAATTTTTTCGCCCAGAGGATGAGCAAAATTGGATAAAAGTGTTTGGAGAGAAGGAAGAAGCATTTAGATATGCGAGGGAACAAGCTAAAGAGACATACGAGGAAGAGGTTAATAAATTATCCGATCCCGAAGATATCAAGCTGGAAGAGTTCGAGCAAAGAAACAGCCTTACCATAAGGCTTCAGGAATATTTTAAGACCGATTCGCCAACGGGTCTTATGGCATGGATTTGGAGCGTTCAGGAAATCAAGTGATTTTGCGCCTATTCCTGATTGACTTAAAAGAACTGCAATATTTATCCGTAAGATAAGGAGTAGATATGATTATAAAAACGACAATTTATTAGAAGATTGTAAAAATGACATAAACTCGGTACTGGGACGCGATGTTTTAGCATTTGAAGTCTCACCGACAAGAGAGGACAAACAGTGGCTGTATCACAGGTTATTAATACTCGCTATAATATGTATACCGGTCATACTTGTAGGATTATTCTTAGGGCACAGCACACATAACTCGAAAGTTGCGTACTTTACCATAATACCACTTACTGTCACTGTCACAGCAGTATATCTGACAATGAAATTACTTAAAAGGATGTATAACAAAAACTGACAGCTCCTTTAGTAAATGATCTGCGGGAAAAGAACTGAAAAGGCAGAAGATCTGGAAACAATAGAGTCTTTTGTACAGGGAAATCAAACACAGCATAGAACTATATGAAATTTGCACTAAAGAATCAATATCAATAATAGAAGATTCAACATATAAAGAGAAAAAGAATAAGAAAGCTGTATTATATAGAGAATTGTATAAATATCACTCTCGAAGACATATCAGCCTACAGGCAGTGTATGCAGTAGCATTTGAACCAGACCCTATATCTGTTCCATATCAGTAGACGGTATGTGGGTATGCAATATCGGAGAAGGGAATACATGTTGTCCTATATATTTCTCAAAAATTTGATGTTCATGTTTCTTTGAAGCAAAGTGTCCCATTTTATTAAATGATAAAGGAGAAGTCTTATGCGTATATAGGAAAAGGATACCACTCTATTAAGCAAAACACTCAAGATTCTATCATTGATGTATCGTATCCTGTTATCGAAGTTGATAATAAAAACATATGTGGCTTTATTTGCAGAGGAGTTATTACAGATGGTAAAACTGATAACCCTCGGCTTGACCTCATTTGAAGAAAATCCAAAATTCTATAATGAAAACGGACGGTCCTGATGCACACAGATCTTTTCATACCCATTTTATGAAATTAATTCCTCTCCTGATAAGTATAGAATTTTCGTTTTCGTATTTATAGTGATGCAGCATTCGATGATGTTAGATTAATGAAAGAATTAAGGTGTGAGAAAGAATGAAACAAGGAAATAACGATTCTCAAGAGGCAGCAGGCAAATCCTGCTGCCTTAATTTATAACAAAAGGATGCAAAACCCACTCAATTTTAGGTGGTGGGTGTTCATCAGGAAAGAAATGAGAAAGAACAGAATGCACAATAACAATCAGCAAGATCATCACTTTGTTTGTATTATATTAGTATTATATACCAGCATATATCTAAACAGAAAAAGGGAGATTATGTTATCTTTGCAGTAAGTAGTAATACATGGTGTAAGCACGGACCAGAAACCAATGAGTCCGGCAAAACTACAGAGTGTATGGTGAAGCATGATCGATAATTGTATAAATATATGCTTCATTATTTACCGGCAGTGGCTTTCATAGCAGTGATGGTGATAGCAGGCATGATTTTAGTATGTGCAAGATCGAAGTCAACTGACGCAAAAACAGAAAAGAAAGATTTACGAAAAATGCATCCATGCTAAAGGGTACAGATACATCATGATTATCAGCAGTAGCATTACAGGCTTCTGCAATCATAAATTATGAACTTCATATTTTCATTGAGCTGGATCTCTTTACATACCATTTTGGGAAGCTATCAAAACGGTTGTTGGGCTGTCCCTTATTTAAACATAAGTTCTTGTAAAGTGATTAAATTCATAAAGGTGGATTCCGCAAAGGTACTGTTCTTTAAAACCACGCCGCGGCTGTGCAAAGATGATGAAACCAAAGTCGGTCGATCGTCCTGAGATAAAACCGGCCCGGTATAAACGGTAGTAGAAATTATTACCCCCACCGCGTTATCCGGCGGAGACAAGGCTAG
>VOFC01006257.1_pt1 | contig 66408 bp, 90 predicted proteins | sample 5384161 | NCBI WGS metagenome assembly VOFC01 (sample SAMN12384722, study PRJNA508395) | human gut metagenome | isolation source: healthy gut B | host: Homo sapiens
GATGCAGCATGCGGTCTGCTCACCTCGAAGTTCTTAGCGGAAATGAGTTGACTTGCAACAACGCTTTTGCTTTGCGATGGCGGTTGAGCTGCAACAAAGTTTTTATTAGACCTCGAACCCTATGCTCGATGTTCGCTTCGTTCATTGAGTTACCCTTTGCATGAGGCCGGGACATATCGTCCCGCCCGCAGTTTCGCAGGCCGCAGGCCGAGAATGTTTGAGGACGGATGATATGTCCCGGCCTCCCGGGAGAGTTACCTATGAACTACGCGAACATTAAGTATTTCGACATTGCTGATGGGGAAGGCGTTCGTACTTCTCTGTTTGTGAGTGGGTGCCGTCGTGGGTGCAAGAATTGCTTTAACTCTGTTGCGTGGGACTTTGCTGCGGGCGAGTCCTTTGATCGCACCGTCGAGGACAAGATTATCGAGAGCCTCGATCATCCCTTTATTGACGGCCTGACGATTCTGGGCGGCGAACCTATGGAGCCCGAGAATCAGGCGGGACTCGTTGAGTTTGTCGAGCGCGTTCGTGCCGCTTATCCTGCGGGGTCAGGAAAGACCATTTGGTGTTTTACCGGCGACGTGCTCGAGGAGCTTATGCCGGGTGGTCGTCACCATACCGAGGTCACGGACCGCATTCTCGCCTGCCTCGATATGTTGGTGGATGGCCCGTTCGTTCAGGATCTGTATGATATCTCGTTGCGCTTTAGGGGCTCGAGCAATCAGCGCGTGATCGATATGAACGCTACGCGTGCCCGTGCTGAGCGCGAGGGCGTTATGCTTTGTGATGCGGTTGAACTTTGGCGTGACGATCCGGTCTATTCGACCCATACTATGTAGCTTGTGGCCGATGCCGGAGGGCGTGGTACCATAGCGCGAACGCGAAATCGAAAAAGTGAGGCCCAGATGGTCGATCAGGAAAAGTCGAGACTGCCATTGCTGCTACTTGAAGGTATAGGCGAGGACCCAACTCGCGAGGGCCTGCTGGAGACGCCGGCGCGCGTCGCCCGTATGTATGGCGAGATCGCCGGCGGTATGGACCAGAGTGCCGAGGAGCACCTGTCCAAAACCTTTGCCGTCGCTTCGAACGATTTGGTTATCGAGCGCGACATTACGTTCTACTCGCTGTGCGAACATCATCTGCTGCCGTTTTATGGCAAGGCTACCATTGGCTATATCCCCAACGGCCGTGTCGCAGGGCTCTCTAAGCTCGCTCGCACGGTTGAAGTCTATGCCCGTCGTCTGCAGCTGCAGGAGCAGCTGTGTGCGCAGGTTGCCGACGCTCTCATGGATTATCTCGCTCCCCAAGGGGCGATTGTGCTCATGGAGGCCGAGCATATGTGCATGACCATGCGCGGCGTGCAAAAGCCCGGCACCAAGACCGTGACGCTCGCTCGCCGCGGCGTCTTTGAGACCGATCCCGCGCTCGAGGAGCGGTTCTTTAGGATGCTGGGCCGCTAACCATGAGGGTCGTCAACGACTTTACATCGAAGACTGATGAGGGGACGCCGCGTCGCGGCTTCATGGCTTCGGGCCTGGCCCCTTTGGTGCCATGCCTCGTATTGATTACATTTGTGCCAACGGGCTGTTTCGGCGGCACCTGGGCAACATTGCGCAGTTGGAATCGGGGCGCATCTTCTGCCGCCACGGTATTGACCATCTGCTCGATGTCGCGCGCATTATGTGGATCAAGAATCTCGAGGAAGATCTCGAATTTGACCGCGAGGTCATCTACGCCACGGCACTTCTCCACGATATCGGCAAAGATGAACAGTATGAATCGGGTATATCCCATGATGTTGCAAAGCGAACGCGTCGCTGATGCGATTCTCGGCGGCATGCCCGATGATGTGGCGTTTGAGCCGGCCGATGCCGCAGCCATTAAGACGGCCATTCTGGGCCATCGAAAGCTGCGCGTGAACAGCCAACCGCTTGAGCGTCTGCTCTATGCAGCCGACAAAGCGTCGCGCGCCTGCTTTGCATGCCCCGCGCGCAATGCTTGCAACTGGAGCGATGATAAAAAGAACCTGTCGATTCGCGTGTAGTTAGTTTGCGCGGTCGGGGTTCTAAACGAAGGAGACGATCGCGATGAGTAACAAGAAGCTGCCCGAGAATGCAACCAAGACTGAAGGGCGCCGAGCTCGCCCGCCGTGGAAGGGGCGAAATATCCACTGCAACGGCGGTGCCCCACGTGAGCTATGACGATCTGCGCCATGCCGACCGTATTGTCATTGACGGGCTTGAGGTCTTTGCCAACCATGGTGTGTATCCCGAGGAGAACGCGCTGGGCCAGAAGTTCATCGTGTCCCTGGTGCTCTATGCCGACCTGCGTGCAGCGGGGGAGCACGATAACCTGGACGCCTCGATTGACTACGGCTCGGTGTGCCACGATGTCGATGGCTATCTGCGCGAGCATACGTTTAAAAAAGCTTATCGAGGCGGCAGCCGAGGGTGTGGCCCAGATGCTGCTGCGCCGCTATCCCTCGCTGCTTGGTGTGCGCATCAAGCTCGATAAGCCGTGGGCGCCTGTTGGCCTGCCCCTGGCAAGCTGCGGTGTCGAGATCGAGCGCGTGCGCTAACCGGTTCTAATACGTCTCTATGAGTGGCTGCTTGAGCCGCTGCGACAGAGCTCTATTGTTGGGGCAGTACGTGTCGAGCAGGGCGTGAAACCGCTGATTGTGGCTTGGCTCGAGCAAGTGGACGAGCTCGTGGGCGACAACCATGTCGAGGCATTCGACGGGGTAGGCGGCAAGTTCTCGTGCGATGCGAACGGCGCCGGATTTGGGAGTGCATGAGCCCCAACGCGTTTTCATGCTGCGTACGGAAACGCGAGAAACGGTGACACCCATTGCGATTTCGTATGCGTGCACCATATCGCGTAGCGCCGATGTGACCTCGGACGTATAGAGCTGGTCGATGGTCTGGAGCTCATCGGACGTTAGGCCGTCGAGGATTGCGCGCCGCTTGGTCTGTGGGCCTTCGTCCGATTTCATCGGTACCCATAAAACTTGCGAAGGTGGCCTGCTTGGGCCGCGGTGCGGGTGATGCAAAGTTGTGATCGAGCGCATCCTGTACCGTGATGGGTTTGCCCCAAAGCGCAATGATGGACGAGGGACTGAGCGGCTCTCTCGCCGTCGCCTGACGTTGCTCGCGCTGGGCAAGTCGGCTGATAATCCAGGCGCTGTTGCGCTTCACAAATGCTTCGATACGCTCGCGGCTGGCGCCGAGCGGTGCGCTGGCGTGGACCTCACCGCTTGATGTGACGCGTAGGTTGAAGTTTTTGACGCGCTTTTTGGTAACGACGACGGGGATGGGCGTCCCATCCGGTCGGGATACGGAAATCGTAAACTGCTGCGTCAAAAGCGGTCCTTCAGATTGGGGGCGGCCGGCATGTCGACCGTTCGGCATGCCGGCCCGCTCAAGGGATGTGAAATTAATAACGCTCAAAGAAGGCAAGCGCGTTGTCGCTGCAGAGCTTCTGCATCACGGTCTTGCCAAAATGCTTGGAAAGCATGTTCTGGAACTCGGGCATCTTGCTGGCATCGGAGAGGAAAGCGGGCACCGTGGCACCGTCCCAGTCGCCGCCGAGCGCGATGACGTCCTCGCCGCCCAGGTCGAGCCAGTGCTCGATATGTGCCGCTAGCTGGTCGAAGGTGACGTCTGCGGCGGTCTTGTCGGTTGCGTCGTTGAAAAGGAACTCGCTGCAGTAGTTGAGGCCGACGATGCCGCCCATGTCGCGAATGGTGCGGAACTGGTCGTCGGTAAGGTTGCGTTTGACGCCGCAAACCGCACGGGAGTTGGAGTGGCTGGCGACGAAGGGGCGCGTGGCGTGGGCGACAACCTCGTCAAAGCACTCATCGTTGAGGTGGGAGACGTCGAGTACCATGCCGGCGTGCTCCATCTGCGTAAGTGCCTCGATGCCGGCGGCGGTGAGGCCGGCGTGGGTATCGTGCCCGCTCGCAAGCGGTCCCTGCGCGTTCCAGCTGAGTGATGACATGAGTACGCCCAGGCTCTTGAGCACCTCGATCAGCGCGGGGTCCTCGGCAAAGAACGTGGCGTTTTCGATGGTGTGGATGCAGGCGACCTTGCCGTCTTTGAGCGCAGGGCGAATGTCAGCGGCGCTGCGTACGTTGACCATGCGGTCGTGGTTGAGCATTGCCTGGCCGCTCATGTGCGCCATGATTTGCGCCTGGAAGCGCGCGGCGTGGGCGGTGGGAATCTCGTCGGGGACAAACGTGGCGAAGCACTGTGCCCACGGCGTGTTGCCGATCTTTGCGAGCGAGATGGCGCAGGCGTTGCCCTCGATGAGGTCGAAATCTTGCGGATGCGTTTCGTCGCCGGGGAAATAACCGTCGGTGCCGGCGGTAAAGCGCAGGTCGAGATCGAGCGTGGCCCAGCCGATTCGGTCGGCGGTGTCGCAGTGTAGGTCAAATACGGGATATGCCATGGTTCCTCCGGTTGCAGCGTTTCTTTGCAAACTGTCTTTGAATTGTATGACTAGGGTATAGTTAGCGCCATATGTTCACGGCGGCCCGCGTTATGCGCCGCCCTTATCACGGAGGTTACCATGTCCAACCAGGGCAAGAAGGTCAAGACTCATTATCGCGGCACGCTCGACGACGGCACGCAGTTCGATAGCTCCTACGATCGCGGCGAGCCGCTGGAGTTCACCTGCGGCGCCGGTCAGATGATCAAGGGCTTCGACGCCGCTGTTGTCGACATGCAGGTGGGCGAGAAGAAGACCGTGCACATCCCGGCTGCCGATGCCTACGGCGAGCACAACCCCGAGATGGTTATTACCTTCCCGGCCGAACAGGTTCCCAACATCGAGCAGATCGAGAAGGGCATGAAGCTTTTCCTGTCCACGCCGAGTGGCATGCCCGTCCCCGCCGTGGTCATTGACGTGACGCCCGAGGCCGTGACGCTCGACGCCAACCACGAGCTGGCCGGCAAGGATCTCAACTTTGATATCGAGCTCGTCGAGGTCGAGGATTAGAGTATGCCTTAACGCTTGGTTTCGACGACATGCTTGGGAAATCTCAACGATCCGTCCTATGAACTCCTGCTTCGCCGGAAGTTAGGCGGCGTCTTTGAAGTTGACGAGCTGCTACTCGATTGGGACCAGGCTGATGTATGCGCGTTTGTGGGCGTGACGGAGCTGGGGCGCACGGTCGATGTTCGGCTGGATACTGCCGACGGCGGTCGTCTTGCCGACGGCGACGTGCTCGCCATCGACCGTTCTGGCATGGTGCCCGTGGCGGTTGTCGTGCGCCTGCGCAGCGCCGAGGTTTATTTGGTCGAAGTTGACCGCATGGATCCGATTGCACTCGCGCATGCGTGCTGGGAGATCGGCAACATGCATGCGCCGCTCTTCCGGGGCGACTCGGACGAGCATACCGTGCGCATGTATACGCCGGTGCAGCCTGTTTTGGGCCGCATGCTCCGGGGTGTCGAGGGTGTTCGGCTCTCGGTGGTTATCCGTGAACTCGATTCGGACCGGCGCTTTGCGTCGAGTGCGGCGGATGCCGTTGTGAGTATGGCTCCAGACTTTACGATCGTAAAGAAGGCGCGCGGTTAACGTGCGTATAAGTAAGACGGACTTTGAGAGGCAACTATTCAAAGTCGTCTTTCTGTTGATGAGATGCTGTGGGGGGGAAGCATATGGGTCTTGAGGGAATCAAGCTGATTGCATGCGATTTGGACGGCACGTTGCTGCATCCGGGGGAGCGCGAGCCGCGTTCCGAGGCCTTTGAGCTCATCGATGAGCTGCATCGTCGCGGTATCGTGTTTATGCCGGCGAGCGGCCGTCAATATGCGAGCTTGCGCCACCTGTTTGCCCCGGTGGCCGATGAGCTCGCCTATGTATGCGAAAACGGAGCTCTGGTGATGAGCGAGGGGCGTGCCGTTGTCAAGCGTTCCATGGAGCGTGGCCTTGCTATGGATATCGCGAATGCCGTGGTTGCGTATCCCCATGCCGACGTGACCCTTTCGTGCGAGGGGCACCTCTACACCATGAGCGGCAACGATGTGTTTGTTGACCACCTGCGCTATGAGGTCCACTGCGATGTGGCGGTGGTCGACCGTCCCGAGGACATCGACGAGGACGTCATTAAGATTGCCTTCCAGACGCCCGAGGTGGATCAGCCGGCGGCGCTGGAGCATTTCGAGCGCCTCTTTAGCGACCGTGTTGACGTGATGACGTCGGGAACCGAATGGACGGACTTTATCGGTTTCGGTTCGGGCAAGGGCTCCGCGCTTGCCGATTGCGGTCGTGCCCTGGGTATTTCGCCCGATGAGATGATGGCGTTTGGCGACAATGAGAACGATCGCGACATGCTTAACGTCGTGGGCCATCCCTATCTGATGGAGAGCTGCAATCCCAGCATGCGCGGTGTCAATGACCGTGTCCGCTACGTGCGCACGGTCGAAGAAGAGCTGCGTCGTTACTTGCTGAGTAGACATTTGGGACATGTCTAGAAATCTACTTTTTGCTGCAAAGTGCGGAAAGGTGGATTTTAAGGCATGTTCCAAACATCTACCTACAGTCGGGGCAGAGACCCTCGAAGATGGTGTAGTGCGACGTGACGTGCCAGCCGATTTGCTCGGACGCCTTGGCGTCGAGCTGGGCATCGAAGGGGAGCGGTACGTCGATGACGCGGCTGCACGAGGTGCAGATGATATGCGCATGCGGCTCGATCGTGCGATCGAAGCGGCTGCCGCCCGGCGTCTTGATGGAGAGAATCTCGCCGGCATCTGCCAAGAGATTGAGGTTGCGGTAGACCGTGCCGCGGCTGATCTTTGTCATCCTGTTCGCGCACGGCGTTGTAGATTTCGTCGGCGGTGGGATGGTTATAGCTTTGGCGCACGGCGTCAAGAACCAGCTTTCGCTGCCTGGTATTCCTTCTTTGCACCGCCATGCGCCTCGCCTCTTTTCTATCAACGGTCGTAGGTAAATGATACCGTATTTAGCACACAATACTAATAATGAGGAATGAAACCGTCTTCATTGGCAAGTGGGGCTCGGGTCTGGGCGTCTGCGAGGCGAAAACGCGTTCCCATGCGCTCGTAGGAGGCATGAAGCGCCTCGAGCTGAGACACGATGTTTGCCGGCGTGCCCTGTAGCTCCATCTCAACCGAGCCGTCTTCCATATTGCGCACCCAGCCGGTGAGGGAGCGCGCCTGTGCGAGGTTGGTGTTGGTGAAGCGGAAACCGACGCCCTGGACCTGTCCCTCCCACCGCAGGAAATAGCGCTGCGGGGCGTCTTGAGTGGCCTCGTCGCTTGCGAGCACGGTGAGCCTACGGCGCAGCTCAAGCTCGACGCCAGAGGGCTTTTGGGGTTCGCGGCTGCCGCCGGTGACGCCCGAGAAAAGCTTGTCGAAAAAACCCATCGCTATGCCTGCTTGTTAGAGTCAGCGGGGAAGGCGATACCCGCCTGCTGACGCACGGCATCCATGATGCGCAGTGAGACGAGCGTGACATCGCGGTAGTGGCCAAGCTCGTGGCGTCCCGCCGGGGTCTCCCAAATCTCTTCCTTAACGTTATCGATGCCGCCGATGGCGGTGATAAAGTCCGCGAGCTCGTATTCCATAGTGTTGCTCGATTTGGGCAGGTCGAGCACGCGGCCGTTGTCGCCCTGTTCGCGCGGTGCCTCGGTCGCCGAGCCGCGTACGACGTCGCCGCGATAGTCGATGCGGACGTTGCGGGGCGTGGACAGATGGTCAATCTGGATAGTGCCACGCTCGCCTTCGATCTGCGAGGGCAGCAGGTCGTTCGTAATTTTGGAGTGCGCAAGCTCGACGGAAATGCGGCCTCCGCCATAGCTGGCGAGGATGGAACCGCAGCCGTCGATGGGGCCGTGCGTGAGCTGTCGCGTGGTGGGGTCGAGCAGAGTAGTCATGCTTGTAAGGCCGGAGGGCATGCCGAAAATCTCGACCATGGGCTCGACGGTGTAGACGCCAATGTCCATGAGGGAGCCCGAGGCCATGTGGCAGTCGAAGATATTGGTGGCGCGTCCCGCGAGAATCTCGTTGTAGCGCGAGGAATACTTGCCAAAGCGCAATGAGGCGCGGCGGATGGGGGCGATCTCGCCCAGGGCGTCCTCGATGGCGTGGAAAGCGGGGTCGTGGAGGGGGCGCATGGCCTCGAGGGCTACGACGCCCGCCGCCTCGGCTGCGCGAAAGACCTCGAGCGCCTGTGCCTCGGTGGCACAAAAGGGCTTTTCGACGATAACGTGCTTGCCACCGGCGATACAGGCGAGCGCCTGCTCGTAGTGGAGCGCATTGGGGCTGCCGATGTAGACGGCGTCGACGTCGTCGGCAGACGCAAGCTCGTCAAGCACGGTGAAGTTACGTTCGCCGCCGTGCTTAGCGGTAAAGGCAGCGCCGCGCTCGGCGTCGCGTGAAAGCGTTCCCACGAATGCAGCCTGGTCGTTGGCATTGACAACTTGGATAAAGTCGTCGGTGATCATGGATGTGCCGATGGTCGCTATACGCAGCATATATCCCCTCGTGCCGTTCGGTTTTACAGGATGAGTGTAGCGCGAGGGGGCAGGAAATAGCGTGCGAAAACGCCGTTACAGGTCGCTCTCGTTAAAGCCGGCGTCGATATCGAGGTTGCTGCCGTCGGCCGCCGTGGTGGCAAGCTCGTCACAGCGCTCGTTGAGCTCATGGCCGGCGTGGCCCTTAACCCAGATGAACTCCACTTTGTGCTTGCTCTTTGCGGCGAGCAGGCGCTCCCACAGATCGCGGTTCTTGACAGGCTGCTTGTTGGCGGTCTTCCAGCCGCGTTTTTTCCATCCGTCAATCCAGTGCTTGTTGAAGGCGTTGACGACGTACTGCGAATCGGAATGGACTTCGACGTCGCAGGGGCGGTTGAGCGCCTCGAGTGCCACGATGACCGCCATGAGCTCCATGCGGTTGTTGGTGGTCTTGGCGTAGCCGCGCGAAAGCTCGGAGGTGAAGGTCTTGCCGGCGGGGTTGGTGTATTTGAGCACGGCGCCGTAGCCGCCGCGTCCCGGATTTGATCGAGCCGAGCCGTCGGTGTAGATGATGACCTTCACATGGTTCCTTTCGTTGGGTGCGTTTCGTGTGGGTGACCATTGTAGCGCCATGCCTGCCGGGGGCTAGCAATCTACGATTTCTACCCCGTCTTCCGACAGTTAGTTGGCATGGATGATGCGGTTGAGCTCGTCGAGGTATTGCTGCAAGAGGGGAGAGGGCTTGCGCTCGTCGTGCATGATATAGCCCACATGCATCGTCGGGGGCGTCTGCCAAGGGGATCGATGCCATACCCCATTGCATTTCATTGGAGAGGACGCCGGTCGACAGGGTGTAACCGTTCGACGTGATAAGTAAGTTAGTAAGTGTTCCGCGGTCCGAGATTCGTATGTTGCGGTCGCAAAGGGATATAGCTAAAACGGCTCCTCGGCGTAATAGAAGGAGTTCGAGGTGCCCTGCTCAAAGCTATAACGCGTATATGGCGTGAGGTCGGCAAGGGACAGCTGCGGGCGGCGGGCGAGCGGGTGGCGCTCGCTAACGAACACGTGGACCGTCGCGTCGAATAGGGGATGGAAGCTCGCGCGCGTCGACAAAAGCCTTTCTGCAGGACGCGGGCGTTAAAGTCATCCAGATACAGAATGCCGATATCGCTGCGAAACGCACGGACGTCATCGATGATCTGCGATGTGGTGGTCTCGCGCATGATGAACTCGAACTTGCTGTCGCGGCAGCGCTCGACCACGTTGACAAAGGCCTCGACCGAAAAGGCGTAGTGCTGGGCGGAAATGGCGAGGCGGGCTTGCGGGGTGCCGCCGTCCTCGTAGCGCGCCTCGAGCATGTCGGCCTGCTCTACGACCTGGCGCGCATAGCCCAAAAGCTCGGTGCCGTCGTTGGTGAGCGTGACGCCGCGGCTGGAGCGCGTAAAGATCTCCAGATTGAGTTCCTGTTCCAGGCTTTTGACGGCGTTTGAGATGTTGGACTGAGCGGTATAGAGGCGCTGAGCTGCGGCGTTGATTGAGCCGGATTCTGCTACGGCGATCAGAAAACGAAGCTGCTGAAGGGTCATCGACCCCATCCTTTCGATTGCTATCTATAAAACCGATAGCATGTTAGCGCTTTTAAGTGATTGACCGAGCGAAACAATGCTCGTACTATTCAAAACACACAAAGGCGGTAGGTAATTAAACCGACCACGGAACCGGGATGCGAAAGGAGGCCCGCATATGAATTGCTTACCAAGACGAATGCCGGGCTCCTGTTTGCGCCCGTCGGCGTGATCAGGAGACAGCGACTTACTTCTCTCTAATTTATTTACTTTTGTTCGATCAAGGAGATCATCATGAGCCAGTTCATCAACAACCCCGAGCACACCTTTGGTTTCGATACCCTGCAGCTGCACGTTGGCCAGGAGAGCGCCGATCCCGCATCCGACTCTGCCCGCGCCGTGCCTATCTACCAGACCACGAGCTATGTGTTCCGCAACTCCCAGCATGCCGCCGACCGCTTTGGCCTTGCCGACGCCGGCAACATCTACGGCCGTCTGACCAACTCCACCCAGGGCGTCTTCGAGGACCGTATCGCCGCACTCGAGGGTGGCGTGGCAGGTCTCGCCGTCGCCTCCGGTGCTGCTGCCATCACCTATACCCTGCAGGCTCTTGCCCAGGCCGGCGACCACGTGGTTGCTCCAGAAGACCATCTACGGCGGTTCCTACAACTTGCTGGAGCATACGCTCTCCCAGTTTGGCGTCGAGACCACGTTTGTCGACGCCCACAACCTGGACGAGGTCGAGGGCGCCATCAAGGACAACACCACGGTCATCTACCTCGAGACGCTCGGCAACCCCAACTCCGACATCCCCAACATCGACGCCATCTCGGAGGTCGCTAAGAAGCACGGCCTGCCGGTTGTCGTCGATAACACCTTTGGCACCCCGTACCTGTTCCGTCCGCTGGAGCACGGTGCCAACATTGTCGTGCACTCCGCGACCAAGTTCATCGGTGGCCACGGTACCTCGCTGGGCGGCGTGATCATCGATGGCGGCAACTTTGACTGGAAGGCGAGCGGCAAGTACGCTCAGATTGCTGAGCCCAACCCCTCCTACCACGGCGTCTCGTTTGCCGAGGCTGCCGGCCCTGCCGCCTTCGCAACCTATGTCCGCGCTATCCTGCTGCGTGACGAGGGCGCCTGCATCAGCCCGTTCAACGCCTGGGTCCTGCTCCAGGGCACCGAGACTCTGTCGCTGCGCGTTGACCGTCATGTGGAGAACACCAAGAAGGTCGTTGAGTTCCTGACCGGCGACAGCCATGTTGCCAAAGGTGAACCACCCGAGCCTGCCCTGAGCATCCCGACCACGAGCTCTATCAGAAGTACTTCCCCCAACGGCGGCGCCTCGATCTTTACCTTTGAGATTAAGGGTGGCCAGGAGGCAGCTTGGAAGTTCATCGATCATCTGCAGGTGTTCTCGCTGCTCGCCAACGTGGCCGACGTCAAGTCGCTCGTCGTGCACCCGGCTACCACCACGCACTCCCAGCTCTCTACCGAGGAGCTCGCCGAGCAGAACATCACGCCCTCCACGATCCGCCTTTCCGTCGGTACCGAGAACGCCGAGGACATCATTTGGGATCTGAAGCAGGCCTTCGCCGCGCTGGACGAGTAAGGCGACTTGTGCAAGGACCCCTTGCGACTCGATAGGTATAACTGCATAAAATGCCTGCTCAAGGCGCCTGTGCGAACAATGGTTGCACAGGCGCCTTTTTTGCATAGAGAGGGTGCAAAAACAGGGTTTTTGACACGCTTTATGCATTCGAGTTGTGGAAAACTCCTGTTGAGAGGATGTGAGTTTTACGCAATTGACGTGCGCCTTTTGAGAAAAACCGCAGGTAGCGAATTGCTCGGGTTACTATGCAGCGCGATCGAATCACACGCAGCTCAAACGCAGCAAAAACGCACTACGGAGGTTTCCAGCTACATGAGGATCGATTCACGAAAACCGAAAGCCGCCGCCCTTTCCGCCGCTCTGACCGTGGCACTTTTGGCGGGCGCCGGTGCAACTGATGCCCACGCCGCAACATTGTCCGATACGGTTGGATCTACGCCGTCCGAGACGACGCTGGTACAGCCCGTTGACTATCGCGGCGATGGTTATGGTTCCATGCAGGAGTGGAACGCCTCGATGGAGGCCAAGCGCGATTCCCTGGAGATGCGCGCTCAGATCATTATGAATATGTATGGCGACTATGCTACCGATGACGAGCGCGCTGTGTTGCAGGGCTGCATCGACGGTGCGGGTAGCCTGTTGACGATGGGGGAGGTCGACGCCAAGTCGACCGAGCTCGATGAGCTGCGCACTGCGCTTGAGGATGCCAAGCGCGAAGCGCTCGAGGCTGCGGCCGCCGAAGCGGAGGCTGCCGAGGCAGTTCAGGCTTCGTATTACAACGCCGGCTCCGGTTCGTCTTACGCGCCTGCTGCGTATTACGCGAACGGTTCGGGCCTGACGCGCTCGAGCGGCGTCAATAACTATAACGGCCGCCGTGAGACCTATTACAGCAGCAACGTGTTGTATCACCACCGCACGGGCGAGTGGACTCAGGATTCCGAGGGCTTTTGGCGCGATTCCGATGGTTACTATGTCGTGGCCGCGGGCGATAAGGCTCAGGGTTCCACGTTTACCGGTTCCAAGGGCGAGTGCAAGGTCTATGACTCCGGCTGCGCCGCCGGAACTACCGACTACTATACCGGTTGGTAATCTGCCATAAGGAAAATTGGCACATGATGGGCGGGCGTCTTTACTGAGCTTTTAGGCAACGTAAAGCCGCCCGTTCTTTATGTGCGTTCGAGTTAACAGAGCCCCTTACCGTGGCGGTACGCTGGGCGTATGGGTGGGGGCACACTAGTTCATGAGAAATAAGGTCTTTCTCTTGGAGGAAGTGGTCTTGTGAATGCTCGAGATATCGCCGTTGCCGCCGTCGCGTTGATGCTTGGCTGCCTTGGTCCCACGGCCGCGCTCGTCGCGGGCATGCAGGGTCATGCGGGGCCGCTCCTATCGTGGTCGGCGCGCTGATCGCGGCCGCGCTGCTGGGAAGTGCAGGTGTAGTTCTTTGTCGCGACGATGAGGACCAGGCGTCGGAGTCGCAGCTCTAACCGTTGTGAAGCTGATTTTTTGGCCAAAGATGAAAAAAAGCCGCCGCGAGGGAGTGCCCCTTGCGGCGGCTTTGCTGTTAAGGCTGTTGAATGCGGTATGCCGGAGCACTACCAGCTGCTTTCTATTTCGCGAATCCTCTGGTAGAGCCAATCGTTTTGCGGCTTGGATATCGTGTTTGGCTGCGAGACGGCAGATGGTGCCCGCGAACTCCTCGACTTCGGTTTTTCGTTGTGCGATGCGGTCCTGCGCCATCGAGGGCATACCGGCGGGGTCGATTCCCTCGATGAGGTGCACCATTTGCGTCAGGTCTGCCTCGGTCAGCTCAACGCCCTCGGCGTTGGCGACCGCAAGCGTCTCTCGCATGGCGGAAACAAAGCAGCGACGCTGCTCGGAGCCCGGCTCCGTGGCGCTTCCGTAGGTCCCGCCGTAGGCCATACAGGTCTGGTTGATGCCGTCGTTGAGCATGAGTTTGGCCCACATGCGGTGCGCAATGTCGTGCTCGACGGTATGGGCGATGCCGCAGCGCGTGTAGAGCTCGTCGATTGCGGTGATGGTTGCGGGATCCGTACCGGCCGCCGCGCCAAAGCGGATTTCTCCAGTGTTGGTAAAGGTGAGCGCGCCGTTGAGGAACACGGCGTCCATGCCCTGGCAGATACCCAGGACGGTGTGCTCCCAGCCAAAGCGCTCGGCAATCTTTTGCTCGCTCGTAATGCCGTTGCACAGCGAGGCGATGAGCGTGTTGGGACCCACGACGTGCTCCATAGTCTTGAGTGCTTGGTCGAGACCGGTGGTCTTGACCGTCAGGATGACCAGATCGGCGGGCGTTGCCTCGCTGGCGCGGACGGACGTGAGCTCGCAAGGTTCGCCGTTGACGGTGAGCGCGTCGTTCGCATGACGCTCAAAACGGGCGTCATCCATGACGTATTCGACGGCGTCGTTGCCGAGCGCCCGGGCGATCATGCTGCCGTAGAGCAGGCCGACGCCGCCCCTTGCCGATAAAGGCGACCTTGTTGATCTGCATATGAATCGTCTCCCCCATATAAAGGGCGCCCACGTAAGGGGCGCCTGATGGATTGTATGCTGCCAGGGTGATTGGTGGGCGCGCGGGGCGGCTGTTAAAAAGAAACGTTTGCCTGGACGCTACGCCGCAGGGCAGATGGCAAAAACGCGTGCGGGGTATCCGACGCCATCGCGGACCTTAGGGAAGGTGCAGAAGATGACAGCGCCCGTGGCGGGAAGCTCGTCCAGATGGTCCATGACCTCGATCTGGTAACGGTCGACCGAGAGGATGTACTGCTCGCCGGGGTAGGGGTAGGCGTCCTCACGCGTGGTCACGCTCGTCTCCTTTCATCGGGCTTTTTGCTGATGTTAAAGCGGCGCCGTGACGGCTCGATTTCTACTACGTTACGATACGTTCTCGATTGCGATTCCAATGTGTTTCGATGGCGTGGCCGTTGTGTTTCGCCTTGTCAGGGCGCTGATGGAAGGGAGGGGCCGTGCAATACCGCGTTGACCCCAAAAGTGGTAACCGAATATCCGCTCTGGGTCTGGGCTGCATGAGGTTTCCCGGTGCGCCGGGACGCCCGGATGCGAAGACCGCCGACGCTATCATCTCCCGTGCGGTGGAGCAGGGGATTAACTACCTGGACACCGCGTATCTCTATCCCGGTAACGAGGCGTGCGTGGGCGCCTCGCTTGAGCGCCTGGGCTTGCGCGACCAGGTTTTGCTCGCGACCAAGCTGCCGCATGCTTCGTGCAAATGCGCGGAGGATTTCGACCGGTTCTTCGACGAGCAACTGCGCCGCCTACGGACCGACCATATCGACTACTATCTCATGCACAACATCACCTCGCCCGCGCAGTGGGAGCGTGTGGTGGCGTTGGGCATCGAGGACTGGATCGCACGTCAAAAGGCGGCGGGGCGCATTCGCCAGATTGGTTTTTCGTACCACGGCAGCGCAGCGGACTTTCTGACAATGCTCGATGCATATGAGTGGGACTTTTGCCAGATCCAGTACAATTACGCTGGAGAGCGCTATCAGGCGGGAACGGCGGGGCTCATGGCCGCCGCCGAGCGAGGCCTCGCGGTGTTTGTGATGGAGCCGCTGCTGGGCGGGCGTTTAGCGGGCAAGCTGCCGCCACGGGCCCGCGCTGTGCTCGATAGTGCCACGTGACCCGCATTTGCGCACTCCTGCCGCCTGGGGTCTTTCGTGGGTGTGGAATCATCCTCAGGTGACGATGCTGCTTTCGGGTATGACCGATACCGCGCAGGTGGATGAGAACGCGGCGTTGGCCGATCGGGCCCTGCCGGATTCGATGACTGCCAACCAGCTCGACACGATCGCGCACGTGCTGGATGAGTTTGAAAAATCGAATCGCGTGCCCTGCACGGGATGCGGCTACTGCATGCCATGTCCCAAGGGTATCAATATTCCCGGCTGCTTTGCCGCCTACAACGCGAGCTATGCGCACAGCTGGTTTACGGGGCTGTCGCAATACTTTACGGCGAGTGCGGTGCGCACGAGCGAGCCCAAGCTCGTGAGCAATTGCGTCAAATGCGGCAAATGCGCGCGGCACTGCCCGCAGCACATCGATATTCCCGAGCGTCTCGATGACGTGCGCCGACGTTTCCAGCCTGGCCCCGTGACGGCAGTGCTTAAGGCCTTCGGCAAAACGCGCTCCTCATGACCCTTTTATAACTTGCGGTGGAATAGTTCCTGTTTGCGGCAGAATAAGGCATCAACAGGAACTATTTCACCGCAACTGATGGGAGGCTATCGTGGGTGACCGAGGTTTACGTAATGATTCGCGTGAGGTTCGTTGGGGCGTTTTGGGCGCTGGGCACATTTCTCATCGATTTGCATCGTCGCTCAAGAAGGTCGACGGGGCACGGCTGGTGGCTGCGGCCGGCCGCACTCCTTCGCATGTTGAGGAGTTTTGCAGGGCGTTTTCGATTGATGCCGTGCACAGTTATGCCACAGCTGACGATAACGGCGATGCGGCTTATGATGCGTTGATTGCCGACCCCGATGTCGACGTAATCTACTTGGCTCTTCCGCATGGCATGCATGCGCATTGTCTGTCGGGCACTACGCGCGGGAAAGGCCGTGCTGTGCGAAAAGCCGGCCGTTTTGAATGAAGAAGAGGCCCGATGCGATCGCCTCCGTTTCCCGTGAGCGCGGCGTGCTGTTTATGGAGGCGATGAAGAATCGGTTTTTGCCCGATGCGCACTCGCGTGAAGGACTTGCTTGCGTCGGGTGAGCTCGGCCGTATCGTTTCGATCGAAAGCGTGCAAAAACTTGATTATGGTGAGCCCCCTTCGAGTTATCTGCTCGACCCGTTGCAGGGTGGCTGTCTATATGACATGGGCTGCTATGGTGCGGGTGGTTTGATGATCTGCTTGCGGGCGCTTGCGAGGTTTCGTCTCGTGAAGTTTGCTGGCGTGACGTATCGGACGGCCGCGTTGATTGGGTCGACGAGATTCGTATGAGCGTCGGCGGTATACCCATTCATATGGCGTGCGACGGCAAAGCAACATATGAAAGCCGCTTAACGATTGCCTGTGAGCGGGGCTCGTTGGAAATCGAGCGTCTCCATCGTCCCGGAGCTCGCCTATGTGAAGTACTCCGACGGACGAATGCTCGAAATAAATGCCCCTGTTTGAGGTCGATGATTTCTACGGCGAAATCCAGCATGCGACCCAGCTCATCCGGGCGGGGAAACTCGAGAGTCCCGTCATGCCCCTTGCCGCCACACAGCGCTGTGCGCACATCATCGATGCGATTCGCTTGAAACTTTAGGGCGTGGGGGGCATGGCGCCAGCGCTTGGAATGCCTGGAGGCCTTTGCTCCTGATGCCCCTTTTATAACTTGCGGTGGAATACGGTCTGTTTGCGCCAAAATAAGGCACCAATAGACCGTATTTCACCGCAACTGATGAAGGGGAGTTGGAGATGCTGACGATCGGATGTCATCTTTCGACGACGAAGGGCTATCGGGCAATGGGGGAGACGGCGCTGTCCATTGGCGCCAATACCTTTGCATTCTTTACGCGCAACCCGCGCGGCGGCAAAGCGAAAGATCTTGACATGGATGACGTGGCCGCCCTGCGCGAGCTTATGGCGCAAAACGACTTTGGACCACTCGTGGCGCATGCCCCGTATACCTACAACCCCTGTTCTGCCAAAGAGCGGGCGCGCGAGTTTGCCTTGGAGGCAATGGCCGAGGACCTGCGGCGCATGGAGGCGCTGCCCGGCAACTACTACAACTTCCATCCCGGTGCGCATGTGGGGCAGGGCTCCGACGCCGGCATTCAGATGATTGTCGATGCCCTGTGTCAGGTGATGTTTGAGGGCCAACAGACGACGGTACTGCTCGAGACCATGGCCGGCAAGGGCACCGAGGTGGGTCGCAGCTTTGAGGAGCTGGCGCTCATCATCGAGGGCGTTGCCGACAAACGCCCCGAGCTGTCGACCAAGCTGGGCGTTTGCCTAGACACCTGCCATGTGAGCGATGCCGGCTACGACATCATCCATGATCTGGACGGCGTACTCGACGAGTTCGACCGCGTGGTGGGTATCGATCGCTTGCATGCCGTACACATCAACGATTCGAAGAACCCTTGTGGCGCCCATAAAAGATCGTCACGAGTGCATCGGCAAGGGATACCTTGGCAGCGAGGAATTTGGTGGCGGTATGCAGGTTATGCAGAATATTGTATCGAATGGCCGTTTGCGTTCGCTGCCGTTTATTTTGGAGACCCGAACGAACTTGCAGGTTATGCAGCTGAAATTAGACTATTAAGGTCATTGCAGCAGTAATGACTGTCACAAAGTAGAGTATTCAATTCACGTTATGGGTTTGTTTCAATCAGTTTTCTCATTGCAGATTCGTAATTCCGGGTGCATAATAGCCAACAGTTTTTGCAGACCTCTGAATCAAACGAGGTCACCGGAAGGAGACTGATTATGAAGCTGAAGAAGCTTGGCGCATTTGCCGCCACGGGTGCTATGGCACTCGCCCTTGCTCTGACGGGCTGCGGCTCGTCCAACGCCACCTCTGGTTCCGATGCCGGTTCCAGCAGCTCTGACGACGTTAAGGTCGAGAAGGTCGACGGCTCCAAGGAGTACGCGCTCGTCAAGGACGGCACGCTGACCGTCGGCACCTCTGCCGAGTACGCGCCGTTTGAGTACAAGGATGACAACGGCGACTACCAGGGCTTTGACCTTGAGCTCATCAAGGCTATCGGTGACAAGCTGGGTCTGGATGTCGAGTACGTCAACAATGACTTTGACACGCTGGTTCCGGGCGTCGCTTCGGGCGCCAAGTATGACGTTTCCATCGCGGCTATCACCGACACGCCCGAGCGTGAGAAGGAAGTCACTTTCTCTGATTCCTACTACATGGACGATCAGGCTATCGTGACCAAGGTCGATAACACCGACATCACGGCCGACAACTACAGCGAGAAGCTCAACAACGCCGACGCTACCATCATCGTTCAGTCTGGCTCGACCGCCGAGGCCTTTGCCCAGGAGAACTTCCCCAAGGCCAAGATCGTCCCCCTACAAGGACGCCACCGAGTGCTTCAGCGCCCTGCAGTCCGATAAGGGCGACGCCGTAGTCACCAACCGCTCCGTTGCGAGCCAGCTGACCGCCGAGCAGTTCAACACCTGCCAGACCATCAAGCAGATCAGCACCGGCGAGGAGTACGCCATCGCCATCAACCAGGGCAACACCAAGCTCAAGGACGACATCAACCAGGCTATCAAGGACCTGACCGACGACGGTACCGTCGACGCCCTCATGGCTAAGTACAATATCAAGTAAAAATAACTACTTGATTGCGCGCGGGCCCTTTCCGTTTTGGCGGAAAGGGCCTTTGCGCTTCTCTTGACGGAGAGCGTTTCCGTCTCGTTTTGCCGGCAACTTCTACGATAGGAGCCACCTTGTCTCGACTGAACAAAGGGGCCGCGGAGCAGCGTTTTCCACTGCCCTCGATGCTCCAAAAGCTGGCCTGTGCCCTGGCTGTGGCGCTCGCCCTGGTATGCGCGGGGGCCTGCGTGCCCACGACCGCCCAGGCGCTTGAGACCGCAAAGATCACCGCCCGACCCAATACCGGTTCGGGTAGCGACGTGGTCGGTGGCACCGAGACCCGCATTACCTGGGAAGTTCAGGCCGATGCCGACGAGGAGCTGAGCGGTCTTTCGCTGACGTTTGTCGACGGCACGACGTTTGGTACCGATGACACGCGATTGACGATGCTCTCGGGCGAGGACCTCATGGATCGTACGCCCATGAAGCCCGCGTGCAAGGTGGACGGTCAGACACTCAAAATCGACTTTGGCGAGACGGCGCGGCTGGCGGCTATTTTCGCGTCGAGGTCTACGGCGTGACCTTCCCCGTCGAGGGTGGCGACGAGGCCTTTAGCGGCACCTATACGCTCGCCGACGGTTCGACCAAGAAGATCTCCAAGATTCCTTCCGTCGAGATCAAGGGCGTGACGGCCTTCGATAACTTCTTGGCCGACCTTAAAGAGCAGCCGTGTGTCGAGGCGTGGAACTCCAATATGTTCCTCCGCCTGTTCTTGAACCCGGTCATTTTGGTCCAAAGCCTGCCGATCGTCTTTAAGGGCTTCCTCATGTCGCTCTCGATCGTGCTCGTGGCATTTCCGTTGGCTATTCCCTTTGGCTTTGCGCTGTCGCTCATGCGCATCTCCAAGTCGCGCATCCTGCGCTGCCTTGCCGGCATCTACGTGAATATCATCCGCGGCACGCCGGCGTTCCTGCAGATCTATATCGCGTTCTTCGGTCTGCCGTTGGCCGGCGTCAAGGTGGACGACTATGTTTTGGGCGTTATCGTCATGGCCATGAACTCGTCTGCGTACCTGTGCGAGATCTTCCGTGCCGGTATTCAGTCGATCCCCAAGGGCCAAAACGAGGCTGCTCGCTCGCTGGGCATGAATGCCTTCCAGACGCTGCTCTACGTTATGATTCCGCAGACGTTCCGCAATGTTTTGCCTACGCTGACCAGCGAGTTTATCTTGCTTTACAAGGATACGTCGCTGCTTGCCGCCGTGGGTGTGGTCGAGATCGTCATGAACGCCCGTACCATCGTGGCCACGACGGGCTCCATTACACCGTACGTGGTTGCCGCCCTGTTCTATCTGGTCATCACCCTGCCGCTCGCTCGCTTGGTGAGCGGTCTTGAGGCAAGGCTTTTTGGGCACGACCGAGACCAAGAAGAAGCGTCCCGCCAAGAGCGCCGGACAGGTTGTCGCGACGCCCGCCGATCACATCGCCGGTCTGTAAGGAGGTCCTATCATGAGCGAAACCAATAACTCGAACGAGGTCGTCGTCAGCATCAAGAACCTCCAGAAGGCCTTTGGCGATAACGTGGTCCTGCGCGATATCGATCTGGATGTGCACAAGGGCGAGGTCGTCGTAGTTCTTGGTCCTTCGGGCTCGGGCAAGTCGACGATGCTTCGCTGCATCAATCGCCTGGAGCATCCTACGAGTGGTTCGATTGTCGTCGAGGGCGTGGACGTGTGCGCCAAGGGCGTTGACCTCAATAAGGTGCGTACGCACTTGGGCATGGTGTTCCAGCAGTTCAATTTGTTCCCGCACCTGTCAGTCAAAAAGAACGTCATGCTTGCGCAGCAAAAGGTGCTCAAGCGCAGCAAGGAAGAGGCCGAGAAGATCGCCGTCGAGGAGCTGACCAAGGTCGGCCTGGCCGAGCGCATCGACTTTATGCCGAGCCAGCTCTCGGGCGGCCAGCAGCAGCGCGTTGCCATCGCCCGCGCCCTGTCGATGAACCCGCACGTCATGCTCTTTGACGAGGCGACCTCGGCACTCGACCCTGAGCTCGTCCGTGATGTATTGGGCGTTATGCGCGACCTGGCACGTGACGGTATGACCATGATCGTGGTGACCCACGAGATGGGCTTTGCGCGCCAGGTGGCCGATCGCGTCATCTTTATGGACGGCGGCGTTATCGTGGAAGAGGGCACGCCGAGCGAGGTCTTCGACCACCCCAAGAGCGAGCGCACCAAGGCGTTCTTGGGCAATATCTCGTAGCCGGTTGATGTAACTGCCGTTAAAAAGAGCGGGGGCTGGACTTGAATCCAGCCCCCGCTCTTTTGTAGGGATAAGGATGCGCTTTGATGCAGACTCTTTTGGAGGTCCTGGGTTCGTTACGCGAGCTCGGCTCCGAGGGCCTTGCAAGCGGTCTCGCCCTCATCGTCGGGCGCATCGTAGCAAATGACGGAATCGACGACATTGACGCCCGCCTCGTCGGCATCGGCCTTCCAGTTGTCCATCCACTCGCCCTCGGCCCACGAATAAGAGCCAAAGAGGACGACCTTCTTATCGCCGAGGGTCTCCTTGACCTCGTCCCACATAGGCTGGAACTCGTCATACTCAAGCTCCTCGGAACCCATGGCGGGGCAGCCGAAGGCGAAGGCACCATATTCGGCGGCCTTGTCGGCAGAGAAGTCGGCGCAGGAGATGACCTTTGCCTCGGCGCCGGCACCGCTTGCGCCCTCGGCGACGAGGTTTGCCATGGCCTCGGTGTTGCCCGTGCCGCTCCAGTAGACGACTGCGATCTTGCTCATATGTTTTCCTTTCGGTTGTGCGGCGTGCGGCCGCGTTTTGTATGCTCTATCGGGTTGCCTGGACCAGTTGTCCCAGGGTGCAGCCCTGTTGATAGATGTAGGTAAGGTATTGCGTGCATGCGCGATAGGAATCGAAGGTCGTGAGCGCCTGCTCAACGTTTGTGTATACCTTCCAGGCGCCAAAGACCTTATAGTTTTCGCCGTGCTGGACGATAAACTGATGGACATCTTCGTAGGGATAGCCCAAAAAATAGCCAATTTCGTGGGGGAACTCGCATATGCACCCCGTATCGCAGTGCCTATTTCGCGCGAGTGCGCAGACGCTGCCGTCATAGGCGCTTTCTGCGGCATTTCTGCTTGCCAGCGTGATGCGCGCGGCGAGATGCACCAGTGATGCGGGCAGGTTGTGGACATCGTAACCTTCGGCGGCAAGCGCCGTCGTGGCGCGGGGTCGGAGAGGTATCGCATGAGGTCCGCAGGGCGGTACACATAGATGAGCGCTCCGCAGGGGCGCCAGACCAAAACGCTCATATGGATCCCGAGTGGCTGGAGCTCGCGGTTGCATTGGGCTATGACGGCGAGCAGGCGAGAGCGTTGATCTTCGATATGGGCGGCGCCGGGTTTTCCGTTTTTGGTTGGCGTAAACGCCGGGATAGGTAAAGAGCGAAGCCGGCTTGATACCTGCGAGCGTGAGGGGAGCAGTTGCGCACGACCGCTGCCTGAAACGTTGGAATGTCTATGGTTCGAGTCACGGCGCTCCTTCTGGTCCTCACTGTTAGCCTAGGAAAACTTATACACGAAAGTAAGCCCTGGTCAACTAAAAAGTTTGAACAGGGAAACTAATTGACCGAACGGACATGTTTTTGGGTTAAGATGGGGACACCCCATGGGGGTATCTAGATAGGGGCTACTTGAAAGGGGAACGCATGAGTGACTTGCTCAACCCTGCGAATCTCATTGTGCTTGCCGTGATTGTCGTTGGCATGTTCTTTGGCCTGCGGCGCATTGTCGCTTCGACACACGGAAAGAGCTGCTGCAGCGATGGCGCGAGCGGTAAGAAGGCCAAGAAGGTAGTGGTTGCGGATACCGATCCGTCCCACTACCCCTATAGCGATGAGTTGCTTATCGGCGGCATGAGCTGCGATGGCTGCGCTCAGAATGTGGCCAATGCCCTCAATGCGCTGGATGACGTGTGGGCAACGGTGACGTATACGGACCACACGGCACGCGTACGCTCTAAGCAGCCGATCGACCGCGGCGCTCTCGTGGCGGCCGTGAGAGATGCGGGTTACTATGTCATGACGCTGTAGGCCTTGCCTTGGATGCGCGTCCTTGTCTAGGCTCGTCCGCGTAGCTCGATGCCTTGGATATCGTCGAAGTTGATGGCGATATCCCTGAGTTTGAGCAGCTTGAATGCGGGTAACACTTCGTCGAGAATGCCCGTGCGGCTACGATAGCCGTACGTATCGTAATAGGTGACGCGCACCAAGTCGCCGCGTTTGAGGCCCTCGAGCTTTTTCGAAAGCTCGAGAGCTTTTTCTTCCGTGAGTTCGCATTTGTGCTCGGCAGTGATTTCCTGCTTGCGCACGAGCTCGTAGTATCCCGTGAGGGCGGCAAAGGGCATAAACTGCGCGGCACGGCCGGCGCGGACGGCGCCGTTGGCGGTAAGTTTGGGGTCGGCGGAGCGACGTCTTCCCTCAGGGTCCGCTAGACGTTCAAAAGGTGTCGGTGGCCGCATCGGCTGTTGTTGGGACTTAGGCACGGTGTCCTCCAACTTGGTCGTTGCGTTCGCGCGCGGTGGCGCCGGTGGTAAAGCTTAATCCCTTGACGAGCGCATTCTTGCCGTACTTGCCTTTCACGGCCAGGACGGCGCGCGCCAGGTCGCGCTCGCGCTCATCGGCCTCGATATCGCTGAACAGATCGATGGTGGCAAATTCCTCGGGCATGAGGTTGCCAAATCCCAGGTTGATGCGCTTGACCGGTCGTTTGGGATCGACAGTCTGCGCCCAGAGCTCATCGAAATAGCCCATGATCTTCTTGAACGAATTGGTGCGCTCGGGAAGCTTTCGCGAGGCGTTAGAGTGCGCAAAGAGTGCGGCATAGCCACCGCGCGGTTTGCCGCCATGCTCTCCCACAAAGATGCCATCGATTGCCTGCGCTTCGCGCACCAAGCGCCGCCGTTCGTCATCGCGCTGGACGGGCTTGGGCGCACGGGGCGCGAGTTCGGGGCCGGCGGTTGCGGCGGGCTCGATGCTCGATGTGCTTGAGCGCAGGTGTCCGCATCCGTCCACATATTGCGCAGTACCGCTGGCATCGAGCCGGCGGATGTCGGCGCGCTCGCTTGCATAGCCCACAAAGAGCGAGATGCTGTCGCACACCACGTGCTTGTCGATCAAATCCAGCACGGCGTTGTCGACCATCTCGCGCAAGACGGTGTAGGCCTGCTCGTAGGCATAGCGCGTCGAGAGCACTTGCCCCGTGGTGGTCGAGGTCGCCTGCGGGCGATAAGCCTGGATGTCGGCGATGGTTGTCGGCTCGCGCCCAAAGGCGTGCTCGATGAGATATTCGGCATTGACGCCGAGCTCGTCGTAGAGCAGGTTCTCGTCGAGTGCGGCGACGCCCATCAGATCGTAGACGCCGTATTTTTCGAGTCGTGCTGCCACGCCGGGCCCGATGCCCCAGATATCGGTGATGGGACGATGGGGCCAGATCTCCTTGCGAAAGGCCTCGTCGTCGAGTATGCCGATGCGGCTGGGTACGTGCTTGGCGGTAATGTCGAGTGCCACCTTGGCCTGGAATAGGTTGGGGCCGATGCCGACCGTCGCCGTGATGCCGGTGCGCGCCAGGACCTCGTCGCGCAACATGCAGGCGAAGCCTTCCGCATCGGTGTGATAGAGGTCCAGATAGGGTGTCACGTCGATAAAGCATTCGTCGATGGAGTAGACGTGCACGTCTTGCGGACTCACGTATTCCAGATAGATGCCGTAGATTTTCGCCGACACCTCCATGTAGTGCTGCATGCGCGCGGTACGGCCGTGATGTAGTCGATGCCATCGGGAATTTCGAACAGGCGGCAGCGGTTGTGTATCCCGAGGTCCTTCATGGCCTGTGTGATGGCGAGGCAGATGGTCGTGCGCCCGCGCGATTCGTCGGCAACGACCAGGTTGGTGGTGAGCGGGTTGAGCCCGCGGTCAACGCACTCGACGCTAGCGTAAAACGTCTTGAGGTCGATGCAGATATAGGTGTGACGATCGTGCCCCACGCGTCCTCCCATCAAACACATGTTCTTATCGAATACATGTTCGATAATACCCGCTCGTCCGGACATCGTCAAAACCTGTCCCTTTTTGGCAGGGTATAGTCGTGCAGCTGCATCGGGTTTTAACGCAGCCCTAAAGAGTGCGAAACAGCTTGGAAAACCTCGCTTCGTAGCATGAGCCTAACGATTGATACCGCCTATACGCACGGAAGGGTTGTGGAAAAGATGGTCAATTATGGGTTTGGTATGCCGACGCGCCTTGTTGCGGATGGAGACGTGGCTCGCTGGTGCGGACGATTGGTCGCTCACTACGGTGGCACCAAGGCGCTGGTCGTGTTGGGCGGTGACAAACATACGCACGATGAGCTCGTCTCGGCGGCACTTGGCTCGGTTGATCGAGCTCTGCTCGAACGCGTGCTTTTTCGCTGCGGCTTGGTCGGGGGCGATGGGGGAGACGATTTGGTCGATGAGGCCGTAGCCCAGGCGACCGACGAAGGCGTGGACTTTGTCCTGGCGATCGGCGATGCCGATACTGCCGGCTTTGCGCGCGAACTCGCGCGTCGCATGGCGGCGCTCGATGCCGTCGAAGACGGTTTTGTCCCTTATGGATGCATTGTCTCGGAGGGCAAGGTGCCTGCCGTCGTGGGGGCCGGCGAGGTTCCCGTTTTTGCCATTATCGCGCCCGAACTGCTGGAGGGTATTGGGTCTCCTCTGCGCGAGCTGCTCGGCAGCGTATGCGCTGCGGCCTAATACCCGCCAGGAAGGGGCAGGTTTATTTTGGTAGGTAAAGCGTTTGACATTCCAAAATAAACCTGTCCCTTTTTGGTCGGTCGCCGTTTGGGGGCGGATTGGCAACGCTCGCTGATTACGGTCTTGACCTGCGCTAGAATAGGATTATCTGATTATCCGGGCGCATGGAGGTATGCGCCCGTATGTTGAGGAGGACTTTATGGCAACTGTTGCCGCACCTATCGACGCTACGTCGACCGCCGCTTGGAAGGCGCTCGAGGCCCATCAGGAGAAGCTCGAGGCCGAGGGTATCGCCCTTAAGGCATGGTTCGCTGCCGATGCAGAGCGCGTGAACAAGCTGAGCTTTGACGCCGGTGACCTGCACTTCGACCTGTCCAAGAACCTGGTGACCGATGAGACCGTCAAGCTGCTGTGCGATCTTGCCCGCGAGGTGAAGCTCGAGGAGCGCCGCGACGCCATGTTCTCCGGCGAGCACATCAACACCACCGAGGACCGCGCTGTTCTGCATACCGCGCTTCGCCGTCCGGCAAGCGAGAAGGGCCAGCTCATTGTCGACGGCCAGGATGTCGTCGCCGACGTGCACGAGGTCCTCGACCGCATGTACGCCTTCGCCGAGCGCGTGCGCTCCGGTGAGTGGAAGGGCGTTACCGGCAAGAAGATCGAGCACCTGGTGTCCATCGGCATCGGTGGCTCCGATCTGGGCCCGGTCATGGCCTACGAGGCCCTGCGCCCCTATGCCGACGCCGGTATCGACTGCCGCTATATCTCCAACATCGATCCCAACGACCAGGCCGAGAAGCTTAAGGGTCTGGATCCCGAGACCACGCTCGTGATCATCGTCTCCAAGACCTTTACCACGCTTGAGACCCTCACCAACGCCCGCGAGGTCAAGACCTGGATGCTCGAGCAGCTCAAGGCCCAGGGCGCCATCGACGGCTCCGATGAGCAGAACGCCGAGGCCGTGGCAAAGCACTTCGTCGCCGTTTCCACCGCACTCGAGAAGGTCGAGGCCTTCGGCATCGACCCCGCTAACGCTTTTGGTTTCTGGAACTGGGTCGGCGGCCGTTACTCCGTCGATTCCGCCGTGGGCCTGTCGCTGATCGTCGTGCTCGGTCCCGAGCGCTTCCAGCAGTTCCTTGAGGGCTTCCACGCCATCGACGAGTACTTCTGCAACACCCCGCTCGAGAACAACGCCGTCGCGCTGATGGGCCTGCTCAACGTCTGGTACGTCAACTTCTTCGGTTCCAAGAGCCACGCCGTGCTTCCGTACTGCCAGTACCTGCACCGCTTCCCGGCCTACCTGCAGCAGCTGACCATGGAATCCAACGGCAAGCACGTCCGCTGGGACGGCAGCGCTGTGACCTCCGACACCGGTGAGATCTTCTGGGGCGAGCCCGGCACCAACGGCCAGCATGCCTTCTATCAGCTGCTGCACCAGGGCACCGTGGTGGTTCCGGCCGACTTCATCGCCTTCGCCAATACCGCCAACCCCTGCGACCGATAGCGGTCAGGACGTGCACGAGCTGTTCCTGGGCAACTACTTCGCGCAGACCAAGGCCCTGGCCTTCGGCAAGACCGCCGATGAGGTGCGCGCCGAGGGCACGCCCGAGCAGATCGTCCCGGCCCGCTGCTTTGAGGGCAACCGTCCGACGACCTCGATCTTCGGCGACACGTTGACCCCGTTCGCACTCGGCGAGCTCATCGCCCTGTACGAGCACATCACGTTTGTCGAGGGCACCGTCTGGGGCATCGACTCCTACGACCAGTGGGGCGTCGAGCTGGGCAAGCAGCTTGCCAAGCAGATCACCCCGGCCTTCCACGATGACGCCGCCAAGGCCGAGCAGGACGCTTCGACCCAGGCACTCATCGAGTTCTACCGCGCTCATCGCAAGTAGTCGCTGCTGTTAACGCATCGCGTCTTATAGTCAGGGGCCCGTATCCTATCGGATGCGGGCCCCTTTGCTTTGCCGTGGTCCCGGGGCGCACGGCCTTTGTGAAACATCGCCGGGGCGCCGCGCGCTGCGAGAACCCTGCGCCTAGATCTCGGTCTCCGCATGGCCTCGCTGCGCCTCGGGCAGCTCCCCGTAGAGCGGATGGTCTTCGAGCCTAAAGCGCTCGACCTGTTCGGGAGTGTGGCCGCGCACAAAGAGCCACGAGCGATCGATCGGCGTCGCCATGAGCGTGCTGGGCAGTGTGTCGGCACGGTCGGAAAACACCCGGGCGCTCTCGGGATCCTGGAACGCCAGCACCAGATGCGTGTCGCAGTTGCCCATGATGGAGCGTGCGCGTGCCTCGCCATAGAGCGCATCGAGCTGATTGGTCGACTGCAGCAGCAGCGTTGCCCAGATGTTGCGGCTTCGGATAATCGAGAGCACGTTGTCGATCTGGGGGATCTGCAGATTTGCGAAGTCATCGAGCATAAAGCGCACGGGCACGGGCAGGCTGCCGTCGGGCTGCCTATCGGCCTCACGAATGAGGCCCATAAACGCCTGCGAAATAAAGAGGCCGGTCAGCGGATCGAGATTGCGGTCAATATCGCTCACGGTTACAAACAGGGCGCGGGGGTGTGTCCCATGGAAGCGAAGTCCACCTGATGGCACTCACGATAGAGCTGTGCCGCACCGTCGAATCCCAGACACATGACCTTTTTCGGCAAGGATGCCGACGATGCTCGCGTGCATGCGCTCGGCATTTTGCGTAATGGCGTAGCGCCGCCATAGCGAGAGGGCATAGCTTTGGGGTCAGTCGTGATCAGGTCGTCAAACAATCGGCCCGTGGCACCGTCCTGCAGGTGCTCGATCAGCTTGATGACCGAGCTGATCGTCTGCTCGTCGGCGGGTAGCTGTTCGGTGACGTAGGCGATAAGACACGACAGCAGGTTTGCCGCCGCATGATCCCAAAAAGGCTGGTTGTTGTCCTCGATGGGGCAGATGGCCTTTGCCACCGAGAGAATGTCCTGCTGGTTGGGCCTGCCGTCCGCCTTACGGCGAATGTGCCTCAGGGGGTTGTAGCCGCAGCGCTCGATGCCGGGCGCAAGGGCCGGGACGGTGTTGAGGTCGGCGAAGTTGAGACATTGCACGCGGTAACCGTGGGCTGCCAGCACGGGTCCCACTTCGCGACAGAGCGTGCCTTTGGTGTCGAGCACGATGTAGCTTGCGTTCATTTGCAGCAGGTTGGGCTTGAGGACGTTTCGGGTCTTGCCGGCTCCCGAGGGGCCGATCACAAGTGCATTGTTGTTGAGTCCCGTTTGGCGGGTGTCGCAGGAAAGCGTTCGATCCTTGGCGAGGATGGTGGACGATGCGGACTCAGATGCGGCGAGGCGGCTGGCGAGGTTAGACATGGGCGACCTCCTTGGTGGTCGAGAGGATTTTCGTGGGCAAAGCCGAGCTCGACGGCGCGCTCGGCCGAAAGGTAGGTGTCTTTTGCAGTGAGGGACTGGATGCGCTTGGGCGTGAGGCCGCTGCGGTCCGAGAGGATTTGCGTGAGGGTCTTGCGGGTCTGCATGAGACGCCGGCTGGTTTCCTGCAGCGCAAGTGCCGAGCCGCCTGCCCCCTGGGGGATCAGCGGGTCGTGAATCATGAGCTCTGCATGGGGCGCCATACGGCGATCGTCGCCGCCCATAAAGATCACGGCGCCCATGGACGCGGCGAATTCCAGGCAGACGGTGCGGATAGGGCACGATGCGAGGCGCATGGCGTCATAGATCGCAAGACCCGATCGCACGCTTCCGCCGGCGCTGGCGACAAATATGGTGATGGGGCGGCTGGGGTCGGTGGCATCGAGCAGGCGGATCTGCTGGCATAGGTCGTGGGCCATCGGGGTTTCGATGTTTCCCATGACGGAGAGCTCGCGACGGGCGAGCATCTCATCGTAAATGCTGGTGAGCGTGATACCTCGGGCGGATTCACGCATGGTGAGGGGGCTGATGATGGGGGAATGATTGGTGTCCATGAGGACTCCTTTCTGTTGGTTGTGTTGTGGAATAGGATTGTTGCCCGCGGAGGGGCTGGCGGGCTACAGGGTTCGTCCGAGCCTGAGATCGAGCTCGGTTGTGGGGCAGGCTGCCTGTCCGTGCGGCTCGCAAGCGCCAAGGGCTCCAAAGCGATGGAGCGTTGCGACGGGCGTGGTGTAGGCGAGCCGCAGCTGATGCTCGACAGGGGCACATCCGTCATTTTTGTAATGAGCCGCGTAGTACTGCGCGATGCTGGTGCTCATCTCGCTGCCATTGCGATGGCGCTCAAACTGGCGTCTGCAGGTCTCGATGATCTTTGCTACCGACTTGGGTGCCGTCGCGGGAACAAGGGCGAGATAGCCCTCAAATAGCTCGTTGATGCTCAGGAGGCACAGCAGGTCGATCAGCGTCCTTATGGCTGCTCCCTCGGCGGAAAAGTGCGCGGTCATGCGGTTATATCGGTTGCGGTCGACGATAGCCGCATGGGGTCTTGGAGTTTTCTGCTCCGTGGTCCCGGGCTTTTGCCGCGCCTGTGTATTGAGCTCGACGTTGCAGCGCTTGAGGCCGTCCAACGGAAGGAACAGTGCGGTGCGCAGGGTGTTCCGCTTGCTCGAGTTCATGACGCTCGTCGGGCTCCCATTCGAGCTTGAGTTTCGTGTCGAGCGCCGTAAGCATATGGGCTAGGCAGCCTACGGTAAGAACGTACGAATCGTTGTCGCGTTTTGGGGCATAGGGGTCTGTCAGCTTGCGAATGTCGGGGTCGCCCATGATCTTTGTGCAGCGCTTCAGCAGTTGAGGGTGGTCGGCCAAGATCGTCGCGAGCGGTAGCGACGCGTAGTTCTTGATGGTCGCGGCGGCAAAGGCGGCGTCATATTCGTTTGCATATGCTCGCTCAATGCGGGCATCCAGAATGCTTTTCTTATCGCCGTCTTCAGCGTGGTGGTTTGTCATAGCTTCTCCAATCGGTTGATGTTCGTGCTGTTTGTTGATGTGTTGGTTGTCGTGAGTGATGTGCTTGCCGTGGGTGATGCGCTGACGTTGGGGTGCTATGCGGTTTTCAATGAGCCCGTGAGACAGTTGCTGCAGGGGCTGGATGGAACGGCCCATGCAAGGCGGAAGGCATCGTGCTCAAAATCGAGACAGCAATGCCCTGGGTGCCTCACATGTGGCAGTTACCTCATTAAGTTGTCATTGCGTTTGGGGTTGTACTTTGCCGATCTTCCTTTCTCTTACACGCTAAAACTGAAACTTCATATGCTCGATCTACTTAAAACCGCAACGGCGGTCTTTTATCAACTTATATGTCGGAACGCGTCTTTGCAAATGGGGTGGTTTTACTTTTTGCCTTTGTTTGTTCTACCGCGCTCACCGCAAGTAGTCTTTGTTGCTGAGATAGGTCATGGCCGAAAGGGGCCCGTATTTGGGATACGGGCCTTTGTTATTCAAATGGGGTGGTTTGTCGGCATCCGCGTGCGGTGCCATTGCGCGCGGCTAATTTCATACCACGCTTGTCGGAATGAGGACGCTGCCCTTGCATGCCGGGCGCGAACGTGGTTTTCGCGTGCCCGAATCCGGCTCAAGGAGGATAAGATAGTGCGATAAAAACGAATGCAGGAGGCTCATATATGGCAATCAGCCATCGCGATGGATATCGACGCTGCGCGACCGATTGATTACGTTTTGGTTGCCATCGATCGCACCAACGACCAAGCTGATTGAAGCCCGCGTACGCGCGAGAAGCTGCTCGCGGCGCAGGAGTTGAGCCGGCGGCATTAAGCTCATCTTGGCTGGGCCGAAAGCCATCGCGATGGGGGCACGCTCACCAACGACCTTGGCGCACGGAGCTCGACCTTCAAAACCATGACGGTCTCAAAGCCATGCTAGTTGCCTTTAATGGTGCGCATGTGGTCGACGCTCAGACCGACGAGGTGCTGTTCGATCAGGCTATGCCTGCCGACGAATTGCATCGCCTGATTGATCACCTGCGTAATTTTGACGTGATTCCTATGATTTCGCTCGGTCGTGATCTGCATGTCGAGGACTCGTACCATTGCATGATCACGCTGTCTGACGGCTCGCAGAAGAATATCGTCAAATACGAGCGCGATGCGTGCGACCTTAAGATCCGTGAGGTCGAGAGCCTCCATGAGGTTGTAGATGCCTATCCGGTGGACAAATTGCTCACCGCGGGAGACCCGGCCTATCTGCAAGCGCATCACGAGGAGATGTATGCGCCCTTTAAGCAGACGCTTTCGGGCATGTTTACGGCCGACTGGTACTTTGAGTACACGGCGCCCGGTATCGACAAAGGCCCGCGCGCTCGGGTGCCCTGCCCAAGCTTGGCATCGATGCCAGCGAGGTCGTATCGTTTGGCGACGGCCAGAACGACAAGTCCATGATTGAGTGGGCCGGCACCGGTGTTGCCATGGGCAATGCCGTCGATGAGGTTAAGGCAGTGGCCCAGATGGTGACCGCCAATAACAACGAAGATGGTATTGCGGTGGCGCTGGATAAGCTGCTGGGTTAGAATCGCCGATTAATGCATGGTTCGGGCGCCTGCTTGCGGGCGCCCTTTTGTTAGGGAGGGTGCCGTGTCCGCATTTCCGTTCGACGCCGTTATCTTTGACATGGACGGCGTCATTGTCGATACCGAGTATTACTACCTGGGCGAGACTGCCGCGTTTGCCAAAAGAGCTTGGGCTTAATCTGACTCAAGAGGAGTTGAATGGGCAGGTCGGTACCTCGCATCAGTTCTTCCTGCATATGTTGGTCGATTGGTTTGAGCGCGCCGGTAAGGGGCATTTCACTGGCGAGGAAGCGTTGGCCCGTTGGGACGAGTGGGCGCATAAGCGTCCGCGCGACTATCAGGCTTTGATTAACCCAGGCGCCGTGGATACGATTCGAGAGCTGCCGCGCCGCGGCGTTCGCGTGGCGCTTGCCAGCTCGTCTCCCATGGTTAGCATCGAGGAAGTGCTCAACGCATGCGGGCTGTCGGATGCCTTTGAGTATGTGGTGAGCGGCGAGCAGTTTAAGGAGAGTAAACCCGAGCCCGACATCTACCTGCATGCGCTGGACCTGCTGGGGCTGCCCGCGAATCGCTGCTGCTGCGTTGAGGATTCGGTGCCTGGCATCACTGCCGGCAAGCGAGCCGGCCTGACAGTCATTGCCAAGCGCGAGGAGCGCTTTGGCTTTAGCCAGGATGCCGCGGACAAGATTATCGACCAGCTGCCGGAGCTGCTCACGCTTTCTTAGGAGCGCGGTAGTTGCGCGTTTTTCGGGTCTGATGAGTAAATAGCCAACATTTTGGTGCGACACCTAGCATACTTTAAGCTAATGCGGGCTTAAGGGCTTGTTGAATGCCCTTAAGCCCGTTTTAGAATTAATTGTGCTGGGAGAGGGTATATGCCACCGACTGAAGGGCTAACTGACGGTAAAGCAGCGATACCGCTGTACCAACAGGTCATTGATATCATTAAAAACGAAATCAACTCCGGCGCCTACAAGGCAGGCGCGCGGATACCCAACGAATTCGAATTGGCTGAGAGCTATAAAGTTGGCCGCGTTACCGTGCGACGCGCTATTGAGGAGCTCGTCCAGCAGGGCTATCTAACGAAGCGACAGGGGGAAAGGCACGTTTGTCAATGCCCCCAAGCTCAAGCGCAAGATTCGCCAGCAGGATGACGTCCAGAGTTTTTCGGACGCATGCCGCGTTAACGGAATGGAACCAGGGGCGCGTGTCATTTCGAGAAAGATACTGCCGGCGGATTCCACCGAAGCACAGTTCTTTGGTGTTCCCGTTGGAACTGACTTGATTTGCGTTGAGCGCGTGCGCACTGCCGATGGAGTCCCCGTCATGCTCGAGAACAACATATAAGTTTACGAGGACAACGCCTATCTATCAACGGCACCTCTATCTAACCAATCCATTTTTGAGTTCGTGCGTAACCGGACGGGTCGTACGCCCGCGTTTTACCGACCCGTGCACACTCGAGATCGCGTGTGCGTCGCCCGAGGTCGCTCGGCTGTTGGCAGTTCCCGTTGGCGAACCCTTGTTTTATATGGAAGCCTTCTTTTTTCGATGAGCAGCGGCGGCCGTTTATTATCGGTCGTCAGCGAATCGTTGGGTCTCGCTACGTTTTTTGACATCTAGGACATTGCGAATGGAAGCGCCCGGTGGATCATCTCACCGGGCGTTTCCATACCGTTCACGGCGCAAACGCGACCGTTCAACCGCGTTGCGGCAATCAGTTTGAAATTATCTTGATGAAGGAAAAAGCTGCTGGTAATCTATGGGACGTCATAGAACGTTTGCATTGTGCAACGTTGAAGCGAGATGCGATGCAGTCTCGAGTTCTTTGGAGGTATCTGTGTCAGATACGAAGGCGAAGAAGACAAACAGACGTTTTAAGTTCAAATTACCGCATGTCTATACGATCATGTTCTTGCTGATCGTTGTCTTTGCGGTCCTTGACTTGGGATCGTTCCCTCTGGTCAGTATCAGCGCAAGACGATTTCGACAGCGGCGGGCGAGCGTGAAGTCGCCGTTGCTGGGACCTATGAACAGGTCGATAAGAACTACACCGATTCCGAGACCGGCGAGACCATCAATCTGGGTCAGGATATCTTTGCGGTCCTGCAGGCGCCTACTAAGGGTATTCAAGAGGCCGCCGACGTCGTTGCGTTCGTCTTGCTGATCGGCGGCTCGTTCGCGATCATCACCAAGACCAACGCTTTGAATGCCGGCATGAGCCGTGTGATTAAAAAAGCTCAAGAACAAGGACATCCTCATCATTCCCATCACGATGACGTTGCTGTCCATTTGTGGCACTACGTTTGGTATGTCTGAGGAAGCCCTGCCGTTCTATGCCATCTTCATTCCCATCATGATGGGTATCGGTTATGACTCGATGACGGCATTCATCATCTGCTTCCTTGGTCCTAACCTGGGATATTGTGCTTCGACCATCGACCCGTTTAATGTTTTGATCGCCCAAGGCATCATTGGCATCGAGGGTAATCCGCAACTGTGGCTGCGTGCCGTTTCTTGGGTCATCTTCACTGCCGTCGGTATCGCATGGGCCATGCGCTACGCCATGCGCGTCAAGAAAAACCCCGAGTCGTCCATTGTGTACGAGGACGATAAGCTCAAGCGTATTGAATTTTCCGTGACCGATGCCTCCATCGAGGAAGAGTTCACTATCCGTCAGAAGCTCGTGCTTATCGATTTTGCTTGCGGTATGGGCATTATCGTCTGGGGTCTTGTTACCCAGGGCTGGTACATGAATCAGATTTCCGCCGTGTTCCTTGGCATGGGCTTGCTTGCCGGTATCCTGGGCGGCCTTGACCAGCAGACGATCGCAGAGGAGTTCGTTAAGGGTCTCGCCGACTTTGCGTACGCTGCCGTCGTTATCGGTATCGCTCGCGGTATTCTGGTCATCGCCGAGGGCGGCATGATCATCGACACCATCCTCCAGGCGCTCGCTACCGCGCTCGCCGGTGCACCCGCCGCCGTCTACACCACGTTTATGTATGTCGTCCTTGGTCTGCTCTCTTTGCTGGTTCCCTCGAGTTCTGGCCTGGCGGCGCTCACCATGCCCGTTATGGGCCCCCTGACCGAGCTCATGGGCCTCAATCCCGAGGCGGCCGTCACTGCGCTCCAGTTTGCCAACCAGACCATCAACACCATCAGCCCCGTGGCGGGCATGACGGTCGCCGGCCTTGCCGTGGCTAAGATTTCGTTTGGCCAATGGTGGAAGACCATTTGGAAGTTCTTCATCTTCATGGTCGTGTTTGGCTTGGTCATTACTGCCATTTCCGGCATGCTTCCGGCGTAGGTGGTTGTGATGTCCGATCGTTTGACGGTCCTGACGTCTAAGAGCGTCTTTACCGGTACGGGGGACCTGCCGTTTGAAGGTTTCGTAGCGGTCCGTGGCAATCGAATTGAGGCTGTTGGCACCAAGTGTGAGGTAGCTTCGTATTTGACCCAGGCGGACGAGGTAGTTGACCTGGGCGACCGCACTGTCATGCCTGGCCTGATCGATGTGCATACCTTCTATACAGGTTGGGCGCTGCGGACGTTGGGGTCTGATCTGTCCGGCATCGCTGATGCCAAAGAGGCCGTGTCGCTCTTGCGTGCATGGAAAGAAGGTCATCCGGATTGCGCGGCGGCTTTTGGCCACAACCTACCCGAAACGTTGGCATCGGATGCCGAGAACGCAAATACAGCAGCTGTGTTTGACGAGTGTTTTGGCGATATCCCTGTCGTCTGCTTTACGCCGGGCGCGGAGACCTGCGTTCTCAATGCTGCCGCCAGTGCGCGATATGGCTTTACACCCCAAGCGTGCTATGCCGAGAAGATCTGGCGCATGATGAGCGATTTCCTTGCGCTGCCCGAGGTGCGTGCCGGGTATTCGGACTACATGAGCATGCTTAACGAGCGCGGCGTTACCGCCATCAAGGAAATGGCGTTTGATGACTACTACGGCTTTGCCGACGAAATGGCTCGCCGTGAGGAATCTGGTGAGCTGACGGTTCGCGTCTCTATGATGTCGCAGCCGGTGGGCGCCGGTGCAAATCTGGCATATGCCCGCGCGGCGCGCGATCGCTTCCGGGGACCGTTCGTTCGTTTTTCTGGCTTCAACCGTATGACCGATCGCGGCGTATGGGCGGGGCTTGCCGAGATGATTGACCCCTATGAGGGCACGGCCGATGCGGGCGCTGCCGGCAAGACGGTCGTCGAGGAGCCAGAGTGGGATCTGATTGAGAACGAGCTGCGTGCAATTGATGCTGAGGGCTTCCGATACTCCTTGCATTGCCAGGGCGATGGCGCCGTTCGCCGCACCGTGGCGCTCTATGCCTCGCTGCCTCGAGACGAGCATGGACGGATGCTTCGCCGCCATGCGATTACCGATCTCGAGAACTCTGACCCGACCGATCTTGTCGAGTTTGGCAAGTTAGGTGGAATTTGCGAGGTCTATCCGCAGATTCTGACGCTGGACCGGCGCGAGGATTGCCTGTCGATGATGCGTCGACAAATTGGCGAGACGCGACTTTTTCACAGCTGGAATCGCCGCGGCATGGAAGATTCCGGATGCACAGTGTGCTGTGGAACGGATTTGCCACTGCTGATTCCGAGCCTGGGCGAGTCAATCTACAGCGCGTGCGGCGGATTCTTCGCCGACGGACTGCCCGTGAATGAGGTCAACACGCTGACGCTTGTCGAGCTCTTGCGCGCTTGGACTGCCGGGGGCGCGTACGATCTGATTCGCGAAGACGAGCTGGGTACGCTTGAGGTTGGCAAGCTTGCCGATATCTGCGTGCTCGATCGGGATGTGTTCGACCTCGATTATCGCGACGCACGCGATCTTGCGGTTGATATGACGATGTCGGACGGACAAATCGTGTTCGATCGAAATAAGGAGGCATAAGATGTCTGAATCAAACCGACGCTGCGTCGCGAGCAGATTGCGGGCATGAATATCCACTACATCATGTGGTCGCTCGATTACTTCCTTGATGTGCAGCAGCGCTTGGGCTTTGGGTCCATTGAGCTGTGGTGTGCAGAGCCGCATGTGACGCTCGACCATACGGGCTACTTTGAGGCTGAGGTCCTGGCGAAAAAGGCTGCAGACCGTGGGCTTAGGTATCGTACTCTGTGCCCCGAGAATGTTGTCTATCCTTGGCAGTACTGCGCACGCAAGCCGCTGCATGAACAGCGCAGCCTGGCGTACTTTAAACACGGCATTGAACTTGCCGAGGTACTTGGGTGCGACCGTATGTCCATCAACTCGGGTTGGGGCGACTGGGACGAGGACCGCGAGGAAGCCTGGAAGCGCAGCCGCGAGCACTTGTCCATTCTGGCGGAGTATGCCGGCGAGCACGGTCTGGTGCTAACGATGGAAAGCCTGCGTCCCGAGGAGAGCAACCTTGTGACGACGGTTTCCGATGCGAAGCGCATGATTGACGAGGTCGCGAGCCCGTACTTACAGCCCATGGTTGATACAACCGCGATGGGCGTTGCAGGCGAGACGCTCGAGGACTGGTTTGCCGCATTTGGCGACGGTGCGATTCACGAGATGCACTTTATCGACGGCGATCCCTATGGCCATCTGGTGTGGGGTGACGGCAAGCACGATATGGACGCCTTCGTCGCCACACTCAACGCCCATGGTTTCGACGGCATGCTGGGCCAGGAAATCACGGATGGTCGTTACTACGATGACCCGGCAGCGGCAGATGCCAAGAACATGGCCGCATTCGAGAAATATCTGATTGACTAAAACAACCATCGGCCACGCAACCAACGTCATTGATTGCGGGCCAAACAAGAAAGGAACTGGATATGAACGCACACGATCTGATCAAAGAGGCAATTGCCGAGAAGGGCAAGTTCGACAGCGTCTACTGGATTGCTTGCGGTGGCTCCATGATCGATTTGATCCCGGCTCATGAGCTTCTGCAGCGCGAGGCAACCACCTTCACTTCGTATATCTATACCGCGCGTGAATTTGACATTATGCGTCCGCGTCGTCTGGGCGAGAAATCTCTGGTCATCGCTTGTAGCCACAGTGGCAACACCCCCGGAGGTCGTCGAGGGCTGCGAGATTGCCCTTGCCGCCGGCGCTACGGTGATCGCCCAGACCGACAACGCTGGATCCAAGATCGACTCCGGCAAGTGGACCACGTGGGTCTACCCGTGGGGCGAGGGTGCCGCAGGCCGAGGTCCCCGCTGGTATTTCGCTGTCGCTTGCGGCAGAGCTGCTCGATCAGCAGGAGGGCTACGCCGATCTTGCCGATATGTATGCCGGTATCGCCGAGATGGATAAGATTCTGCCCCCCGCACGCGAAAAGGTAAATGCCGAGCTGGGCGATCGCTTCGCCAAGCTTTGCCAGGAGCATGAGTTCTTCTATATCCTGGGCAGCGGTCCCAACTTTAGCCAGACGTACGGCTTCGCTATCTGCTCGCTGATGGAGATGCAGTGGCAGCACTGCAGCTATATCCACTCCGCCGAGTACTTCCACGGCCCCTTTGAGGCTACCCAGGATGGCGTTTTCTACTTCCTGCAGATGGGCTCCAGCGAGTGCCGTCCTATGGACGAGCGCGCCCTGGCGTTCCTCGAGACCCATACCGACACGCTGATGGTGCTTGATGCCAAGGAGTACGGTATGGAGGCCGTGCCGGCGAGCGTTCGTGCCTATCTGGATCCGGTGCTGTTCTACGCCATGAACTGCGAGCTGCGTGCAGCGCGCGGCAAGGTGTTCGATCACGACCCCGACTTCCGCCGCTATATGGGTGTTGTCGAGTACTAGAGGGACAAAGGCCATGGCATTTAACGTTAACGCGCTCGGATTTGGCGACAACGTCGTCGATCGCTACGAGCATATCCACACCATGTATCCCGGCGGCAATGCGGTGAACTTCGCCGTTTATGCCAAGAAATGCGGTGCCGCACGCTCTGCATACATGGGCATTTTTGGCAATGACGCCGCTGCCGAGCATGTCATTGCAAGCCTCGAGGATGAGGGTATCGAGCTTGACAAGTGCGAGCAGATGATTGGCGAGAACGGAGCGGCTCGCGTGACCGTCGTTGACGGTGACCGTGTCTTCCTCGGCTCCAACGAGGGCGGTATCCGTGGCGATGCGCGCTATGTCCTCGATCGCTTTGACCTTTCGTACATGAAGCAGTTCGATGTGGTTCATTCGGGCAACTATTGCTTTACCGAGCGCGAGCTGCCCAAGCTGAAGGCTGCGGGCGTCACGGTCTCTTTTGACTTTTCGGACGACTCCACCGACGAGTACTACGAGCAGATTGCGCCCTACGTCGATTTTGCTTTCTTTAGTGCGGCGGATGCCGCGAGTGAGGACGAGATTCGCGAGCGTCTGGCATGGGTGAAAGGGCCTGGGTCCGCGTTTTGTGTCGGCTACGGCGGGCGCCGAGGGCTGCATCGCCTATGACGGCGAGCGCTATTATCGCCAGCTGGCAAAACCGGTAACGGACATGAAGGACACCATGGGGGCGGGCGACTCGTTCCTCACCTCGTTTTTGATGTGCTATCTCGATTCCGCCAAGCGTGGTGAGGATGGCGCCGAGGCCATCGAGCGCGCGCTCGACTTTGCTGCCGGGTTTGCCTCGACCGTGTGCGGTATGGAAGGTTCTTGGGGCCACGGGGCGCCAATCGTCGAATAGCTTAAGAAAGCGTACGGCGGTCTGGCTATGAGGCCTTGGACAGCCGATGCAAAACAATAAGCGAAACGCGAAAAGGGGGCTCGCCATGTGGTGGGTCCCCTTTTGAGCATTGGAGAAGACCATGGGTATTAAAGCGTGTGCGGCTGGTTTTTGCTGCGCGGACGTCTATCAAAACATCGGCGTGTTCTATCCGACTGGTAACGGCATTGACTGGGGTATCCATCTTGCACGAATGGGCGTTTCGGTATCCGCCGTGTCGGTTGTCGGCAAGGACGAGTACGGAGACAAGATGAGAGAGGCGCTGGCCGCTGAGGGGTTTGATATCTCTCATCTGCGGGTGGAGGACGGCGATACCTCGGTGATGCTCATGGCGTTGAAGGACGGCGTCGACCGCGTGCATCTCGAGGCAATCGATGGCGTAATGGAGACATATCGTCCGAAATGAAGACGACCGGGCGTTTATCCTAGAGCACGACATCATTCACACCGACCTGTTTGGCAATTGTTTGGACCTCCTGCCCGAATGGCATGATGCGGGCAAGACGGTGGTTATGGACTTCTCGGTGTTCAGCCAGGATCCCGAATATGCATGCGAGGCTCATTTTCCTTACGTAGACTATGCGTTCATGTCGTTTGAAGAGGACACTCCGGAGCTGCGAGACTGGGTACGCCACGTGCAGGAATTGGGACCGCGCGTTGCGGTTGCCACACTTGGCGAGAAGGGAAGCATTGCCTATGACGGTGAGCGCTTCTATGAGTGCGGGATCGTACCGGCGGAGAAGGTCGTTAATACCGTGGGTGCCGGCGACTCGTATATTGCCGGGTTTACCAAGGGCGTGATCGATGGCCTTGATATTCCGGCGTGTATGAAGGCGGGCGCTGAGCTGTCGTCCCGAGTGATTGGTTCGTTTGAGCCGTACTAGGGTTAAATGCCTGGAAAGGAGTACGAAATGGTTATCGACATGTTGGTCCATCCTATGCTCTACGGCGAGATCTGTACGCCGGGTGATGAGCCTGATGGATTCGGTTTTTGGTCACGGAGAATATGGTATGGGGCACATGGGCCCCATGGACTGGGATGAGCTCGTGGCCGAAATGGATGTCTGCGATGTGCGGAAAAGCGTGCTCATGCCGCTCGATGTAACCACGGCATGCGGAGGGCATTTTGGCACCAATGACCAGATTGCCATGCTGGTTGCCGCGCACCCCGATCGTCTGTGGGGATTTGCGAGCGTAGATCCGCAGGTGAGCGGTGCCGCAGACGAATTGGAGCGCGCCTTTACCGAGTTGGGGGCAAAGGGGCTTTGTCTGCATCCGGCAAAGCAGGGTTTTGCCCCCGATGATGCTGTGGCCGAGCCGCTTTACAAGCTCTGTGAGCGCTACAACAAGCCGGTGGTTTTCCATGCCGGTATGTCCTGGGAGCCGGGTGCGGAGCTTTCGCGAAGCCACCCGCTTGCGTTTGAGCACACCATCGCAACGCATCCGGATGTGCGCTTTAACCTGACGCACTTTGGCTGGCCCTGGGTGCGCGAGACCGTGGCGATGCTGCTCAAGTATCCCAATTGCTATACGGATGCCTCTATTACCTATATCGATTCGCCCGAAGAAATGATGCAGCGGCTCTTCACCGTCGATATGGGACCGCTGTGGTATGAGCGTGCCCTGTCTCATCAGGTGATGTTTGCCAGCAATACGCCGCGCTTCCGTGCATTCAAACTCAAGCGGGCGCTCGATACCGTGCCCATGCGCGACGATGCGCGAGAAAGGCTCTACTGGGGTAATGCCCTGCGTTTTCTTGAAGGGGATGAGTAAACATGGTGACGCTCGAGACATTGAGCTATCTATCGACTGCTCCGGACCAGTTCATCGATATTACCGAAGACGTGCACGCTGCCATCGAACGCAGCTCGGTGACCAATGGCTTGGCAGCGATTATTTTGTCGCATACGACCTGTGGAATCGTGGTAAACGAGGGGCTGTCCTGCGTGGAGACGGATCTTATGGAGACGCTTTGATCGCATCGCCCCACTCGACGCCCCCCTATGCGCATGCACACTTCCTGCCGAGCTATGGAGCCACCGGCAACAACTCCTGTGGGCATATCAAAGAGCATGATTTGTGGAAACAGTTGCTTCTTTCCCGTCCAAGATGGCCACATCGTGTGCGGAGGTGCCCAGAACATCTATCTTGCGGAGTTTGACGGTCCTCAGAAGCGAAAAGTGTACGTCGAGGTGCTGGGGGAATAACGTTCCTGCAATAACCCTATGAAGGAGCATGTTATGTCGTTTCTAACCTCGATGTTCAAGACCGAAAAGCCGGTTATCGGAATGCTGCACCTGCGTCCTCTGCCGGGCGATCCACTGTATTACCCGGGCGGAAGCGTGTCGCAGGTCGTGGAAGCCGCCAAGCGCGATCTCGAGGCGTTGCAGCAGGGCGGTGTCGATGGCATTTTGATTACCAATGAGCTCTCGATGCCCTATGAGCAGCACGTTTCTCCCTCAACCCTTGCATCGATGGGCTATGTAATCGGGGCTCTGTCCCATGATCTGTCGACTCCTTGGGGAGCTGAGGCTATTTACGATGGTGATGCCACAATCGAGCTGTGCGCTGCCGTCGACGCGCAGTTCACGCGCTGCAATTTTTGCGGTGCCTGGGCCGGTGATCTCGGGCTGATTAACCGAGATTTCGCTCACACCATGCGTCGCAAGGCGGCGCTGCGCTTGGACGACCTCAAGCTTTTTTTTCACTTCATCACGAGCGAGGGGGAGGTTTATCTCAACGACCGCACGACTGCGGACATTGCCGATTCACTTCTCTTTAATTGCCTTCCGGATGCGATGGTCATCGGCGGTTCGGCTGCCGGTCGTGGCGCTTCGGGCGAGCTTGCCGATGAAGTCCGCGAGCGTGTTGGCGAAGTACCCGTGGTATGTGGCACCGGTTGTCGCGAAAATACCGTGGCTGACGTATTTGCTCACTACGATGGCGCGTTTGTCGGCACCTGCTTAAAGCGCGACGGAAAGCTGGATGCCCCGGTTGATGTTGAGCGGGTAGCTCGTTTTATGGCTGCCGCTCGTACGGCGCGAGGGAGTAGGCACCTATGGCGCTCTATCTGGGTATTGATATTGGGACAAGCGCCTCTAAAGGCGTTTTAATCGATGATCGATGCAACATCGTTTGCCAGGCCTCTTGTGGACACGAGACGGAGAACCCGCGTGATGGATGGTACCAGCATGATGCGGAGGCAGTTTGGTGGGGCGATTTTTTGCCGCTTGTCGCGCGAGCTGGTGGTGCGATCGGGGTTAACGCGGCACAGATCGGATGCGTGGGCCTTTCCGCATTGGGTTGCGACTGCGTACCGGTCGACACCGAGTGCAACGCGCTGGCGCCCGCGATTTTGTATGGAGTCGATGCACGTTCGAAGCCGCAGATCGACGAGCTTCTTTCCGAATATGGGTCAGATCGCGCACGCGAGCTTTTCGGGCATGATCCCTGTTCGTCGATATTGCTCCCCAAGATCTTGTGGTTTAAGGAGAATATGCCCGAGGTGCACGAACGTGCCGCGAAGTTCCTGACGGCGTCATCGTTTCTGTGCGCGAAGTTGACGGGGCGTTTTACGGTGGACCGTTATTTGGCGGAGGATTTTCTTCCCCTATACGACCGCTACACTTGGAAGGTTGATGCTCGGGAATGTGCTCGTTTCTGCCGGCCTGACCAGATGGCGGAGGTAATGTCGGCTACCGATATTGCCGGGGTGATTACGCAGCGTGCGGCTGAGGCGACGGGGCTCGCGGCGGGGACACCTGTCTTAGTGGGAACGGGCGACTCTGGTGCCGAGGCCATTTCGACGGGTGTATTCCGTCCCGGCGATATGATGGTTCAGTTGGGGAGCACGGCGTATTTCATCTACCTAGCTGATCATATGGTCGATGATGCCCGCCTGTGGCCAGGGACGTTTATCATTCCCGGAACTTACGGGGATCTGCGCGGGGACCAATACAGCGGGTGCGCTCACATCGTGGCTGCGCCAAGAGCTGTATCGCGACGCCGTGGAGGCCGAGGGCCACGGTGGCCCCGATGCATATTCGGTTATGGCGCATGATGCCGCCGATGTGGCGCCGGGTGCCGATGGGCTCCTGTGTCTGCCGTACTTTGCGGGGGGAGCGTACTCCGCTCAACGATCCCGAGGCGCGCGGCGTCTTCTTTGGCCTGACCGGAAGGCATACGCGAGCCCATATGGTTCGCGCCGCCTTGGAAGGCGTCGCGTATACCGTTGCATCCCATGTCGACATTATCGAGCGAGAGCATAGACTGCCAATTGGGCGCATTATGCTTGTCGGAGGTGGAACCAAAAATCCAGTTTGGATGCAGGCCATCGCCGACGTATGCGGGCGCGAGGTCTCGGTTGCCAAGGTTACGGTGGGCGCATGCTTCGGTGATGCCATCATGGCAGCTCTCGCAGGTGGTGCCTATGCATCATGGGATGAGCTCGCCCAAGTCCTTGGCGTTGCGCAAACAATCGTGCCCGATATGGCTGCCCACGAGTTATATGCGTCGCGCCGCCATATCTTTGACGAATTGTATACACGTAACCGTGATCTCATGCACGAATTGGTGTAATGCTGTCGAACTGTACTGCCTTCCAATAGGGACTGCGTTGTGCGATTCGCATGTTCCTTGGCATTTTGCCTACAGGGGTTAGCGAAGGTCAAATACAGAGCGCGCATTTGCTAAAACTGCCGACTCAATGCGCTTTGCATCGCAGTTTTTGAGCGAGGCAATGCGCATCGAGGTCCTTGTGAGCGATCTGATGAGCGATTGCGCGCTTGTTTCTGTGTTTGGCCCGGCCGGCGCATCGGTCTCGAGCAGTAGACGGTCGAGTGGAATCTGTCGTGCGTATTCGCGACCGCGCTTGGTGGCGAGCATGCGTTCGTTGACGGAAAAATAGCAGCCTGCATTACGCGCGCGGACGAGTTCGTCCGAAGTGCCGCTAAACCAGTGGAAGATAATGGTGGGGAGTTGGGGACGTCCTTTAGAAGGTCGTTCGACTCCAAAGTGTCCAAAGTTGCTCCCGCCGCGCGAACGGCGTGAATGGATAGAACGCGTCCAGGTAGCGGGGACTGCGATAACGTTCGGCATAGCCGTTCAAATGCCTGCGTCTGGTTTCCCTCGGTGCCTGCAAAGCGTGGCGAGAAATCGAGCCCGACCTCGCCGATAAGCCGTTCCCGGATGGCGAGTTCACAAAGCAGGCCGACCTCGGCGGTTCCGCATCGGCCGTCGGCAATCCACCAGGGGTGGAGGCCCACCCCTGCAATAACGTTGGGACTACTGCTGGCGCGTTCGGATGCTGACGCGAAATCGCGTGGATCGACGCCGCAATCAAAGAGCTCCAGTCCCATCGCTGCGGCTTCGTGGGCAACGGTGTTCGGGCTGGCCATCAGGTCGAGGTGACAGTGAGCATCAAAGGACTGCAGCTTCATCGCGGTGTGCCTTGCTAGTCCAGGCGCTGGCCGTCGGCGCGAACGCGCTCGGTACCGCGTCCACTGATCTTGCGAATAACCTCGCCGGCAATCATCTGGCCCATGATGGGCGGCATAAAGCTGGCGGTTCCGGAGCTCGGTGCGCTCGTGGATGTTGGAGGGTCACGGCGCTGAGTCTTGACCGACTCCTCGCAGCTAAATAGAACGTGCAGGCTCTTGATGCCACGTTTTTTTGCATTCTTTGCGCATAATGCGGCTCATAGGGTCACGCACCGTATCGAAGATGTCGGCAAAGCGGAGGCACTCGGGATGGAGCTTGTTGGCCCCGCCCATGGAGCTAACCAAACGAATGTCGTGGTCCTGAGCATATTTGGCAATGGTGAGCTTGGCCGAGATGGTGTCGATGGCGTCGACGACGTAGTCGAGCTTGCCACCCGTCTGCTCCAGAACGCTCGCGAAGAATTCGTCGATGTTGTCGCTCAGCAGGTATTCGGTGCGCTTGATGACGGTGGCGGCAGGGTTGATGTCATGGATCATGGCCTCCATGACGTCGACTTTACGCTTGCCGACGGTGCTGTGAAACGCGATGGCCTGACGGTTGATATTGCTGGGCGCAATGATGTCTTTATCCAGAATTACGAAATGGCCGATGCCGCCGCGGGCGAGCGCTTCGCAGCAGTTAGAGCCCACGCCGCCGCAGCCGAGCACCAACACCGTGGCGTCGGCGAGCTTGTCGAGCGCCTCGCGCCCCATGATGATCTCGAGCTTGGTGTCGCGCGTCTCGACGGGAGCGGCGGCTGCGGTTTCGGTCATAGATATCCTCCGATGGGGAAGTAATTAACGTAATTGGCTATCGCCATTATAGGTATTATTCTGCCTCCATTTGAGGCCTTGGGGCATGTTGAAATGAAGCGGGGATTCGCATAAGATTGAAGCAGATGGCACCCGTGGCCGCGGGTTGGCCAACCCGAAACACGTTTATGGCGTGAGAAGTGGCCGTCTTCGCATTACGCGGGGGCGGCTATTTCATTCGACCTCCAATGTGGATGCCGAGCTCCACAGCCGCGATTACAAGCAATAACAACGTCAGGACATCGTCAATACTCATAGTCCATCTCCTTCTCTGGTAGAGGGGAGCTGGCCCATCTGCTTCTAACGGTATTGTAACTAAAAGCGAACGAGTGTTCTATGGCTATTGCTGAATTAGATAATTAGACAAACATCTAAATATCGAGTATAGTGTGCGCGTCGAACGAACTGGTGAGAGGAGGTTCTATGCCGGGAGAGGGTTTTAAGGCGCTTGCCGATCCAACGCGACGGCGCATTTTGGAGTTGCTGCGCGAGGGCAATTGCACGGCGGGGGAGCTTGCCGAGCATTTCGATATCAGTAAGCCGTCGCTGAGCCATCACTTGGCGACGCTCAAAAACGCCGGGTTGGTGACCGACGAGCGCCATGGCCAAAACATCGTTTACAGCTTAAACACCACCGTCATGCAGGACTTGATCGGTTGGTTTATGGGGTTTACAAGCACTGAAGGTGATAGGAATGAATAGCGAAAACAAGGGCATTCACGCCACGGGAGTATCGCCGCGCGTGTGGATTGCGCTGGTCGCTCTGTGCGTCGCCAATGTCGTAGCGCACCTCATGGTGATGCCGAGCTTGCCTGCACAGATTCCCACGCACTGGGGCGCGAACGGTGCCGTCGATGGTTGGGGTCCTAGCTGGATGGCCTCCGCGCTCGGCGTGCTGCCTCTGGCGCTTCTCGCAATGTTCTGCGTGGTGCCGCGCATCGACCCCAAAGGTGAGGCATATCGAACCTCGGGCAAGTTCTATCAGGGCTTCGTAATCGCCTTCACCTTGTTCATGTGCGCCATAAGCTGGCTGGGAGAGCTTACGGTCTGGGGCGTGGTGCCGGCGGTCGGTTCGGTCAACGTGCTGATTTCCGGTGTTGTCGGTTTGCTGTTCATCGGCGTAGGCAACTACTTGCCGCGTGTGAAGCAGAACTATACGCTCGGCATCAAGACACCTTGGGCGCTTGCCGATCCCGAGAACTGGCGCCGTACGCAGCGCTTTGGCGGTGCCTGCTTTATGGTGCTGGGTATTGGCCTGATTGTGATGGGCGTGGCAGGCAGCGTGCTTTCGAGTGAAGTCGTCGCCGCGGTGATTGCGGTTCTGGCGTTTGGTTCGGTTGGAGCCGTCTACGTCTACTCGTATCTGTTGTGGCGCAAATCGCAGCGAGCCGCTCGTTAAGGTTGCGGAAAACTAGCGTACGCAGTTCATAGTATGTTCCGGGGGACTTTTCCCAGGTAGTATTAGGGGGTGTGGGCAACCATGCCCCTTTTTCGTTACGTTTCAGAGCTGGTTCCCTCATTTCGTTTCCACTAAAGCGAATCAAGAATAGGGAAACAGCAGGTAGAAAGGATAGAACAGACATATGGCGGAGTTTATCTACCAGATGTATCAGGCTCGCAAGGCCCATGGCGACAAGGTAATCCTTGACGACGTGACCCTGAGCTTCTACCCCGGTGCCAAGATCGGCGTCGTGGGCCCCAACGGTATGGGCAAGTCGACCCTGCTCAAGATCATGGCCGGTATCGAGGAGGTCTCCAACGGCGATGCCAAGCTCACTCCCGGCTACACCGTGGGCATCCTGCAGCAGGAGCCGCCGCTCGACGACGACAAGACCGTCATCGAGAACGTGCGCATGGCATTTGGCGACATGATCGCCAAGGTCGATCGCTTCAATAAGATCGGCGAGGAGATGTGCGACCCGGACTGTGACATGGACGCACTCATGGCTGAGATGGGAAGACTCCAGGACGAGATCGATGCCGCTGATGGCTGGGATATCGATTCCAAGCTCGGCCAGGCCATGGACGCCCCTGCAGCTGCCCGATTCCGACATGCCTGTCAACGTGCTCTCTGGCGGCGAGCGCCGTCGCGTGGCCCTGTGCAAGCTGCTGCTCGAAGCTGCCCGACCTGCTGCTGCTCGACGAGCCCACGAACCACCTGGACGCCGAGTCGATCCTGTGGCTCGAGCACTTCCTGCACAACTACCAGGGCGCCGTGCTCGCCGTCACGCACGACCGCTACTTCCTGGACAACGTGGCCGAGTGGATCTGCGAGGTCGACCGCGGGCACCTCTACCCCTACAAGGGCAACTACTCCACGTACCTGGAGACGAAGGCAGCCCGTATCGAGGCGCAGGGCAACCGCGACGCCAAGCTCGCCAAGCGACTGAAGAACGAGCTCGACTGGGTACGCAGCTCGCCCAAGGCCCGCCAGGCCAAGAACAAGGCCCGTCTGGCTCGCTATGAGGAGATGGAGGCCGAGGCCCGCGCAAAGCCAGAAGCTCGACTGGACCGACATCCGCATTCCCGTTGGACCGCGTCTGGGCAACAAGGTTCTCGAGGCCCATCACCTGCACAAGGAATTCGACGGTCGCGTGCTCATCGACGACCTTATCGTTCACCCTGCCGCGCAACGGCATTGTGGGCGTCATCGGCCCCAACGGTGTGGGCAAGACCACGCTGTTCAAGACCATCGTGGGCCTGGAGCCGCTGACTTCGGGCGAGCTCGAGGTGGGCGAGACCGTCAAGATCTCCTATGTCGATCAGAACCGTTCTGGCATCGACCCCGATAAGAACCTGTGGGAGGTCGTCTCGGACGGCCTGGACCACATGATGGTGGGCGAGACCGAGGTTCCGAGCCGTGCTTATGTGGCGAGCTTTGGCTTTAAGGGCCAGGACCAGCAGAAGCGCGCCGGCGTACTCTCCGGTGGCGAGCGCAACCGTCTGAACTTGGCGCTGACGCTCAAGCAGGGCGGCAACCTGCTGCTCCTCGACGAGCCCACGAACGACCTGGACGTCGAGACGCTGTCCTCGCTCGAAGCGGCGCTGCTCGAGTTCCCGGGCTGCTCGGTGGTTATTAGCCACGATCGTATGTTTCTGGACCGCGTCGCCACGCACATTCTGGCGTGGGAGGGCACCGACGAGAATCCGGGCAACTGGTATTGGTTCGAGGGCAACTTTGAGGCCTATCAGGCCAACCGCATCGAGCGCCTGGGCGAGGACGCAGCCCAGCCGCATCGTATCCACCGCAAGCTGACGCGCGACTAGGCTTGTTACGCGGTTTTACCAAACCGCGTAACGAGATGACGCTGCGCGAGCCGCAAGCACCCCATCTTGTCGTTCAAACCGTCGCTCGCGTACCAAAGTACGCGTCGCTCCTCTTTCACGGCAACCTGGGGCAACTTGCGGCTCGCTCGCTGTTGGTTACGATGCATCGACAAATGAGCAATTTAAACGAATGAGCAAAAACGGCTCAAATCCTGATTTGGATTTGAGCCGTTTGTCGTTACTGCTCGGGTTCTTCGACTTTATCGATGGTCCAGGTGGCTCCGAGGCCTCCGGTGGTGTTGCGGCGGATGCGCACGGTGGCTTCGTGGCGCTCGCCGGCCTGCGTGTAGCGCAGGGGGAAGCTTGCGCGGTTTCGCGCGGCCTCGATGGCACCGCGCTCGCGGGCGATCCAGTAGTACTCGCCGACGATGCCGAGCGTGTCGGCGCCGTAGGGGAGATAGGTCGACAGCTGGTGCAGAAGCGGGCCGGGGCAGAAGACCTCGGTTGCGAAATCGACGGGGAAGTCCTCGGGGATGGTCGGTGCTGCGGGTGCGGGGGCCGGTGCTGCTGCGGGTACCGAAGCCGGTGCCGGTGCGGGAATCTGGTCATAGACAGGTGCGGATGTGGACTCGATGACGGGTGCAGACTCAGGCACCGGTTCCGGCTTAACTGCGGAATCTGTCGGTTCCACGGAGACGGATGTGTCTTCAGTCTCGGTTTTGGCGTCGGCTTGCGGGGCGTCCTCGTGCCTCGACAGACGGCTTTGCCTCGATCGGTGTGGATGACCATGGTGGTGATGCCGGCGTTGGCGTTCTCGGGGTCATAGACGACCGTGAGCGAGATGGCGGGCTGCGGCGTCTCGGGCTCCGGTGCCGATTCGGTAGCGCCTTGATCGGCGGCCTCGTCGGACTGATCGTCCTCGGCCTCGTTGCCAAAGACATCGCTGTTTTGGAACGCAGGCGTTTCGGATTGGTTAGCGGCTTCTTCGGCTGTCGACTTGGGAGCCTCGTTGAGCTCCGCAGTGGCTTCCTGCTCGGATATGACTTCGGGATCGGTCGTGGCAGCGATTTCGGTTTCGGCTTCTGCCGTTACCTCAATAGAGACTTCGGAGACTTCGATCTCTGTCTCGGGCTCGGATTCCGGCACGACTTCAACCATGGCTTCGGGCTCGGGACGCTTAACGTGCTTGGGGCGCACGGCCTTGAGGTCCTTCTCGCCGCGCTTTTTCTTTTTGTAGGACTGCTTGGCACCCTTGGCAGCCTTGGGCTTGTCCTCGCCTTTGGCAAGGGCGGCATCCCATGCCTCGTTGGCGATGACGGTGGCATACAGGCGACCGCCCTTAAAGACAGTCAGCTTAATGCAGTCGTCGAGCTCCTCGAGCAACTCGCGCGTGGACTCAAAGCCCAGGTCATAAGCAGTCATGTCACCAGCGGCGAGTGCCTCCTCGACCTGCGTCATAAACGTTTGCTTGCCGCATCCAATCGCATCGCGCAGCAGGCGATACAGATAGATGTGGTTGCCCAGCGATAGCGTGGGCTTAACTATTGTCTTGCTCATGGCAAATCTCCTCTTTACACACCAAAGCATCTTACCATCGCACGGGGCTTGCCATCTCGGCGCCCAAGGCAAACGGGCGCGAACCGCTGTCGATTCGCGCCCGTTGTACAGGTCGGTTGCCTATCTGGGGATGCAAGTGCCTAGTTGCCCGATGTCGTGCCTTGGCTTGAACTGTCAGATGTCGTGCCCGATGTGGTGCCACTCGAATTGCTGTTGCTGCTGTTTGCTGTGCCCGTTCCCGACGTGGTGTCGCTCGTCTGGTCGCCCGTGCTCGGCTGAGAACCGTCGGTCGTTTGGCTTGAGTCGGTCGTGCCGGACGGCGTGCTACTGTTGGCCGTAGAGGAATCGGTGCCCTGCGATTGGTTTTGGGCGTTCGAGGACGAATTGGCAGAGGTAGAGCTGTCTTGCGTGTTGTCCGTCTGTGTCTGCTGATCCTGCGACTGGGTGTTGCCATTTGCATCGCTCTCGGTCGTGTGCGACGAAAGGATTGGCTCGGGACGCTCGCCCAGGCCCTCACCGGCCGTAGTGATAAGGATGGCGCCGGCGCAGGCGATGACCGCGACGATGGCGATAGCGATCGAGAAGACGATGACCTTCTTTTTGCGTCTGGCTGCGCTCTGCCGCGGCCTTGGCGCGCAGGCTGTTGGGGGCGACGCGGGCCGTGGTCGCACGTCCCGCAATCTGGCGCATCTCCTGCGTAGTCGCGGCGCCACCTAGGTGCTCCTCGACATCGGGCTCAACGGGCTCGTAGGCGCCGGCAGGGTAGTCGACAGCGGCATGCGTGCCCTTGATTGCTTCGGCGCTGGCGGAGATAAAGTGGCGATAGACCTGCGAGGACACAACAGTGATGACTGAGCTCACAGCGGCACCGATCACCGAGCCGGCAATACCGATCTTGGAGGCAAGCGCGACGCTCGTGGCGGCAGCTGCGGCGCCGGCGATGATCTGGGGAATGGAAATGTCGTCGAACAGGCCCTTTTTGGGCGCGATGGCCATGGTCTGTCCAATGGAATGGTTCTCGTGTACGCCGTTGTTGAGCGCGGCCGGTGTCATGACGCGCGTGCGCGGCGCGTCGGTATACTTGGTTGTCATACGGGGTCCTCCCGGTGTAAATCTGCTTCGTTTCGTGTAGCCATCAGGGTACCCACCAGATGTGAATCGTACGTGACATTTAACAGATACCATCAACTCATCAATAGCTCACCAAGTTGGTGGGATGCGGTTGCACCCGGCGGTTGAACTACAATAGGGCTTGCTAATTGTTGTGAATGGCGTCTACGCACGGGAGCATTCTTATGAATCTTCACCTTTCTCAGTCTGATGGCTTTTTGCGTGTGGCGGCGGCGTCGCCGCGGATTCGCGTTGCCGATGTCGAGGGCAATGCCGAGGTTGCGCTGGCGGCTGTTCGCGAAGCTGCCGGGCATGGCGTTCGTGCGTTGGTGTTGCCCGAGCTTAATCTGACTGGCTATACCGCGGCCGATCTGTTCCATAACCGCACACTGCTGCATGCCTGCGAAGCAGCGCTGGTGCACATCCTCGATGAAACCCGTGAGCTGCCGATCGTCTTTACCGTTGGCTTGCCCGTTGCGGTGGCTGAAAACATCTACAACTGCGCCGCCGTGTGCTGTGCGGGTGAGCTTTTGGGTCTTACGGCCAAGAAGTATCTGCCCAACTATGGCGAGTTCTATGAGCGTCGTTGGTTTGCTCCGGCGCCTGCGGATCCCGTGTGGGTTGAATTTGCCGGTCAGGGTCCGGTCCCGCTGGGTTCGGGGCTTGTCTACCGCTGCTGCGATGAAGGCGCCGAGGACCTGGTGCTGGGCGTTGAGGTCTGTGAGGACCTGTGGGTGCCGGCGCCCCCCTTCGACTGAGATGGCGCTTGCCGGCGCGACGGTGATCCTCAACCCGTCGGCTTCGGACGAGATCATCGGCAAGGCGGATTACCGCCGCAGCCTCATCTCAAATCAGAGTGCACGCCTGTACTGCGCCTATGCCTACGCGGACGCGAGCGAGGGCGAGTCCACGACCGACATGGTCTTTGCGGGCGAGAACCTTATCTACGAAAATGGCTCCAAGCTCGCCGCCACCAAACTGCTTACCTGCGATATGGCCATCGCCGACGTTGACCTTGACCGCCTGGTTGCCGAGCGCCGTCGCTCGACGACGTGGACGCGCGCGGACGATGCGCCGGAGGCCACGACCGTTGAGTTTTCGTTTGAGGGCGTGCTGGCCGAAGAGCCTGTCCTGCGCGATGCCTGCGATATCGACCGCGTTTTCCCGCGCGCGCCCTTTGTGCCGGCCGACCACGGCGACTTGGCCGAGCGCTGCGAGACGATCCTCGATCTGCAGACTGCGGGCCTCAAGACCCGCCTTGCCCACACGGGTACCAAGGCTGCGGTTATCGGCCTTTCGGGCGGCTTGGACTCCACGCTAGCGCTGCTTGTGACCGTGCGTGCCTTCGATGCACTGGGGCTGCCGCGCACCGGTATCACAGCCGTGTCCATGCCCGGCTTTGGCACGACGCATCGCACCAAGTCGAATGCCGAGTCGCTCGCTCGCGACCTGGGTGTGAGCTTCCGCGAGGTTTCGATCCACGCGGCTGTGGAGCAGCACTTCAAGGACATTGAGCATGACCCGGCTGTGCAGGACGTGACCTACGAGAACAGCCAGGCGCGCGAGCGTACGCAGATTCTGATGGATCTGGCCAACCAGGCTGGCGGTTTTGTCATTGGCACGGGCGACCTGTCGGAGCTGGCGCTCGGCTGGGCTACCTATAACGGCGACCACATGAGCATGTACGCCGTCAACGCGAGCGTGCCCAAGACGCTTGTGCGCCATCTGGTACGCTATGCCGCCGATGTCTTTGGCGGGCGCATTGCCGAGGTCTTGCTCGATATCCTCGATACGCCGGTGTCCCCCGAGCTTCTGCCGCCCACGGGCGACGGCGAGATTGCGCAGAAGACCGAGGATTTGGTGGGCCCGTACGAGTTGCACGACTACTTCCTCTACTACCTGCTGCGTTTTGGCTTTGAGCCGGGCAAGATCTACCGCATGGCGCTCAAGAGCTTCGAGGGCGTCTACGACGCCAAGACCGTCCACACGTGGCTACGTACGTTCTACCGTCGCTTCTTTGCCCAGCAGTTTAAGCGCAGCTGCCTGCCCGATGGTCCCAAGGTGGGCTCGGTGACGCTCAGCCCGCGCGGCGATTGGCGTATGCCGAGTGACGCTAGCTCGCGTCTGTGGCTTGCGCAGATCGACGCGCTCAATCCAGTTGACTAAGGTTGGCTAAATTGAACCAATACGGGGGTTGCAAGCGTTACACTTTTGCAATCTGATGGCCCGTATCGCGCGGCGCTCTTGTCGGAGCGCCGCGTTTTTCATATCGAAAGGTGGCACCATGCAGGCATCGCAGCGTCTCGACCGCTTTGGCGCGGAGGTCTTCGCCTCGCTCAACAACAAGCTTCTCGCGCTGAAGGCTCAGGGCAAGACCATTTACAACATGAGCGTGGGCACGCCCGACTTTAAGCCGTACGACCACGTGGTCGAGGCGCTCACGCAGGCAGCCCAAGCATCCCGAGATGTGGAAGTATGCCCTGCGCGACCTGCCCGAACTCAAGCAAGCCGTGTGCGATTACTATGAGCGTCGCTTTGGCGTTTCGGGCATTACGCCGTCTATGGTGCAGTCGTGCAACGGCACGCAGGAGGGCGTGGGCCATTTGGGCCTGGCCCTGCTCGATCCGGGTGACACCATTCTGGTTCCCGATCCGTGCTACCCGGTCTTTGAGGCGGGCGCCAAAATCGCCGATGCCAAGCTCGAATACTATCCGCTGGTTGCCGAGCATAATTACCTGCCCTATGTGGCGGGTATCGATCCCGAGGTCGCCGATCGTGCCAAGTATATGATCGTGTCGCTGCCTGCGAACCCGGTCGGCTCGGTGGGCACGCCCGAGGTCTACGAGGAGATTATCGCTTTCGCCCGCGAGCACGACGCATGTTGATCGTGCATGACAACGCGTACTCCGACATCGTGTTTGACGGCGAGCCTGGCGGCAGCTTCTTGCAGTATCCCGGCGCGCTCGAGGTAGGCGTGGAGTTCTTCTCGCTTTCCAAGTCGTTTAACGTCACCGGTGCTCGCATCGGCTTTTTGGTCGGCCGCGAGGATGTGGTCTCTGCCTTTGCCAAGCTGCGTGGTCAGATCGACTTTGGCATGTTCTTCCCGATCCAGAAGGCCGCCATCGCGTGCCTGAACGGTCCGCGCGATGAGGTCGAGGCGCAGCGTCTGAAGTACCAGGAACGCCGCGATGCCCTGTGCGACGGTCTTGAGGGCCTGGGCTGGGAGCGTCCCAACGCGCATGGCTCTATGTTTGTGTGGGCCAAGCTTCCCGGTGGTCGCACCGATTCCATGGCGTTTTGCGAGGAGCTCATGGAGAAGGCCGGCGTTGTGGTGACGCCGGGCGCGAGCTTTGGCCCTTCGGGCGAGGGGCACGTGCGCATGGCGCTGGTCTTGCCGCCCGACCAAATCGCTTTGGCTGTCGAGGCTATTCGCGAGGCGGGCCTGTATTAGAAAGCTATTTGGGCTCGTCAATAGCTCGAAACCGATTTCGTGCAGTTATTTTACGAATTCTGCAAACAATTTCGGTAAACGGTCGATTTTTGGCTGCGAATAGGAGCATAATCAAAGTCCCGATTGGATGTATTGGGATTACGGCAAGCCGCTCGGGTCGTTCCCGGGCGGCTTGTTTGTGGAGAGAGATGGGAGTTTCTAATGGTTAACGAGAAGAAGGTCGCTATTGTCGGCTGCGGCTTCGTCGGTTCGTCTTCGGCGTTCGCTCTGATGCAGAGCGGTCTGTTCTCGAGATGGTCCTCATCGACGTGGACAAGAACCGCGCCGAGGGTGAGGCTCTGGATATCGCGCACGGCATGACGTTTGCCGAGCCGATGAAGATCTACGCCGGCGATTATTCCGATGTCGCCGACGCCGCCATGATCGTCGTCACCGCTGGCGCTGCCCAGAAGCCCGGTGAGACCCGCCTGGACCTGGTCAACAAGAACGTCAACATCTTTAAGTCCATTATCCCCGAGATTAAGAAGTCCGGCTTCGACGGCATCCTGCTCATCGTCTCCAACCCGGTCGATGTTCTGACCTATGCTGCCATCAAGATGTCCGGCCTGCCCGAGGGCCATGTCATCGGCTCCGGCACCGTGCTCGACACTGGCCGTCTGCAGCAGATGCTTGGTGCCCACGTTGAGGTTGACCCGCGCGATGTCCAGGCCTATGTCATGGGCGAGCACGGCGACTCCGAGTTTGTCGCTTGGTCCAGCGCTCAGGTTGCCGGCGTTCCGCTGAACACCTTCTGTGAGCTTCACGGCCACTTGGAGCACGAGGCTGCCGAGAAGCGTATCGCCGAGGACGTCAAGAACTCCGCCTACACCATCATCGAGAAGAAGCACGCCACCTACTACGGCGTCGCCATGGCCGTCAAGCGCATCTGCACCGCCGTCATGCGCGATGAGCAGACCGTTCTGCCCCGTTTCCTCGCTCATGGTGGGCGAGTATGGCCTGTCCGATCTGGCTATCTCCATGCCGACGGTCGTTGGCCCCGCGACGGCGTCGTCTGCCGCGTCCCCGTGCCGCTGAACGATGACGAGCAGCATGAGCTCACCGCCTCCGCCAAGGCCCTCAAGGACATCATCGACAGCGTCGACTTCTCCTGCTAAATCAAGCTCGCTAGAGCGAAAAGCTACAATGAAGGCGTCCGGGTCCACGGCCCTGGGCGCCTTTTGGTAAGCAAAGTAACCTGACCCCAATGCACCATAGTTGATGGGAGGGCCATGTCGGATTCGCCTAATTTTTTGACCTATGCCCAGACAGCGTTTGATCCGTTTGAGGAACGGCCGTTCTGCGCGGTGGATAGCCTGGTCTTTGCGTGGTTGTCCTATTTGCGTTTGCCGGGTGATATGGCGGAGCTGACGAACTGGCAGGGCCTAGACGTACGCGAGCTGCTGCGCGCCGAGTGCTACCAAGACATGATTGGCGACCTGTGGGATCCGGAGGGGAGTCGTGCCCTTGTTGGAGGCTGTGGCAGCAAGCCCTCGCTACCGTGGCGTTCGTGTTTGCGGCTATCGTGCGTGCGTGATGCCGAGACAACGGAGCAGTTTGCGGCCATGACGTTCCGATTTCCGGCGGGGTTTAGCTATCTTGCCTTCCGGGGGACCGACAGCACGATTGTGGGCTGGAAAGAGGACTTTAACATGGCGTTCCGGTGTCCTGTGCCGGCCCAGGAATCCGCGGCGCGTTATGTAGACGAGGCGGCGGATGCGATTGACGGGCCGCTTTTGTGCGGAGGTCATTCCAAGGGTGGAAACCTTGCGGTGTACGGTGCGGCGATGTGCCCCGATGTCGCCCGCGAGCGAATCGAACGGGCGTATTCCCATGATGGTCCGGGCTTCGTCGAGGAGTTTCTGAGCGGCAACGCCTTCGCCGATCTATCCGGTCGAATCGACAAGACGCTACCTCGGTCGTCGATCTTTTGGCATGATGTTCGAGACACAGGAGGACTATGCCATCGTTGAGAGCACCGAGTTCAGCCTGCTTCAGCATAATCCCTTTAGCTGGGTGGTTGATGGTCGCGACTTCGTGTACTGTGAGCGCCTGTCCGCCGGTGCTCGATACGTTGATGGCTCCATTCGCGAGATGCTGCTTGCGGTGTCGCCTAGCGAGCGCGAGCGTTTTGTAGATGCGTTGTTCTCCGTGCTTGAGGCTACGGGTGCTGAGCGGTTTGCGGATATCGCTGGGAATCTGCGCGAGAGTCTGCCCGTGATGCTCCAGGCTGCGCAAGGCTTTGACAAGGATACGCGACGCTTTGTCTCGCAGACTATCGTTGCGATTCTTAAGTGTGCGCTTCTGCCCAAACGTCCCCAGATCGACATGCCCGCTGCCGGCAAGAGCTTGGCAGAACAGCTCGAGGCTTGGCAGTCCGAGCTCCTGCGCTAACCATTGGTGCAAAGCAACCTGTCCCCGATGCACCAATCTTCGATGCGCCTGGGGCGGGATCGACCGCTATACTGGTTCGTGCCGAAATCGATCTAGAACGGAATGCCGTATATGAAAATCAATCACGCGATTCTGCATATCCTGGACTTTGACTCTGCCGTCAACGTTATGAGCCAGCGCGAGCTCGATATCGAGAGCCGTACCGTGCGCAACTTCGTGACCACGCATCTGCGCCGCGCTCGTACTTCGGCCGATAACAAGCGTGCCACGTTTGCCGAGAACTCCGCATTCGGCGGCGAGCTCAAGGGCTATTTCTTTGGTGAGCGTGAGTTCGTGGATCTGTCGCAGCAGATTGCGGAGTTCATCTCTTCCGAACTTACCAAGGCCGAGAAAGCCGAGTCCACTGACGTGCTTGTGGCGGACTTTTGACGATGATGAGGATGCCCGCTGGTTTGCCGTGATGCTGCTGGGCTCCAAGCAGGCATTCATGCACGAGGTGGGTCGCGAAGAGGGCGAGGTGCGTAACGACATTGCGCGCCACTATGCCATTCTGCCGAATCCTTCGCAAAAGGTGCCGAGCTATGCAATCGTGCGTGCAAGCACCATGGAGATCGGCTATGTGGATAAGAAGCGCAAGATTGCCGGCGAGGATCGCATGCTCATTCCCCGATGGCCTGCTGCAGTGCGACACGGGGGTATCGGGCAAGGAGGTCATCGACACCGTGACGCGTGTGGTCGAGGAAGTCGCCGAGGAGCACGGTGCCAACACGGCTGTAGCACTCGCCAAGGTTAAGGCTGCTGTTGCCGAGAAAGTTGAGGATGACGAGGAACTGCCCCCTTGGGATATCGTCGATGAGGTCTTTGAGGACGAGCCGGTCATCAAGGAGAGCGTGCGTGCGGCGCTGACCGAGGAGAAGGTGCCTGAGCGCGTGCCCGTGGAGCGCAAGCAAGTTGAGCGCGCGGCCGTGCGTAATCACAAGATCCGTACCGACACGGGTATCGAGATCAGCTTCCCGGCCGAGATAGGTTCGAACTCCGAGTACATCGAGTTTGTCAACGAGCCCAACGGCCTCATCTCCATCGAGCTCAAGAACATCGGAAGTATTGAGAATCGATAAACTGCTCTTGGACGTTGCAAAAAACAAAGGCCGAAGCCTTTTGGGACTTCGGCCTTTTTTGTTTTCGGCTTGGTGGCTGACATTGCGCCGCAGGTTGAGCTCACGTCAGCGAAAACGCCCCTAAGCGAGCAAGGTGACGTGAAAGAGGAGGGAAGCGTACTTCGGTACGCGACCGACGATTGAACGTCAGATTGCCGCTTAGGGGCGTTTGCAGCGTCGGGCCGTTACGGCGTTTGGTAAAACGCCGTAACTATTAAAGCTGGCGCAGGCCCTCTTCCAGTCCGGTCTTGCTGTTGGTCTTCTCGTCGCGCATCTTGATGACGCGGGCGGGGACACCGGCCACGACGGCACCGGCGGGGACGTCCTCGACGCACACGGCGCCCGGCGGCAACGACAGCGCCCTTTGCCTACGCGCACGCCTTCCAGGACGACGGCGTTGGCGCCGATCATGACATCGTCCTCGATGATGACAGGCGTGGCGCTCGCGGGCTCCACGACGCCTGCCAGCACGGTGCCGGCGCCGATGTGGCAGTTCTTGCCCACGGTGGCGCGGCCGCCTAGCACGGCGCCCATATCGATCATGGTGCCTTCGCCGATGACGGCGCCGATGTTGATGACGGCGCCCATCATGATGACGGCGCGGTCGCCGATCTCGACGCGGTCGCGGATGATCGCGCCCGGCTCGATGCGGGCGTTGATGCCCTTAAGGTCGAGCATGGGCACGGCGGAGTTGCGGCAATCGTTCTCCACGTCGTAGTAGTCGATGGAATCGGCGTTGGCGTCAAGGATGGCTTTAAGCTCGTCCCAGTCGCCAAAGACGGTCTTGCCGCGACGACCGCCGTGAGACATGTGCGTTGCCCCACTGGACCTTCATGCCGGGCTTCTCGCACACATACAGTTTGACGGGCGTCTTCTTAGGCGCGGTGGCGATGTAGTTGATAATCTCCTGTGCATCCATCTCGGCTGCGTTACTCATATGCTGTCTCTCCTTTGGGTGGGTCCGGTTGATACCTGGTTAGGCAAACATGACCTGGTCGAAGGTGTAGAAGCCGGGGTCGCGGGTGACGAGCTTCTGAGCGGCTGCCAGGGCGCCGTTGACAAAGATCTGACGGCTCGTGGCGCGATGCGTGAGCGTGACCTCCTCGTCCTGGCCAAAGAAACTCACCTCGTGCACGCCGGCGACGGTGCCGCCGCGCAGCGAGTGCATGCCGATTTCCTTGGGATCGCGAGCGCCGCACATGCCCTCGCGACCGTAGACAGGATGATAGCCAGCCTCGGGCTCGGCCTCGACTACGGCGTCGAGTAACAGCTTGGCGGTGCCGCTGGGAGCGTCGACCTTTTGGTTGTGGTGCGTCTCGACAATCTCGCAGTCAAAGCCGGGCAGTTCACGCGTGGCCTGGGCCACCAGATGACGCAGGGCTGCGATGCCGATAGAGTAGTTGCCGGAGTGCATGACGCGGGCGTTCTGGCCCAGCTCGCGCAGGCGGTCCATCTGCTCGGGGGTGTAGCCCGTGGTGCCCGAGACCAACGCCGCGCCCGTGCGCTCGACATAGGCGACGACGGCATCGAAGGTCGCGACGTTCGAAAAGTCGATGATGACGTCGGCTGCCGGGGCGTTCTCGAGCTCGGACAAGTCGAAGCCGATCTGGGCCACGATATCAAAAACGGGCTGACCAGCGGCGTTGACAATGCCCTCGGCGGTAGTGCGGATCAGCGAGCCCATGCGGCCCGTTCCCATAATGACGGTCTTAATCAAGCAGACCAGCTCCCTTCAGAGCATCGGTAAGTGCGGCGCGTGTGTCGTTGGCCATGGGGCACAGCGGCATACGGTAGTTGGCCTCGATCATACCCATCTGGGCGAGCGCTTCCTTAACGGGGATGGGGTTGACCTCACTAAAGAGGGCATTGATGAGCGGCTGGCCGGCAATCTGGATATCGCGGGCACGCGCCACATCGCCGTCCAGATAGGCGCGGCACATGTCGTGTACGAGCTGCGGCTGAACATCGGCCCACACGCTGATGGTGCCCGAGGCGCCCAGGCTCATGAGCGGCACGGTGAGCGCATCCTCGCCCGAGTCCATGCGGAAGTCATCGGACAGCAGGTGGGCGATCTTGGCCGCGTAGGCGACGTTGCCCGAGGCTTCCTTAATGCCCATGATGTTGGGGTGCGCGGCCAAGCGCTCTACGTTGCGCTCGCTGATGCCGCAGCCGCAGCGGCCGGGGATGTTGTACAGGATGCAGGGGATGTCCACGGCATCGGCGACGGTCTTAAAGTGCTGGTAGATACCCTCTTCATTGGACTTGTTGTAGTAGGGGGTGATGAGCAGCAGACCGTCGGCGCCCAGGCCCTGATAGGTGAGCGACTTGGTGAGCATGGTCTGCGTGGAGTTGGAGCCCGAGCCGGCAATAACGGGGACGCGTCCTGCAACATGCTTGACCACAGCGGCGACGACGGAGTTGTCCTCGTCATCGGTCATCGTGGCACTCTCACCGGTGGTGCCCAGGGTGAGGATGGCGTCAGTGCCATTTTGCAGGTGGAAATCGATAAGGTGCTCGAGCGCGTCAAAGTCGACACTGCCGTCCTTTTTAAACGGCGTAACGAGGGCGACGATTGAGCCCTCGAGATTGCGGATGTCCATGTTCTTCTCCTTCGCTTCCGCGATCTGGATGCGTTTATTCCATTGGGCGGCGACGGCCAGGCGCTCGTCCTGAGCGCGATGGCGGGCACTTTCGGCGCGCGACTTGGCCAGCAGCTCTCGGCCGCACGGCAGCACATCGAGTGTGGCAAAGTAATCGCCCGGGCGCTCAGCACGGCGGATGAGGTCGGCCGAGCCGTCGGGACGCAGCAGCACCTCGGCGGAGCGCAGGCGGCCGTTGTAGTTGTAGCCCATGGAGTAGCCATGCGCGCCGGTATCGTGGATCACAAGCAGGTCGCCCATGTCGATATGCGGCAGCTCGCGGTCGATGGCGAACTTGTCGTTGTTCTCGCACAGATTGCCCGTAATGTCGTACGTGTTTGTGACAGGCGCTGCGGTCTTGTCGGAGCCACCCGGCTGGCCCATCACCGTAATGTGGTGGTAAGCGCCATACATGGCAGGGCGGATCAGATCGACGGCGCTTGCGTCGACACCGATATAGTCCTTGTAGATCTGCTTCTCGTGAATGGCCTTGGTGACCAGGCAGCCGTAGGGGCCCATCATAAAGCGGCCCATCTCGGTGCAGATGGCCACATCGCCCATGCCGGCGGGAACCAGGATCTCGTCGTATGCCGCGTGCACCCCCTCGCCGATGGCGTGAATGTCGTTGGCCTGCTGCTCGGGCAGGTAGGGGATGCCGACGCCGCCGGATAGATTGATGAAGGCGACATGTGCGCCGGTCTCGCGCTCCAGGCGCACGGCAAGCTCAAAGAGGATGCGCGCAAGCTTGGGGTAGTAGTCGTTGGTGACGGTGTTGCTGGCAAGGAATGCGTGGATGCCGAACTCCTCCGCGCCCTTGGCCTTGAGCATGCGGAACGCCTCGAAGAGCTGCTTGGTGGTCATGCCGTACTTGGAGTCGCCCGGGTTGTCCATGATGCCGTTGGAGAGCTGGAACAAGCCGCCCGGATTAAAGCGGCAACTGACCGTCTTGGGAATGGGCCCCGCGACACGCTCAAAGAACTCGATGTGGCTGATGTCGTCAAAGTTGACGATGGCATCCAGCTTGTCGGCGAGCTCAAAGTCCGCCGCCGGCGTGTCGTTGGACGAGAACATGATGTCGTGTCCCGTGATGCCCAGCGAGCGGGCGATCATAAGCTCGGTATAGCTCGAGCAATCGCAGCCGCAGCCGTATTCGTTGAGAATGGAGATGAGCGCCGGGTTGGGGTTGGCCTTGACGGCAAAGTATTCCTTAAAGCCCGGGTTCCATGCAAAGGCGTCGCGCACCTTCTTGCATGTTGCGGCGGATGCCCGCCCTCGTCGTATAGATGAAACGGCGTGGGAAACTGCTCGACGATATGCTCAAGCGTCTCCCTTGTCCACAAACGGCTGCTTGGCCGCATATGCCTCGTTGGGGGTCAATGCCATGTCCCGTAAACCTCGCTATCCAGACGGCGCCATCTGCGCATCGAATCCGCATAGCGTGGACCCAATGTCCGGATAGCGCTCCCGCATTGCTGCAGACAGTCCTGCGGGTGTTTCCCCGCAGGCCCACCAGGTTGTTCGTGCCTGAAAAACCCAGTTCGGCGGGTTTCGCCTCCCCACGGGGTCAAAGCCTGCCGGCTCGCCCGCGGCTCTTCGTGCCCGCGCCTCTATCAAGTGGTAAAGACCCTACCACGTTGCACTTTACCAAACAAGAGTATTCGTATATAACGTTTAAAAAATGCAGGGATATGCTGGAAACAAGTGCGCCACAATCCTGTATCACAATAAGTTGCAACAGATGTGCCTCACGAAGGGATCCTCTATGACCGAGCTCCAAGAACTCCGTCGCTATCGCCGCGATCTCCATCGCATTCCGGAGCTCGATTTCGATCTTCCGCAAACCATTGCCTATATCGAGGGCGTGTTGGCACCGCTCACCTGCGAAGTGACCCATCCGTGCCCCAACTGCGTCTGTGCTTTCTTCGACGCCGGCGTTGATGCCGCGCATGCCACGGCGATTCGCGCCGATATGGATGCGCTGCCTATCGCGGAGGCGACGGGAGCGGCCTTTGCCTCGACCCATCCCGGCAAGATGCACGCTTGCGGACATGACGGACATATGGCCATGGCGCTTGCCGCCGCGACGTATGTCGACCGTACGATTCGCGAACAGCCGGGCGCCATTAGGCGCAACGTTCTCTTTGTGTTCCAGCCGGCCGAGGAAACGACCGGTGGTGCCAAGACGGTATGCGAGAGTGGTGTGTTCGAGCGCTATGGGGCCGACCGCATTTTTGGCTTCCATGTGTGGCCCGATCTGCCTGCCGGCACGTTGGCGAGTTGTTCCGGTCCGCTGCTGGCGCGTTCGAGCGAGACGCATATCCATATTCACGGTACGAGCATCCACATCGCTAAGACCTATGGTGTGCCGGTTGGGGAGTCGCACGATGCCGCGTTGGCGGCAGCGAAGTTTTTGGTTGCCGAGCGCGAGCTGATGGACGAGCTGGGCACCGACGAGCCCTGTATCGGTAAGTTTGGTCTGCTGCAGGCCGGTACCGTCTGCAACGCGGTGGCGGGGGAGGCCCATGTTGCCGGCAGCCTACGTGTGTTTACGGACGACATGTTCGACCGTGCGCGCGAAGGCGTACACCGTGTGCTCGACGAGGCGTGCACCGCAACGGGCTGCACGTATGATCTCGACTTTGCCGAGGGCTATCCGCCGGTCGATAACGATTCCGAGTTATTTGCCCGAATCGCGCCCGCTCTGCCCGAGTTGCAGCTCGTGGACGAGCCGCTGCTGATTGCCGAGGATTTCGCGTTCTATCAGCGCCATCTGCCGGGCGTGTTCTTCCTGCTGGGTACGGGCGTTCCTGCCAGTCAGGATAATCCGAGCGACGCCGAGGGCTGCCCCTGCCTATGCCACGAGTGCCCTGCATACTGATACCATGCTCTTTGACGAGCAAATCCTACTCAAAGGCCTCGATGTCTACAAGCGACTGCTTTTGCTTGACTAATGTGAAGGACTATTTGTTCTAGAAAACACGAACAAACGTACGATATAATAGAGATGTAAGTCTATAGAAACGTTTGACGTTACTAACGTAAAAGGCTGATTGCATCGTATGAAGATGAGGACCGAACGCTTTGCAATGGGTGTGCGGATTAGGAAGTTCATGCCTTTTGAGCGGGTCGCCTTGAGGAAGATTCGCCAACTGCAGATCTGCGCTTCGCTTGATGATCTTCGCGTTCCGCCGGGCAATCGCCTGGAAGCTTGGCGATCGTGCCGGTCAATATAGCATCCGTGTTAACGAGCGCTATCGGGTCTGTTTTGAGTGGAGACAGGGGATGGTTGGAATGTCGAAATCGTCGATTATCACAAGTGATGAGACTGCGTCCGATTTGCTGCCGCCGGTGACTCCTGGTGAGCTTCTCAAAGAGGAGTTTTCTTGTTCCCATGGGCATTTCTCAATATCGCCTTGCTAAGGAGACCGGGATTCCGGCTCAACGCATTGGGCAGATTATCTTGGGAAGGCGTCGTGTGACGGCCGACACCGACCTTCGCCTTTGCCGCTACTTTGGCCTGACGGATGGTTATTGGCTGCGCGCCCAGATGGCGTTTGACCTTGAGGCCGAGAAAGGCGGATCGAACCGGAACTGGATAAAGATCGTTCCTGTTCAGCAGGCCATCGCATTGTAGTGTTCAAAGATGTTGAGGTTGGAGTGACGATGGGGCGACGCCGACAATCTGCCGTATATAGTCCGGGTGGTTGCGGGTGTGGTTTGCTACTGCTCCCGGTTGTCGTGCTGTGAGCATTGGCATGATGTTTGCGCTTGCCGGTTTGGCTGCAGCGGCGCTCGTGCTGTTGATTGTCGCCATTGGCGTGACGATCTGGCTGTGCCGCAATGAGCAACGTCGTGCCGACGGTAAGACCAATGTAGGATGGATTCTTTTTGGTCATCGCCTACCTGCTGAGCATCAGTTACCTGGCGTTCTTTGTCCTGTTGATGATCAGCGCCTTTACCGGGGAATCCGTCACAGTGGGTTGATGCCCTGCCTGCTGACGGTCGCGTAAAGAGCGTTTGCTCGGCGCTTGGACAACTGCATTGACCGTTTACCGCAGCCTTAGCTCTGAGCTAATGAATTCAAGTTCAATCCTTTCTACGATGTGCTGTGTGCCGGCACGGTAGCCGGATCGTAGGAAGGATGAATAATGAAAAAGCTCGAAAATGAAGTGCTGCTGAGCCGTCGCGCCGCGCTTGGCGCATTCGCGACCGTTGCTCTGGGTGTTTCCAGTTTCCTTGACTGGCTGCGGCAATGACAAGGCGACGGTCGCCGAGGATGCTGGCGATAGCGATAAGAAGGAAGAGCCGAAAAAGAAGAGCAGCCCACGACTGACCTGGCTGTTGGCACGACCGGTGACCACGGCCGCCGGCCTTTCCGTTGTCGTCGATTCCGTCCAGACCGGTCTTACCAATTATGACGGCTCGACTATGACGGGCATTCACGTCACGTACGTCAACAATGGCGATAAGGGCGCAGATTACAATATCTACGACTGGAAGGGTGAGGACGCCAACGGCGCTCAACAGAATCAGGGTTACTACAGCGAGGGTTCTGAAGAGCTGCAGTCT
>VOFC01006901.1_pt1 | contig 66361 bp, 107 predicted proteins | sample 5384161 | NCBI WGS metagenome assembly VOFC01 (sample SAMN12384722, study PRJNA508395) | human gut metagenome | isolation source: healthy gut B | host: Homo sapiens
AGGGGCAGAAATGACAAAGGAACAGAGGAGCATAACAAGCGCTTATGTCATTTCGGTTTTGGTAGGTGGAGTCTATCTGATTTCCTGGCTGGCGCATGTATGGGGCGGCCAGCCGTGGCCCATCGGCAGCAACATGGTCAACTATGCCGTGGTTCTAGTACTATTCGGCGTTTCGCTTTTGCTGTTCGGCAACCTTTTTGCCCGCATTCTGCCGCAAGAGCGTGGCTTTGTGCGGGCTTGACGCGCGTCTGCAGAGTCGTAGCGCGGCAGCGGCCCTTGTGGTATCTGCGCTGGTAACAGCCGCCTACCTTATTTATTACGCGAACATTGGGGTGTCCAAGGAATTTGCGGGGCCTTCCTATTCGCCGTCCTCGCTGATGGCACCGCAGATGGTGCCGCTGTATTACCTGCTTACGGTGCTTTTTTTTGCTGCAGCAGTCTATCTGCTGCTGACGGGTAAGGACTGCCCACAGTGGATGGCCTGGGCGGCTACGGCCTTTCGGCAGTGATGTGCCTCTTGGGCGTATGGATCGTCAATACGTTTGAGGGAGACCCGTACCACGGTGAGGCGTATTTGAAAGCATCTACAACGTGGCTGACGGCATCCCCTATGAGTGAGTTGACGACAGGCATCTACGGCCACTACGGGCTGTTCTTCCTGCTGCCGATGAAGATCTTCGGTGCAAAGGCTGTTGTTATTCAATTCCTGATCGCGCTGGTCGGCGTTGTGACGGATCTGGCCATGCTGTACTGCATCCATCACCTGATAAAAAAGAACTGGGTACGCCTGTTGATGGCACTGGTTGTGCCGGTCATTCCGTTTGCATACAGACGGACGAATTACTGGCAGCTGCAGCCTCACCGTTTGGTATTCCCTGATGTTGCTGGCGGCCTATATGCTGTTCTGTTTGCGGAAAAAGCAGTCGAAAAACGGCTCGGTTCTGGGGCGGCTGGCTTCTGTGCATGCTGGCAGTGCTGTGGAGCACCGAGAGCGGTCTGTTCTGTATCATCGGCTGGTGCGCGGGCTGCATCGTCCGCTGGTGGCAGCAGGAGCCATGGTACGCCCGCGGCCAGTGGGAACGCTATGGCGCGCTGCTGCTGGGCGCTGTGTTGGCGGTGCCAGCCATTGGCCTGACAAATTTGTATAACCTGGCCTGCGGCGGAGCACCGATCTTCAAGGTGTTTTTCTACCCGCTGTACAGCAGCAATTATATGGATGGTTCCATCGGCTACCCGCTTGAGCTAGGCGTGCGCCCATGGGTGTTTGTGCTGCTGCTTATGCTGGCCGTGCTGGCATGGTCGCTGTTTCAGACAACCGCTATCGGAAGAATAGCCAAAACGGAGAACATTGCCCCATTTGCGGCCTGCCTGTCGGTACTGGGGCTGGTATCGTTCAGTTACTATGCAAACCGCTCCGCCTGGATGAATCTGGAGATCTGCCTGCCGGAGGCACTGCTCTGCCTGTGCTTCCCGCTGCAGGCGCTGACGGACGGGGAGGGGCTACGCAAAAAGCTGGGCGGCCTGTACCAGACGGCGGCACAGTCTGTGGGACTGGCCGTGCTGCTGGTGCTCTGCGTGCTTACGGCACAGCTGCCCGGCGGCGTGATGAATACAGTGATCCTGCAGGAGCGCGGTGCGTTCAGCACCCGCGGCATCTATGCTGAGGTGGAGAATTTCTCTGCCAATATACCGGACAACACCTTTGCGGTTGGCCGCGATGTGGAATCATCTACCATGCAGCAGGCTGGGACAACTACGGACATTACGTGGATGCTGCGGATTACGGCGTGGCAGATACCGAAAAATTACTCCCTCATATTCTGGCAGAGTTGAAGGCCCAGCCGAGCTTTGTCGTGGATGACATACTGAGGGGTCTATCTGGGGCAGAATGGCTACACGCCCGACATGCTCGGATACCAGCTGCAGACGACCTTCACATCGGCTGGCGGTGGAAACCAATGACCTATTACTATTATGAAAAACAATAAAAAGGAGAGAAAAACCTATGGCATGGAAGAATGAGGCAGAAGCCCCGCGAGCAGATCAAGGCGATGGTCGCCGAGTATTATCACGACTTCAAGGGAGAAAAAGACCCCCTATCAGGAGGGTGACCGCATCACCTACGCCGCCCGCGTCTTTGACGAGAAGGAAGATGTGTGCCCCGACTGACGCCACGCTGGACTTCTGGCTGACGACGGGCCGCTTTGCCGACCGGTTCGAAAAAGAATTTGCCAAGTGGATCGGCGTTAAGTTCGCCCATCTGGTCAACAGCGGTTCCTCCGCCAACCTGATCGCCTTCATGGCGCTGACCGCCCCCGAGCTGGGTGACCGCCAGATCAAAAAGGGCGATGAGATCATCACTGTGGCGTGCGGCTTCCCCCACCACCGTGACCCCGGCCATCCAGTACGGCGCGGTGCCCGTGTTTGTGGATGTGACCGTGCCCCAGTACAACATCGACGTCACCAAGCCTCGAGGCCGCCCTCTCCCCCAAGACGAAGGCTGTCATGATCGCCCACACGCTGGGCAACCCGTTTGACCTGTCCGCCGTCAAGGCGTTCTGTGACGCCCACAACCTGTGGCTGGTCGAGGACAACTGCGACGCGCTGGGCACCCAGTACACCATCAACGGCGAGACCCGTTTTACCGGCACCTGGGGCGACATCGGCACGTCCAGCTTCTATCCGCCGCACCACATGACAATGGGCGAGGGCGGCTGCGTTTACACCAACAACCCGCTGCTGAACCGCCTGATCCTCTCTCCTTCCGCGACTGGGGCCGCGACTGCATCTGCCCCTCCGGCCAGGATAACTTCTGCGGCCACCGCTTTGACGGTCAGTTCGGCGAGCTGCCCAAGGGCTACGACCACAAGTACGTCTACAGCCACTTTGGCTATAACCTCAAGGTCACCGACATGCAGGCCGCCATCGGCTGCGAGCAGCTGAAGAAGTTCCCCACCTTCATCGAGCGCCGCCGCCACAACTGGGACCGCCTGCGCGCCGCGCTGGAGCCCGCCGCCGACAAGCTGATCCTGCCGGAGCCGGCTGCCAACAGCCGCCCGTCCTGGTTCGGCTTCCTGATCTCCGTCAAGCCGGGAGAGCGGCCTGGAACCGCAACGCCGTGACCCGCTATGTGGAGAGCCACAACGTGCAGACCCGTCTGCTGTTCAGCGGCAACCTCATCAAGCACCCCTGCTTTGACCAGATCCGCGGCACAGACGCCTATCGCGTCGCGGGCGATCTGAGCGGCACCGAGTTCATCATGAACAACACCTTCTGGGTCGGCGTTTATCCGGGTATGACCGACGAGATGATCGACTATATGGCCAAGACAATTATCGAGGCTGTGAATCAGTAAAATTTTGACAACGAGGTACAGACCCCTATGATGCAGCAAAAGGTGAAAAACGACCCGCGCACCCAGACTGCGGTTGGACAAAAACAGGCGGCTGACGCCTATGCAGATCTACTGCTGGGCAACGGTGGCCTGTCTGGCGGTGCTGCTGCTTGCCCTGCTGGCCAGCCGCGGTACGCTGCTGCATCGATTCTTTTTTTATGATGTCACCGATACCGGTATGGACTTTTTTTCCATAGTATTGAGTATATGCGTGGACGTATGCCCTACGGACAGTTCGATACGCTGTACCCGCCGCTTGCAAATCTGTTTTTCTATGTGTTGTATTTGCTTGTGCCAAAGACACAATCAGATACCTGGACGGAATCGTTTATCTCGTCTCTCAACATGAAGGGAACAGAACGGGATTTGCGTTTGCAGCAAGCGACGATGATGCTGTTTGTCGTCTTTGTTATCGTGGTGGTCTTAGGAATTGTATCGATGACAGAACGCCTGACGCGCAGCTGCAGGGGGGCGGAAAAAGCTGCTGGCATTCTGTGCAGTGTTCAGCTATGGGGTACTGTACGGCTTGGAACGCGGCAATATTCTGCTGCTGTGCTGGCCGTTAATGGCATTTTTTATCCTGTACCGCAATTCAGAAAAACCACTTTTGCGGGAGCTGGCCTGTCTGGCACTGGCGATTGCCGCCGGTTTCAAGCTGTACCCGGCGTTTCTGGGCGTGCTGCTGCTGCGCGATAAAACTATCTGGCCGCGGTGCGCACGGTGCTGTACGGTGTTGTCTGCCTGTGCTTCCCGCTGTTCTTCTTCAATGAAGGATTGTTTGGCCTCACACTGTGGTTCCGTGTACTGTTTGATTTTAGCGGCAGCAGAGGTGAACCGTGGATCGGCAATGGTTTCTCCAACATTTTGGCAGAGGCCGGACATGTGGTGGACAAGCTGCTGGGCACGCAGCTGGGCTATGGCAGCTACGCACTGCTGGGCATTGTGTTGGCAGCGGTGCTGCTGGTGTGCAGCTTTTTTATGGATAAGGAGTGGAAACGCATCACAGCAATCATTCTGGCGATGCTGATGTTCCAGTCCCAGTATGATTATGTATGGTGCCTGTTTTGATTCCGCTGTTCCTGTTTATGGAGCAGGAGCGTGAGCTGCGCAGGGACAACGTGCTGCCCTATCTGGCCTTGATGGTGCCGGGCTGCCGCTGCCGCTGTTTCGGCGGGACCAGATGGAGCCGTCCTTTGTACCGCCGCGCAACACGATTTGTCATGTCATGCTGCTGCTGCTCATTGTCTGGTGCTTTGTCCAGGCAGTGCAGGGGGTGCGTGTACGCTGTGCGGAAAAGCCGGTCAAGCCGGCACACGGACACCCGGCGGCCACAGTGCTGCTGGCCGTTTGTGTGGCGGTGGCCGGTGGGCGGCCAGCAGCTGTGGCAGCGCACCCACAACTGGGGCTTTGACTATGGCTAACGGCCGACCGGATGCCGAGGGCATCCGGCAGAAGGACGTGTTGGACAGCGACGGCAACCCGGTAGAGGTAACATGGAGCGGCCGCGGTGCGTATATTATGATTTACAACCACGCGCCATTTACGCAAAGGATGACGGTCACGTTCCAGACAGGCTACGGCATGGATTTGAAGCGCGCCTATACGATGACGTTTGAAGCACCGAATCTGGAAGATGCTGATGGTACAACCGAGAAGCAGAAGCAGACGGATATTAAGATTGACCATGAGGGCCAGACGGTGTGCTACACGGTAGATGTGGCACCTGGCCAGACCCAAATCGATGAGCTATGACGGCCCGATGGCGGTTCTATGATGCGTCTTCACGCAAGAATGGCACCTTCATTTCGGTGGCAAACCTGGCGGTCACCAGTGAGGGCGCTGTGGAGGAAACCGAATAACGGAAGGAAACATACACTATGCAGAAATTGCTGGCCCTGCTGGCGCAAAAAAATAAAGAGGAATTTGTGGAGCTGTTCAAGCAGTTCATCAAGTTCGGCCTGGTGGGCGTAAGCAATACGGCTGTGTCCATGGCGGTCTACTATATCTTCCTGTGGATCAGCCCGGACCTGTATATGGTCGGCAGCATCCTGGGCACGATTCTGAGCATTGCCAATGCATTTTTCTGAATGATAAATTTGTCTTTACCGGCAACGCCAATGACTGGCGCAGCAAGCAAAAGCGGCTGGGCAAGACCTATGTCAGCTACGGCGGCATCGTCGATTTTGTCCAACGTGCTGCTCTGGATTGAGGTTGCATTCTTCAGCGTCAGCAAGTCCATTGCGCCCATCGTCAACCTGCTGGTGACGATTCCGCTGAACTTTGTTATCAACAAGCTGTGGACGTTTAGAGATGAGCAATAATCAATGAATAGAAAATAAAGACATGGGCGTATGCAATTTTTTGTTAAATATAATTGTTGCGGGAATCGGTATTGCAAAGCTTTTATTTGATGTTTTTACCGGCAACGGAAATACAAGTTGGAAACAATCAATATGGATGCCGTTTATCCGCTAGGATGGACGACAATTGTTGAAAACGTTGCGTTACTCTTGATGGAAGTATCGATTGTTTTGAGGAATTGTTTTTAGGAGTAGAGAAAACGGATGAAAAATAAAGAGCGAAATGGTAATATTGAGCTGCTGCGGTTTTGTGTTCTGCGTAATGATGGTTTTATACCACGCATGGTACGTGCGCAGGGGATATATCGGCGTTGAATTCTTTTTTATCGTAACAGGGTATTTTCTTGCCGAAAAGATATGTAGGCTAAATGCAAGGGAAGCAGAGCCGCCCATCGGTAGAAAAAAATGCCATGAAGGAAGCAACGCGAGATGTTACAAGCGTTATCGTTTGATATTTCCATACTTTTTGTGGCAACCGTTTTGGGGTTTATAGTGCGTGCCTATGCACAGAAATGGGACAATGCAGCAATCCTGTTGGGCGTGCAGTTGATTCCAGCGGATTTTTATACTTGCAAAACCTTGGATTTTCGACAACATCTGCCACGGGGGTATTATGGTATCTTTCCGCAATGACTTTTGCGGTTTGGACGCTATATCCGTTACTGCGCAGACATTATAACGTGATTGTCAAGCAGCTCCGACAGCCTTTTGATACTGGGAGTGATTCTGCAAAAACTGTGGTCGCTGGACGCGCCATGCACATTTTTGTTTGGCTGGGTCAATAGGAATATTATGAGCTTTCGCGGGCATCCTGGGGGGGGTGACGATAAATAACATTGCGTCAAAACTGAGGAAAATCAATGTTGGTGAAAAACTTCCGCAGCAATGACGATAGTGGAGTTGGCTGGATATGTGTGGGTACTTTTTACCACATTTGGGCGATGAATGAAACGCGTGTTGCGTTGGACGGCATTTTAGTCTTAACTCTTGGGGTCGCGTTTACTATTACTGTAAGCGGAAAATCACTTTTTTATGGGAAATTTAATAATGGTTTTGTGCGATTCCTGGGGAAGACAACGATGCCATTTTTTTAAGTCACTTCTACTGTGTTCAATATTTGCCGAATATATTGGCAAGGTATAGTATTGAAGGGACAGAATTGCAGCAGCGCTTAGGGATTTTCCTTTGCTCTGTGCAATAGCGGCGGGAATAGTCTATTGTGTGGGACAAGTTATAGATAGGCAAATGAAAAAAGGTTGGTATCTTTTTGAACAGCAAGTGATTAAAAAAGAGCGAATAAGTTGCTGAAAAAAGTTTAAAAGATAATGCTTGGTAGGGTAGCATAGCAATGTTGGCGTAAGCAACACGGCTGTGTCCATGGCGGTCTACTATATCTTCCTGTGGATCAGCCCGACCTGTATATGGTCGGCAGCATCCTGGGCACGATTCTGAGCATTGCCAACGCCTTTTTCTGAAATGACAAGTTTGTCTTTACTGGCAGCGCCAATGACTGGCGCAGCAAGCTCAAGCGGCTGGGCAAGACCTATGTCAGCTACGGCGGCACATCGATTTTGTCCAACGTGCTGCTCTGGATCGAAGTTGCGTTCTTCAGCGTAAGCAAGTCCATTGCGCCCATCGTTAATCTGTTAGTGACGATCCCGCTAAACTTTGTTATCAACGTTGTGGACGTTTAGAAATGAGAAATAATCAATGAATAGAAAAATAAAGACATGGGCGTATGCAATTCTTTTTGTTAAATATAATTGTTGCGGGAATCGGTATTGCAAAGCTTTTATTTGATGTTTTTACCGGCAACGGAAATACACAAGACGGATTGCTTTTCCAGAACCTGCATCTAACAGCGTACAGCACGGATTCATTCATGGACTTCTTTTAATAGCATTCAGTATGGAAGGAAGCCCTATACAGCAGGAGTGATTTATCCGCCACTGATAAATTTGATTTATGCTATATTCGGGATGGGGATTCCGGACAGCGTTAAAGCACAGGGTACACTTGCATACAGGACATCGCTACAAGGCATTGTGGCATTAGTGCTGTTTTTATGTAATGGCTGTATTGCTGTATATCATTGCGTGGAAAGATGATTCTCGCTTCACCAATAAAAAGAAAGCTTTTTTGACAACAGCCACATTTTTTACGCTCCCGTTCATTTACGCTGTGGAGAGAGGAAATAGCTTACTTTGGTGTGTCCCGCTTACAATGCTATTTGTAAATAACTATAATAAGAAAGAAAAAGCAAACGTATACTGGCAATTGTAGCGTTAGCACTTGCAGCCTCAATGAAAATGTACCCGGTGTTTTTGGGATTTTGCTTGTGCGTGAAAAAGAAATGGAAAGAAGCACTAACGGCAGTGGTTGTTGGTGCGATTACAATGTTTGCACCTTTTCTTTTTAATGGAAAAGGGAAATCGTAGTCCGCTACTATGGCTTAGTAACATTGCAAAAACAAGCGAAATGTTTCAAAGCACTGGCTATGGGTATAAAGTAAACTTGTCTAACACAATAGGGTTTATTGAGAGTGAATTTGGCACATATTACGGGAACAAATTTTTTTGATAATAGCGGTTTTACTTATCAACAGCCTTTTTTTGGTGTTAATCAAGAAGAATATGCCTCAGTGGAAGTGCATGGCGTTGCTGGCTCTTATCACAATCTTAGTGCCTGGATTTAGCTATACATACACAATAATGTTTATGCTGATTCCCTTCTTTTGCTTTTTAGGAAGTGAGCACGATCAAAAATGGGACTGTTATTATCTGATTCTTTTTATGCTGATGTTTGTATTGCTACCGATAAAAATCAGTTTGGCGGTTTGAAGCAATCAATATGGATGCCGTTTATCCGTTGGGATGGACGACAATTGTTGAAAGCGTTGCGTTACTTTTGATGGAAGTATCGATAGTTATCGAAGAATTGCCTTTTAAAAACAGGGAGAAATAAAGATGAAACAGCGTTTAGCGGATTATGTGGCGGACTTTCTGGCGGCGCGCGGTGTGACGGATGTTTTCTCCGTGGTTGGCGGCGGCGCTATGCACCTGAACGATGCGCTGGGCCATAACCCCCGGCTGCATGTGACCTACAACCACCATGAGCAGGCATGCGCCATTGCGGCGGAAGCCTACGCCCGGCTGGAAAATAAGATCGCGGCGGTCTGCGTGACCACCGGCCCCGGCGGCACCAACGCGCTGACCGGCGTCGTGGGCGGCTGGCTGGACTCCATCCCTTTATGTTCATTGTCTCCGGCCAGGTGCGCTATGACACCACGGCCCGGTACGCCTTGCAGTACACCGGTACGCCGCTGCGCCATGGGCGACCAGGAGTACGACATCACCAAGTCCGTCCAGTACATGACGAAGTTCGCCGCCATGCTGGGAGGACCCCAAGGACATTCGCTACCTGCTGGAAAAGGCGTGGCATCTGGCTACAACGGCCGCCCCGGCCCGGTCTGGCTGGACATCCCGGTCAACTTCCAGGGGCGGCTACATCGGACCGACGAGCTGCGCAGCTACGACCCCCCTGCCGAGGATGACGCCCAGCTGCCCCGCCGGTGGACGACGCCACGATCCGGACGATTCTGGAAAAATCAAGAACGCCAAACGACCCGTGTTCCACGCGGGCTGGCATCCGCCTGTCCGGCGGGTGGCGCGGCGTTCCGCTCCGTGGCGGAAAAAGCTCAACATCCCCATCGTCACCTACTGGAACGCCGTGGACCTCATCGAGGATGACAATCCGCTGTACTGCGGGCGCGCCGGCAACATGGGTGACCGCCCGGGCAACTGGGCTATCCAAAATGCAGACCTGATTCTGGCCGTAGGCACGCGCATTTCTATCCGCCAGGTCGGCTACAACTGGAAGACCTGGGGGCCCGCGCGGCAGAGGTCATCATGGTGGACATTGACCAGGCCGAGCTGAAAAAGCCGACCCTGCACGTCGAAATGCCGGTCTGGGCCGACGCGAAGGACTTTTTTGACCAAGCTGGATAAGGTCGCCGCGGCCCCCCGTGAACGCGGGCGGCGAGTGGCTGGCCACCTGCCAGCGCTGGAAACGCGACTACCCCGCCGTGCTGCCCCGCCAGTGGGAGGAAAACGGCGAGACCGCCAACGTCTACGCCTTTTGTGCGCTATTTAAGCAGTCGCCTGCCGGAGAACAGCCTGACTGCGGTCTCCAACGGTGCGTGCTGTGTCGTCGGTAACCAGGCGTATGTCATCCAGAAGGGCAGCCGGATGGCAAACAACAGCGCTATTGCCATGGGCTGCGGTGCGCCCGCAGCCATTGGCACCCGCATCGGCGGCGGACGCCGCCAGACGATCTGCCTCGAGGGGCGACGGCTCCATCATGATGAACCTGCAGGAACTGCAGACCATCCTGACGAACAAGCTGCCTATCAAAATCTTTCCTCATCAACAACAACGGTTACCACTCTATCCGCCTGACGCAAACAACCTTTTCAGGAGCACTGCAAGGTCGGCATCGGCCCCGAGAGCGGCGACCTGTCCTTCCCGAAGTTTGAAAAACTGGCCAAGGCGTTCGGCTTCTCCTACAGCGCCCACAGCAACGCCGAGATGAAGCAGGCCGTGGACACGGTGCTGGCACTGACGGCCCGGCTTTCTGCGAGATTTTCACCGACACGAAACAGGTCTGGGAGCCCAAGAGCAGCACCAAGCGCCGCCCGACGGCACGCTGGTCAGCCCCGTTGAGGACCTGGCCTTTCCCTCGCCGCGTGAGGAGCTGAAAAGCAGATGTTCATCCCGCTGATGCCGGAAGTGTAAGGGAGTGCGTGATTCAAAAATGGCAAGCATTCAAAGACAATCCACACCGCCATCATCACCGGCCCTACGGGGGCAATCGGGATGGCGCTGTGTGCAAAGCTGCTGGCGGAGGGGTGACGGTTTACGCGGTCACCCACCCGGGCAGCGCGGGCGGCGCTGCTGCCGCAGGACGCGCGCGGCTGCATGTGGTGCCCTGCGATGCGGCGGAGTGGCCGCGCTGCCGGAGCTGATCCGGAAAAGGCCGATGCGTTCTTCCACTTTGCGTGGACGCACACGACGGCCCGGGCCGCAACGACATGCCGGCGCAGATCGAGAACATCCGCTACACTATTGCCGGCCCGCCAGCCGCGGCGCAGCTGGGCTGCCAGGTCTTTATCGGAGCCGGCAGCCAGGCCGAATATGGCCGCGCGGGAGGGCGTGCTGACCGCGCAGACCCCTGCTTCCCGGAAAACGGCTACGGCATGGCCGCTGTGCGCCGGCCAGATGAGCGCGTCGAGTGCCAGAGGCTGGGCGTGGCCCACATCTGGACGCGCATTTTGACGTCTACGGCCCGCACGACGGTCCGGCCACGATAATCAGCGGAACCATCCGTAAGCTGCTGCACGGCGAGAAGCCCGCTTTGACCGCGGGCATCCAGCAGTCCAGGACTACCTGTACGCCGCCGACGCGGCAGCTGCGTTCTACGCGCTGGCCGTCAGCGGACAGGACGGTGGTTCATCGCTGGGCAGCGGCACGGCCCGCCCGCTGAAGGACTATATCGAGACGCTGCGCGCGACGCCCATCGACCCGGCGCTGCCGCTGGGCTTGGGAGGTCCCCTACGGCCCGCTGCAGGTCAGGTGCACCTGCAGGCGAACACGTCGGCCTTACAGGAGGACACCGGCTGGCGGCCCGCGACCCCGTTTGAAGAAGGGAATCCGCGAAACCATTGAGTGGGTAAGGAAAGAGACAAAATGAAAGTGAGAAAAAGACGATTTCGGTAATGATCCCCTGCTACAACGAGCAGAACGCCCGCCCCATCTATGAGGCTGTGCGCGATGAGCTGGTCAAGAGCTGCCCGAACTACGACTATGATTTTGTTCATCGACAATAAGAGCGAGGACGGAACCCGTGCCATCATCCGGCAGATCTGCGCCGAGGACAAGCACGTCAAGGCCATCTTCAACGTCAAGAACCGGGCCAGTTCAACAGCCCGTACACGGCATGATCCACACCTCCGGCGATTGCACGATCACGATGTGCGCCGACTTCCAGGACCCTGTGGAGATGATCCCCAGGTTTGTGGCCGAGTGGGAAAAGGGCTACAAAATCGGCCGCAAGACCCAGAGCAAGGAAAACCCGGTCATGTACTGGCTGCGCGGTTGTTACTACAAGCTCATCAAGAAGATGAGCGGCTGCGAGCAGATCGAGCAGTTCACTGGCTTTGGCCTGTACGACAAGAGCTTTATCCAGACGCTGCGCAACCTGAAGGATCCGACACCTTCATCCGCGGCATTGTGGCCGAGCTGGCCCCGGAGCGCAAGGAAATCGAGTACACCCAGCCCCAGCGCCGCGCGGGCAAGACCCACAACAACTGGTACAGCCTGTACGACGCCGCCATGCTGAGCTTTTACCAGCCACACCAAGGCCGGTATGCGCATTGCAACGTTCGCGGGCTTCCTGGTGGCGGGGCTGGAGCTTTCTGGTCGGCCTGTTCTATCTGATTGCCAAGCTGCTGTTCTGGCAGAGCTTCCGCGCCGGGTACGCGCCGACGATGATCGCCATCTTCTTTATGGGCGGTATTCAGCTGGCGTTCCTGGGCTTTTTGGGTGAGTACGTCATGGCTATGAACACCCGCATCATGAACCGCCCGCTCGTTGTGGAGGAAGAACGCCTCAACTTTGGGCCGGACGACCAGTGACCGGCATGAAGCAGGAGTTTGAGTTATTTCCTGAAAAACGCGAAATTCCGCGCGGCGCTGGGGCTGACCTCCTGCTGCTCAGCTACGGCTATGCCATCGCCACGACACGGGTCGCATTGACTCGCTGGAAGGGGACCGCCATCGGCACGGGCGGCGTCATGCTGTCCACCGGCCGGTTCGGCATGAACCTCTGGGCCGCGGTGCTGGGCTACGGCAGGGCCGAGCCGAGCTATGCCTTTGGCATTGACCTGCTGGCGGCGCTGCTGCTGGCGCTGGCGGCGGTGAGCTTCTGTGCGCTGCTGCGCAAGGCCGCAGGATCGCATCAGCATGTTCGGCTATGGGCTGTTTGCCTGCCTGTTTGTCTCCTACCCGCTGATGAACGAAATTTGGGAGTACAGCGGCGCGAATGTCTGCGTCTGCGGCGGCTATTTGCTGGACGCCGCTGCGCTGAATCTGCTGTGGGACGCGCGCCAGCCCGGCGTGCCGTGGCGCGGCAGGGCTCTGCGCATGTGCGCGGCGGCGCTCTGCCTGATGGTGGTCTGTTCGTCTTATGAGTCACTGGCGGCGGTGTTTGTGCTGGCTGTCTTTGCGCTTTTAACGCTGGAGCAGCTACTGGCCGCCGAGCGCCCGCGGCTTGCGGCAGTCCTGACCGAGGGACTGTGGTACGCGGCGGCGCTGGTCGGCGGTCTCTGCCTGCGCGTGCTGGTGACGTCGGGCATCCATCTTTTGCTGCCGCAGGCTGCGCCAACGGCGCCACCGAAATTTTGTGGGGCGTTCTACCCATTTGTCTATCTTGCAAAGCTGCTTGTCAAGGGCATTCTGATTAACTACGCACTGCGCGGCTGTTTCTACCTGCCCATTGCTGAATTGGCGGTGGCGGCGCTTGTATTTATCGTACTGGTTATCGCGCTTGCTGTGCGCAAAAAGCGGCCTTTGCTGCTGCTCACCGGCGCGGGGACGCTGTTCTCACTGGTGCTGCTGTCGTTTGTGCAGGGGCGGTACTCGCCCTACCGCACCTGTCAGGTGTTTGCGCTGTTTGTGGCGCTGGTGGGGCTGGCCGTGTATGAGCTGCTGCGCGCCGCGCTGCGGCCCGGCGGGCTGTGCTGCTGGGCAGCGTGCAGCTGCTGGCGGTGCTGCTCTGTCTGCACCAGGCCATGTACCTGAACCATCTGCTGGCCGTCGATTACCAGCGTTCCGAGCAGGAGGCCGCCGTGGTGCGCACTCTGGGCACCGAAAGCTTGTGCGCGACTACGGCACCGACAAGCCCGTAGTGCTGGTGGGCCGTTACACGCTGGGGAGAATATCACCCGGTACACGACGGCTTTATTGATGCAGCACCCGCTGTACCGCTTCTTCCGTGAGCACACGAGCTGGGAGAGCGGCGACACTGTCAAGTACGTCGAGACCAACTGCAACTCGGTGCTGAACTGGTCGGTCACGGCCTTCTCCGAGGTGGACGACGTCTACGGTCAGGCAGCGGAGCACCTGTTCCGCTACTATGGCTGCAGGGGCTTTGGACATGACCCACAGCGCTGCCCTGCATGAGCAGGCGCCTGCGGCGGGCCTACTTCAAATACTCCACCAAAAACGTTGTCTCCCGCAGGTTCCAGCGCGGCGGCGGTGGCGGCGTCCTCGGCAAACGGCGGCTCCAGCACGACCCTGCCGTCGGGCAGGCTCTCGACGGCGGCTATCGTCTCGGCCTGGGTCGTGTCGCTCAAAATGCCCTCATGGCCGGTGTAGGTCAAAAAAGTGTCGGCAGGGCGCTCTCCCGCAGGGCGGCGTTCGGGTCGGAATCGCGCATCTCGGTGAACAGCGTTCCGCTGACATCGACGCCCCAGGTGCTGATGCTGCCGCTCGCCTCGGCCTCAGCGGCCAGCGCTTCCACGGCGGAAAAGTCGTCGATGTTCAAAAACTCCATGCCGCGCAGGCCCGCGCCGTTGGCGGGGCTCCACAGCGCCAGCGCCGTGATGCCGCCCGTTGCGCTGCGGGTAGATGCTGGCCAGCCGTCCGCCCATGCTGTGACCCACCAGCGCTGTGCGGCCCGTGCCGTAGGTCTGCTGCATGTAGGTGATGGCGCTCTCGACGTCGTCGGTCATGTTGGACAGCGTGTAGGCCGTGAACGGCTCGGTGCTGTTGCCGCAGCCGGGAAAATCCAGCCGCACCGTCGCAATGCCCTGGGCGGCCAGATCGGCGGCCAGCAGCGCAAAGTGGCCGTCGCCGCTGCGGCTGCCGGTAAAGCCGTGGCAGAGCACGACGAGCGGCAGTTCCTCCCCGCGGGCCAGCTTGCCGGGCAGCTGTACCGTGGCGTAAATGTCCCCGCGCGTGCCGGGTATGGTGACGTCCTGCGCTTTCGGTGCGGGCGTCAGCAGAAAAAAGCGATGCCGCCACGCAGAGCGCCAGCGCGGCAATGCAGCCTGCAAGAGTATAAAAGCGCGTTTATGCGTTTGTTTGTGCATAGAATTACCTCCGTAATGCCTCTATTAAAGCCTATGCGGGGCAAAAAGTCAAGACGCACAGAATGCACACAAAAAACAGGTGACCAACCCGGGGCGGATGTGGTATACTAAAGAGTACAAATTGGTTAAAGTCAGACCCGGGGCGCAGGCGCAGCCTTGCCCCGGCTTTTGTCGTGTGTTACCGGAGGTGCTTGACTACGAATTCCACATCGAACCGTATGCCCCGCCTGCTGGCTATGCTGTTTTGTGCTGCTGGGGCTTTTTTGTGCGGCAGCACTGCCCGCCCATGCGGAGGACTACGACACGGTGCTGGACCGTCTGTCCCGCCTGCAGGCGCTGGCGCAGGAGTACTCGGCCAGTCAGGCCGACACGCCCGACCCGATCGAGCTGACGCTGGCCTACACCCGCACGGGGGAGTACAACTCCACGATCTGGCAGCTGACCGCCGGTGTGCGCGACGCCGGGTTTGAGAGCTACGTCAACAGCAGCGACTCCGAGCTGGCGTCGCTGCAGAATATGAACACCGTCGTCCTGCCCAACGGAGAGCATCGACTTTGGGCACCTGCTGGCGGCCATGAACCTGGTATACCGCGGCATGCCCATTACCGGCAGCTGGGGCGGCGACTGTGAGGAGCTGGCCAGGCAGTATTACGGCCAGGCCGACGATGCCGCGGGCTACGCCGAGGCGATGCGCGCTTCCTTTAATATAGACGATGACGGCACGCTGAGCCGCTTCAGCAACGGGGGACCTGCGGGCGGACCTCGACTCCGTCGTCGTCGGCTCCAAGGTGACGAAGGACACTGACCTGGCCGACGCGCTGCGCAGCTACTACGCCAACCTGACCGATTACGACCGCGCTAGGGAGTTTATCTCGCTGAGTTTTGGCACGGTGGATACCTCGAGCACGGCCTTTGCGGACGCCGTGTACAGCGCTCTGCTGGAGGATTCCGGTATGCAGCTGCTGTTCTACATGAACGGTATGTGGACCGTCAAGGGCTGGCAGATCAAGGACGACTACGCCCCCGCCGTGCGCGGCGCCACCGACCTGTTTGCCGAGTATCTGTCCAGCGCGGTCAACGGCGAAAAGATCAAGAGCGACACGAACGACCGCCTGGTTGCCATGGGCGGGCAGGCACTGGCCGACGCGCTGGAGGCGTTGGGCGACACCGACGCCGCCCAGGCCGCACTGACCGCCGCCGAGGAGATGGCCAATAACGCCCAATCGACGGTTTCATCCGGTTCGGATGTGGTCTCCGCCGCGCGGGAGAATTTGCAGACAAACTTTAACGTGAAGGTCTTCCAGCTGATTTTGCTGATTGCGGCAGGGCTGGCGGCGTTCATGCTGGTGTTCAGCATGGTGATGTTTGTGGTGCACCGAAAAGATGCGTGCCGCTCTTTGGGAAAGAGAGCGGCACGCTTTTTTGGGCGGACTGCTTTTTCTGTTCACACCCCGTTCACATTCCGTATATTCACCCCGAGTTATCCACGGCGTATAACGGTTATCCACCGTGGAAATGTTGAAAACTCCGTGGAAAGCGTGGAAAACTCTGCCACCCGGACCCGTTCAAAAGCGGAAAACCGGGAAAATCTACGTAGAAAAAACGTTTATTTTCCACATTTTCCACAACGGCACTGTTGAAAACTGTGGAAAGCCGGGGAAAACGCGAATTGCGCTTTTTGCAACACAAAATACACATTTTGTAAATAAGGGCTTGCGCTCGCCGCGCGACAGCGCTATAATAAACCTAATCATCACCCGCACTGCTGTGCGGCGGTGCGCTTGAATAAAAAAGGGAGATTATGTTGACAAAAAATCACCAAACGAAGGCAAAGCCGCAGGACGAAAGCAAGCTTGGCTTCGGCAAGATTTTTACCGACCATATGTTCCTGATGGACTATACCGCCGGTGAAGGCTGGCATGACGCCCGCATCGTTCCCCTATGGCCCGTGGGAGATGGACCCGGCTACCACCGTGTTCCATTACGCACAGGAAATTTTTGAGGGCATGAAGGCCTACCGCACCGCTGACGGCAGTGTGCAGCTGTTCCGCCCTGATTGCAATGCAAAGCGTTTCCAGGATTCCGCTGACCGTCTCGGCATGCCCCCCCATCCCGCCGGAGGACTTCGTGCAGGCTGTCAAGGCGCTGGTCGATGTTGACCGCGACTGGGTGCCTCACTCCGATGGCGCGTCCCTGTACATCCGCCCGTTCTGCATCGCTACCGATGTGGGCCTGGGCGTTCACGCCGCCAAGCATTACCGCTTTGCCATCATCTGCGCACCTTCCGGCGCTTACTATGCCGAGGGCCTCGATCCCGTCCGCATTTATGTTGAGGACGAGTACATCCGTGCAGCCCCGGGCCTGACCGGCTTTACCAAGTGCGGCGGCAACTACGCTGCTTCCATCAAGGCTGGCGAGCTTGCCGAGGAAAAGGGCTTCAGCCAGGTTCTGTGGCTGGATGGCGTTGAGAAGAAGTATGTGGAAGAAGTCGGCTCTATGAACATCATGTTCAAGATCGACGGCAAGATCTACACCGCTGCCTGCACCGGCACTGTTCTGCCCGGCGTTACCCGCCGCTCCATCATTGAGCTGCTCAAGGATTGGGGCTACAAAGGTGCATGAGGAGCGTGTTGCCATTGCCGACATCATGAAGGCTGCTGACGAGGGCAAGCTGGAGGAAGTCTTTGGCACCGGTACGGCTGCTGTTGTCTCCCCTGTCAAGGAGCTGGATTGGGAAGGCAAGGTTGCCAACATCAGCGGCGGCAAGATCGGCCCCCTGACCCAGAAGCTGTACGATACCCTCACCGGTATCCAGTGGGGTAAACTGCCCGATACCAAGAACTGGATCGTTCCTGTGGAATAAGCGGAGAAAACCCGCTTTTCCGGTCTGAAAATAATATTTTTGCGCCCGGGGCTTTGAACGCTTCGGGCGCTATTTGTATGAATTATCCGTGAACGATTGTGCAAACTATACAAAACAAGGTGGGGTAAATGTAGCATGTTGTACAAGTACGCATCTTGCAAATTCGACAAAATAGTGTAACTATAAGTACATCGAAAGCGAGAGCTTCCGAGCGACAGCTAAAGAGGAAGAATACCAGAGCGCCCTGCCGAATCCGTAGGGAGGGTATCACTTGTAGAGGGGTGGTTCCGTTCGTATTCAGGCGCCGGCGAGACGTTCTGTTTTTCTCCTTCTTTTTTAAAAAAACGAGACGGGGCAGTGGCCGTCTCGTTTTTTTTTTGTTTTGTGGGGCTGAACGGGAGAGGCAGCCACCCGCGCGCCCCTTTCATGCGCGACCCGTTCACAGCAAAGTCCGTAGGGGCCGGGCATGCCCGGCCCGCAGCCTTGTCATTGTATCCCCTTTATCTTTTTTGTATCGTAGGAGGGGTCTTGACCCTCCAGGGGGCGTCGGGGACGCCGCCCGCAACCCCCTACATCCTTTCCTCGCCCGCATTTCCTTAACTTTCTTCTTTTACATTCCCCGTAAAATACGCTACAATATAAATGTATATTTATAAAAAAACAAAGAGAAGGAGAGATCGCTTTGTTTACTATCATCAAACGGCGGGAGCTGAACCCCACCGTAACCGAACTTTTGCATCCATGCGCCGCTCATTGCCAAGAAGGCAAAGGCCGGCCAGTTTATCATTGTCCGCGCAAAGGAGGACTCCGAGCGCATCCCCTGACCATCGCCGGGTTTGACCGCGAAGCCGGCACCGTTTCTATCATTTTCCAGGTTGTCGGCGCGGGTACCATGCAGCTCAACTCCCTCAAAGAGGGCGAGGCCGTGCATGACTTTGTGGGACCCTTTGGGCAAGGCCACCGAGATCGAGGGTCTGAAAACGTCTGTGCCGTCGGCGGCGGCGTGGGCTGCGCCATTGCGCTGCCCATTGCCCAGGCACTGCACGAGCAGGGCACCAAGGTCACCGGCATCGTCGGTTTCCGCAACAAAGGATCTGGTCATTCTGGAGGACGAGTTCCGCGCCTGCTGCGATGAGTTCATCATCATGACCGATGACGGCTCCTACGGCGAGAAGGGCGTTGTCACCGCCCCGCTGGAGCAGCGCATTGTGGACGGTGCGAACTTTGACGAGGTCATCACGATTGGACCGCTCATTCATGATGAAATTTGTCGTCAAGACGACCAAGCCCCACAATGTCAAGACCGTTGTGTCGATGAACCCCATCATGGTCGATGGCACCGGTATGTGCGGCGGCTGCCGCCTGACCGTCGGCGGCCAGACCAAGTTTGCCTGCGTGGACGGTCCCGACTTTGACGGCTTTGAGGTCGATTTTGACGAAGCTATGCACCGCGGCACCATGTACAAGCCTTTTGAGGCCCACGCCCGCGAGGCCGAGTGCAATCTGCTGAAACAGGAGGTGCAGTAATTATGCCGAATATGGACCCGAAAAAGTGCCCCATGCCCAGCCAGGAGCCGAATGTCCGTAATAAAAACTTTAAAGAGGTCGCCCTCGGCTATACCGAGGAGATGGCCATTAACGAAGCCAAGCGCTGCCTGCAGTGCAAGAACCACCCCTGCCGCAGCGGCTGCCCTGTTGAAATTGATATTCCCGGCTTCATCAAGCACGTCGCCGAGGGCGACTTTGAGGCCGCCTACAACGTGATTGCCCAGTCCAGTGCGCTGCCCGCTGTCGGCGGCCGTGTCTGCCCGCAGGAGCACCAGTGCGAGGGCAAGTGCGTGCGCGGCATCAAGGGCGAGGCTGTCGGCATTGGCCGCTCCGAGCGCTTTGTTGCCGACTGGTACCGCAACAACGTACATACCAAGCCCGCCGCCCCTGCGCCCAACGGCCACAAGGTCGCTGTCATCGGCGCGGGTCCCTCCGGCCTGACCGTCGCGGGCGACCTTGCCAAGCTGGGCTATAAGGTCACCGTCTACGAGGCCCTGCACGTTGCGGGCGGCGTGTTGATGTACGGCATCCCCGAGTTCCGTCTGCCCAAGGACATCGTCCAGCACGAGGTCGAGGGCCTGAAGGAGCTGGGTGTGGACATCGAGACGAACATGGTCATCGGTAAAGTCCTGACCATCGACGAGCTGATGAACGACTACGGCTTCGAGGCGTCTATGTGGCCTCCGGCGCCGGTCTGCCCCGCTTTATGGGCATCCCCGGCGAGAGCCTGAACGGCGTCTACTCCGCCAACGAGTACCTGACCCGCGTCAACCTGATGAAGGCGTACAAGGAGGATTCCCGCACGCCCATCATGAAGAGCAAGTCTGTCGCCGTCGTCGGCGGCGGCAACGTCGCCATGGACGCTGCCCGCTGCGCCAAGCGTCTGGGTGCCGAGAATGTGTACATCGTCTACCGCCGCGGCATGGCCGAGCTGCCTGCCCGTAAAGAAGAGGTCGAGCACGCCGAGGAGGAAGGCATCGTCTTTAAGACGCTGACGAACCCGACCGAAGTGCTGGGCGACGAGAACGGCTGGGTCAAGGGTATGACCTGCGTCGAAATGGAACTGGGTGAGCCGGACGCCTCCGGCCGCCGCCGCCCCATCGTCAAGGAGGGCAGCGAGTTCGTTCTGGACGTTGATACGATGATCATGGCGCTGGGCACCAGCCCCAACCCGCTGATCCGCTCCACCACGCCGGGTCTGGACGCCGACAAGCACGGCTGCCTGATTACCAACGGTCCCGACGGCTTGACGAGCCGCCCGATGGTCTACGCCGGCGGTGACGCTGTCACCGGTGCTGCCACCGTCATTCTGGCGATGGGCGCCGGTAAAGAGGCTGCCCGCGCGATTGACGCGGCCATCAAGGCGAAGGAACAGTAAAAATTAAAATTCAGCCCCCGTGCCGCGAGGTGCGGGGGTTTTTGTTAAAAGTAGGCAAAAAAGCTGTCGCCGCAGGCGACGATGAGGGGCAACTCTTGCCATACTATCCCGTATACGGGCGGCATCCACACGCCCCTCATCCGTCTGCGGGCGGCCGCAGACACCTTGCCCCCGGGGGGAAGGCATTTTACCGAACAAAGGCGTCAACCATGTATCATCCTTTCTTCAATTCGTTCTTCCGCGCCTCGGGCAGGTGGCGCTGGATGCTTTGCTGTATCTCAACTTTTTACAGCTGCCGCCGTTGCAGCTTGTGGCCCAGTGGCCGGTGCTGTACTACGGCCTGCCGCTGGTGCTGATGGCGCTGCTGGCTTATATCAGCCGCGACCCGCGGGCTGGGCATCGTGTTTGCCGGACATCTTGTGACATTCTACTGCATCGGTACCGCCATCGGGCTGGCGCTGCGGCGCATCGGTGGCACACCGCTAGACTGTTTGGCATATTTTTTGTCTGGGCGGCATAACGCCGTGGCTGCTGACCGGGTTTCTCATGTGGTGGGGCCGCCGCCGGGCGCTGCGGCTGTGTACCACAAAATATAACCTGACAACGCGGAAAAAAAATCTGCCGAACGGCAGGCTGACCATCGTGCAGGTCAGTGATGTCCACCCGCGCGCCTGTGCGGCGATGGATCACACCCGTATCCCTGAACTGAAAGCAAAAAATCGAGGCGTGCCGCCCCCCGACCTGCTTGTGCTGACCGGCGATATTTTCGACGAGTTCACCGAGCCGGAGGAGCTGGACGCCTTCTGCAAGCTGTTTGGCGAGCTGGACGCGCCGCTGGGCAAGTATTACGTCCCTCGGCAACCACGACCTGTTTCACCACTGTCGGGAGCCGAGCTTTGGCCGCGCGGATCTGGAGCGCGGGTTCGCCGCCGCGGGCGTGCGCATCCTGGAGGATACGTCCGTCCTGCTGCCCTGCGGTGTGCGCGTCGTGGGCCGCAAGGATTATCTGTACACGAACGGCAGCCGCTTCACGGCGGCGCAGCTTATGCCCGGCGGCCCCGACGACCACTACACGGTCTGGCTGGACCACGAGCCGCGGGACTTTAAGAATGCCGCAGCGCCGGTGCGGATCTGATTTTAAGCGGCCACACTCACGGCGGGCAGGTCTGGCCTGCGGGTGCGGTGGGCATGGTTGCCAAAAATGAGCGCAACTACGGCAGAAAGCACATTGCAGACCATTGCGATGCCATCGTCAGCGGCGGCACGGGCACCTGGGGCTACAAATTCCGCACCCAGGGCCGCACGGAAATTGTCTGCGCGGAAATCACTACCGAAAGGGAAAACTGATTTATGAACAAACGCGAGCGCCTGGGCAGCCGCCTGGGCTTTATCATGCTGTCCGCCGGGTGCGCCATCGGCTGCGGCAATGTATGGAAATTCCCATGGATGTGCGGCCAGAACGGCGGTGGCAGCTTTATGCTGCTGTACATCCTCTGCCTTTTGGTGCTGGGCCTGCCCGCCATGATCATGGAGCTGGCCGTGGGCCGCGCGGCGCAGGCAAGCCCCATTTATATGTACCAGCGTCTGGAAAAGCCCGGCCACAAGTGGGGCGTGTTCGGCGTGTTCAGCCTGATCGACAACATTGCCATCATGGCGTTTTACACGGTCGTCACCGGCTGGATTTTGTACTATTTTGTCAAATTCCTGACTGGGGACAACGCCGATTTCGGCTTTGCGCAGATGCTCGCTGACCCCGGGCTGAACGTGACCTACCTGCTTGTGGTCCTTATAGCGGCGTTTGTGCTGCTGAGCTTTAATTTGCAGGGCGGGCTGGAGCGCGTGACCAAATACATGATGAGCGCGCTGCTGGTGCTGATGCTGGTGCTGGCGGTGCACAGCTTCACCCTGTCCGGAGCCGCCGAGGGGCTGCGGTTCTATCTGGTGCCGGATTTTCGTCCATCAACGGCAGCGTCATCGTGGCGGCCATGAACCAGGCGTTCTTTACGCTCTCGGTCGGCATGGGCTCGATGGCGATCTTCGGCAGCTACATCGGCAAAGGATCACGCGCTCATGGGCGAGTCGCTGCGGGTCATTTTTCTCGACACGTTCGTGGCCGTGCTGGCGGGCCTCATCATGTTCCCGGCCTGCTACACCTACGGGCTGGAGGTCAACGCGGGCCCGAGCCTGCTGTTTGACACCATGGCGGGGTGTTCGGCAATATGGCCGGGGGCCGCTGGTGGGGATCGCTGTTCTTCCTGTTTATGGTCTTCGCCGCCCTGTCCACGGTGCTGGCCGTGTGCGAGAATATCCTCGCCATGGTGCGTGAGCTGACCGGATGGAGCCGCCCGAAGGGCTGCGTGGTCTGCGGCGTCGGCATCTTTCTGCTGGCGCTGACGACGGCGCTGGGCTACAGCGTGTTCAAGTTCCAGCCGTTTGCGGACGGCAGCGCCTGGCTCGATTTCTGGGACTTCCTCGTCAGCAACAATGTGCTGCCGCTGGGGTCGCTGGTGCTGGCGCTGTTCTGCTGCAACCGCTTTGGCTGGGGCTGGGACAACTTCGTGGCCGAAGCCAACGCCGGCAGGGGCCTGAAGGTCCGCCCTGGATGAAGCCGATTTTTAAGTATTTTGTGCCGGGCGCGATTTTGTTTATTTATATGTACGGCATGGTTACGTTTCATTGGCGGTAAAAAGGAAAAAGTCCTGTCTCCGGGAAAGGGAGGCAGGACTTTTCGGTTTTACGCTGGGATGCGCGGGCAGAGCCGGCGAGAAAGCCTCCCCACGAAGTGGTTTTCTCGGGGCTCTGAGCAAAAACGGGAGGCCGGATGCCCGGGGTTCTGCCCGTTTGCGGGTGCTACGACACCTTGCGGAAGTAATTTATCAAAATACTCTTGATATAATTATACCGCCGCGCGTAGCTGTTCTCGACGCGGATCAGCTCAAAGCCGTGCTCGCGGCAGATCTGGTCCTTCTTGCGGTCACGGCGCTGGACGGCGGGGTCGTCGCGGTGCTCGCGGCCGTCCAGCTAAATGGCCAGAATCGGCATCAGGCGGCGGCCCTCCCGCTGGTAGACGACAAAATCAAACCGCCCGGTAAAACAGATCGGTGTAGCTGGGGTTATTCTCAAACACCTGGGCGATGGGGACCTCCTTTGCGGACCGTGCAGCGGCTGCCGTCGAGGAAGGCGTTGTCCAGCGCGTGGTTCAGATTTTCCAAAAAGGCATCCTCGGTCTTGGTGCTGTAGGGCTTGATGCCCAGCGCTCGGCTGGCGGCGGGCTTCTCGGTCACCTCGGACTGGCCGTTTTTGCGCACGTACTGCACCAGCTCGTAAATATCGTCGTCGGTGCTGTCGGCGTGCAGGCGGTCCAGCGCGGCCTGATTCGAGAGGATGACCAGCTGCTCCCCGCGCGCGGGAGGTCGCCACGTTGATAAGCTCCTTGTTGGTTTTCAGCCAGGCGTAGGTCCGCGGGCGGGTCTGGTCGGTCAGCGCCAGCGAGAAGATGACCACATCCTTCTCGTCGCCCTGGAACGCGTGTACTGTGCCGCAGGCGGCGTTCTCAAAGTGCTTCGCGCGCAGCATGGCCTCGATGGCGGCGCGCTGCTTCGCAAACGGCGTGATGATGCCCACCTGCTTGTCCGGGTGTGCGGTCAGGTATGCCTCGATGCGGCGCACCTCCTGCGGGGGCAGTTTTTTCTCGTCGGTGGTGTCGTTGGGCACGTCCACATAGACGAGCGGCGTGGGGGGCGGTCTCGCGGCTGGCAATGTGCAGCTTGTGGTTGTAGTATTTGCGATTGTTGAACTCGATGATCTTGGGGCTGCACCGGTAGTGGTAGCTCAACAGCGTCTCGTCTGCTGACGGCATCGCAGGCCAGAAAGCATTTGTAGATCGAGTTTTCGATGTAATCGTACTCCTGCGTGACACCGTAGCGGCGGCGCAGCGTGCGGTTGTCGGCGGGGTCCAGCAGAATAACCGGGGAAAGCTGCTGCGGGTCGCCGACAAGCATCAGCGACCGGCCGCGCAGAATCGGCACCAGCGACATGGCCGTGTTGCACTGGCTGGCTTCGTCCATAATGACCATATCAAAGCTCGGCTCGGGGTCGCCCAGGCGGTGGGCGGAGATGCAGGTCGTGGCCACAATCGGAAAGACGCGCAGCAGCTTTTTCAGGTTCTCCGGCTCCGAGATGTACTTGTTGAACTGCGTGACCCGCTCCTTGTCGGTGTCGGGGCTGTGGACGATGCTCATTAAATCGTTGTATTTCGGCTCCTCCAACCGGCGGATGCAGCGGGCCGAGGTGTAGTAGAGGTAGCGCAGCAGCTCGTCCTCGTTGCGGTCCAGCAGGGCCATGGCGTCGGCGGTGTCAATATCGCCGTAGGCGGCCAGCTCGCGGTTGACTTGGGGCAGTTGCCCGGCCTGCAGCTCGTACTGGAAGTTCATCTGGCCGCGGGCGTCCAGCAGGCGCTCGATGGTCTCCTTGCCGCTCCCGTAGGTCCAGCACCCGCTCATAGCGTTCCAGCAGCTCGGTCAGCTGTTTGGCGCGGGCTGTGCGGTCGGCGTGGTTTTTGTCCAGCAGCCGCTCCGGTACGGGTTTTTTGCACTGCTCAAACAGCTGGTCGATGGTGCGCAGGGCCTCGGCGGTTTTCTCGTTGTTGCCAAGGCGCAGGATCGGGAACGGCACGGTCTGGCCGTGGTAGGTGACGGCCTGCAGCTTTTCCACAACGCCGTCGATGGGATGGTTGTTGTAGCTGGAAAAAAGCACCGTGCGCTCGTTGAAAAACGCCGTCGTCAGCGTGTTTACGATGGTGTTGGTCTTGCCGGTGCCCGGCGGGCCCTGCACGTAGGCCAGCGGATAGCGCATGGCGTTGTTGATGGCCAGCAGCTGGTCCAGATTGACCTTGTTGTTCAGCAGCGCCAGCGGGTAGGACTTGCGGCGGCGCGGCTTGGGCGGTCATCTCGCCGAAGAAGGCCCGCAGCGGGGGCGGTGGCCGTCTCGCCGGAGGGATCCTCGAACATAGTAAGGATGCCGCGGTACTCATACTCCAAGTCGACGGGGCAGTCGCGGCTGATGGCGACGAGGTAGGGCAGGTCATCGACCCGCACCCGCGGGTTGCTGCGGGTGATGCGGTCCTTGATGGTCTCGGCGTGCTTCGTGAACTCGTCCAGCAGCGTATAGTCGTCGGCATCCAGAAATTGATGGATGCTCAGCTTGCTGCCGTTGACGGTGAACTCCCGGCAGATGACCGGCTCCGGCTCGGCCCGCAGGGCACGCTTTTTTCACGTCGAGCCGCAGCGGGCGGTAGGCCAGCACGTACAGCCCCTGCCGGGTGTCAATACTGATAAGGTTCAGCCCCAGCGTGGGCAGGCTGGGGCGGGCGGCGTTCGGTGGCGGTCCTCGACCCGGCGCTGGAACCGGCCCACCAGCTCACGGAACTGGTCGTCGGTCAGCTCCAGCGTGTCCTCCTTATAATCGGCAAAGCAGTCGGCGTCAATTTGATGGATCAGGCTGTAGTTGGACTGGTAGGGCGTGGCGTCCAGCCGGTTGCAGGCGGCCAGATAGTCCAGCACCCGCAGGTTGGCGGCGTTGTCAAACAGCGCCGCGTACCGCCGGGGTTGTCGCGGATGTCGTCGATGAGCGTCTGGTTGACGGGGCACCACGATCCGTCGACGACCTCGGCGGTCTGGATGCGGTCAATGCTGATATGGTCGAGCGCCTGCACGCTTAATTTGCCCAGATGCAGCCCGTCAACGTTCGGGGTGCGGGTCCTGGGGTTCAGCCCGCGGATAGCGACCCAGTATTTGGTCTGCTGGGTCTGTTGGTTTTTGTATTCAATGCTCAACCACCGCCCTCATGAATGGCACGGAAAATCGAGCGCGTGATGTTGTTCAATTTTCCGCTCCTTTCGGGTCGTGGCTTTTTGCCTCCCCCTCTGCGAGGGAGGGGCCAAGGCATTTTACTTCGACAAGCGCCGGTATTCCAGCGGGTCAGGCGGAACTGGTCGTAGAACGCCTGGGCAAAGCGGCCCTGGCTCTCGTAGCCGACCCGGGCGGCGATGTCCTGCACCCGCTGGGGGTCGTGCGCAGCAGCTCGGCGGCTCTTTCGAGCCGGCGGCGGCGGAAGTAGGCGAGATACCCCTCGCCCAGCACGTTCTGGCAGTACAGCTTGAAGCCGCTCTCGCTCAAACCAAAAATGGTCGGCCAGCTCCTGGCCGGGCGGCGGACCGAGAGGTCCTGCAGAACCAGCGTCTCGGCCTCGCGCACATTCGACCTGCCGCGCGCGGGGCAGCGGGCCGTGTCGGCCCGTCGGGCAGGCGCAGCAGCTCATACAGCAGCCGCACGGCGGCATAGCGCAGCTCGCCGGGGGCGGCGTAGGCGGCGTCGTCCCAGACATCGTCCGCAATGGCCGTGATGGCGTCGCTCATCGGGCAGCAGTGGACGCCGCCGCGGCAGAAATAATCCGCGATGCCGCCTATTTCCAGCCCCATCAGCGTCAAAGCTGTCTGCCTGCACGGCGTCGGGGTCAACGAAAAGCTGCAGCGCCTCGTACTGGCTGCCGGGCAGGTAGAAGTCTGCACCGGGCACAGCAAAGCGTCACCGGCACCGGTGGTGTCGATCACATCCACCTTCTTGGCGGGCACAACGCCGCTTTCGCCGTTGGCGCGGGCATACACGGCACCCTGCCCGCCCATGGTGACCACCATGCAGGGGATATTGGCACTGTGGACATTGGCGGCCAGAACTTCCCGCATCTGAGCGGGGTCAGGTGGTCGTAATCGTCCGAGAAGAGGAGCCCGGCTTCCTGCTGGTTGCACACAAAGCAGTCCACCTGCTGCAAAAAGTCGCGGCGCTCCATGGCGATGCTCATGTTGGAGACTGCCGCAAAGACCCGCTTGTTGTACTTTTTGGCATAGCGGAGCACCTGCTTGACCGTGTCTTTTTCCAGATCCAGCTCCAGCGCGATGCTGTCGCAGTCCTTGAAGATCTCGTCTCCCTGCTCTTTCAGCAGAGCGGTGAGGGAGTGGTGTCCGGGCGCTTGGAGATGGAGGCGCATACGTCACCGTCATTGTCAAACACGGCCAGCCAGGTGCCCATGCCGTCATGCACGCGGCGGATGAACCGGGTGTTCACCTTGTGGTCGCGGAGCTTGTCGATGGCGCTGTTCGACGCTGTGCGCGGCAGTAAAATTGAGGTGGCAGTTATGTTGACTGCCTTTTATGGTCTGCGCCGCAGCGAGGTTGTAGGGCTGAAATGGGCTGCTGTAGACTTTGAGCAGAACACCCTTGAAATCTGCCACACGGTTACAACGGTTCGGCTGGATGGAAAAGAAGTTCTTGTAGAATCAATGGCACAAAAACCAAATCCAGCAAGCGCACCTTGCCGCTTGTACCGGTTTTCCGGGAACGGCTGCTGGCCTTGCAGGAGGAACAGAAAGAAAACCGCAAGCTGTGCGGTAGGTGCTACAACAAAAAATACGCAGACTACATCTGCGTAGACGCAATGGGCAATCTGCTCAAGCCGGATTATCTCTCCAATTCGTTCCAGATTATCTTGCAAAATTATCATCTGCGGCGCATCCGTTTTCACGATTTGCGTCATTCTTGCGCCAGTTTGCTTTTGGCAAACGGTGTCCCGATGAAGATGATTCAGGAGTGGCTGGGACACAGCGATTTCTCTACCACTGCGAATATTTATTCGCATTTGGACTACGCATCCAAGGTTTCTTCAGCAGAAGCAATGCTGAACGGGCTTGGAATGGTTTCAAATCCGGAAAATGACACTTAAAAAGTGTGATTTCTCTCCAAAACAGGGCGCTTTCTCTCCTGTTATGAAATTGTCAAACTCAAAAATTCTGTCTTTTTGCATAAAAAAGCGGTACAGAGCGCTCTAAAAAAGCACACTGTACCGTTGATTGTCGGAGCATCAGAGATTTGAACTCTGGCGGCGCTACAAACGCCCTATCGCATTTCGAGTTAATCTTTGAAAAGGCATTATAGCTGCAACTAAGGTCAGTGCAGGCTGGTTTGTCCGCTGATTTTGGGCGATGTTTGTGGAGAAAGCACTGATAAACCAGAAAAAAAACAATGTAGGTACGAAAAGAAGCAAAAAATCACCCGTTTTGGGGCAAAAATGGCGACTTTTTGGGAAAAATGCAAGATAAGATGCAAGATAACCCCTGCCAAAAAAGCCGGATAATAGTGCGGTCTTGCGGACACGAATGAGAAAAATGCAGGAAACAGAAAAATGAAGTAGTGGTTTTTCGGGTTTCACTTTACAAACAAGGAGAACCCGAAATGAAGAAAAAACTGTAAGCAACGACTCTTTGAAAGAAAAAATTGAAGAAATCCTAACGCCCTATCCGGACCCGATGAGTCGCAACGATTTCCGCATCGTATGCCATATCGGAACACGAACCTCGCTTTATCTCCTGCAAAGCGGACTTGTTCCCTGCAAAAACAACGGAAAGAAAACACGCTGCTATAAAATCGCCAAGAAGGATGTTGCCGAGTATCTCTACCGCCGAGAGTCCGACCCGATGCGCTACCCCGCCCAGCGGGTGGTATTACAACTACCCCAAGCACAAGAAACCTGCCGCATCGTTGGAGCGCAAGCTGAACTATACGGGCGAAGAACGGCTGCTGGCCAAGGAATGGTACGAGCAGCAACTGGCAAATTACCCGGATGTACTGACCGTTGCGCAAGTCTGTGAGGTGACAGGCTATCAACGCCACACCATTCTGAAGTGGTGCAGCAAGGGCTTGCTGAAAACCATCTTGCAGACACCCAAGTATATGATTCCCAAAGTATGGCTGCTGGAATTTGTGATGTCCGATCTTTTTCAACGAGATCAGCCGAAAATGTGGAAAACACTACACCGCAATCAGAGAAATTAGCAGCTCACGCAAAGCCAGGTGACGCGCTTAGTCACCCTCATGGGAGTGCTAGCGCTTTAAGACTTCCTCCACCTGCTTGATAAGCTGCTCCTTATTCGGCATATACAGGACATACCGAGAAAAAATTTGATTAGACAAGCCGCCCAGCGCATACTCAGGCGCTACACTGTCCTTATCGGTGCAGAGGATGATGCCGATGGGCGGATTGTCTTCCGGGTCGTTGACCTCCGCAGCATAATAATTCACCCGGCAGCTTCGGGCGTGAGTTTGGTGGTTTTCAACTCGATCAGCACATAGGCGTGCAAAATCTTGTTGTAGAACACCATGTCCACATAGTAATTGGGTGTTGTTCACAGTGACCCGCTGCGTGTGCCGACAAACATAAAGCCTGACCGAGTTCCAGCAGGAAATCTTCGATTTGCCGCTTCATCTCACGGACAGACCATCCGGCGTTGACTGCTTCCTTTTCATAGAGGCTGCGCTTTTCCATTATCGGAGATGGACAGTAATCTGCCCGCTTCATCTCGCAGTAGCGTTGACTGTTTCCTTTTTGCCAATTTTTCCAGACGCTGTCTGGAAAATTGATAGCTGAGATAGAACTGCCGCATCTTGTGTGTAAATATTTTAATTTGTTGACGTTTCCCCGAAATCACGATATAGTAATAGTAGAAAACGACTTGGGAGGGATACTGTATGCCGAGCGATTACCAAAAGCAAATAAAAAGAAATTTTTGGCACAGCTGATTTGGATGAATTGCGAGAACTTGCAAAGATGCTGAAAATCAATCATCCAAATCCGCGCAATGCGGGCCGCAAGGCAACAGCTGACCCCCCGACCAGACCGTAGAGGTTTTTGGAACTGCATAGAAAAGGCATCGGCAACACCGAGATTGCAAAACAGTTCGGCGTGTCGCGCCAGACCATATACAAGTATATCTATAACGCCGAGCATTTCAGCACGGACCCGGATTTTACCATGCGGATGAACTTTATGAATGGCCAGCAGCTATGTACAGTCATCGACATTGATTTCAAGCACGAGATTGTCCGCATGAAGAACTACACCGACCGAATCCCGTTGCGGGCGTTTGGCGTTGTAGAAAATCCGTCCTGGGCGGATTTCGAGGAATTTTTGAAAGAAAGATGCCTGCCCGCCAGCCGAGCCGGTTTGAAAGGCATCCTCCGGGAGATGGATGTTCCTTTCTTTCGATCCGCTGCTGATTATTGAAAAAACCAATGGGCGTATGGCTGGGGACAACCAGTGGGTGCAAATGATCCGTAACATCGCTGCTCATGCTATGGAAATGGTCTGTGGCCGATATCGTCTTCCGAACTAGGAAATGAAACCGTCTTTACCTGTCCAGTTCCAACGAGTGGAACTGCCCCCAAACCGAGAAAGCCTATCTGTGGTTCTTTGAAAAGCTGACCGGCTTCATGGGAACCGAAATGCGATTGGATGCAACCTTGTCCACCATCCGGCAGGGCGGCTCTGAAAAGAGTCGTATCCTGCATGAAATGCTGTATGCAGACCTCGGTATCAAGGACATCCGCATTACAGGCTCCAAGGAAGAGCCTATCATCTCCGCACTGCACATTCTCGATGCCGAAGATGGCGCTTCTGAGGGTTTCTGGCTCCCGTTGGGTCAGGAATCCGTTGGGACACAGCGTTTCTTCTCTCGCATCGGTATGTGGCTTGCGGCTTTGGAATTCGGCTCTGTTTTGGTAGTAGACGAGATAGAATCCAGTATGCACCCGCTGCTGACAAGGCATCTGATCGAGATGGTGCAGGATGCCGCTATCAATACAAATCATGCACAACTCATCTTCACCACGCACGATACCGGACTTCTCGACCTGACGTTGCTGCGGCGTGATCAGATCTGGTTTGCCGAAAAGGACGAAAAAAGACCATGCAGACCGATATTTACGCCCTGACAACAATCATTTGGGGGGTGCCTGTTCGGTTATGGTTGGTTTCTCCATTCTTAAAAAATCACTTTTTCTTTTATTGTTGCCTTATCCCGATGACTGGAAATGCCTCCAAATCATCGTTTATAAGTCTTATGATTTTCCGAATATCTGTAATTCCAGCTTCATGTGCAGCTATAATGATATTTTTGGTATCTTCATCAGACGTTCTTAAGCCGATTATTATGCGTTTTTGGGCTTTAGCTTTATAAATGGCCGATTAGAACAATTTGTTGGCAAAACCATTCGCCATTCATCATCATAATGGTGTATGTACTTTTTGTTAAGCGATATTTTTTCAATTTCCCAGAGTTTACTAGAGTATACCCTGTTTTTGAATGTTCTTCACTCATTGGAACCATGATCATGCTTCATACTTTGACCTCTAGTAAAAGTGACATAGCATAAAGAGTAGCATCATACCTATATTCGTATAGTACACTGGATAAATTGCCGGGGAAATTATTTTTTATCACACAATTTTCGCAAATATCGCTATAGCCACATAGATTGGTAGAGTTATCATAGAAGTCGTACACCAAAACAAATCCATGATGATTATCCGCATATTTGAGCCATAGGTTTTCATTGAACGAATCTTCAAATGAAAAACAAATTGAATACAGACTTTGAAGTATTTTCGTTCTCGGTTTGATTCTTTCACTAATCCACGAAACGAATCTCCTTTTTACTGGATGAGCAAACGTTTTTTTCTATTGCGGTATCAATCTTTTCCTTTGGTATTCCAGATGCCATAAGGATGATTTTTTATATCTTTTGATGTTCGTGGGTTCGCAAGTATTGAATACAATACATCTGTGCTTTGCTGTCATAAAAGTCTATAATTCACATAAAAAATATGTATCAAACGGATCATCATAGTAATCAGCAGTCGAAAAAAATACAACTTATTCTCTCGAAGTTGTGTCAAGCTACTTTCACTAACTGCACGAAATCGGCATAGCGTATGCGGGACAATAATTGTTTGCTGTAATTGCTGAATATGCGCTGGTTGTTGCTTTGCAAAAAAAATTGAAAAGACTTTGATTTTAAAATGAAAAAGAAATAGCGGGATTTCCGCTCAATTTGAGAAACAAAAAGGCGTTTTAGAAGTGTTTAAATACCTCTAAAAACGCCTTTTTGTTTCCCGCTTATTGTTTAGTTTTCGGTTTCCGTGCTGTTCTAAGATTAGGTCTTTGCCCGTTTTGCGCTGCCGAGAAGGCACTCGTTCCAGAAGATTACTTACATCACAGTCGAGAGCTTCGCAAATGCGATCCATGTTGCTCGTAACTGATGCGCTCCGCCAGTTCGTTATAGTAGGCGGAAATGGTCGACGGACGGATGCCTGTTTCTCGTGCAAGTCGCGCCTGTGTCCAGCGTCGTTCACCTAACAAGCGGGAGAGATGATTTTTATCACCTTATCGCCCCTGCGACCATTCTAAAATAATCTTTAGCGGGGCGTCTTCATTTTGGTAGGATATAACGCTTTCCGTTATAATTCATAGTTGCGAACAAGGACTTCTTTTGTAGCCGTCCACACTTTGCGCAGACGGCGTATTACGCCGCGAAACAGGCTCAATAATGCAGTCGGCATACAACTCCCGCACCTGTGGGCAATCATTGTAGGACAGCAGGAAGCGGCCCTTGATGCTGTGAAGCACGTCGGCCAGCCGTTTGTGGTCGCTTTCTTGAAAGCGGGCGCGGTAGTATTTTTCGGTTTCAACATACGGAGGATCGCAGTAAAATAAGGCGTTTTCCCGGTCATAGAGTCTTAATCAGATGCTCAAAGTCAAGGTTTTCGATTATGACCCGGCGTAGCCGTTCCTGCACTGCAGGGAACGATGCAGAAATGTTGCAGACGCCTTTCGGAGCAGTTGCAAAATGTGTGGCGGTCTGTTCCAAAGCTGGCCTTAATAAGGTATAGGCTGCGTGCCGCTCGCTGTATGTCAGTCAACCCGCGCACCTGCTCCTGTGCCAGACAGTCAAAAAGAACACTTCCCGCGCATCTGGGAGCATATCAAGTTCATGCTGCAGGGCGTCCGGGTGGTACTTGATGCAGCGATAAATGTTGACAAGTTCTGCGTCATAGTCATTGAACACTTCCATAACCTTGCTGCTCGGCTCTCGCCCAAACAGCACCCAGCCTGCGCCGCCGAACACCTCAATATAGCGTCCGATGTCCGCAGGCATACGCTGCAGAATCTCATTGCGCAGGGCACGCTTGCCGCCAATCCATCCGATAAAACTATTCATGCAAATCATCCTTTCTGGGGCGAAAAAGGTGATTTTATGGGGGAAACTACGATTTTTTTTTTCATTCTGCGTTCCAAAATAGAACGCAACGACCATTGTTGCGATGGTGAGAAACTTGTCCGGCTCGACGCTTCCGTTGAGAGACAGCACGGCCAGCACAACGATAATAACCAGCGTGACGATGGTTTTCACCTTCAACAGCGCAGTGAGGGCTTCCAAAAGTTGCTTCATAAAAGGCCTCCTTTATGCCCAGTGACTCGTGTAGAGTTTCGCGTCAGTCAGCTTGCGTTCCTTGCAAACCGCCAGCACAGCGTCTGCAACAGCCTGCGCCACGCTGCGGATGCAGATGATCTGCAAGTGATTCTCAGCATTAGTGTAGCTGTCTGCCGTCGTGCCGTGTTCCTTGCAGACCGCAACAACTGCGGCGGCATCGCCACTGCTGACAGGGCCAACAGTGATGTTCTGCAAAAGAGAAGTGACAGCTTTTCGCTGTTGGCAGGGGATTTCTGCAGGCTTGTCCGCTGCCGGAGCAGCGCCATAGATGCCTGCCTTGTTGGGGATAGCTGCATAGGCCGTAGGGTCAAGCCCCTTGCCGCTGGCCGTGGCTCGCACTTCAAAATGACAGTGCGGGTGCGTGCCCTCTGCATTGCCTGTCTCGCCCATGATGGCAAGCTGCTGGCCGCTGATGACGCGATCACCGACATCGACAAGCAAGCGGGAGCAATGGCAGAAGTACATGAAATTGACCGCATCGGGGTCTGGTCGGCATCAAGCTGGACACAAACATAATACCCCCCACTCCCATGTTCTGTCGGAATGGTCGGTCACGATACGCGCCCGCGTCACACGGCCTTTGATGGGCTTCTGCGTGCCGTCGGGCATCTCATAGTACGGCATGAGGATAATGTCGCTGTCGACGCCCACGATGTCCATGCCGCCGTGCCATGTCTTTCCGCCGCCGCGTGTCATGCCGTAGCAGCCATAGCTGTACTTGATCTGCACGCGGCCATCAAAAATGCTTTTTCCCATAGAGTGTACCTCATTTTTGTGCAAAGAAAGAGCACTTTGCAGGGTGCTCGCGGATACATGATTTACAGCAAAGCCGCCGTTTTTTCCCGCCAGACGGCAGGAACTTGTTCCAGCGTCGTGCGGCCCATGCGGGATTTGTGTCGCGTAAAATTTAGCCATTGTATACCACCTCCGCCAAATCATAAACGGCTGCCTCAAATGGGCATCCAGACGGTCAGAGGCAGTCACAGGCTCAGCCTCGCGCGGCGGCTGATAGTCCCACCATGAATCGAAGTCCGCCGTGACTTCTTCCTCGGTGACTGCGAACGCAACGCGAATCTGGCGCTCATCGCAGTTCCAGACCGTCTGCTTGTTGCCCTCTTCGTCGGTGATTTTCTCGGACGCAATATCCTTGCGCAGGATAATGTCCGTCGCGCCATTCAGTGCGAACACCTGCACGGCAGCGGGCTTTTTAACATACTGCTCCATGCGTTTGCTCCTTTAACAGTAACTGTTTACTATGCCACGATACAGAACGTTTCGCGGCGCGGATAATTTTATAGACGTTGTACTTCTGGCAAAAGCCACGGCTGTCGCTGTGCTTGATTTCGCCCCACTGACTCATAATGCGCTGTGCTCTCCACCACGGCACATACCCCAAAGCATCCAGATCGCGCTGGGCACGCAGGATTGCCCGCCGCAGTTTGACAAAGTTGCGGCCTCGGATGATGGTATAAGTGCGGCGTACCACATAGCCCATCATATCAAGACCCGGCGTGCGCTGATGGCTGCCAGCCTTGCGGCGCTTGTTCTGTTGGCGCTCGGCATCAAAGGACGCAAAGTGGATAATATCCCACGCACTCTTGATTGTCAGCCCCAGCGTCTCCTTTGCCCATCTGGTGGTGTCCTTCATCACTTTTGTAAGGTTGGATATGCGCCCATACACAGTGATGTCGTCGGCATAGCAGCAGATGGCAAGGATCATCTTGAACGACTTCCCACGCCGCACCTTGCGATGGGAGAGGATGTACCGCAGCACATAACTCATAACATAATTGAACAGCCAGCAAGGCAGATACCCGCCAATTAGCAGAACACCATCCGGGTAGTTTGCCATGACGGCCTCCACAAGCCACAGCAAGGGCTTATTCTTTCCGATGTCGCGGCGCAGAAGATTCATAACGCATTCGACTGTCGTGGAAGGATAAGCCTTTTTTTAACGTCGCATTTTGCGGCATCGGTCTTGTTATGGAGCATCCGGCGAAGGATGCGTTCGTTCTGCCGTCTTCCCGGCAATCTGTCCCTTCCGGGCAGACTTCCATACTGGATCGGCAGCAGCGCGCGAAAGAGCGGGTCGAGCGCTCCCTTTGCAATATATTCAAAAATCTGCTGCCACGGACTTTCCTCGCAGATGTTGCGAAGTTTTCCATTTTCCCGCAGTTGGAATTGCCGCACAGGCTCAAAGGAAACACTTCGGGCCAGAATATCGGCATGGCTTGTTCAGCCACGGCATCAATGGCCGTTAGGCTTTTGTTGCAAGTACAATTTCGGATTTCTTCACGCAGCTCAGCCCGCGTGATTTTCCCGGTAGACACTAATAAATTTTGGAATCTTCTCTTTGACCGCTTGCCAGTAAAAAGCACAGATGCACCTGCTCCTTTGATAAAATCAAGGTTTTCGATGTTCACCTCTGCTGGCTTGCAGTACGTTTTCACCAGTAAATCCTCCTTTGATTTGTGTCGTCGGCGGCGTCCGCTTTCACTACTAGCCCCCGCTGGTTTCAAACACAATTTTCCCGATATGGGCGGATTATACGGTGCAGTATATAATGTATGGTGTAATTGACAAATCAGCCACGCCAGCCGAGCCATTCCAATTCCTATTGCCCGTTGTATTGTTAGAATTAGCCGCCGCGAGCGAGGCATTGCCATTGTTATTAAGGTTGCAGCAACGCCACGAGAGCACGCCGCGCCACCCACTACAAAGGGGCGCGAGGAACTCAGAACGAAAAAGCTAACGGAAACACCGCATAACCCAAAAAGCATTATAGCAAGAAAATCAGAAAATCAAAAGAGGAAAACGCAAAATAAAAATCGTGCGACCCGGCTACGCCGGGTTTAATAAAGGGGCTGCGCCCCTCTTGCCTCGTCGAGCCGAGGCAATTCACCCTGCGTCACCCAGCCAAATCAGCCACGCCAGCCGAGCCATACCAATGCCTAGTGCCCGGCGCACCGTCAGAAATAGCCGCCGCCGCGAGCGAGGCAGCGCCACTGGTAAAAAGGTTGCAGCAACGCCACGAGGCCCGCACGCCGGAGGTTGCAAGCCCCACATAAAAGCCTGCCTTAACACCTGTTCCACTGCCTGCCGTAGTAGATACTTTAGCAGGCCACAGAACGCCTTTTTTTATCCTGCTTACAGCGGTATCCTCGATATACCGCCAGCCGTCTTTTTCACTGGCGGCAAAAGTCAGCGTCAAGTCCTCCTGCTTCGTGTAGTCTGCCGTGATAGAGCCTGTCGTGACCTTGCTCTGGTCGTGGCAGGTATACAGGTCAAGGGGTATAATTTCCGTCAGCATCTCTTGCCCCACTGCATGAACTCATCCGCGAGGATCAGATACGAGCCATTTTGGAACTCCGTGCGCTGGATAAGGCCCGGTTCCTTGCCACTTGTCGGGCTGTATCGACTGCCATCATAGCCCTGCACAGTATCGTTCCAGCCGCTCCAATAGGGCATCGTGGAGATGTAGGTGACGCCCGCTTCGGTGTCAAAAGGCGGTGTCCGTCTCGATGTTGACCGCCTTGTAGGCCGTGCCGTCGATGGTGACGTCCGTGATGCTGGCAATGCGTTTGTTTTTCGCCAGCTTGTACATGCTGGCAACGCCGCGATCCAGTGCTCGTGCCTGTCCCCTTATCGCCGATAATAACGCTCGACCCGACGAACAGGTTGGCCGCCTGCGCCGCCGTCAGCAGGACACGCTTCACGCCGGATTCCCCGGCGGCCACAGCGTACTGGTAATTATACCCAGTGCAGCCCTCAATCGTGCCGCTGTTGCCCTTGCGGGCGTACTTCAGCCGGATCATGGCAAGCTGCCATTTGAGCAGTCTGCCGGATGCGCCCGCATACTGTGCGCCGCGCTTGCGCCACAGACCCACATTGTCGCTGTGGCTGGAATAGTTGATGGGCGGGCGGCCACTGCCGCAGCCGATGAGGCCCTCACTGTCAAATCCAGCAGCATATTTCGGGTTTGCAATGTAGCCGTAGACAGTGCCGTTTTTATCCGTGCCCTGCGGCCATGTTTCATACCCGGTACTGGGATGGCAGCGCATTTTGAAATAGCGGTAACCGCCCTCATCCCATTCTTTTCGTGTAGGTGTTCTTCTGCAGCACCCAGCACAGGTGCTTGCTCCGGCGCACATCGTCATAGCTGTCGATGAACTCGACAGCATAGATCGTGTGCGTGCCGTCCGCATTTTTCTCGGCGGCGACTTCCAGTGCCCAGAACTGCGGCAGTTTGGCGAAGTCGTCACGGTTGGCCGCAGCCTCGGTGCTGGGCGTGCAGACAAGTCCGACGCTGTCATCGGTTGCCTCGCCGATGGCGCTCTGACTGGTAGCAAACAGAGGTTCTTTCGTGCCATGCACGCGGTTGTCGTCCAGCACCGTGCCGAACCAGCGCTCGCACAGTTCATTGCGCGTCGTCACGCCCTCCTTCCAGCAGATGTTCCACCAGTCCACGAAGAGTGTGTTGACTTCCTCAACGCTTTTGGCCGCGCGAACGAGGCTGCCATAAAGGCGGTCAATGGCCGCCGCGTTTCCGCTGGCAATGATGCTGGCTTTCTGCACGGCCACGAGTTCCCGCAGCGTGCTGTCGCGGGGAAGATTAACAGTTTCTGCCATGATAAAAACTCCTTTAAACGGTGTTTAAATTAGTCGGCCACGACGGCATCCAAGCCGCCGTCAGTGTCGTTGATGACGAAAGTGACGCGCTGCACATCCTGCTTTTTGGCAAGTGCCGCGAAGATCACCTTATTCTGGACAGGGCTGGCGCTGGCATCGCTCAGCGTGTCGTCCACTGTCACGCGGCCAGCCAGCTCCTGCGCCGTATCGCGGGCGGCGGCAGCCTGCTCCGCAGAGGTCTTGGCTGCCGATTCGCTGTTGGCTGCGTTGCCCGCGCTCTTTCTCGGCAGCCTTCTGCGCGTTCTGCGCCGCAGTTTTGGCAGTGTCCGCATTTTTTGCCGCCGTTTCGGCTGTCTGGGCTTTTAGTCGAGACGTCTTTCTGGATGTTTTGCATCTCCGTCAGCTTCTCGGCTACGCCCTCCTGATAACCTTAGTTGCCGCATCGCCAGCCGTTTTGGCGGCAGCTGCTGCATCGTCTGCCGATTTCTTGGCGGCCGTAGCGTTGTCGGCGGCAGACTTTGCAGCCTTTTTTGCATCGCTGGCCTGCGTCTCTGCATTTTTAGCGCTGGCCGCCGCGTCCTGCACCGCCCGCCTGACTTCGGCAGCAGGCTCGGAGGTCAAACCCGCCGATATCCTCGGCGCTGGCCTCGATGCCGTCGTAGACCGTGCCCGTTCCGATGCGACTGTGCCACTCGTGCTGTACCTTGCCCTCGCCGTTGACCTGCTTGGCGCAGACCGCAAACTTGAGGCTGCCTTTGTATGTGAGGGCGCCCTTGCCGACCAGCCAGTCAAACTCGATACCATCGCTGTCAGCGATGATGCTGTCGATGGGGGTACTCGTTCGGCTGCTTGGCCGAGTTTTCGGTGCAGACCTTCCATGCAAAGCCCACAGCGAGGTCGTTTCCGTCCACGATTCTGCCGTTGATGCGGAAATGCTTCCGGGCCACATTATGCTCACCGGCCACGCCGAAGGAGCGCTCGCTCGGGCACTGTAATTTCTCGTGTCTCGGCGTTGATTACGATTGGTTCTGCCATGGTTTCACCTCTTATCAATAATAGGCAAGAATAAAGCGAACGCTCGCATCGGACGCGCATTGCGCCCAATACTGGCTCCCGCTGTTTATGCCCGCGCCCTGCAAAATGTTGTCAGAGGCATACTGACTCCCGGCATATTGAACGCCAACCAGTGTACCGCCACTGAAATTGAAGAGGTTTTTTGCCCTCTATGGCAGCTTTGCCATACCTCTGTCACTTGATGCCCTTCGCCGATACCATTCCGCCCCCTGCATGGTATCCTTCCGGGATAGTTACCACACCACCCGGCGTAATCGTTGCGCTCCATCCGCTGCGGTCCGGCATGCTACCGCCGAATCCCAGACCGTTTTGGCTGGATGCGCTCACGCCGCTCAACAGATGCTCGGCCTGTGCGTTGCCGAGGTTGGTTGCCGCCACGCCGAGACCTCCCTCGGTGTAGCCGTCCTGCTTGTACATCTTGAGCTTGCCACCTCGATGGTCAGCTTGTCGGCATCGGGCCAGCTGCCGTGGTTGCGCATCATGCCTATTTTAAGGGTCTTGTTTCCCGCGTAAAATGGCGCACCTGCCAGCACTTGCGCCTCGCTGGCGGTGGCCCGTGCCAGCTTGCCGTTGGATAATCCACCGCCGCCGTTAAAATTTAGCTGTGCGCCGTCAAATGTGAACAGCACCCAGCGCCCGGCCACAACGCAGTCACCGTCCACCGCATCTGCGCCGCAGTAGGCGGGCACTGCCGTACCGTTGACTTTCCATGTATCACCGCTGGCCCATGCGGCAGGAATTTTGCAGCGTCCAACAGCGCCCGATCCAGTCAGCTGATATACTTTCCCTTCTTTTTTACAGGTATACATTTGCACTGTCACATTGACAGCACCGAGTTCCGCAGGATCATATTCTGCAAAGGCTTTCGCCACACGGTTTTCCAGATCGTTCATCGTGGTGGCATCACAGGCGTCGCCCCTCTTCCATGACAAGACCTTCCGCGCGGGAGACTTCATACTCGTTGTCGTTTTCTGTAGGAGTCAACCTGCGGCGGGCAGGATGCTCGCTCTGGCGGTCATTCCACACTTTCTTCTCAAACATTAAATCACTCCAATCTCTTGCCCGGCGCAAATTTCTCCGGCGTACTGCTTTACGCTGTTGCGCTGCCACAGTTCGTGCAGACTCCACAGTATCTGCTCCATGTCATTGATGGCGCTGTACAGCGTGCTCGGCGTTGTGGGAATGTTCGGTGTACCGGGCAGCGTGTAATAAGCAGCCCGCACAGTGGCGAGGTTGTCCAAAATACGCTGCATCTGAGCGCGGGTCAGCAGCCCCAGCGACGTCCATGTGCGGGTGTCGATCTCTACGCCCATAAGCTGCGCCATGTGGGCGGTGTTGCCCTCGATGCGATTTAGCAGTTCTGCCGTGATATAACACTTTTCCGCTCCTGCTGCCACATCGGCGGCAGTTCGGTCATAAACAGGCGTCTGCCACATTAGATGAAACTCCTTTCGCCTGCGTGGATTTCTTCGCCCGCATAGGCTGCGGCATTGTTGGACAGCTTACGGCCCACAATCTTCGCGTCGGCCAGAAAGCCGCCAGTTAAATCAAATTCCAACTTCGTAACAACACCGCGCACCATTTCACCGCCGAAACTCTCCACGATCAGACGGTCAGCCAGCTTCTCATCCCCGGCGACCATGCGGAAGGTCTGCTCATAGCGCTGGGCGTAGTAGTCCAGCACGCGGGCGGCCACTGCGGCAGCCCTGTCCGGGCTTACAGAGGGTCGCGTCCGGCACGGACACTTCATTGCCCTGCGCGTTTGACGGCAGATTTGAGGCTTCTCGCCGCAGGACGGTAGCGCTGTCACTGTACTTGCGCCCGGTCACGCAGACTTCGGCAGCCTTGCTCACGGTCAGCGTGCAGTGGTTCACGTCTCGTTCGCTCAGCTCTGCGCCCCTGACGGCCAGACTGTCGGCCACTGCCGGAGCATCAAAGGTCACACGGTAAGTGCCCGGTTCAAGGGGTGTCTTTGTACAGTTCCTCCGACGCCTCACCGGGGATATAACGGTGCGCTGTCACCGACACCGCAGTTACAAGCGCAAGGAGCGTGACTTTTGCTGCCGTCCTGCAGGCGGCGATCTGTTCCAATCAGACCACTGGCACGCTGCGGAGCGGGCACGATTCGGATGATTTCGCCTCGGCTGCAGTCCACCACCGCGCCAATGGCAAAGGCAAGCTGCTGCAGCGCTTCGCGCCGTGTTCCGGCAGGGATGTAACCCTGTATCCGTTCTTCGCCCAGAACGCTGTCCAGTGTGTAAGGATAGCCGCTTAGGATTTCCGCTGCCAGCGACGCCACATGGGTGTCATACACTCCGCCGTCAAATGGAGAGCCATCAAGCAGGCCGATGGTGTCGATTGCCGTAAAATCGGCCAGTGTGTCATCCTCGTTCGACCAGTCGTCCAGATAGAACGTGCCCATGCAGTAGCTTGTCGTGCTCGTATCGTGGGCGCTTCGGCGCACATCCTCCCACACAGTCAGCTTCTGGCGGTGCTGCAGCACATCAAAATAGCCCTCCGGGTTTAAGATAGAGAAGCGACCCTCTTGATTAAAAAGCGTGATGTTTAGCGTGTTTATGCTAATCTCCGCGCTCAATGGGTCACACTCTTCCAGTACATGGGCCTTGATGATTTCGTCCCCGGAGAAATGCAGATACACGCCGTAGTCGATTCCCGCCAGCTTCAGATACCGCCCCGGCCTGTTCGTCTCCAAAAACGCCAGCTGAATGCGGCAATAGTTTTCTACCTTACAGGCGCAGTAGTAATCCACTGCGTCCGGGGTGAACATAGCCACCGCCAAAAAGGCCATCGTTGGCATCGTACCACTGAATTTTGACCTTGCTCGCCCAGTCATCTGTCGGGGAGTAGAAATGCAGTGTCAGACCGCTGCTACTGTGATTCTTGTCGAAGCGGATATTCAGCACGGGCGGATTGGCAAAAGCACCGTTTCCGTTCGACTGTTCCGTGCTCCAAAAGCCCCAGAAATACTGCCGAGGCGTTTCGGGAAAAAACAGGAAGCTGCCGTCCATGAGCCATTGCCGCGTTTCCAGCGTGCCGTACTTGTTCTGATTCGGCACGGATTCCAACAGTAAATCCTTGCTTAAATTGCAAAAATCCTTTGCATCCTCCGTGACGGGGGCGCTGTCGCTCCGCGCAGTGACATCGTACAGGCCGAACTCCCACGCGGGTGCTTGTGTTCATGGTCGTTCGCCTCCTTTATGTCCTTGCAGGCTTCTGGGCAATAAAATTCGCGGTCAGATTCTTCCAGTAGTTTTTTCAGCCTTTTTCCGCAGCAATTCGTCGCCGACATTGGAAAAGTAAGCTGTAAAGGTATAGTCGCCGTCTTCATCTGGCACTGTAACCTCATGGAACTCCACAGGCTCTGTCAGCTTGTCCCACAGTCGGGCGTATTCCTTGCGATCCAACCCCGGCCCAAATTGCAGCTTGTAGTTGAAGTATACGCCAATCAACTCGCGCCTGAGGTGGCCGTTGGCGAGGCGCCCGCGTATTTATCCAGAAAATCCGCGCTGCGCTTTACGCTTAGCACGTCGATTTTGAATTGTTCGCCGTCAATTACGATCATCAGTTTCCTCCCACCACAAGCCGCGCACCACGGCGGGCTTTTTCTTTGTCGATGTAGGGCATCAGCAGGCGCACAAGCTGCTCCAGACCGCCGCTGGCGGCAAAGCGGATCGTAATGTCCTGCCCGCCCCACTCGGCCAACACCTCGGCCAGCGCCTGCTGGATTGTTTCAAAGAGGTGCTTCCACGTTCGTGCCGTTTGTCTGGTCGCCCAGCACAGCAAGAAATTCGTGGTTTGCCGGAATGACTGCGCCCTGTGCCAGATAGGGAATTTGCGGTGCGGTGATGGGGTCGATGTTGAAGCCAATCTTAGCCGTGCCCAGTGCATCCTGTGCAAATTCGGGCACATCAAAGCTGAAGCCGTTCAGCAGACCGATGACAGCGTTCATGCCGCCAACAATCGCCGAAATCATGCCGTTTATAATGCGGATGATGCCGTTGACCGCGCCGCGCACCACAGAGGTAATGCCGTCCCAGATAGAGGATACCGTATCAGCCAGCGCCGACCATGCGGCAGTCCAGACAGCGTTCAGCGCCGCCCCTGCCATCGACAGCAGCAGGGAAAGACCCTTCCAGAAATTGCTCCATGCGGTGGTGACGTCCTCCCAAATCTGCATGGCCGCCAGCTTGATAATCAGCCAGCAGGCCGACCACGCTGCTTGCAGCGCCCGCGCCTGCCATGCGTAAGGCGAGGTCAATCCCTTTCCAGAAATTGTTCCAGCCTGTGGTGATGCTCTCCCAGATTTGCAGGCCGAGCAGCTTTATCGTCAGCCACAGAGTATCCCAGATGTGCTGCAGATTCTCTCCGGCAGTGTTCAGCGCCTGTGCCAGATCGGCAAGTGTCTGTGAAAAGTTCTGTTTGATTTCGTCCCAGTGGGTCACAAGATAATTGATGATGACCGCCGCGATAGAGGCCAGCACCGCCAGCAGCAGAACAGGCCATGCACCGATGGCCGAGATGACCGTGACGATCAGCGAGCCGAGGCCGCTCAAAATAGCAGGAAGCACCGTGTCAGAATAAACGCGCCAATCACAGGCAGCAGGCTCACGGCCAGCGCCGCCATAAGAAGCGGCCAGCAGTTGGAAATGAGTTCGGCAACCTGCGCCAGAATATCGACCCAGTCTACCGCCTGCAAGCACTCCATGATTTTGCTGCCGACAGCGTCCCAGTCAACTTGACCGAGAATCGTGTTGATGGCCTGCAGCACATCCAATGCCAGCGTGCTCAACGCAGAGAACAGCCCCGGCCAGTCAATCGCGGCAATCATCGTCACGATATTGTGTCCGAGGTCATTCCAGTTTGTGCCCTGCACCGCCGCGATCAGCGCGTTCAGCAGGCCGATGGCAAAGCCGCCCGCACCCAGTCCAGCTTCCAGCCACGGAATATTGGAGATGGCAGAATTGATGCATGTTGCAATGCCATTGCCTAAATCCGTCCAGCCGCTGTAATGCAGCACAAAGTTGTACAGCGTCAGAATGGCCGCACGCATCCCATCCGTCAGCACACGCCCCAGCGTGTCCCAGCGCAGTTCAGTTACGGCAGTTGTCAGTCCCTCTGCAATGCCCGCGCCCAGACTGTCCCAGTGGATGCGCTGCATCAGCGTGTCCGCAAAGAGCAGCGCTGTGTTCAGCCCTTGTGCAATGGTATGTCCGATGGCAGTCCACAGGCCCGGTACTTCGATAAAGCCATTGATGCAGTCGGCAATGTTTGTTGCCCACTGCACAGCCTTATCCTGTATATCCGGCCATGGGATGGCGTTCAGACTGTCACGCAGCTTCTCGCCGATCAGCTGCCCGACCTTGTACCAGTCGCCCTGCTCTATGGCATCAATAATGCTGTCAAGGAATGGATTCTCCGCAGAAAAGTCGAAGTCCGGGGTAATGCTGTCTGCTCCACCACCGCCCCCGCCGCTGCTATCATCGGACTGCTTGTTCAGCACGTTCAGTTCGTCAAAGGCGGCCAGTTCACCATTAGCGTCCTTGACCTTCTTCGCTGCGCTGCCCGCCGCCGATCCGACGCCGTTCATAGCCTTGGCTGCTCCGGCGCTGGCGGAGATTGTGCGCCCGGTAAAAAACGCCACCAGCCGCGCAATGTAACTAAACACCATGGCCGCCGCATTGGCAAGCGCTGTCAGGGCGGGGGTAAGTATCTGAATGAGGGGCGCGGCTGCCGTGGCCGCCGCGCCCTGCAAGTTGCCGAGCGCCGTCCGCAGGCTGGACGAAGACAGCAGCGCCGTCCCCATCCAGTTCGTCAGCGTCCGGAGCCCGGAGGAAAGCACATTGAACACCAACGCGCCAGACACCAGCCCTGCCAGCCGCTTGCGGAAGTGTTCCGCGCTCTGCGCAGCCTGTGCCAGCCGTTCCTGCACACTCTGGGCCTTGCTTTTCACAAAATCAAAACGCCTTGCCGCTGATAGAGCCTATCGCGGACAGTGACCTTTTCAGAATCTTACTCACTGATGCCGCGTTGAACAGCTTTGAGACGAAGGCGTCCATCGCATTCGCTGCACGCTGCACATTGGATACATCCACCTGCGCCGCTTGTGCAGCCTGCGCGGCGTTGGCAACAGCCTCGGCCTGCCGGGTCGTCTCATCCTTCTCCTGTGCAAGCTGGGCAGTCAGTTCGGCGTGCCGTTGCTGCAGTGCCTGCACGGCGGCATCCTGTGCGTGGTAGGCATCGGCGGCAGCCTGCACAGCGGTATCCTGCTGCTGCAACTTTGCGGCCAGCTTGTCGCTCAGCGTTTCGTCGCCCTTGGATGTGACGCCGAACTTCGATTTGCGTCCGGCATCCAGTCGAGCGTTTACTTCGTCGAGAGCGGCAGCCGTTTCGGCAGCTTTCTGGCGGGCGGCTTCCAAATCGTCCCGCAGCTTATTCCGTTTGGTCGTAGCCGAGCCGAGGCCCTTTTCCACCGCATTGATTTCTCGCGCGGTTTCTTTGGCCTTGGCCTGCAACTCTTTTAAGTCTGCCTCGGCCTTTCGGTTATTAAAGCGCGTATTGATAACGACTGATGCCATAGCTTCACCTCCCCAGAAGATCCAACAGCCTTTCCTTTTCGGCCTTATCCTCGGCACTTTCTGCCGCATGGATTTTGATAACGGCAGCGTTCTCGCGGGCAAATTCCTGCTCGGATTTGTCCAGCATTTTACCGCGTGCTCGCTTGTTTCGGATGTTCACCACCTGCGCAAACAGGCCATCGCCGATGCCATGAAATGCACCGAGAAATTCCCACCAGTGCAAATACCCGCATCGGCGGCAGCTATACCCCAGCACTTTGTCCACAGCGGGTGCGATCAGAGCAGCATCCTGCTCCCAGTCCACCAGCCGGGGGCGGAAGCCCTGCTGCTCGTCTTCTTTTCCCTCGTTGATAAAAGTAAAAAGCTGCCCGAAGCGCAGCGTTTGCGTCGGGCAGCTCTTTCCAGCGGGGATATAGAATTTGCAGGCAGGCAACGTACTGCTCCTGCTGTGTCAGGTCGGGGTCAGTCAGCGCAGCCAGTGCATCCAGTACGGCGCGAAAATCCGAGCGGATCGCAAAGCTGCGCCCGGCCACCTCGACGGTGGTGGGTAATTCCCACGCACTCATGCCTGCTGACCGGGGCAAGCCCCTTGCTGAAGTCGGCATAGACAGCGGTGTGCTTTTTAGCCGCGCTTCGGCGGCAGCGATTCCGGCCTAGTGCGCCTCCTCCACCAGAGGGGCAACAGCTTCCAGCACCTTTTCAAAGACAAAAGCACCGTCATCGGCAAGAGCCAGCGCCGAAAGCCCGCCAAAAAGAAAACCGAGGACACATCACTGCCAAACACCTTGTTCAGTTCGGCCTTGATGGTCGTATCCATTGCGAGAATCTTTTCAGGTGTCATGTCCTGCTTGGCCTGCTCCGCCAGTTCGGCGATGGCATTGCGTGCCGTGACGAAGCGCCCGGAAATGCCGATGTCGGCAGGGTTGATTTTGATGATGCCCAGCAGTGTGCCGTCAGCGTCTTTCACGTCATAGCTTTTGACGCCGCGATCAATAACCAGTTCCATGATGACTGCTCCTTTCACGCCTCGGCGGTGAATGCCTTGGTGGTGGGGTTGAACGTGCCTTTGGTTTTAACGCCAGTATAATGCACGTTGAACGGAATCTGATAACCTGTGGTGTCACCGCCGTAGCTGCTGACCTCGATGTAGCACTCTTCCCGCACCGCAGGGAACGCGCCGCTGCTCTGGGCGTCCCACAGCTTGACTTCCACGATGTCGGTTTTCAGATCATCCAGAACCAGATCGTTGTCGATAATGCTCTGCAGCTTCTCAAACAGCGGGTCACCTTTTCTCGGCGTAGTAAGGGACTGACCTCGCCCTGCTTCTGGTAGCTGTCGATGCTGACAGTCTCGTTGCCGAGAATGTTGGTTTTTCTTTTCGACGTTGGCGGACAACTCCGGGGAGTATTCCTCCAAATCTTTGCCCAGCCGCACATAGCTGGCCGTGCCATCATCTGCGGCAAAAGTTGCATTCAGATAATGCGCCATATATTTGCGTTCGATTTTCATGCAAAATCCTCCGATTCATAGGTTTTTGTGTAGCGCAGGCTCAGCACGACCATATAAGTCGCCGTGCCTTCGGCCTCCGCTTCGTACAGTACGCCGTTCTGGGCGCGGGCGATGACAGACTCTTCGGCGTCGCCAAAGTTTGGAGCAAGGCCGTGGGTACTCTGCTCCTGCACCCAATGCTGGAAGTCGTTGACCCAATCTGCGTTGATCTTCGCGCCCTCATCATCGCCTGCACTTTTGGCAAAAAAGTAAAGTACAGTCCGAAGTTGCTCTGATTTGTGACGCAGACTGCGCCCGTGATATAGGTGCGGCGTTCAATTTCCTGCAGCCCCTGCGGGAAGACCGCGCCGCAGCTGGGCACTTGGTCGGTGTAGTCGACATGCCAATCCTTCAAGATATCATGCCCTCATAGGTGCGCAGCCATGTGATGACCTGCTCAAGTTCACTCATTCGCCAGACCTCTTTCCAATATAGCGTTCCAGATCGGCAGCCAGCGCATCACCCTCGGCAGCCACAAGCGCACGATCCCAATGCCCTCCGGCAAGGGGATTCTTTGTTTTTGTATAGTTCAGCGGTTTTCCCGCTGCGGCTCACGCCGTTATACAGATAAACCGCCTGCGGCTCTTCGGTGACGATCTCCGGCACGCGGGGGTCGGTCTGGGCGACGGTCAGCTTGATGGTTGCGCCTGTACGGTAGGGCATATACTTCTGGACGCGCCGCAGCACATTCTTAGTGTGGAACATTTGCGCATCGCCCTGTTCATCCAGTCCCACTTCCTGCAAAATCTCTTCTGCGGCGGGAAAATCCAGCGTGACCCTCATTGCTTACCGCCTGCCTCCACATGGTACAGAACATTGCGGCAGCCCATGTCCCGCACCCAGTCTGCCGTAACAACACCGGGGCGGTTGGCCGGGACGAAGCCGCCCCACTGTTCGCGGGTTGTGATTTCTTCCCCAACACCCTCCACAATGCGATCCCCGCATTCCAGCACATACACGCCGGGGATGCCGTTAAAAGGGCGGGGCAGCCCGCCGTGCGTTTTTGTTGGGAATCACCAGCAAAAATTCGTCACAGGATTTGCCCCCGCTTTTATCAACGGTCTGCACGGTTTTACGCTCAAAGTACGCGCCATGAATTACGCAGCGCGTCACCCGGAAGGGATTGTAGCAAACATGGTACACAGTTACGGTCTGGCGGCACAGGTCGTAGATCGGCGAACGGAGCGCTCCTTCATACCGCATCAACTGCACCCCTGTACACATCAGCATACAAGCACAGAATGCGATAGTATTCTGCCGCCTGTGCCTTGGGTGTCGCATCAATGGCTGCTGCCGTGTTGGCGGCGTAGCTTTCGCTTACGCTGCCAATCGTAACGCTGGCCGGAGCAGCCACAGCACCGCTCTGTACATCGGCAAACCTGCGCTGGGCGTCAGCAATGGCACATGCAGCCGTGTCGCGGGCGCTGTCGGTGGGATATTCCACGCGGTACAGCCGCTCATATCTCTGGATCAGCGCGTCGGCATCAGCATAGGCAGTCTGCCACTCGTCCGGCTGGATGGCCTTGCCGCCATATTTGCAGACGTAAAACTCGTAACTCGTCATGGGTTTACTCCTTGGTCGCCGCCCTCTTTGTGCGCTTGGCGGGCTTTTCTTCTGCCGCCGTGTCCGTCACTTCGGGGAACGGCAGTTCCACCGCCACCTCGGCGGGCGGAGCATTGTCCGGCACAGGCTGCGCGTTGACCGCGGGGGTCGGCTCGGCGGCGGGCGGGATGTATCCGATAATAGCCATAGTAAATCCTCCTTACGCCTTGTCGTGGCTGAAGTACATGCCAGACAGCATATTCTTGTATGCCTTGGCGATACCCACCATGCGATAGCCGAAGACGTAGGCATCCGCGTCCGGGTTGTTTTCCGGGGCGATGATCTTCGGCGCAGCGTGCTTCGTATACTGGATGAGCGCATCCTTCTGGACGATGGCGAAGTTGATGTTGGCCGCGCCGGCTGCCTTCGTGTAACCGCCGGCTTCCTCCCCGGTCTTGCCGGAAAGCTGCTTGATGGCCGTGTAGAAGCGGCGCTGGGGAACCTTGATGACCTGCTCGAAGCCTTCCAGAACCTTCTTGCTCTTCGTGGTGTCCATATCGTTGATGCCCTGCAGCAGCGTCGGCGTGATGAACAGGTAGCGCCCGGTGGCGGTGACTTCCTCATCGTCCATGGCCGTCACGGCAGCACTCAGCGCCGCAACGGTGGCTGCGCCATCGGCAAGCGTCTCTTCCTTCTTCGTGACGCCGCTGATGCCGCAGTAGGACGCAAAGCGGAAAGCGTCCAGTTCGGGCACAACCTTGTCACGGATGAACTGAGCGGACAGACGGCCAAAGGCAAGGCCAGCGGTTTCCAGATCGTCCATGACGTCCACGTCAAAGCGGCGGCCACGGTCAAAGTTGCACTTGACCGTCTCATTCGTCATGGTGACGCCGCCCTGCACATAACCGCCGTTGCGGCTGTAGTCGGCCAGACCGTCCATGCTCATCATGGGGATGATGAGTTCGTTGGCGTTTGCGCCCTGCTTGGCAAGTTCGGGCGCACCGTCCAGCACGCTCGTAAGCGAGGCCAGTCGATAGCACTCATCCAGCTTGGGGACAAAAAGACTTTGCGAGTTCGATAGTGTTGCTCATAGGTTTTTACTCCTTATCTTATTCCATCGGCAGGCCCATCGCTTTGCGCAGGGCACTGTCAGAGTTGTCGGCGGTCATAGCGGTGCGGCCAGTGCCCACAGCATAGGGCGGTGGGGTTTCCCCGGTGTCGAACATATAACCGCTGTCTTTCTACAGGGCAGCCAGTGCAGCGGGGATGTCCTTGTCAGGGTCATTGCTGCCGCGCAGGGTGTCCAGATCGAGCAGGGCACGGATGGCCTTGCCGCTGCGCCCATGCGCGGCAGCAATGGCAGAATCCAGCTTTGCATCAAACTGCACCGCCGCAACGCGGGCATCCGCGTCTTTCTCGGCCTGCTCTGCCTTGGCCTGCCATTCCTCGGCGCTCTTGCGCAGGCCGTCGATGTCGGTGTCCTTGTACTCGGCCAGCGCCTTGTTGGCGTCGGCCAAAGCCTCTGCCGCTGTACGCTGGGCGTCCTTGGCCGCATCGTAGTCAGTCTTGGCGACAAAGCCCTTGTTGATCTCGGCGGCGATCTTGTTGTCGATTTCCTCATTGTACCCATCACCGAGGATGGGTTTCAGCCAGTCAAGCATAGGTGATCTCCTTCGTCTGTGTTGTCTGTGTCGCTATCGTCCTGCGCTTCATCGGCGCGGGAGCAGCTTCCTTCGGGTGGGATTTCGGGCTCAGAGTGATATTCCTGCAGCCGATCCTCGGCAGATGCGGGTGCGGATCGGGCCGCAGATGCGGCGCGTGGTACTTGCCAACCCTGTGCGGCTGCGGGTGTGAGACGATCCGCTTGTTTTTCCTGACACGGAGCACGGGGCCGAAAAGCTCCCGAAGCTGCCGCATAAAGGAATCAAACGCACGCTGCGGGTCGGCATAACAGGTTGTGTCATAGGTAATACAGAACATAAAGCACCTCTTGCATAATTTTGGGCACGAAAAAAAGCACCGCTTTAAAAGCGGTGCAAATGGCGTTTATACAGTGTTTAAAGGGGCTTTGCTTTTTTGAACAGTTCCTTGAGGAAAGCGTCGTGCTCCGCTTCCAGTTCGCCAGCGGGCGCGGTGGGGGCTTGCTGGGGTCAAAGGCGATGCGCTCATCTTCCGCCGTCCAGTTGCCTGTTGCTTTAAGCAGATAGATGGAATCCGTAGTGGCGCTGCGGTCTGGGTCAGGTGTCCAGTCGAAAAAATCCGGCTCAGGATCATCCTCAGTATAAGGCCAGCCTCGCGTAAGGTCTGCTCGCCACTTTGCGATTTCTTCTGGAGTCGGAGGGTTATCTTGAAAATACGAGCCCATACTTAGCACCATCCCTTCGCAGTTCTTCAGCAAATGCAATACGCTGCGCAAAGCGCGTCTTCGATTTTGCCGAATTCACCTTTATAGAGAGGATATTTCTTTTTTAAGGTCTTAAACCAGCCCTCGGCATTCTTTTGGGAATAGCCGAACACCTTCTCGCAGGTGAACAGCGCTCCGGCATTACCGACAGCGCCGATGCCCTGCATCTGAGGGCGCTTGATAAGCTGCTGTATATCCTCTGGGCTAAGTATACCATTGCTGGGGTGATTATGTAAAGAGTAATAGGGCACTTGCATCTCCGGGGGCTTGACCTTCATACTGTTCTGCCCGCCCACATAGTAGCCTGTGCATTTACCGTCTTTGGTAAAATTCACGACGGCCTCCGTGCCGACTTCCAGCCCCTGCACCTTTTTCAGCACGCCTCTGGCGTATTCCTGCGCCAGACCGTTGACCTTGTTGGAAATGCCTTGAAAGAACGGCTTCGGCACAGCCCGGATGCGTTCATCCGTGACGCTGTACAGTTTGTGCCCTGCGATTTCTACGTCCCGAAGTTGCTCCGGCGCAGCCTTTTTGTAGGCCCACAGCCCGGTTGGACTGGCTGCGGCCAAACCCGGCCACCTGCAGGCGTTCGCTGCGGGTGGGCAGACCACGGCCTTGCAGAATCTCGCATACTCGGCCTGCACGACCCGCAGCTTGATTTGATGCTTCTGCAGATCGGGGTTTTCGGTTTCTTCGTCGGCCAGAATCTGGCGCTTGATGAGCCGGATGCCGTTTTCGATGCGGCTCTGCTCCTGCCCGGCCTCGTACAAGGTGTACCGGTAGCCATTGTACACAACGCCGCGCTCGTTGTCATCCTTGAATTTTTGAAGCTGGGCTTCGGTGTACTGCGGCGCGTTCACGCCTAAAATGATGGGGTTTGCCGTGTGCCCGCAGTTCAAGTGCCCGATGCGGCGCTGCAGGCTGTTGTTCAGTTTTTCAAATTCTGCATCGCCGTACTGCCGTCCCCTGTATCGGCTCATGGTCGGGTGCGCAGGCGGTGTGGGCACTGATTTCCCAGCCGTCGCACCCCAGCGCGTCATGGTCGGCGTGCTGGATTTCATCATCCAACTGGCCGAGTTGATCCATGATGTACCGCCTGCAGGCGTACTCATGCCAACGCTGCGCCCGCTCTTTTGTTCAATGGTGCGCAGGCCGCGCTTTGCCAGCGGCGTCACGGCGCGGCGGATGGCTGTGTTCAAGTCCAGTGTACCTGTGGCAACCTGCCGGAACGCAAAATCCATTGCGCGGGCGTAGGCCGTCTGCAACGGCTGCACCTTGCCATCCGGCGTATCGGCCCACAGGTCACGCAACAGTTCGCGGGTCTTGCTCTGGGTCATGCGGGTGTAGGCTTCAGTCATTCGCTTTAGGCTGCCGTTTTCATCAGGGCTCAGGCTCTTGTCGGCCACATATTCAAACAGGCTGGCAATGACTTCCTCGCTGATGCCGATCTGCTTCGATACGGCCTGCTCAATGGCCTTTTGCCCTCGCCCAGTGCCTGCGCCCGATAAATCTGGTATTCGGCAGTGTCGGTGATAGCCCCGGCCTTCTGCACGCGCTTGCTGATGTCCTTGATAAGTTCATCAATGCAGGGCTGCGTCATGGCAAGGGCGGCGTCACTCAAGCCCGCACGCTGCTCAGCGGTCATGCGGCATCACCTCAACCTTCAAGGTCTTTCAACTCCGGCATATAGTTCTTGCGGATTTCGGCAAGGTCAGCTTCCGTCTCGGCAGGCAGGTCAAATTTCCACGCCAGCGCCAGTTCCGGCTTCAGCAGGCCCATCTGCACAAGTTCCTTGCGCTCCGTCCACTCTTGGTCGGCATCGTACAGCACACCGTTGCCCCATGTTACGGCAAGTTCGTCGGCATCCCATGCCGACGCATCGCACAGGCGGTATGCCTGCCCGATCTGGTCGCCGAGCCGGAGCGCCGCTTGCAGGGCGTCATAGTACAGATGCTGAAAATCCATAATGGACAGGCTATAATCGCCCGCGCTGGAATTGATCTCCGTCGCCGTTTTGCTCACAGCCTCGGCGTCGGAGAGGATGCCGCGCTTGATGCCCAACAGATTTTCGATAGCCTTTAAGTAGGTCTGCCGCCGCGCCTCGTAGCTTTCATTGCGCAGCGCAGGCGCAAAGGGTGTGATGCCGACGCTCTGCTCATTGCCGTCCAAAACGACGAACACATCATCGGTCAATGATTTTTTGCCGTTGTGGGTGCGCAAAATATCGGCACTCGCCACAACGCGCATCCTGCCCAACTCAAACTCACGGCTAAATTGCAGTTCATTTTCGTTGATGCGGTGGATAAGCCCCATTGCAGGCTCGTAGATGGAAACGCCGTCCGCGCTGCCGTCTACACAGTTTGTGATGGGCATCCGCAGGAACACCATGCCGACGCCATCAATGGGCACGGCAAAAGTGTACTCATCTTCCAGCCGCTCATATTGCAGCAGGCTTGCCAGCGGCACGCGCCGCCCAAGTGTGCTTTTTGTTGTCGGAGCAGTACAGGCGGTACTGGATCGTGAGCCGCCCGGCAAAGGATGTGCGCCGCTCGACCAGCGTGTAAAAATGATGGTCGGCAGATACAGACTTCTCACACAGCGCCACATCCGAGGGGATGCCGCTTGCATCGCGGCCTAAAATAATGACGGAATCGCGTCCCACGATCTGCCATGTCAGCCGTCCATCCGGCATCGGTACAGGCTTTGCCCACGCCTCGCCGCCAATCATGGCCTGTGTCATAAAACTGGTCTTGCAGGCATCAAAGGTGCTGCGCACGCCGTCAAAGGTATTTTGCCTTGGCACTGTCGGTATGCTGCAGGCTGCTGTCATACTCGCCGAAGGTTGCCTTGCACAGCTTGTTCACAATGGCATACGGCAGGCGCTGGCAGGGGTCTTCGGTTTTGGTCGGGGCACGGCCATACCATGCAGCATACCACTCTGCGATGGCGTGCTTCATGGCACTGCTGGTGGCATCCGTCATGCCCAGCGCCTCTTCAATGTTTTCGACTGCGTTGTTTGTCAGTGCGCGGATCAGAGCGCCCATCATGCTTTCCCCTAGAGTGATTTTCCGAAAGCAGCGCGGCCACAGGCAATAGTCTGTCGCCGCCCGCCACGGGCAGCCCCGGCATTTATCCGGCTTTTTCTTTGGTTTCTTTTTCATGGCTTTCCACCACGACAGTCGGTGTCATGTGCCGCAGTGCATATTCCAGCCCGGAAATATAGCACTGCTGCCGCTCCACAGTCTGCCGTAGTTCCTCCTGCTTTTTGTTGGCGGCTGCCAGTTCGTCCAGCAGCGATTCATAGGCCCAGCGCGGCAAAAAGCGGTCAATGAGCCATTTGCGGAATTTCTTCATCATGCACCCCTGCGCATCCAGATACGGTTGACTGCATAGCGGACGGCGTCAATGTGGTGGTTGTCAGCATCCACATACCCCGGCAGCACTGTTCCGTCACGGCCAACCTCGTACTCGTATTCACTGAACTCCTTCGCCGTGTCGGGGCAACGGTGCGGGTCGATGACGATGGCCGTCAGCCCTTGCAGCCACTTCATGCTCTGGTTCACACTTCCCGGCCCTTTGACAGCCTCACGGCAGAGGATGCCAAAAGCGCGGTAGTCGGCGCAGGATTTCATCTCTGCGGAATCGGCGGTCACGCTCTCCCACGATTCAATACGCCGCTGCACCAGCTTTGCGGTTTCCTCGTTGGAGGTACGCAGCCGGGTCAGTTCGTCGAAGATATACAGCGTTTTGCGTGCCGCATCATAGTGGCAGCGGTTGAACGCCCACGGGTCGGGATACCAGCCCCAGTCAACACCGTTTTCAATGGTGTCGAAGTTTCGGATAGTCTTTTGCGCGATAGGCTCAAGCCGCAGATTTTCAAATACCTGCGTACCGCTGCCGACGACCTCGCCCAGATATTCATGGCGGTATTTCGTCGGCTGCGTTTCCTTGATGTACTCCGCCTGCGCCAGAAACTTCGGGCCGAGCCATGCAGCAGGGGCTTGCAGGTAGGTCGAATGATGGATGCGCTTGCCCTTGCGTTCCTCGCGGGCGTAGCGGTTCGCCCAGTTGCGGCTGGCAGCCGGAGGGTTGAAGCTGATAAAGGTGAGGCCAAACTCGCCGCCGCGCAGCGCAGACTGTTGCACATTGCGCACGGCATCTTCGCCGCCCTTGATTTGGTCGGCCTCCTCAAACCACAGGATACCGATATACCCGAACGGCAGCTTGATGGATTTGATCTTCTGCGGATCATCAACCCACGGAACAAAATGCGCTGCCCGGTGGGGAGATAGGTGCATTGCAGGGGGCTTTGTGTGCATTTGAATTTCGTGGTAAGCCCCAGCTTGTCGATAGCCCACAGGATTTGCGCATACACGCTGTCGCGCATCGTGTCGCCGACCTGTCGGGTCACAAGAGCGTGGCAGTCCGGGTGCTTCACCAGCTGCAGCACCACTTCCGTGCCAACGTAGGAACTTTCAAGCTGGCACGTCCGCCCGATTCAACTGCTTCGTCGATGACTCCCATGTCGATCAGCTTATGCGTCTCATAGAAAGCCGGGCCGATGATGTCCGACAGGCGCACGCGCTTTTTATTCGACGTCATCCACGATCACCGCCTCATCGCTGCCGCCGCTCGACTGCATCTCGCGGTACATTTTGATTGCTTCAATATCGCCGCTGCGGGCTTTCTCGACCAACGCAGCATGGATAGCTGCATATTCTCCGGCAGCGTATTTTTCGACCATTGCATCCAGCATAAGGCCGAAGTCCTTTTTGCCCAGCCGTTTATACTGCGTTTGAAGAGTCTTTAAATCCTCCGCAGGATTATACTCTTCCTGCTCGGCGGCCTGCCGGATTCCGGCAATCAACTCCCGGACACTGCCGTTTTTTGTTCGCATCGGCTGCTCCTTTCTCTAATAAAAAACAGGGCGTCGATTTCTCGACACCCAAAACAGCCCCAGAAACGGCGCTGTGCGAGGTTCTCTTATTCTGCGGGCAGTTTGCCGCCCGCCGCATTTGAACGTTTTTGAACGGCGCTCTCGCGCATTTAAACGGTGTTATGGCGCAGGGCTGGATTGCAGGGCATATTTTAGGGGCAGGCTTCGCCATTTCCGCCTTGCTGCAAGCCGGAATCCTCTAAAATATGTCCGCTGCGTTCATGCTGCGGGGCGTACCAGCCGCAGCATTATTTGCAGTTTCCTGTCTGCCGTTCAAGCGGTAACTAAGGGTTATGGTTTTATCCTCGCCGCCGATAGGCACGCACCGTGACGCGGCGGTCATGGCGGCTCACTTTTTCCAGCAAATCCCTCAAGTGCGCCAACGGCCCGCTGGTAAAAGTCCAGTGTGCCGTCGGCCTGCATCTCGGCCTCGCTGGGCGGCAGCGGGCCGTCTCCCCGGCCAGCCAGAGGATGTTGGCTTCCTCATGGGCGCTCAACGCCTCCGGCGTGCCTTTGGTGGCTCCCAGCCAATGCAATACACCGTCTTCATGGCGCACCGCATAATAGACGCGGTACACATCCGGCGTGCTGACGAAGATGTAGCTGGGGAACAGCGTGTAAAAGCTGTTCCTGCCATTTGCCGCCGCGCCGGATCATCCGCCGCTCCTGCGGGCATCTGGCGTCCACGCCCTTGCCGCGCAGCTTCTGGGTGATTTCGGCTTCCATCCCGGTCATAACCTGCAGGGCGTACATACTCATGTGCCGCCCCTCCTGCGCCTTGCGATCCAGATAGGCCGACACCTGTTTGTACAGATCGGGCCGTTCCTTCGCCATAGCGCTCCACAGGGGCGCTTTTCAGATCGCCCGTGCCTGCCTCGATGTCAGACTTGTTTTTGCAGTTCCACGCGCTTCTTGTAGGCGACGGCGCGGGTCAGACCGCTGATCTGATTCATAAGTTTATCGACGCTGACCGCGCTCCAATCCTCATCCTTTTTAGAGGTCAGCGCGGTCATAAGGTTTTGGCTGGCAACACGCACAAGCGCCTCGGTGGTGTCCAGATCGGGGTAGCGTTCAACTCGTCCAGCATATTGCGAAAGTTGGCCTGCGCGATCTGCAAGGTTTGCAGATTCTCCACATACCCCTGCGCATAGCGGCAGACGCTGGAAACGGAAAGACTGTACCCCTGCTGCTCCAGATAGGTCACGATGTCGGGTAGGTGGCACTGCCATCCATTATCATCTCTTCCACGGTGGCTTTCATCTCCGGGGGCAGGGTGTCGATCTTGCTGTGCTTGCGGTTGCCGCCCTTTTTGCCATTTAACGGCCAACTGCTCATATCACACCTCGATCATTTCGTCCTTGGTTTTGTGACACAGAACGCTGATTCCCTCGGCGGTGAGTTTGGCTTCCAGCAAATCCCAGCCGATGTCTGCAAAGTCGGGAACAAGGATTTTTGTCCGCAATCGTGCGCAGCTGGATGTACTTTGCCATCGCCAGATAATTGATGCAGTCGAGGAAGTCATCTTGGCTGACGCCCCAAATCTGCGCCGCCTGCTGTACATCGGTCAAGCGGTTGTAGCTGTGCCGGATGATGTTGATGGCCTGCATGACCTTGCCGTTATTGTGCGGAAAGGCGTTGGCACGCAACTGCTTCATCAGCATTTCTTTTTTCATTCATCGGAGAGCCGTCCTTTCATCAAGAGATTCAATATCTGGTCGAGTTTCTTTTCAGTTTTCGCCTGCTCCCGGAAGTAGTCTTCCTTTGTCAGAAAGTTTCGCTGGATGGCCTTGATGTCGTTGTGGCATTCAGTCCAGTCCTGCTGGTGCTGGCTTCTGGTCGTGTAGGTGTGCTGAATTTCGAAATTTGCTGTTTGCACTCGCCGACCTCTTTTCAAGTTCGGCCTTAGTTGCCGCACTGTCAAGTTTCCGCTCGATTTTGTCAAGACTGCGTTTTACCATCCAGCCCAACGCCCCAATCAAGAACGTAAGCAGGATTCCGATCAGCCACCACGTTCCCGCATCAAACTCCATAATCCGTACCCCTAAACTAAAAAATCGTGAGTGTCACTGGTTTCTATAACCAATGATACTCACGATTCAAAATGGGCCAGATTAAGCATTTTAATATTTTTACTTTACGTTCTGGCGGGAAAAAACTCATTTGCCCATCAAGGGGTCTTGCCCGGATTTCCCGGTGCTTTTCGTCCACGATGGCCCGCACCGTCACCGTTGTCAAGTTGTACTTCTTGGCAAGGGCTTTCAGATTGTCGCCGTTGTATTCCTCCACGATGCGCTGATTGCGGGCGATCCGCTCAAAACTGTCGCGCTTCGGTATGTAGATTGTCTCGGCAGCGTACACGTCGATCAGCTTCAAATAGTTCTCAAAGCCGATGAGGTCGGCCACCTCCCGCTGGGGGGGAAAGATCGTCGGGGTGGATTTCCCACTCATCCATCGGCATCACCCCGGCTCTTCTGCGCAGTCTTGACGTAGCCCTTCAAAAACCTCGACCAGCTTGTTGCCGTCCTTGTAGCTGATCCACGCGAAGGGGTCTTTCGGGAAGGCATCCATGCCCAGTTCCTTCTTGATGATGGCGCACAGCCTGTCACCGAGCGGGGCCTTTGCTGGGGCTGGCATCCTGCAGCCGATACATGAGTGCCCAGACCTTGCGCCGCTGCCCCTCGCTGGTGTGGCCCGGTGCGGTCTTGCGGAGCGGCTTTCCGCTTTTGCGGGGCGGGGGCGTTCCTTGCCGCCCCTTCCAACTCGCCGATGACCTTGCAGGCTTCGCTGTAGGTCAAGGCTTTAATGCTCTTTTTCCCGGTCATGCCCTCGACCAACTCATGCAGCAAGTCGTCTTCCTCGTTCCGCTTCACCATGCCCAGAGCGCCGCCGATAGCGTATATTTTTCGGATTTGATAAGCGTTGCATCCGCTCCCGGCCATAAGTAGCCTCCCCTTCCCGGCGTCAGCCGCCGTTCTTAAAATGTTTAATGATGCACTTCACGCCTGCGCACAGCGCTTGATGCCGCCACCGTTACGATGATGGCGCTCCCGGTAGCACCAGAACCACAGCACAGAGCCAGATGCCCGTGTTCAGTCCGCCTGCGATAGAAGTCATCATGCGTCGGCCTCCTTGCTGCTCACATCATAGTAAAACTCATCCACCGTGCGGATGTAAGCGCCTACCTGCTGCAAAATGTCACCGGGCTGGCGCTTCAGAGCCTCACGGTCAAGCGTTTCAGTGGTTTTGATAAGTTCGGCGTGCCCCAGCACCTTCAGCGTGGCGATGGCCTCGGCCACGCGGCTGCTGGCAAGCATCAGCTTGCTGCTGACACGGTAGCCGACAGTGCCGAAGTTCAGAGCGCGGCTCTTTCCGTCAGCTCGGCCCGATGCAGATCAACGTATGCCTTGACCTCGCTTTCCAGCGCCTTGACCCGGTTCTGCAGCGGCAAAGCCCCCTGTGCGTAGTCGGCCTTGATGCTGTCGATCTGGCGGTCACGCTGGACGGCCATTTCCGCCAGCGTGTGCTGGCACTCCCGGATGTCCCGCAGGGCGTTGTCCACTGCGCCCCAGTCGGCCAGCGCCGGAACGCTGGTTACTTTCTTTCTTGCCATAGATATGTACTCCTTTGCTTTATTGCGGCGTGACAAGGCGGATGTCGGCATTATTGGCTTCAAAATGCTTGACAAGTGCCTGCCAGTTCGTCCAGTGTGTTTGATAGGCCGTGAAGGTTTCCTCGCGGAACTTTTTAAGCAGCTCCCCGGTCTTTCTTCGGCATCTTGTTATAGGCGGCAATCTGCTTGCGGGACATCAAGGAAGTTTCCTTTTGAGAGATAAACCTCCGACGCTCCTCGCAATCTTGCACAAACCATGAGCCGCGTATTTCGCCATTGACATACACTGCTATTCCGTTGCGGAACATGCTGATGCACTCATTGACAAAAGGGTGACGCTGTACCCATCGCACAGTAAATCGACTTGTCGAGTGGAGCACGCAGTCTACTCTCTTTGCCTTTTCCCAATCTTCTTTTTTTCACAAAAACACTCCTTCCTCTCTCTGCATTTGCCGGGGCTTGAGACCCGCGCCCATCCGGGCGGCTGCATTAAGGCGCGGGCGTCTGCCCGCAGGGGTGTTGTTAAACTAAGCACCTTTTTTCTTGCTCTTGGGGGCCGCACGCGCGGCGGGCGGGTGTAGGCCATGCTTTCAAGGGCGTCTTCATAGCCTCGGTCATAGCCCTCCCAGTAAAGGGGCGGCAGTTCGTCGGGGTCGTCAAATTCCTCGGCGGGCTGGTTCAGCACCGCTTCCTCGCGGCGGGCATCATCCATAAGGCTGCGCGATGTGATGTAAAGGCACAGCCCCCACGCGCCCAGCAGCAGGATCATGTAGCCGAGGCTGGCGTTCACGGCCAGCGCTCCGACGAAGATGCCCACCAGCGAGCCGCACATGATGCCGCCCACGGTAAAATATCCGCACTTCAAATTCATCTAAAAACTCCTTTCCTCAAACTGCCCCCAGCATACCAATGCCCATGTGGGCGGCCATGCGGTACAGATTTTCATAGCCGACATCGTTGGCGCTGGCCGCGTTGGTGTACAGGTTCATTGCGCCGCGAATGCCCCACGGACTGCGGCAGACGCTCAGCAGGAAGTCCATTTCCTTGCGGGCGTCCTGCTCGGCAAGCACCGGGAACAGCTTCCGCACGTCATCTTCCTTGACCTTGCGGGTGGTGTACTCGCGCTGCATACGGATGCGGCTGAACAGCTGCGCAAACTGCGCTTGCTGGCGGCCCTGCAGGCGGCTGTACACTTCGCTGTTGCCGATGAGCACCACGCCGACACCGTGCTCCACGGTCATGGGGTTGTCGTCCGTCAGGGAGCGGATTTCTTCCAGCGCCGCATATTTGAGGTGCTGGGCTTCGTCAATGACGATGACCCAGTTCGTGCCGTCAAGGCGGGAACGCAGCGCCATCATCTGATCCATCTTGTTGCGGCACTCCGGCACGCGCAGGGCGCGGGCCAGCAGCTTGATGGAGCCGTTCAGCGTGCCCGTGCTGGGCGTGATGCTGATGCCCACCGCGTTCGTGGGATGGTCGCGCAGGAACTTCTGTGCGCCCTTGCTCTTGCCGACGCCCGCATCACCGTGCAAAACGACCATGCAGTGTTCAGCTGGGCAAAGCGGATACTCTGGCAGACGTCCTCACTGATGCTTGTCGGCACATACGCTGCGCGGGGCAGCAGGCTGGCGGTCTTTCGGCGGCGGCCTCGGCCTCTTCATCCAGCTTGAAGAACTCTCTCAGTTGCCGCTCGACGGCTTCCACCGAGCCTTTATACTTCTGATTGAGGTAGCTGCTCAGTGCCGCGCTGGAAAGATTCACTTTAGCGGCAAACTGATTTTGACTGATGCTGTGTGTCTCCATGTAACGCTGCGTGTGCGCTGGATCAGCGCGGGGTTATAGGTTTTTCCATCTTCAATTCCTCCTCGTTGTCTGATGATGTTCTCATTCATCCTGCCGATGTCAATGTCACCGACAGCTTTAAGCAGGGGGTTCTTCGCGGGCAGATTGCTGCAGCTGTATCAGCTTCGGGCTGGGGAAGGTGTCCAGTGCATCCAGATTGCGCTGGGCCAGTGCCGTTGCAAAGGGTAAAGGGCGCGGTCTGGATCATCCGGCAGCCGGAGGGCTGCGCCATATTCCCGCACGGCTTTTTTCGGCACGGCGCTTGGCAGCCATAAGGTCGGCAATCTGTTCTTGATTTTCCAGATACCCGGCTGTCAGCTTGTTCTGCGGTGCTACGCACAGAAGCGGTCTTCCATATCGTAGACGCGCACGCTGGACAGATCTTCCGGGTCGTACCGCACATAAACTTTCTCCTTCATGCGCATATTTACAAGTTCCGGGGTGTAAAAATCCAACTCCAAGCCGTGCAGCTTCAAGGTCACGCCGCGCCGTCCGATGCGGACGGGCTTGCTGGTGCGCAGCAGCATCAGCTGCAGATCGTCGTCACTGGCGGGGCGGCGGGCCACACCGTTGCGCAGGCTCTCGTGCCAGACCTGTATGCGGCTCTTGCCTTTATCCTCGGCCACACTGCCGCCGTAGTCGTCGCAGTTCATGTAGCCTTCTATCAAGGTGTCGACAGCGGCGATGACTTCGGCATCGGTGGGGATATGCTCCCCGCGCTTCAAAACGGCCTTTAGGCGGTTCGGCTTCTCGACCACGTTGCCGCCTGTAGGTGGGGGAACAGTCGGGAAATATAGTTTTTAACATCCTCAAACCGACGTTCGACCAGCTTGGCGCGGGCATTGCGCACAATAGCGTTTGTCATTTCAATGCCCAGCCGCTCAAAAACACCGGGCGGCGCAAACGGCTCGCTGCCGTCGGCCAGCCGCTTTTTGGCGCGGTGACCGCGTCCGCCGATGTCGTAGGTCAAGAACTCTCGGCCATTGTCAACATAGGCGCGGCTTGGAATGCCAAACTTCGAGATACCCTTGCGCAGCGCGTTCAGCGTTGCTTGGCTTCCGGGGCTGTCTGTAACATACCAGCCTGTAAAGATACTGCTGCGGGCATCCAGCCACGCGCTCAGATACAGTCGGTGCAGTGTGCCATCCGGCCCCATGCTTTCCACATCAAGGGTGTGGGTATCGCCTACCCAGAAGTCGTTGGCGTTGATGCTCTCATATTCGCGGCGTATGTAGGGGCTGCACAGGTCATAGTATTTTTTCTCGCCCATGCGGCACAAAACCACGACCGGGTAAGGCACAGCCTTTGCTTTGCGGTAGAAAGTATGATACCCCGGCAGGGGCATCGCTTCGGGCATATTCTGCTGTGCCCACTCTTCCGTCAGCGCAATGCAGCGGGGCACGTGGAAGCTGACTTTCATCAAGAAAAAAAGTGACAGAAAAACTCTCTCAATAGCCTCCGGCATCTTGCTCACGCCCTTGCGGGCCTTGCCGCGCATATCCACCAGTGCGCCATAGTCGCCCTCGCGGATGGCCGCCCACTTCCTGTACAGCGTCTCCTACGCTGATCTGTCGGTCCGGTTCTTCCATCCGGCACAGCAGTACAAATTTTTTCGTCGCACTCGGCTTTCTTTGTCCCGGCCTTGTTGCGGTAGGTCTGCCAACGGTCAACGGTTGTTATCCAGTACCCAATTTCACCGCGTTCCTCGGCAGTGTAGGCTTCCAGCGGTTTGCAGGCGGCGGGCTTGTCAGCCTTTTTCTCCTTGGCCGGGGCCGCCGCAGGCAGCGCGGCGGGCGCGTGCTCCGCAAAGTATTTCTGTTGCGCCGCATCAGGCAGGCTGGAAAGCGGGAACAGGTACGTCCGGCCTGTTTGGGCGTTCACTGTGGACATTTGAATAGCGCACCTTTTTAGCCATTCTGCGGACGTGGCGCATAGACACGCCCATCAAGGCACGGCCTCCGATGCTTTCAATAACGCTTCCAAAAAATCACCTCTTTCTGACCTGCCATCATCAGACTGTGTAGGTCATCTCACAGTGACGCCCGCGCAGGGCGTTTCGGCTTATTGATAAAATTGATTTACACTGTTCTTTTTTTTCACCAATGTTTGATGATCTCGGCCAGAATGTTGAGAAGAATAGAGCTGATTGCCAGAACCAGCGCCCAGTCTTGGAGGGTCATAGCGTTCACCACCTTTCGTCGCAATCGTCAGCACTGAACTGGCCCCCGGTGCTGTAATTCCACTGCAACTCAATGCCCCGCCCCCGGCACATCGTAAAGTGCAGGGGCCGTGTGCGCAGCACTTCCAGCCGTCCTTCGGCCTGTGTACCCATGCCAGATCGCGCTCGGCATCATACCGATCCACCTTGTAAAGCCCTCCGGCGTTGGGGTAAGTTTCCCCAACAATCGGCTTGTCCGGCAGCCTGCGGATGCGCTGGCTGCCTGCATCAATGTTCGTCATCGTCAAATTGCACCTCGCTTAAATGCTGTTTATACGGTCTTTTTACCGCTCCTTAAAATTAGGACAGCGGTAAAATCTCGCGCCATGCCCTCGGCCCGCTCCACCAGTTGATGGCGTCTTCCAGCGTGGTGAACTCCGGGCCCGTAAGCTTCCTGTATGGCTTCAATAATTTTCATACCGCTCTCCTTGGCCTGCCATCTTCAGTACCGGGCGGCCATTCCCGGCAGACAGCCTCGGAGGGCCGTTTCGGCTGTTCAAATTAGGGGAACTTATGTTAAAATATCTGTAAAGGGGGATTAAAAATGGATCACATAACGCATGATGAATTTGCTGGCCGCTTAGAAAAAAATTATGGAACCTCTTATCAGTCGTCCATCGTTCAAGGCAAAGATTGCCTTTTTTTCACGGAATGTGTCGAGCTATAATCCCTATGGCACAGACAGGCTTCATGGTGCAAAAGCATACATTCGGGCACTTTCAAAAGTGCTTGCCAATCCCGACAAGATTGATGCTCTAAACAATAAAACGCCTTCGATTGATTTGGTATGTACACTCTTGTATCTCGAAAGCATATACAATGCGCTTAATAATGGCCGTCCGCACATGGCACTTAAAAATCCCGCCGAGGATTCTCAGTTTCTTCTATATACCTTTGATGACGTTTGGGCCTATGTCCGCGCCCGTCTATAGAGTATGTGAGGAAGGGATTCTTTCCATCATCATCCAACGGTCTTTTTCTCACCGCCGGATTTTCGTGCAGTTCCTTTTCATGGTAAATCTCAAGATTGAATCTTTTTACAACCACCGCCGCCCGGAAATTGATGTTGTGGGCTGCGATTGCAGCATCTTCCCAGTTTTCCAGTAAAATGGCAGCTATCTGCACATTGCTGGAGCCCGGGACTTCTTTGTGGGTATCGGCAAACGCTTTCTGGATCGTGTTCCTGTCAAAATGGGCAACTCCCATAAGGTATTTAATTGCTCTTTTGCGTGTCATTCTGCATTTCCTTTCTGGCCTGCCATCATCAGTACCGGGCGGCCACTCCCGGCAGACAGCCCCGGAGGGCTGTTTCGGCTGATTATATGGATTATTGTTGGAACAAGTCATCCTTGTTCATGTCGAGGAAAGAACCGTTTTTGGATTGTCTGAACCTCCGGCCATGTAAAAGGACTCTTGCCCGCCAACTTATTATTAAAAGATTTCGGGTAACACTGATGGCAGCGGATATAGCCGCTTTCTTAATCCCTCGCTCTGTGATTTTGGCTTCTAAGAAGCTGTACTTCATGTCATGCACCTCCAAAGTTCCGAATTTGGAATCTTTTACTATAATATAATCCCTTATACGGAATTTGTCAACCTTTTTATCGGTATTTTAGTTCCGTATTTGGCACTTTTTTTGTTGACGCTGGAATCGCAAACCGCTATACTGTTAATAATGAAAGGGGATTCAATATGGAATTAGGTGCTATTATTTCTCAAAAGCGGAAACAGGCAGGACTTACCATAGATGAACTTGCGGAGCGCTCTGGCGTTCCCAAAGGCACATTGAATAAGATAATCAATGGCTACACACGCGATCCGCAAATTGAAACAGTAAAATCGATTGCACGCGCATTGGATTGCACACTGGAAGATTTTTGACGATTCACCCCG
>VOFC01003997.1_pt1 | contig 66343 bp, 75 predicted proteins | sample 5384161 | NCBI WGS metagenome assembly VOFC01 (sample SAMN12384722, study PRJNA508395) | human gut metagenome | isolation source: healthy gut B | host: Homo sapiens
ACTTTTGCGGCAGGATGGGCAGATCTGCGATGCTCCACTTGACGTACTTAGCATCGTAAACATTGGGTGGAGCCAGCTCCACCAAGTGCCCCACGCACCAGCTTACCAGATAGCCATTGCCCTCCCAATAACCATCCTGCCGATTGGTCGCACCGAGGACTTTAGCGTAAGCTGCCCCGACTGAGGGTTTCTCACTGACCACGAGCTGATAAGACAATAAGCATTTCTCCATTTCTTCTTGATTTTTTCGCAAAATTCACTTGAAAAAGCATATTGCTTCGGCTAAAATGTAATTAGATGAAAAATCAGCCGAAATAATTGAAAGTAGGTGACGAACGTGAGCTATATTACCAGAAGTCTTGAGAAAGTCGTGCAGCAGGTCACGCAGGAATATCCGGTTGTACTTGTAACTGGACCTCGACAAGTAGGAAAGACGACCATGCTGCAAAAACTCATGGAGGGACTTCCCGTGGTTATGTTTCGCTTGACGATCTGAACGAACGTGCGCTCGCAAAAAACGATCCCGAATTGTTTTGCAGCTGCATAAGCCACCGGTTCTGATCGATGAGGTGCAGTATGCACCGGAGCTGTTCACCTATATCAAGGTCTATGCAGATACTCACCACGAGCCGGGTGCCTTCTGGCTGACCGGTTCGCAGGTGTTCAAGCTGATGCACGGGGTACAAGAATCCCTTGCCGGGCGTGTTGCTGTGCTGTCAATGACTTCTCTTTCGCAGTCAGAAATAAACGGTGCAGATACCGAGCCATTCCGTGTAGATTTGGACGCTCTGCTGAAACGAGAGGAAAAAGCTTTGCCCGCAGATACCAAAGGTATTTTTGAGCGTATCTATAGGGGTTCCATGCCCGCTATTGCAAGCGGAAAAAATACCAACAGCCAGATTTTTTACAGCAGCTACCTTTTTACCTATATTGAACGTGACGTAAAAGAGCTTTCCGATGCCATTGATGCGCTGAAATTTCTGCGTTTTATGACTGCCGTTGCCGCCCGCTGCTCGCAGATGCTGAACGTTTCTGAGATCGCACAGGATGCGGACATCAATCAAAAGCAAGCAAAAGACTGGCTGCACATTCTGGAAACCTTGGGCATCATCTTCTGCCTGCACCCCTATTCTAACAACCTACTGAAACGTCTGGTAAAGACCCCGAAACTCTATTTCTACGACACCGGGCTTGTGTGTTACCTGACCAAGTGGAGCAGTGCAGAGGTTCTGGAATGCGGTGCTATGAACGGTGCGATCCTTGAAAACTACGTTGTTTCTGAAATTGCAAAGACCTATCTGAATACCGGCAGAGAGCCGTTCTTGTATTACTACCGAGATAAAGATGCCACGGAAATCGACATTGTTTTGGAACAGGATGGTGTGCTGAACCCCATCGAGATCAAAAAAGACTTCAAATCCCGGTACTGAACTGACAAAGGTATTTTCCCTGCTGGATAAAGCATCTGTTCCCCGCGGGAAAGGCGCTATTGTCTGCATGAAGCCAAAAGTCGGTGTGGTGGATCGGGATAATTACGTTGTTCCGATTTGGGTCATCTGATATGTAAGGCGGCAAACGCCGCCAATAGAATTATTCTTCTGCGTTATCCTCCTCGCCGGTCTCCTCCGGCTCATCCTCCACAGGGATTTCAAAGTCGCCCTTGTCCTCAGTGTAGTTTGCATCGGGGTCAAGGGGCTTTTTTCTGCCTGCTTTTTCTGCTTCTGCTTCATAAAGGTGTAAATGCCACCGCCAGCAACCAAACCGACCAGTGCCAGTACGCCTAAGAACGTAGCAGCATACTTCGTAACTTTGTTGCCACCAGTCTGTTCAGAACCGGATGCCGCCGCTTCTTCCGCAGCCTTTTTCGCATCCTCTTCGGCCTGTTTGCGCTCCTGTTCTGCCTGCGCCGCCGCTTCTTTTTCAGCGGTGTAGGCATCGGCATCTTCATCTTCCATCAGGGAAAGAAGGTCGGCTTCGTCCACAAGATTCATGAAATGAACGGTGTTTTCCCCCTTGTCGTTGCGGTCGATGACCAGATAGAATGTGTTGCCAGACTTCGACACCAGCGTGATGAACTGCTGCCCGCTGCCATCCGAATAACTGGTGTGGTAATCGTCCACCATCGTCAGATTGCCCTCCGGGGTCAGAGCACCGGTTTCCTCATCGGTCACGGTGACCACATGGGTTGCACCGTGGTGTAGACACCATACTTTGAGAATATAATCAGCCCTTCTTTGCGTACTTTACGCGTAGTTCATTCACGACCTGTTGATAGCTGGACTGACCGCTGCCAATACGGTCAAGATTTCTACGTGTATCTTTGCTGATGGTCATGCCTTCGATAGCGAAGGTGCCGTACACATTACGGAGGTTGCTCTGGTGCTGGGCTGGTGTGGTCTTGACGCTCATGATTTGCCTCCCTCTGATTCACATAATACTACATCAAGTTTATCTTGCAGGTGCGCTCATGTCAATCTATAACCGTTGTCAAACGTAAAAAGAAGTGCTTCCATTATCTGAAAAAATGTGAATCTTAGTGCATGGGCGGATTTTTTTGCAACATAAATAACAGACATCCTGAAAGCTCACCTTCAGTCATTCAGTCGGGGATATGTACAAAAATCGACGTTATACCGTACATGTTTCGTGGTGCGTATACCGATTGCTATATTTTGTACAGAGCAAGACGATATTTGATAGCCTTTTTGGGCATTTTCATCTTTGTTGGGTGCGTAGTGATCGGCACTGTTTTCGCCGATTTACGCATAAAAAAAGAAACAGCCAGAAAAAATCTAACTGTTTTTCGTTGATTTTATTGCATAGGGGATATAATCTGAATCATCCCCATACGGTGCATGATCCGCAAGAAGTATTCAGATGGTCGCCCGTTCAAATCACATCTGAAGCGCATCTCTCCTGAAGTGTGACTTTTTTTACATTGAAGCAAAAACGGCAATTTTTTTCTCGAAAGTAATGCTCGTCTGAAAAACCGCATTACACCTATATTTTTTGCCGTTTTCCCAAAGAAATGTTTTGTCTTTTGGGGGCTTCTTTAAGGTCCGCATGGGAGAGCGTTCGGTTCGCATCCGAGAGGTCAAGGGTTCGAATCCCTCTAGGTCCACTTTTAGCAGCAGCGTAATTTTAACGCTGCTGCTTTTCTTTTGCGTACATATAAGTCACACGCTGGCTTTGTGACCTGGAGGGATTCGAACAGCACGGCCCTGCCGTAGGCAGGGTAAGCAATCAGCCCAGTGGGCTGTTGCTTAGTGCGCGGGTCCCAACCAGTAGGAATGTCTACCGTGGACGCTGTTGCTGCCGTATCCCGGCAGGACATTTTTTGCTAGTTTTTCGTTTCAACACACTGCATTAAAACATCGCAGAATGCCATATCATCGTCTACGGCAGCGATTGCAGCGTTGATCAAGGTCTCTCGGTCGGTGTTGCCCCAGTTGATATGCAGTCCATATTCAACGCCATGCAGCGAATCAGCTCACGGATGCTGCGACCATTTCCCTCACGGAATGGATGGATGATGTTCAGTTCGGCCATCGTCTGCGACAAATTCTGAATCTTCTTTTCTTCATCTTGTTCGGCAAGCAGCTTCTTGGAGTGAATGTTTTTGAACACACGCTCCAATTCTCGGTCAATCAGGTCTGGCGGGTAGAACATCGTGTCGCCCTTGCTGATTTGCTCCTTACGGATATGCCCTGCAAACGGATACACATCTTCAAAAAGGAAGCGATGAATCCGAAACAGGTGCGTTTTGGTAAAACGTCCCTTGATCGGCTCTTGCAACAGAGCCATCTGTTTTACCGCCGTAAATTCTTCTTCAGCCTGTTTGAGTTCAGCTTTATCATGAATGTTCAATTTGTTGATCAGAACATCCGTATCAGGATAGCAGTACATGGACTGCACTGTGGTGTAGACATCATACTTTGAGAACATAATCAGCCCTTCTTCGCGTACTTTGCGCGCAGTTCATTCACGACCTGCTGATAGCTGGCCTGACCGCTGCCAATGCGGTCAAGGTTGCTGCGTGTATCTTTGCTGATGGTCATGCCCTCAATGGCAAAGGTTCCATACACATTGCGGAGGTTGCTCTTGTGCTGGGCAGGGGTAGTACACTTGACACTCATGGTTGTGTCTCCTTTTAATCCACATGATACTATATAAAGTTTATCGTGTATGCGTCCTCTTGTCAATCTATAACTTGATGCCAAATGTAAAAAGCGCATCTTCCATTCATCAAGAGTAGAAGTTGCGCTTTTACGGCACATCGTATTTTATTTCGAATCGGGATGTGATACATCTGAACCCCATGTGAGCTATATCTCAAGGGCCTGTAGCTCACTTGTCCGCCAACCATATTACGCCCCAAACAGCTTCATCTTGAAAATCAGCGGCTTGGAGACCATACTTGCGAGCGAGAAAGGTCGTTTGGATGGCAGAACATTTTATATAGACGAATATACGTTGATTTTTCTTTTCTCGCAGTGCATAATGTGTGCACAAAAGCGAGACTGTTGGGAGAGCGTTCGGTTCGCATCCGAGAGGTCAAGGGTTCGAATCCTCCAGGTCCATAAAAAGAAAACTCCGTGTCTGCTGACACGGAGTTTTCTTTTTATTCAGGACCCGGAGGGATTCAAACAGCACGGCACTGCCGCAGGCAGGGCAATCAACAGCCCGGCGGGCTGTTGATTAGTGCGCGGGTCCCAGCCTCCAGGAATGTCTAACGGGGATGCTGCCGCATCCGGACCCGGAGGGATTCCGGCAGGGCGGCGGCTTGCCGCAACCAAAGCCCCAGTGGGGCTTTGGTTATGCCGCCGAAGGTGCCAAGGCCCTCCCCAACCACTTTGCACGCAAGCCCTTGTCCGAAACGGTCTCCTATCTGCAACATTTTCCATTTTCTCAACATGCAAACAGGCAGCCCTGTGATTCCATGAAACCACAGGACTGCCTGTTTTTCTGTTTTGCTTTCCTGTACAGTTGTTCAGCCGTTCATTGGTCCCACTTATCGCACAGAGCGTTGATCTGATCGGCGAACTTGGCCAGATCCTTGTTGGCACCGCCCTCGTTGTGCTCGATGACCCGCAGCAGGCGCTTGCCGGCGCTGACCAGACGTTGGAACACCGTGGCGGCGCGGTTCTGGCCCTCCGATACCTTGTGCTGGATGCGTACCTTAGTGCCCTCCTGCAGGCAGACAACGCCCTCGGCACCGATGGCCCACTGCGCACCGTTGTAAGGTGCGCAGGCGGTGAAGCCCTGCCCGGTGAGGGTGTCGACGAAGATGTTTTCCACCTCATCCTCGCCGTGCATCACGAACACCCGCTTGGGCTTTTCGGTGAAAGCGTTCACCCAGCGCAGCAGTCCGTCCCGGTCTGCGTGGCCGGACATACCGGTGAGCTGGCAGATCTCCGCCTGCACCTCGATGGGCTCGCCGAACAGCTTGACCGTGGTGGCCCCTCGATGAGGGTGCGGCCCAGCGTGCCCACTGCCTGATAGCCTACGAACAGGATGGTGCACTCCGGCCGCCACAGGTTGTGCTTGAGGTGATGGCGGATGCGGCCTGCCTCGCACATGCCGCTGGCCGACAGGATGACCTTGGGCGTGCGGTCAGTGTTGATCATGCGGGAGTCGTCACTGGTCACGCTGATGCGCAGCCCCGGCACGTTGATGGGATCGATGCCCTTTTCCAGTAAAGCACGGGTCTGAGCGTCAAAGCAATCGGGGTCTGTGTCCCGGAAGATGCGGGTGGCCTCGGTAGCCAGCGGGCTGTCGATGTACACCGGGAAATTGCCGTGCCCTTTGACCAGCCCTTTTTCCTTGATCTCACGCAGAAAATACAGCATCTCCTGGGTGCGGCCCACCGCAAAACTGGGCACAACCACATTGCCGCCCCGGTCAAAGGTGCGCTGCAAAATTTTAGCTAGCTCGTTCACATAATCCGGGCGCGGGCCGTGCAGCCGGTCGCCGTAGGTGGACTCCATGAACACATAGTCCGCCTCGCTGATATAGGCGGGGTCCTTGATGATAGGCTGGTCCAGGTTGCCGATATCGCCGGAAAACACCAGCTTGGTGGTAGTGTCGCCCTCGGTGATCCACAGCTCGATGCTGGCGGAGCCCAGCAGGTGGCCCACATCCACGAACCGCACCTCGATGCCCGGAGCCAGCTCAATGCGCTTGTCGTAGTCCACACCCACGAACAGCTTCATGGCCGCCTCGGCATCCTGCACGGTATACATGGGCTCCACCAGCTCGGCACCGGAGCGCTGGGCCTTGCGGTTCTTCCACTCGGCCTCGAACTCCTGGATGTGGGCGGAGTCCCGCAGCATGATACCGCACAGCTCCACCGTGGGGTTGGTGGCGTAGATTTTGCCCCGGAAGCCGTTGCGCACCAGCAGCGGCAGCATACCGGTGTGGTCGATGTGCGCATGGGTAGCCAGCACCCAGTCGATCTCGCCGGGTGCCACCGGGATGGGCTGGTTCTCGTAGACATCCCTGCCCTGCTCCATGCCGCAGTCGATCAGGAACCGACGACCCGCGGCTTCCAGCAACGTACAGCTGCCGGTGACCTCATGGTTCGCGCCCAGAAACGTGATCTTCATCCCAAAACACCTCCGGTTATTCAGGCCAACTTCTCCGGCCGTCCGGCGGTTTCCACGCAAAATGTACCCGGGTTGTGGCACCCGACATCCGCTTCACGCCTGAACGGCGTTCGCGTCTTGTCGGCCACTGCCCCAACAGCAGCGCCCTGTTTCCACCGCAGGTGGCGGTTGCTGCTGTTGCATTCCATCGCCCTCCCTACTGCCTGCGGCAGCAGGGTCCCACCCCAGCGGATCATTTGCTTTGGAAACTGCCGGCCAGCCATACCAAGCCGTGCCTTTTTTATTCTGTGCTTTCAGTATAGCACATTTTAAAGGTACACGCCGCACAAATCGGCGGGATTTTTGCGGGCAATCTGCCGAAAGGAGCAAAAAGTTTTTATACAATCTTGACAAACTGCCCCATTCTGTTATAAACTTAGGTTTGTATGACGTTCGTTCGTATTTTATGAGTTTGAAATAATAGAGAGGTTGAATTTTTATGGTTCGTAACGATTTGCGCAACGTTGCCATTATCGCTCACGTTGACCACGGCAAGACCACGCTGGTGGATGCCCTGCTGCGTCAGAGCGGCGCTTTCCGCGACAATCAGGCCGTGGCCGAACGCGTGATGGACAGCGGCGATATCGAGCGTGAGCGCGGCATCACCATTCTGGCCAAAAACTGCTCCTGCACCTACAAGGGCGTGAAGATCAACATCGTCGATACCCCGGGCCACGCCGACTTTGGCGGCGAAGTGGAGCGCGTGCTGAAGATGGTCAACGGCGTGCTGCTGCTGGTGGACGCCGCTGAGGGCTGCATGCCCCAGACCCGCTTCGTGCTGCAGAAGGCTCTGCAGCAGAACCTGAGCCTTGTGGTCGCCATCAACAAGATCGACCGCCCTGACGCCCGCATCAAGGAGGTCATCGACGAGGTGCTGTACCTGCTGATGGACCTGGGCGCTACCGACGAACAGCTGGACTGCCCCATGCTGTTCTGCTGCGGCCGCGACGGCACCGCCAGCCTGGACCCGGATGTGCCGGGCACCGACCTGATCCCCCTGTTCGACACCCTGCTGAGCACCATCAAGCCGCCCGAGGGCGACCCTGAGGCTCCCTTCCAGATGCTGGTGTCCTCTGTGGACTACAACGACTTCGTGGGCCGCATCGGCATCGGCCGCATCCAGAACGGTGTTGCCAAGGTGGGCGAGGAAGTGGTCGTGTGCGACTGGCACAACCCCGACCTGAAGATGCGCGGCCGTCTGACCAAGCTGTACGACTTCCAGGCCAACGGCCGTCAGCCGTGCGACAACATCACCGCAGGTGATATCGTGGCATTCTCCGGTCTGCCGGACGTGACCATCGGCAACACCCTGTGCAGCCCCTCCAACGTGGAGCCGCTGCCCTTCGTCAAGATCAACGACCCCACCGTGGAGATGACCTTCTCGGTCAACGACAGCCCGCTGGCCGGCCGTGAGGGCAAGTTCGTCACCAGCCGTCAGATCCGCGACCGTCTGCAGAAGGAACTGCTGAAGGACGTGGCCCTGAAGGTGGAGGACTCCGCCACCACCGATTCCTTCCGTGTCATGGGCCGTGGTGAGATGCACCTGTCCATCCTCATTGAGACCATGCGCCGTGAAGGCTATGAGCTGCAGGTCTCTCCCCCGCACGTTCTGACCAAGGTGATCGACGGCAAGACTTACGAGCCCATGGAGCATGTTGTCATCGACGTGCCCACCCAGTATCAGGGTGCCGTCATGACCGGTCTGGGCCAGCGTAAGGCCATCCTGCAGCAGATGGAGTCCCTGGGCTCCGACTGTGTGCGTCTGGAGTTCCGGATGCCCAGCCGCGGCCTGTTCGGCTACCGCAACCAGTTCCTGACCGATACCCACGGCGAGGGCATCATCAACCAGATCTTTGACGGCTACGACGTCTGGGCTGGCATGATCGCCAACCGCTCCACCGGTTCTCTGGTCAGCTTTGAGACCGGCGAGGCCGTCACCTACGGTCTGTTCAACGCTCAGCAGCGCGGCACCCTGCTGGTGGGCCCCGGCGAGAAGGTGTACGAGGGCATGGTCATCGGCTACACCGCTTCCGGCGAGGATGTGGACGTGAACGTCTGCAAGACCAAGCACCTGACCAACACCCGTTCTTCCGGCTCCGACGACGCTCTGCGCCTGATCCCCATCAGCAAGCTGAGCCTGGAGGGCTGCCTGGAGTTCCTGGCACAGGACGAGCTGCTGGAGGTCACCCCGGAGAACCTGCGCATCCGCAAGCAGATCCTGAACCATGAGCAGCGCATGAAGGCCAAGAGCCGCATGAAGTAATTGCGTTACCTATTATAATAGTCTCCCGCATCCCGGCAGAAACCGACCCGTTTCTGCCGGGATGCTTTTTGTTTTTTGCACTTTTTTGAAATCAGGGCTTGCAAAACGGCCAAGAATGCGGTATAATATCATTCGCAGTCACTTAAGTGATCTGCCTCTTTAGCTCAGTCGGTTAGAGCACCTGACTGTTAATCAGGGTGTCGCCTGTTCGAGTCAGGCAAGAGGCGCCACGAAGGCAATGTTCTTTGGAACATTGCCTTTTTGTTTGCCGTGCCGCATGTTTCAGAAGTGTTAATTTTTCACATTTTTTCATTTCTCACGATTTCTTAAAAAAGAAGTTCTTGAAGATGCTGTCATATTGTGGTATACTGCACATAAGCTGTAACGCCTGCGCATACAAACTTTGCAGGCATTGCAAGCCGGAAATCTGAGCATTCTGCCCCATTCCCGGGCGTTCAGAGGCGGTAAATCCTTCCGGTTTTGGCGGTTTTGTCAAATTCACTGCATGTTTTCCGGTCCGTGTGTCTGGCAGATGTGTATGGTGTTTGAATAAATTTGTATAGTTTCAAAGGAAGCATCTATGCGTTATACCTATGTCCGGCAGCATGACACTACCGACTGTGCGGCTGCCTGCCTCGCAATGGTGTGCCTCCATTACAAAAAGGAGATCACCATCACGCGCCTGCGCGATATGATGGGTACGGACCTGAAAGGCACAAACCTCGTTGGTCTGCAGAAGGCCGCGAACGAGCTGGGTTTCACCACCGCCGCGGTGCGTGTGGACCGTGAAAACTTCCTCAGCGACTTCTCGCTGCCCTGCATTGCGCAGGGCATCACCGACCAGGGCCTGGCCCACTTTGTGGTGGTGTTCAAAAAGACCACCCTCCGCGATGACGGCGAGCGCCGCAAGCACATGCTGGACGAAGCTGAGCAGGTCAAGGAAGCCGAGGAAAAAGGCAAAAAGCACAAGTGCAAGGATTACGTCATCATCGGCGACCCTGCCACTGAGCTGAAAAAGATCAGCCTGGATGAGTTCTACAAGAACTTTACCGGTGTTCTGCTGCTGCTGAACCCCACCTCGGAGTTCAACGTGAGCCAGCGCAAAAAGCTGGCACCCGGCGCCCCCGGCTATGAAGCCCAGCAGGCCAGCGAAAAAAACGACGGCAAGCCCAACCGCTGGGGCATGATGAAGCGGTACATCGACCTGCTGCTGCCCCAGAAGAAGCTGTTCTTCTACGCCATTTTAAGTTCCGTCATCACCACCATCCTGGGCATTGCATCCTCGATGTTCAATAAGATCCTGATGGACGAGGTGCTGCCCTACGGGCTGGACAACCTGCTGGTCACGCTGATCATCGTGTTCAGCATGGTGAGCCTGACCAGTTCCCTCATCGGTTTTGTGCGGCAGTGGGTGCTGATCCATCTGTCCATCAAGATCGATATCCCGCTGATGATGGGCTACTTCGGGCACATCTTCCATCTGCCCATGAAGTTCTTTGCCACCCGCAAGACTGGTGATATCACCACCCGTTATTCGGATGCAAACACCATCAAATCCATCTTCACCAGCATTGCACTGAGCCTTGTGATGGACATCTCCATGGCCATCATCACCGGCATCATCCTGTTCCGGATGAACGCCATGCTGTTCTCCATTTCGCTGTTCATGGCACTGGTCAGCATCCTGCTGGTGCTGGTGTTCAAGCAGCCGTACAAGCGCATCAACGAAGAGACCATGATCCAGTCGGCTGCCCTCAACAGCCAGATGATCGAGAGCCTGCGCGGCATCGAGACCATCAAGTGCAATGCCAACGAGGACACCCAGCTGGAGAACCTGGAAAAAGAGTACATCAAGAGCCTGAAAATCAGCCTGCGGTCCAGCCGCATCAGCACGGGCCAGGGCCTGATCTCCACCTTCATCTCCACCGGTTTCAGCATGCTGACCACCTATGTGGGCATCAGCCAGGTGCTGCACGGTGAGATGACGCTGGGCGGTTTCATGGCCTTCAGCACCCTGTCCAGCTACTTTACCTCCCCGCTGAGCAACCTGATTGGCCTGCAGATGAGCATTCAGGAAGCCGGCATTTCTATGAAGCGTCTGACCGAGATCATGGACTACCCCGCCGAGGACGAGGCCAACGAAGGCAGCGAGCTGATCCCGCTGGAAAAGGTGGAGGGCGACATCGAGTTCAAGGACGTCACCTTCCGCTACGGCAACCGTGCCCCGGCGCTGGATCACATCAGCTTTACCATCCCTGCCGGTAAGAAAGTTGCCCTGGTGGGCAGCAGCGGCAGCGGCAAATCCACCATTACCAAGCTGCTGCTGAAGTACTACGACCCCGAAGAGGGCGAGATCGACTTCAACGGCGTGAATCTGGCCGAGTACACCCATGATTCCGTTCGCCGCGCCATTGCCTATGTGCCGCAGAACATTGAGCTATTCAGCAAGACGATCTACGACAACATCCGCATCTCCCGCATGGATGCCACCATGGAGGAAGTGAAAGAGGCTGCCAAGAAGGCCGATGCCCACGAGTTCATCCGCCATCTGCCGCTGCAGTACAACACCTACCTGGAGGAAGCTGGCAACGGCCTGTCCGGTGGTGAGAAGCAGCGCATTGCGCTGGCGCGTGCCTTCCTGAAGGATTCCGGCCTGTACATCCTGGACGAGTCCACCAGCAATCTGGACTTTGCCACCGAGAATCTGATCTTCAACATGATCTACGAGCAGCTGGCGGATCGCTCCATGCTGATCGTAGCCCACCGTCTGTCCACCGTCCGCGACTGCGACCTGATCCTTGTGATGGATCACGGCAAGATCGTGGAGCGCGGCACGCACGACGAGCTGATGGCCAAGGATGGCAAGTATGCTGAGCTGTGGAACATGCAGCAGGGCATCTACCGCCGCCGTGAGCCGGTGGCCAAGCAGCCTGTGGCTGCCGCCGTGGTAGAGGATGACGATGACGGCGAAGCCTTTACCTACTGATTCGTTGCAGTCGGGTGCGCACCCGATTACATAAAACCGGTTCCTCCCCGGCAGCGCAGCCGGGGAGGCACCGACAAAAGTTCATTATTTGAAGGGAGTAATTCATCATGATGATGCCTGCAAATTTTTCCGCAATCTCTGAGAACGAGATGACCTACGTCAACGGCGGCGCAAGCCTGTCCGAAATCCTGGCCCCCGAGCTGAAGCTCGAGAACTGGCAGAAGTTCAACCAGAACATGGTCACCATTATCGGCAACTCTTTCCTGGGCAGCTATGTCAGCAACACCGTTGGCACTCTGTTCGGCGGCGCTTACAAGCCCGGCAACCTGGGCAAGGCCTGGTTCAGCTCTGTCAGCAAGTACTACAATAGCGGCTACGATGCCGTTGTCGGTAACGGCACCGACGCCGGGATGACTTATGGCAATACTGCTCTGGGCACTCTGAACGGCGTTCTGAACGCTGGCCTGCGTATGGTCGGTTCTGCTGCTGCCATCTACAACCTGGCTACCGGCAACGCCAAGAACGCTCTGCCCAGCCTCTTTGACTTCGAGAAGAGTGAGACCGTCTTCCCTAAATAAGACTGTCTGATTCTGGCTTTCCGGGGGCCTGAGCAACTGCACCGGTTTCCCCGCCGCACATGCTCCGGATGCAGACAGGTGCGCACCTGTCTGCTGAAAAAGTGCTTTGCGGTTGCGCAGCCGCAAGGTGCCTGACAAGTATGGCAGACGGCAGAGTGCCCTGTGGTATCTCAGCCCCGACAAAAAACGATATGCAGTGTGTTTCCGGCCCCGCTGCAAAGCGCCGGACCGGTGACAATGCCTCGTTATGGTGTGCCCGGAGGCGTCCTGCCTCCGGGCACATTCTATTTTTCGCATCACCCATTACTGCTACAGTAATAGGTGATCAGAAGCAGAGAAGGTGTGCTCTGCCCTTTCTCTGCCTGTGATTGCCTATTACGGCCTCCCTTTGCGGAGGAAATTCAACGATAGGACAAAGAGGTATTTCAACATGAACGAGATCAAAGTTGCTGAAAACAAGACCCTCAAACTGACCAATGTCGTGGCACGCCGCATCGCCCCCGAAGAACTGGGCAACATGATGGTGGCGCTGACCCAGCTGCAGAACTTTATCAAGAGCCACAACGCACAGCCCATCGGCCCGCTGGTGCAGGCCCTCAAGATCGGCCCGGCCCCGGAGCATGCCCCGGAGCTGTACCTGATGCAGCAGGCCACCCAGCTGATCACCCAGACCGAGCCCGGCTACGAAGTGGACGCCGTGCTGCGGGTGAAGAACTGCCTGTACGCTCATTATACCGGCCCCATGGCCTACAGCCAGCTGGCAAGCTCCAAGCTGCAGATCCTCGCCTTTGAAAAAGACCTCAAGCTCACCGGTGACAACTACACCATTTTTGTCAGCCAGGACGACGATGACGCCGTGGTTGACGTGTTTATGGAGACCAAGTAACTATGACAACGACCATCCAGAACCTCGATGATCTGCAGGACCGCCGCATTATGATGGACCGGGACGTACCTCCCTATGGGTACGCCTTTGTCATTCTGGTAGGCCTGTTCATGATCTTTCTGCTGGTGTGGAGCACCCGCACCAACCGCATTTACGTCAGCCAGAACTCCGGCACGGTGCAGGCCAGCAACAAGACCTACATCATGTCCAGCTATTCCGGCACCCTCACCGAGCTGTACATCTCCGAGGGCAGCTATGTGAACGAGGGCGACCTCGTGGCCCACATCAAGAGCACTGACCTGGACATGCAGCAGGACAACCTGGAAAGCCAGCTCAAGATCTACCAGACCCAGGTGGACCAGTACAATAAGCTGCTGCAGTGCATCCAGGACGACACGAACTACTTCAGTGAGACCAGTGTCGAGGATCAGCCCTACTACTACCAGTACGAGACCTACAAGAGCCAGGTGGAGCAAAAGACCTTTGACGCTTCGGCTTATCAGGCGGCCGGTTACACCGACGCCCAGATCAAGACCATGATGGAGCAGAACCAGAGCGAGATCCAGGCCCTGTATTACTCCACCATGCAGTCCATCTCCCAGAGCATCACCAGCGCCCAGAGCAACGTGGACAACGTGCAGGCGCAGATCGACGCCCTGAACACCGGTGCCAACGACTACTATCTGTATGCCCCCACCTCCGGCGTGATCCACATGGACAGCCCCTACAAAGGAGGGCATGGTGCTGAGCGCAGGCTCCCCCGCTGGCCACCGTTGCCAGCGAGAACGATGACCTGGAGATCGTGGCCATGGTCACCGTGAACGACCGCCCGCTGCTGCATGTGGGCGACCCGTGCAAGATCGCCATCACCGGCTTGTCGGAGTATTCCTACGGCACCCTGACCGGTACCGTGACCGCCATCGACAGCGACGTGACCACCAGCACCAGCGCTTCGTACTACAAGATGACCATCAAGCCGGACAGCACCTATGTGGTGAGCCGCAGCGGCGACAAGGTCGATCTTTCCAACGGCATGAGCGTGACCGCCCGCGTGGAATACGATCAGGTCACCTACTTTGAATATGCAATGGAGGCTCTGGGTGTGCTGTTCCGCTGATGCGGGCACCGTTTCCGGCGCTGAATCCTTCGCTCCATTTTTAACACCCAGAGAGGTACACGAACCATGAAATCAACCGCAAAGACCCTGGCCCTTGGCGCGGCACTGCTCTGCCTGCTGGCCGGCGGCATGGCCCTGCCGGCATCGGCTGCCGTGCCCCTGACCGGCACCGCCGTGTCGCTGCCCTGGAACAGCGACAACAGCGTGCCTGCCGAGAGCATTGAGGCCGGCACCTATTCTTCCAACATGCTGTTGGGCGAGACCCAGCAGCTGTCGCCCACGGTGCGCCCCCGCAACAGCACCGACTCCGTCATCTACCTCACCGATGACAGCAGCGTGCTTACCGTGAGCAACAGCGGCGTGGTGCAGGCTGTGGGCGTGGGCACCGCCACCGTGACGGCCGCCGCAGGCAACCAAATCTGTGCTTACACCATTTCGGTTTCCATGGACTCCACCATGATCGTCACCGAGATGGATCTGGCGCTGTCCTCCAATACATCTATGTGGGCAACTCGGTGTCGGCATCGCTGCAGGTGCGGCCCTCGTCCGCCTCGCAGTACGCCACCATCTCCCTGACTTCTTCCAATGAGAAGGTGGCCACCGTCAACAGCTTCGGCCGCGTGACCGGCGTGAGCCCCGGCACCGCCACCATCACCGCCGCCTGCGGCTCGGTCACCGCCAGCACCACCGTTACCGTGCTGGCCATCCCCACCGAGGCGACCACCGGCGGCACGGTCAGTTCCGGCACCACCTCCGCCAACAGCGGTCAGGTCATTACGGTAACCCCCTCCTATGTGGTGCTCAAGCCGGGTGCCACCCGCACCCTGTCGGCCAAGGCCACCCCGGCTTCGGCCTCCCAGAGCTTCACCTACAAGTCCGGCAACAGCAGTGTGGCCACCGTGAGCCCCAGCGGCGTGATCACCGCCGTGGGCACCGGCTCCACCTCCATTACGGTTTCCAACGGCAAAGCCACGGCGCTGGTCACCGTCATCGTGAACCGCTCTGCTTCCGCTTCCTCGGGTAGCGACAGCAGCAACGGCGATGACGCTTCCAACGGCGACGATGACAAGATCACGCTGGACCCCACCGTGCAGACCATTCAGGACAGCACCGACAATGAGGTCGTTTTTTGCTCAGTCGGAAGTCCCGGTGATCACCGGCGACATCCTCAACTCTCTGCGCACCACCGGCAAGACCCTGTGCGTGGTGGGCGACGGCTACACCCTGCAGGTGTCCGGCAAGGACGTGCGCAACACCACCGGCGAGCTGAACACCTCGCTGGAACTGCAGCAGGTGGAGCAGGGCCTGGAGTTCGTGGTGAACGACGGCAAGACGGTCCCCTGCTCGGCCCGCATTGATCTGGACAAGAGTGATTACTCCCGTCTGTACCTCTACAACGAGACCACCGGAAAGTGGCAGTACCTGAACAGCTACAAAGACGGCGCGATCACGCTGGACACCGCCGGTCGTTATCTGCTGACCAACGAAAATCTCCGCTTCGCCAACATCAACTGGAGCTTCTTCATCGCTGGCGGCGCGGTGCTGGTGGTCATTGCGGTGGCCTACATCGCGTTCAAGAAGCGTTACTGGTTCTGGTAAGCCGCTCTTCCTCATCTGAAACAAAGATACAGCGAGGCCCCTCTGAAAAGAGGGGCCTCGCTTATAGTAGGCAAACAGCTGTAACGGCACAATGAGCTGCAGCGGCATCAGGATATCCTCATACTCATCCAGCCGGATCACGGCATCTGCCACGCCTTCCGGCACCACGGCATCCTTTGTGGTAAACAGCAGCACCCTTGCGCCGCGGCTGCGGGTCTCCTTGGCATTGGAAATGGTCTTTTCGTACACCTGTTTCTGGGTGGCCAGTGCGATCACCGGCACGCCATCGGTGATCAGGCTGATGGTACCATGTTTCAGTTCACCGGCTGCATAGGCATCCGAGTGCACATAGCTGATCTCCTTCAGCTTCAGGCTGCCCTCCAGCGAGAGCGCATAGTCGAAGCCGCGTCCGATGAAGAAGCAGCTCTGGGTGTTGATAAAGCGGCTGGCGAGGTACTTTATCTGCTCGCAGTCGGCCAGACGGGCCTGGATGATCTCACCGGCCCGGAGCAGCTCGGCGGTCTGGCGGCGGGTCTCTGCCTCGCTCAGGCGGCCTCGGGCGTAGGCCAGACGGAACGCGAAGAGGTAGAGGGTGCAGAGCTGCACCATATAGGCTTTGGTGGACGCTACGGCGATCTCCGGGCCGGCGTAGGTGTACAAGGACGTAGTCCGCTGCCCGGGCGATGGAGCTGCCCACTACATTGACGACAGCCAGCACCGGCACGCCCCTGCTCTTTGCGAGGCTTGAGGGCGGCCAGCGTATCGCTGGTCTCGCCCGACTGGCTGATGATGATCACGAGGTCGTCGGGGTCGAGGATGGGGTCACGATAGCGGAACTCGCTGGCGATGTCCACCTCGGCAGGGACCCGCGCCAGCCGCTCGATGGCCGTCTTGCCCACCATACCGGCGTGCATGGCCGTGCCGCAGCCACGAGGTGGACCGTACCGATGCCGCGCAGCACCTCGTCGGTGAGCTGTGGGATGCGGAGGTCGGGCATACCGTTCTCCACCCGGGGGCTGACGGTGGCCGTGATAGCGGTCGGCTGCTCATGGATCTCCTTCAGCATGAAGTGGGGGTAGCCGCCCTTTTCAGCTGCCTCTTCATCCCAGTCGGCGGTCAGCACTTCCCGCTGCACCGGCTTGGCAAAGGCATCGTAGAAGCGGATGCCCTCGGCCTTGCACACCGCCATGTCGCCCTCTTCGAGGACGCTGTAGCAACGGGTGTACTTGAGCAGGGCCGGAATATCGGAGGCTACGAAGTTCTCGCCCTCGCCCCAGCCCACGATGAGGGGGCTTTCCCGCTTGACCGCAAAGATGGTGTCCGGGCGGTCCCGGAACAGCACAGCCAGCGCATAGCTGCCCCGCACCTTGGCCGCCAGGGCCTCCCGCAGGGCTGCCCGGGCTGCCAGCGGGTCGCCGGTGTAGCAGCTGTCGATGAGCCTGACCAGCACCTCGGTGTCCGTTTCGCTCTCAAAGGTGAGCCCTTGGCCATCAGTCGCTCCTTCAGGGTGCCGTAATTTTCGATGATGCCATTGTGCACGATGCTCACCGGCGGGGTGGAGTGCGGGTGGCTGTTCACGTCGCTGGGTTCACCGTGGGTAGCCCAGCGGGTGTGCCCGATGCCGCAGAAGCTCTCGGCCAGGCCTGCGCGCCAGCTTTCTGGCGCAGCTGTGTCCAGCCGCCCCTTGCTCTTTACCACGCGGATGCCGCCTTCCAGCGCCAGCGCGACTCCCGCGGAATCGTACCCGCGGTACTCCAGCTTTTCCAGACCGTTCAGCAGCATCCTGGTGCGCTGCGCTTACCCGACATAACCTACGATGCCACACATACAAAACACCTCCATGCCGGCGTCCCCCGCGCAGAAAAAATGCACAGCCGGGGCCGTCAGCTTCCCTATCAGTCTATGTTCTTGTATGGCTTTCTTTGAAAGGGTTCTGTTGCGGTATCACTGCCGTTTTTTGCCCTTCTCTGCGGCTGGTATCCGGAAGCTTTTGCTTCAACCGGAGGAACATCCGCCGAAATTTTCGATGATCCCTCTCCTCGTCACCCTCACGGCTGTCACCCGCGTGGCCCGGCGCTTTTGCGTCAACTGAAGTGGTCTTGTATCCCCTCTTTCTGCTCTTTCCGCCGCCTTCAGTAAACACTTTCCCATTTTGTGCAACTGCTGTGCAACAATCGTTCTCAGTGCATGCACAAAGTCCCACATCCGTCAATGGACGCCCAACACCAACCGGTACAGCATGCCAGACCACTTTATAGAGCATCAGCATATTGTGGAGCGCCCGGTCATAGAGCAGGAAGGCCTGCATTGCCCATGACCAGCGTCACCAGCGTAGACAGCCAGCGCCGTAGTGCGCAGCTCCTGTGAGATGCTGCCCGCCGGGATGAGCACCAGCAGCAGGCCGTACATAGCCAGCACGGCGGCGTTGCACAGCAGCAGCTTGCACACGCACCGCAGCACGGCCGGGCGGATCCGCTCGAAATAAGGCTTTGCCAACGGGTAATACCCCAGCAGGAACACGAAGATGAGGGCCACTTCTTTGTCCGGCACAAACAAAAGCGCCAGCAGGCTGACCGCCGCATAGGCTGTGAGCGCCATGGTCTTCCCGCACTCCACACACACTGTGGCGATCAGAAAGCTGGCCAGCGCCAGGCGCAATGAACATCGCAATGGGAATCACACGGCCCCAGCAGCAGCATCAGCCGCGACGCACAGCGCCGCCGCCATGCCGCAATAGGCCATCGTCCAGCTTTTTCGGTTTTGTTTTTTCATGGGATCTCCCATTTACCGGCTGCGCTCTCAGCGTCCAGCGGCTCCGATGGCGTGGCGGAGACCCAAGCATCATGATGTTGTCCAGCAGGGTGCGGTTCAGCTTGACGTCCAGCATCCCGTAGGCGCGGACGAGGTCGTTGACTGCAGCGAGGGCCTGCCGCCGGGCGTTTTCCCGGGCGGCATTCCTGTCGTTGATGCCGTTGAGGAGGAAGACGTTGTAGCGGCCCTTATCTTTGTCCCGGGAAAAGCTCTCCGCTTTATCCAGCAGATAAGCGGCCCGACCGATGCAGCTGCCGATGTAGTGCATACTTTTGCGCTGATTGGGGTCGTCCGTGGCCAGAAGGGCCGAGTAGAGCGCACCGTAGAGGTTGCCCTTCGGCTCTGCGGCCAGCAGGTAGTTCTTGGCGTTCAGGGCCATCTGGACGTTGGCCTGGTCCCGCTCCTGCACGAAGATGCGCTCCAGTGCCGGGTTCTCGGCGGCAGCCTTCCGGTAGGCTTGCCGCAGCAGGACGGTGTCCACCACCCGCCGTACCTTTTTGTAGAAAAGGCCGCAGATCGGCCCACTGGGCATCCTGAATGCGGTGCCAGCTGAGCAGGATTTCCACCTGTGCGGCCAGCCGGATGCCCTGCGTCTGACACATCATATTCTGCCAGAGCAGTGTACCGGGCTCCCGCATTCGCTTACAGGTCGCCGGGCGGTCCTGCCAGACTGTCGGCCAGTACTGCGAACAGGACGCCGTTGTAGCGCAGACCATAGCAGGAATACAGCCCATAGGTGGTGTAGAGCTGGCGGCGGACGCCGCGTGATACCACTGATAGGTGTTGTAATCCCGGATGGTCAGCTCCGGCAGATAGGGCCGCATACGTCCCTTCATTCTGTTCCTTTTCCTTTCAGGCCGGGCCGCGCCGACGTAATAAGGTAAGTATAATCTATTTTTGCAGGGGAAGGTAGGAGTGTAAATTCTCCTGTCCCACAGCCTTGTTCAACTAGTAAAACTTTCTATTTTTCGTCAGCGTTCAACCGTTCGTTTTTTGTCCCGGGAAATTCTTATAGATAAAAAGACCGCACTGGAATCGATTTCAGTACGGTCTTCTGGGGTGCATCTTATTTCTTTTCGAAACGGCTCGTGTGGCCGGGCTGGGTGCGCTTGCCGTCAAAGCCGCTCTTGGGCATGGGCTTTGCGGGGCGGTTCTCGAACTTGGGGGCGTTGTAGTACATATACAGCTGGCAGGGAATCATTCCGTTGTACATCTTGCGGCGCTTGTTGGCGCGCTTGCCGTAGTGGAGCTCAAAGTCCATGTCAGCGGTGATGGCGTACACGCCTGCGCAGGGGTTAGCCTCCATCTGCTGGCCCAGGGTGCGGGCCAGCTTGGCCGCACCCTCAATGGTGCTCATCCGCTCGCCGTACGGGGGGTTGGTCAGGACGATGGCCTCGCTTTGGGCTGCGAAATCGGCCACGTCGGCCACCTCGAAGTGGCAGCGCTTCTCCACACCGGCCAGCTTGGCGTTGGCGTTGGCGAGAGCCACTGCGGCGGGGTCGATGTCGTAGCCAAAGGCCTCAAAGCCCACGTCCAGCTTGGACTCCGCCAGTGCTTTCTGGCGCTGCTCGGCCCAGACGGCGGCAGGCACGAAGCTGTAGCGCTCGGCGGCAAAGCGGCGCTTGAGGCCGGGGGCGATGTTCATGGCCTTCTGAGCGGCCTCGATGAGCAGGGTGCCGCTGCCGCAGAAGGGGTCTTCCACGAGGCTGTCGCGGCGAACACGGCCAAGATCGGCGATGGTCGCAGCCAGTGTCTCGCGGATGGGGGCCTCCATGGAGTTGCGGCGGTAACCGCGCTTATGGAGGCCGTCGCCGGTGGTGTCCAGCATGATCTCGCAGACATTCTTGCGGAGCATGAAACGGATCTTATACTCTGCACCGCTCTCGGCAGGCTGGTGGTGCGGTGGCCCTGCATCAGGCGCTTGACCACGGCCTTCTTGATGATGCTCTGGCAGGCCGGCACGCTGGACAGCTGGCTGTTCAGCGAAGAGCCGGTGACCGGGAAGGCCGCGTCGGCAGGCAGCAGCTCTTCCCAGTGGATGGAGTAGACTCCATCGAACAGCTCGTCGAAGGTGGTGGCCGTATAGGTGTTGAGGAGCAGCATGACCCGCTCCACCGTGCGGAGGTTGAGGTTGGCGGCGGCGATCATCTCCGCACCGCCCCTGAAGGTCAGACGACCGTCGCTGACCCGGATGTCCTCGGCACCGATGCGGCGCAGCTCAAAGTTGGCCGTGGATTCGCACCCGAAAAAGCAGGGGGCGATGAGTTCAAATTTTGCAGGCATTCTGGTTTCCTTTCCTGTCGGGTGCAGCCTGCCGCACCAAAAAACAGGCCCGCCCCGCTGGGGGCAGGCCCAAAGCTTCTTCGTCTTGTGCGGACGGCTCAGCGACTGCCGCGGCGTCCCCGGGGTGCGTAGCCGCCGCCCCGGCGGTTGTTGGTCTCGTGGTCGAGGTCGGCCATCTTCTCTTCGCTCTGGCTCTTGAAGCGGCTCATCATGTCCTCAAAGCTCAGGTTGTCGCTCTTGGCCGGGGCCTTGGGCTGCCAGACGCGGGGCGCTGCGTCCCGGGCCGGGCCGCGTCCGCCCTGCGGACGGCCGCGGGCCGTTGCGGCGGAAGCCGCCTTCCCGCGGGCCGTTGTTGTTGGGGCGGGGGCCGCGGCCTTCACGCGGAGCGCGCGGGTGGCGGCGGCAGCAGCCGCTTGATGGACAGGGCGATCTTGCCGTCCGGTGCCACATTGATGACCTGCACCTTTACGGTGTCACCGTCATGCAGCACGGCTGCAATGTCCTGCACGAACTCGTTCGATACCTCGGAAATGTGGACCATGCCCACCCGGCCTTCCGGCAGTGCAACGAATGCGCCAAACGGCTTTACGCCGGTGACACGGCCTTCAAAAATATTCCCTACCTCAATCGCCAAAACTCAATACTCCTTGTTGACTAATATGTTTCCCGCCGGCCGCAAGCCGCCCGGGGCGCGGCATCAGTTGCCCGTCACATCCACGAAGATGCGCTCATTGGCCGCCGCATAATTGTAAGAGTCCCGCGCGACCCACTCGGTCACGTCATCCGAATCGCCGCTGAGGATGCGCTGCATCTCCTCGTTCTGGGTCTTCTGCTGCTCGATCTGCTCCTGCAGGGTGTCCAACTCCGCTTTCTTGGAGCTGAGCGCCACCTGATTCGCGATGTATGCCGCCAGCATACTCAGCAAAAGCAGAACGAACAGCAGCTTCAGCACAGCACCCACGACGGATGCCTTTCTTTTCCGCTTTTTCCGGCTCGGATTTGCCATAACACAGTGCCTCCCGTTTTCGGACAGCAGGCCCGATGCGCCTGTACTCTCACTTTGATACGTTTGAATTATACAACATACGCCGTGGTGTTGGCAAGCTCTTTTTCTGTTTTTTTGCAAGTCTTTTTTCGTTCCGCCGTACTTTGGCGGCGGCGCGGGCGGCTTTCCATGGGGCGATGCACCGGGCGGCGGCGAGCCGCACCGGCCCCAGCAGCAGTTTCCCCGCAAAGGCTTCGGCAGCGGCGAACAGAGGCCGCAGCGCTGCCTGCACCGCCCCGGCGGCGCAGAACGCCGCCAGCGCCATATAGCCCCGCAGCTGCCCGGCCTGACTCTGGGAGACGGCGTAGCTCTGCAAAGCCATCAGCACGGCTCCCACAAAAAGCATATCCGGCAGGAACGCGGCCCTGCCCCGGGTGGGCAGGACGGCCCGGGCCGCGCCGAGCACACCGCCCAGCAGCCCGCAGGCCAGCATCTCCTGCCCCACCGCACCGGGCGAAAGCGCCGGGCCCATCACCGGACGAGACGGCGCAGAAAGCCGCCCGGCATATGCTCTGCGGTGTATTCCAGCGTGTCCACCCGGCCTGTAAGCTTGACTTCGCCCTTGTCGAGGTCGAGGCTGGTGACGCTCAGCTCGGCCCCGGTGAGCTCCAGCGTCCCCTTCGAGGTCAGGATCGCCGCGCCCTCGGCGTCGCAGCGGATGACCCGCCGCACACCGGTGACGGTCAGCTTGTTCCGCCCCTCCAAGATGAGGTCATGCGGCAGGGCCTGCTCCGGCTTTGAATCCTGCTGTTTCATGGCATCACCCCTCCCCTTTTCTGTCATCCTATGCGGGGACGGGGCGGGGGCATACCGGATTTACTCGGCTTTCGGGGCGTCGTGGGCGGCTGCCAGCACATTGTCCTGCTCGATGATCTCGTACATCTCGCGGGCCACGTCCTTGGTGCGCGGCTCCACATCGGAGAGGACTTTGACCTTGATGGGCCGGTTGCCGAAGGTGACCTCGATGATGTCGCCGGCCTTGACGGCCTGGCTGGCCTTGGCGGTCTTGCCGTTGATGAGGATGCGGCCCGCGTCGGCCACCTCGTTTGCCACCGTGCGGCGCTTGATGAGCCGCGAAACTTTCAGATATTTGTCTAAACGCATTTCTAAACTCCTTGTATCAACCTCTCAGTCTCGCTGTCGCTCGACAGCTCCCCTAGTAGGGGAGCCTCTGGCGAAGAGGCAAAAACGCTGCCAAAGCCCCCTATTAGGGGAGGTGGCACGCCGTAGGCGTGACGGAGAGGTTGTTCCTCTATTAAAAAAACCGCCGGGCCTAAAGGTTCCGGCGGCGGTGGGGCCTCTCTTACAGGGTGTCCTTCAGAGACTTGCCCGGCTTGAACACGATGCTCTTGGAAGCAGCGATGGTGATCGGCTCGCGGGTGCGGGGGTTGATGCCCTGACGCTCTGCGCGCTCACGCACTTCGAAGGTGCCAAAGCCGGAGATGGAGATCTTCTCGCCCTCGGCCATCGCCTTGCCCAGTGCCTCGAATGCAGCATTGACAGCCATCTCAGCGCTCTTCTTGCTCATCTCAGTGTTTGCCGCAACCTGTGCGATCAGATCGGTCTTGGTCATAATAAAAGCCTCCACAATATTCTCAACATTTTCTATTCGAGCAGACGGTGTGTCCGTCTGGTACCCGTTTACGTTTCGTCCGCTTCCAGCCTCTGGGTGTAGCGCTTGGCCGCAAAGGTCAGGGCCTCTTCGGCGTCCACACCGGCCAGACGCATGGCATCGGCGGCAGCCAGCAGCAGCTCACCGGCGTTTCTGCCGTCTGCCGTCTGCTGTGCGTCCCACGCGGCCTCTGGCGCTGTCCAGCGCTCTGGCCGCACCGGCGGCATCCTCCGGCCCACAGCCGAACCGCGCGGCCCGCTTCTGGAGCTTCTGGGCGCGCATCAGGGCGGGCAGGGTGGCCGGGACGGTGTCCAGCTCATCGGCCAGAGTCGTGCGGCCCTTTTCCTTATTTTTGAGCGCATCCCAGCTGTTTATACCAGCATTTTCCGCCGCAGAGGAAGCAAAGATGTTCGGGTGGCGGAAGACAAGCTTCTCGCACACCTCGCGGCAGACCTTTTCCATGTCAAAACGGCCCCGCTCCTCCTCGATGACGGTGTGGAACACCACCTGCATCAGGACGTCGCCCAGCTCTTCCTGCATCATGACAGGATCGTCGGCGTCGATGGCTTCCAGCGCCTCGCACGTTTCTTCCAGAAAGTTTTTCCGGATGGAGGCATGGGTCTGGACTTTGTCCCACGGACAGCCGTTCTCCCCGTCTCTCAGGATGCGGATGATCTCCACGAGGTCTTCCGCCGTATAGTGTTCACGCGGCGTCCAGTCCTGCATGGGGCGTCTCCTTTCCGCATTCCGAAAACATCTGCGAACAGATTCAAATTGTACCGCAGAATCTGCCGAAATGCAAGGCCGAAGCCTATTTTCCGGCTTTTTGCGGCAAAATTTTCATTTCATTCACAACAAAAGGCGGCATCCCCCGGGGGACACCGCCCTGCGAGGGCTTTTTCGCTTACAGCTGTGCGCCGCACTTGTTGCAGAACAGCGCATCGTCCGAGACGGGTGCGCCGCACTGGGGGCAGGTCTTGGCCTCGTCGTCCTCGGGCTTTGCCTCGGCGGGCTCTGCGGCAGCGTCAGCCGTCACATCGTCGGCGGCCTCTTCCGTCTCCTCGAAAGTCGTCTCAATGACGGTATCCGGCTCGAGAGAGGCTTTCAGGTCGGAGAGCTCCTGCTCGATGTTGGCGATCATCTCGATGTATTTGTCCACAAGGGGCTGGTTCTCCTCGTTGCCCTTGGCCAGACTATACACCAGAGCGCCCAGCTGGCGCTGCGCCTTGTACAGCTTGCTCTGCGCGTTCACGATCTTTGCCTGGGTGCGGCCCTTTTCGGCCAGGTCCAGCGCGGCATTCTTGCCTTTCTCGGCATACTCGAGGCCCATTTCCTTGATCTTATTGAAGTCCATAAAAGACACCTCACTTGTCTATGCCCGGGGTGGGCAGCACTCCTCTGCGTTTTCTGCTCAGGCTGTCCCTGTGCCGCCGGAGATTATTTTCATTATAGCGCACTCCCGGGGGAATGCAACGAATCCCACCCAAGTTTTACAGAATCGTGCGGATTTGGAAACAGTTTTTTCGCAATTTGCACACTTTCCGCGTTCTGACGTTTTTTACACTTCACCTGCGTAGAACTCCCGCAGCATACTGTCAGCGGGCAGCAGGTCCAGTTCCACCGGGGCGACGTGCTCGAAGCGGCGGGCCGTCTCGTCCCAAAGCTCGGCGTTGTGGCCTTCCAGCGTGAAGCGCTGGCTCACCGGGCGCAGGAGCTTTGCGATGAGGCCCAGCTCGTAGGTGAAGGAAGTGTCCAGCAAAAAGTCCGCCGTAGTCTTGAAGCCCTTAATATACCGGGTCTCGCCGTCGAGGACCCGGTCCCACATGGCGAGGGTCTTGGCGGGGCTGCGGCCCCGGGCTGCGGCATCCCGCAGGGTGCGGCGGCACAGGCGGATGTCCTGTGTGTTGATGACCCGACGGCCATCAATGCAGTATTCCTCCCGCAGGCCGGCGTAGATGCGGTAGACGTCGTCGCCCTTCACAAGGCCCGTCAGCTCGGGGTTCAGGGCGTGGATGCCCTCCACGATGCAGACGCCGCCCTTGAGGTCCAGCGTCTCCGTCTCGGAAGAGCGGGACTCGGTGGTGAAGTCGTAGATGGGCAGCACGGTCTTTCCGGTGGTGCTCAAATCGCTGAGGCACTGGCGGATGAGAGGCATATCCAGCGTGTCGGGGTTCTCGTAGTCCAGCGTGCCGTCGGGCAGGCGGGGGTAATACTGCGCCCCCTTGAAGAAGTTGTCCAGACTGATGACGTGGGCGGGCGTGCCGGAGGCTTCCAGCGCCTCGGCCACCTTATGAGCCGAAGTCGTCTTGCCACTGGCCGACGGGCCGGTGAGCATGACGATCTTGGCGCGGGAGTCCCTGATCTTCCGGGCGGCATACTCCACCCGCTGGCGGTAGCTCTGCTCGCTCATCTGCGCCAGCGCCGCCGGGCTCTGGGCGGCGACGTTGTACAGGTCGATCTCAACCAGACGTTTCGGTACCCAAATCGTGATCATAAAAATCAGCCACTCCTTTTTTTCCGCTCCAGCACCTCATCGAAGCGCTGGATGTATTCCGTCGGATACTTGAAATTAAAGATGCGCTGCATCCGCCTGCCGCCGTCGGCCACCAGCTTGGTGCTGCCGCCTGCGCCGGCCGAGAGGATGGTCTGGACTTCTTCCATGATATAGATATTATAAAGCCCCTCGTACCCCGGCTTGCACCAGCCCACGTTTTCCAGGTTCTGCAGGGTATTTTTTCTGACGATAGAGGTAGTAGGGTCGATAGCCCGCCTCGGCCAGCAGATGACACTTTTCCAGCATGGCGGCAACGTCCGCGTAGTCGTTCTCCTTCTGGTCCTCGATGACGATGCGGGAGGCCCGCTTGAGGGTCAGGGTGTGGACTGTGATGTTTTCGGGGTCAAGGGCGATAGCCTGACGCAGGCTCTTCTCGAATCCTTCCACCGTATCCCCCGGCAGGCCAGCGATCAAGTCCATGTTGATGTCGTCGTGGCCTGCGGCCCGGGCCTCGGCATAGCAGTCGAGGATGTCCTGCGCCGAGTGCTTGCGGCCAATGTTCTCCAATACTTCATCCGAGAAGGTCTGCGGATTGATGGAGATGCGGGTCGCGCCGTACTCTCGGATGACGGCCAGCTTTTCGGCGTCAGTGCAGTCGGGGCGTCCGGCCTCCACCGTGTACTCTACGAGAGCGGAAAGGTCGAAGCAGTCCCGCACTGTTCCCATGAGCTGGCGCAGCTGCGCCGCCGAGAGGCTGGTGGGGGTGCCGCCGCCGATGTAGATGCTGCAGAGCTTCAGCCCGGCCTTGTCGGCCTCGTCCCGGATGGCCTCGACCTCTCTGCACAGGCAGTCCACATAGGGCTGCACCAGCTTGCGGTCACGGTCGAGATTGCAGCTGACGAAGCTGCAATAGCTGCACCGGGAGGGGCAGAACGGGATGCCAATATAGAGGCTGTAGGTCTTGGGCGCACTGCCTACTTTTTCAGGATAGGCTCCTGCAAGTCCGCGATGGCCTTGGCCATGCCGTATTTTTTCGGGCGAGCAGTCGAAGCGCTTGAGGAAGAAATCGTCGATCTCCTCTTCCGTCCAGCCTGCGGCCCGCTTGTCGTGGACGAGGCGCACCGGGCGGACGCCGGTCATCTTGCCCCAGGGCGGGCGGACGCCCGTCCAGCTGCGCAGCAGGTCATAGGTCAGGCTGGCCAGCGCAAATTCCGGCGTCTCGCCGCCCTCTTCCACGGGAATGGGCAGAGGTGCTTCGGCGGTCTGGCTCTTGCCGCTCTGCCGCACCATGGCCCAGAGCTTGTCAGGCCGCTTCTCGGCCCAGACGCAGTCTGCGCCGTCCTCGGGCGGGATGAGTGTGAGCGGGGCCATTGGGTAGAACAGGCGGACGAGGTGCTCCACCTCGTAGCCCGAGCCGAGGCCCGTGATATAGATATTCATGTGAAATCCCGCCTTTTTATGCGTTTCTCAGCGCATTTTTGATATAGAAGTTGGTGGCTACCTCCTGCCCGAAGGTGGAGAAATCGCCGTGGCCGGGCAGCACCTGCGCCTCGGCCGGGACGGGCAGGGCCGCGAATTTGCGCAGGCTCTCGTCCATCTTCCGGCTGTCGCCGCCCTCGAGGTCGGTGCGGCCGATGCTGCCCTGAAAGACGGTGTCGCCCACGAAGAGATAGTTTTCGCACAGCAGCACCACGCTGCCCTCGGTGTGGCCGGGGGTATGCCAGACGGTGAAGCGCAGCTCGTCCAGCGTGAGGACTCCGCCCTCCGCGTAGCCGCTGTCCGACTCTTTGAGGGGCAGCAGCTGGGTACCCTGACAGTCGGCGGGCTCACAGTAGAGCTTTGCGCCCCACTCGCGGCTCAGGACCCCCGCACTGCCCACATGGTCGTAGTGGCCGTGGGTGCAGAGGATAAGGCTCAGCTTGCCGCCGTGCTCCTTTAAGATCTTATCGTACTCCTGCACCTCGGCGGCGGGGTCGATGACCACCGCGTTGCCTGCGTCCGAGATGAGCAGGAAACTATTGGTGTAAAACGGCGCAGGGCCGACCAGATGAAATGCCTTCATGGTTTATTTTTCTCCTTTATGCCACTCGTCGGTGTCGATGACGATGGTGCAGGGGCCTTCGTTGACCAGCGACACCTGCATATCTGCGCCGAACTCGCCGTGCTGGACATCCTTGAGGCCCTGCCTGTTCATCTCAGCGAGGAACAGCTCGTAGGCGTCCACGGCGAGAGGCGGTCTTGCCGCCTTGATGAAGCTGGGGCGGAAGCCCTTCTTGGTGTCGCCGTAAAGGGTGAACTGGCTCACCACCAGCGCCGAGTAGCCGAGGTCCTTCGCACTGAGGTTCAGCTTGTCATTTTCGTCCTTGAAGATGCGCAGGCCCGCACATTTTTCAGCCAGTTTCGGCACGATGTCGAGAGTGTCGGTGTCCTTGACGCCCAGCAGAATGACGAGGCCAGGGCCGATGGGGCGCGGCTCACCGCCGTTGACCCGGACGCTGGCCGAGGATACGGCCTGAATGACTGCACGCATATTAGCTCCTTGTTACCTTGAGCACATCCCGCACCTTGGACAGGCGGGCCACCACCCGGTTGAGGTGCTCTGTATTGTTGATGCCGATGGTCAGACTGATGATGGCGCAGTTGTTCTCCACCTGACGGGCGTTCATGGCGTAGATGGGGACGCGGATGTCCGCCAGTGCGGCCAGCACGTCGGCCAGCAGCTCGTTGCGGTTGAGCGCGATAATCTCGAGGCCCGCCTTGTAGCTGTCCCGGACGCTGTCGGCCCAGTACGCCTTGACCCAGCGGGGGGCGTTGGAGGGGTCTTTCATGCTGGACATCGCGTTGGCGCAGCTCTGTTTGTGGATGGAGACGCCGAAGCCCCGGGTGATGAAGCCCACGATGGGGTCGCCGGGCAGGGGCGAGCAGCACTTTGGCGAACTTGATGGGGGTGTTGTCGAAGCCCTCCACCACCACGCCGTCGGTGGCATGCACGCGGCTCAGGTCTACCTTGGGCAGGTCCTCCACCGACTTATTCTCCTCGGCCTCGGCTGCCTTGAGCTTCTGCCACTCTTCCTTGAGCTTGGGCAGGCAGTTGGCAATGGTCATGCCGCCGTAGCCGATGGCGGCATAGATTTCTTCTGCGCTGTTCTGGCGCAGGCGGCGGCTGCAGCTGCCCACGAACTCGTCCAGCTGGTCGTCCGGGATGAGGATCATCTCCCTGCGCAGTTCCTTGGACAAGGCGTCCCGTCCCTGCTGGATATTCTCCTCCCGGCGCATCTTCTTGAACCAGTTGCGGATCTTGCTCTTGGCCTCGCTGGTACGCACGATCTTGAGCCAATCGCGGCTGGGGCCTTTGTCCGCCGGGCCGAGGATGACCTCGATGATCTCGCCCGTCGCCACGACATGGTCGATGGGGACGATGCGGTTGTTCACCTTGCAGCCCACCATCCGGTTGCCGACGGCAGAGTGGATGGCATAGGCAAAGTCGATGCAGTTGCGCCCGGCAGGCAGGTTGATGACGTCGCCCTTCGGGGTAAAGGCAAAGACCTCCTCCGGCAGCAGGTCGCTCTTCAGGTCGTGGAGCAGGTTGCCGGAATCCTCGCTGACGCGCTGGTTTTCCAGCAGCTGGCTCACCCATGCCAGACGCTCGTCCAGCTTATCGTGGCCGCCGAGGCCCTCCTTTGTACTTCCAGTGTGCAGCGACGCCGTACTCGGCCTGCTCGTCCATGGCACGGGTGCGGATCTGTACCTCGAAGGGGATGCCCTCGTGGCCGATGACCGTGGTGTGGAGGCTCTGGTAGCCGTTGGGCTTAGGGGTGGAGATATAGTCCTTGAAGCGGTTGGGCAGGGGGTGGTACATATCATGGATGAGGCCCAGGTGCTGTAGCACTCGGCCAGCGTATCCAGAATGATGCGCACCGCATAGATGTCATAAATTTCGTCGAAGGACTTGTTCTGCATGATGGTCTTGCGGTAGATGCCGTAGATGCTCTTGACTCTCCGCTTGATGGTGGCGCCCTCGATGCCGCTCTCCTCGAGGCGGTTCTTGATGACGCCCGACACGCTGGCGAGGAACTCGTCCCCGGCGCGCTCGCTGAGCATCTTGTTGATCTCCCCGTAGCCTACAGGGTCGAGGTAGTGGAGGCTGCGGTCTTCCAGCTCCTCCTTGACGTTCAGGATGCCCAGCCGGTTGGCAATGGGGGCATAGACCTCCATGGTCTCCCGGGCCTTGTCGCGGCGCTTCTGCTCCGGCCATGCATCGCCGGTGCGCATATTGTGGAGACGGTCGCAGAGCTTGATGATCATGACGCGGACGTCCCGGCTCATGGCCAGCAGCATCTTGCGCAGGTTCTCGGCCTGCAGCTCCTCGATGTTCGAGAACTGGATCTTCGTCAGCTTGGTGACACCATCCACCAGCAGGGCCACTTCCTCGCCGAAGGCGGCGGTCAGGTCGGCCAGCGTGGTGGGGGTATCCTCCACCACGTCGTGCAGCAGGGCGGCGGCGATGCTCTCGGTGTCCATGCCGAGGTCCAGCACGAGGCGGGCCACGGCCAGCGGGTGGCAGATGTACGGTTCGCCGCTGCGGCGGCAGACGCCCCTTGTGGGCGTCGTTGGCCATATTGTAGGCTTTTTTCGATCATGGCCATGTTGTAGGCCTTGCCGCTGGCCTTGATGGCCTCCACCAGCTTGTCCCACGTCACGATCTCGGGCCGCACCTCCGAGGGCAGCGTCCCCTCGGGGGCGTTGGCCGGCAGGGCCGTGGCGGCCACAGTCGCCATCTCCGTCACCGGCATGGGCTGGTGGAGATGGGTCTTTGCAGAATAGCTGTCCTCTCCCGCCGCAGCCGGTGCTGCGGGCGCAGGGGCGGTGATTTTCTTTCCCTCAGGCATCTTTATCGATCCTCCAGACATTTCAGGATGGGCGCATCGGCGAGGTTCTTCTTGCCGGTGGCTGGCACAATCTCCCAGAACTTGGCCCCGCCCCGGTCGGCCGCCGTGATGAGGCCGACCTGTTCCAGCGCAGCGACCGCCACCAGCGTCTTGCCGGTGTTCTCCTCACCAAGCTTTGCGAACAGGGGCTGCAGATCTTCGGCGTGCCAGCGCCGCGCCTGCAGCTCCCGGTAAACGGTGATGATATGGCTGCGCTCCGGGGCGACAGCCTCCTTCTGCTCCGGCGTCAGGGGCGCGCCCCGGCGCAGCGCCTGCACCAGAGCCGCCTGCTCCGCCGCAATGTTGCCGAGGCCCGCCGGGTGCAGCTCCAGAATGCGGCCCGACAGCTGCGGCCCCGGGCCGAATCGTAGACCGACAGGCTCACTGCCGCATCCACGACGTCGCCGGCGGCATAGGGCACCTGCTCGGGATGCATCCCGAACCAGACCGCATAGAGGCTGGCGTTCCCCTGCCGCAGCCGCAGGCGGGAGTGCTTGCCCTCCGAGACCGCATACACCCCTTCCACGACAGCCTTTTCCAGCACGAAGACCGGGCTGGGGTTGTCGGCACCGTAGGGGGCCAGCTGGTCGAGGCGGCGGACGCTCTCCACCGTAAGGCGGTCGAGGTGGACGGACAGGTCACATTCCAGCGGCGGTGTGCGCAGCACGGGCACTCCCGTGCCGCCCAGTCGTTGAGCCGCTGACGGAGGGTGGGCAGGTCTTCCTCCCGCACCGAGAGGCCCGCCGCCATGGCGTGGCCGCCGAAGCGGAGCAGGATGTCGGCGCAGGAGGCGATGCACTCGTGCAGGTTGAAGCCCTCAATGCTGCGGCCACTGCCCTTGCCCTCGCCGTGCTCATCCACCGACACCACGATGACCGGGCGTCCCGTCTTTTCCACGAGGCGGGAGGCCACGATGCCGATGACGCCGGGGATGCCAGTCCCTGCCCCAGAGCAGGATGACCCGGTCCTCGAGACGCTCCGGCTCGGCATCCAGCAGCTCCTGCGCGGCCCGGACGATCTCCATCTCGGTCTCCTGCCTCTGGCTGTTGATGTCGGTCAGCTTATGGGCCAGCTCCTCGGCCCGGTCTTCGTCCTCGCAGAGCACCAGCTGCAGGGCGGTGACGGCGTTATCCATGCGGCCTGCCGCGTTGATGCGGGGTGCGATGGCGTAGCTGACGTTCTCCGCCGTCACCGGCCTGCCCGCAAGCCCACCTCTTCCAGCAGGGCGCAGAAGCCGGGCCGGTCGGTGTTCTGGAGCTGGCGCAGACCGGCTTTGACGATGGTGCGGTTCTCGCCGGTCAGGGGCATAACGTCGGCCACCGTGCCCACAGCGGCGAGGTCGCCGCAGTATTCCAGCATCTCTTCCGGCGGGCATCCGTCCAGCGCAGCGCAGAGCTTGAAGGCCACGCCCGCGCCGCACAGGCCCTTGAAGGGGCTGTGGTCGTCTGCCCGGCGGGGGTCTACGATGGCCACCGCCTGCGGCAGGCTCTCGTGGGGCAGATGGTGGTCAGTGATGATGAGGTCGATGCCGAGACTGGCCGCAAAGGCGGCTTCCTCCACCGCCGAGATGCCGTTGTCCACCGTGACGATGAGGCGGCACCCCTTATCATAGATGGACTGGATGGCGTTCTTCGACAGGCCGTAGCCGTCGCCCCTCCCGGCTGGGCAGCATACACTTGGCGCTGGCCCCCATCCCTTTGAGGTGCTGATAGAGCAGGGCGGTGGCGGTCACGCCGTCCACATCGTAGTCGCCGAAGACCACGATGGTCTCGCCCTCGTCGATGGCTCGCAGGATGCGCACGCAGGCCTTATCCATGTCGGTCAGGAGCATGGGGTCGCTCAGCTCCTCCTCGCCCGCCAGCAATGTCAGCGCCTCGGCGGGGTCGGTGATGCCCCGGGCAGCGAGGATGCCGGCCAGCAGACCGGCCTCCTTCTGCTGGGCCGCAAAGACCGAGCGGTATTTCTCCCCGCTCCACGGCCCATCGTCCATGCTCTGGTTTTCCAGCTCTTCGGTGTTCTGCTGGGCGATAGCGGCGGTCAGCTCCTTTAGGGCCGCACGGTCAACTTCTTTGGTGTTCCAAGCCCGGTAGGTCATCGCATTTCCTCCCCGGCCAGACCATCGTTGGCCAGCATCCCCTGCAGCGCAGCGATCTCGCTGGAAACGTCCAGCGCCATGTCCGACAAAAAGCTTATCGTAAAGGTTGTCAGGCCTGATTCAGGGTATGCAGGATGCCCGCGATGTCCCTGCGGATGGCCTCGGCGTTCTCGCCCTGCTGGCCCTGCACGTCGTTGTAGGTGTGCAGGAGCTTGAGGGTAGTGGGGATATAGTATTCCGCAAAGCGGCGGGCCTTGGGCAGGCTCTCGGGGTGGGCTTCCAGCCACGCGCTGATGGACTCGGTGGTCTTCTGCATATGCTGCAGCTCCTCCACCGCCCGCTCATCCTCCATGAGAGGTCTCCTTCTCGAGCACCTGCGCAAAGCGGCGGGTCGTCTCGAGGTTCAGGGGAACATCCTCGGCCTGTTCCGGCGCTTTTTCCGGTTCAGGCTCCGGCTGATTTTCCTGCGCAGTGCGGTAGTCCTCCGCCGTCAGGTAGAGCTTGTCGTTCTTCTCGTCCATCCAAGCGCTGAGCCAGCCTTTATGGATGAACTTCCGCAGCAGCCGGAGGGCCTTGGCCTTCTTCTTATGGGTCAGCTCGGCCAGCATCGAGAGGGAGAGGCCCTTGTGCCAGTCGAAGCCCTCGGCGGTGTCAGCATACAGCTCCAGCGTTTTCGCGGCCTTCATCCGGGAAGCGCCCGCTGCGGTCAGCCAGCCGAACACGGCCGTCACCGCCGCCGAGCACCATCCGGTGGCCCGGGTGGCGCTCATGGCAAACTCGCCGATGGCACCGAGGACCGTCATATCAGCCGCCCCCGCCGCGCTGCCGGACGCGAACATCCCCGCCGTGCCGAAGCAGGCGATGGCCGTAATGCCGAAGAGGACGGCGAAAGTGATGCCGGTCGCCAGCATGGCGACGCCTGCGTTGTGGCGCTTTTTTGCGCTGGTGCGGAGATTGTCGATGGGGGTCGGCACCGGCTTCTTTGCGAAAAAGCTCCGTGCCCAGCCCGGCATCCCGCCGGCGTTCTCCCCGCTCGGGCTGCATTCCGGGCCTCCTCAGCCCGCTTCTGATACTGCTGCTTCCCGGCCTGAAACGCCCGGCCTGCCTCCGAAATGCCGTAGCTTGCGGCATTCGCAGCGGCGCGGCCCACGTCCCATACACGGTCGCCGAGTTCCTCCCCCGGCCCTCAAAGCCGTGACGGAAGGCGTCGGACATGGTATCGCCCAGCTCCCGAAGCTGGCGTTCCAGCTCCTGCTGCACCTGACGGCCCTCGCTGTCCTGTGCCCTGCTCTGGCCGGAACGATTCTGGAAATCGTTTTCACGATCAGTCATTCAACTTCTCACCCTTCTGCCGGACTGTACCGGCTGATGATGGCGCGGGCCACCCGCAGGCCATCGACGGCGGCGCTCATGATGCCGCCCGCATATCCTGCGCCCTCGCCGCAGGGGTAAAGCCCCGCCAGCTGGGCACATTCAAAGTCTTCTTCCCGCTTCAGCCGCACCGGGCTGCTGGTGCGGGTCTCAAGACCTGTCAGGATGGCCTCGGGGGCGGTATAGCCTGCGATCTTCCGCTCGTAGGCGCGCAGTCCCGCCCGCAGCGTGTCAGCCAGCTCCGTCGGCAGCAGTGCGCCGAGGTCGGCGGCCCGGACGCCGCGGTCATAGGTGGGCTGGACGCGGCCGATGCTCAGCTGCCCTCTGCCCTCCAAAAAGCTCTGGATGTTCTCCGCCGGGGCGGCATACTCGCCCGCGCTGCGGCCTGCCGCGTAGGCCTTCGCTTCCAACTCTCGCTGGAAGGCGATGGCCCTGCGGGGGTCGCCGCCGAAGTCCTCGCCGCCCACGCTGACCACCACCGCTGCATTGGCGTTTTTGCCGCTGCGGGCGTGGTAGCTCATGCCGTTGGTCACGACGCGGCCTGTTTCGCTGGCCGAAGCCACCACCTGACCGCCGGGACACATACAAAAAGTATAGACGCACCGTTTTTCAACGTGCTGCGAAAGCTGATATTCGCCCCGCGGCAGGGCCGGGTGGCCTGCTGCCTCGTGGTAAAGGCTCTTTTCGATCTCCGATTGGAGATGCTCGGCCCGGAAGCCGACGCTGAAGGGCTTGCATTCCAGCACAAGACCGCTGTCCATCAGCATCCCGAAGGTGTCGCGGGCCGAGTGGCCCACCGCAAAGACCAGTGCCTCACAGGGGAAGGCACCACCCGTGGTCCGGATGCCGACGAGGCGGCCGTCCCGCCGCTCGAAGCCGGTGAGGGCCGTGTTGAAGTGGACCTCGCCCCCCAGCGCCTCGATCTCCCTGCGGATGGAGGTGATGACGCCCCGGAGCAGGTCGGTGCCCACATGGGGCTTCTGCTGCCATGCGATCTCCTTGGGGGCGCCGTGCTCGAGGAACACCTCGGTCACGAAGCCGCACAGCTCGTCCCCGATGCGGGTGGTGAGCTTGCCGTCCGAAAAGGTGCCTGCGCCGCCCTCGCCGAACTGGATGTTAGCGTTCTCGTCCAGCTCACCGGTGGCAGAGAAATGCTCCACAGCCTTGACGCGCTCTTCCAGCGCCGGGCCGCGCTCCAGCACGATGGGCCGGTAGCCCTGACGGGCCAGCAGCAGCGCTGCAAAAAGTCCGGCCGGGCCGAGGCCGCAGACCACGGGCCGGTGGGCCAGCGGCTGGGTGCCGTTCTCCACCGAAAAGTCGGTCCTGCCCCGGACGGTGACGCTGGGCGAAGCGCCTGCATAGGCAGGCTCCTCCCCTTCCTCCTTCAGGGACACCGCCACGGTGTAGACCAGCTTGGGCTGGCCGTGGCGGGCGTCCACCGAGAGTTTGGCGATGCCCAGATGGCTCACCCTGCTGCGGGGGATCCGGGCGAGGTGGAGGGCTTTTTTCATAGGCCTGCTGCTCCCCCGGCGGAGAGGGGCAGGCGAATATCACGAATCAGGATCATATACTCAGTTACTTTCTATCTTGCACTGCACCACATAGCTGCCCAGCGCAAAGATCTTATCGTTGGAGGGCACATAGAGGCGGCAGGCGATGTTCTGCTGGCCGGTGGCCACCGAGAAGTCCTCTGCGTCGATCTCGATGACCACCTGCTCCGGGGTCAGGCTCTCCAGCGAACCGGCCGGGCCGCAGAGGGTCACGTTCATCAGACGGTCGGTCTCCACGGTCAGGGTATAGGTAGAGGGCAGGTTGACCACCTGCACACAGCTGGAAGGCAGGTTCATGGTCTTGGTCTCCAGACCGGAGCAGTCAAAGCTGAGGGTGATGGTGGAAATGTTGTCCAGCAGGTAGATGTCGCTGGGCAGCTCGATGGGCATCTCATACACCTTATCCAGCGCAAAGGTGGAAAGGTCGATGGTGCCCACCGACAGGGTGGACAGCTTATCGATCTGCGACTCCGGCCCGGCCACGTTGAGGGTCTTCTTACTCAGGAGTAGACCAGCACCGAGGGGTCGAAGTCCCGGGGGGCGTTGATGAAGCTCACCTTCACCGGCAATGTCGCCAGCTTGTACACCTGCAGCGTGACCTCGACGCTGTCCGCCTCGAGGGTAGTATACTCAAATTTCACCTCGCTGCCGCTGCGGGTGTAGAACCGCAGGTCGGTGTCCAGCGTGACAGGGCTGGTCAGCTCACCGTTGTGGGTCACTTCGGCGGTGCAGGTCTCCACCTTGCTCAGCTCGGTGCTGGGGCCGGAGAGGGTCACGGTCTCCTTGGAGACCTCGGTGCCGTAGAGGATATAGCCGTCGGCGATCTTCAGATAGTTCGTCGTCACCTGAATGGGCAGGGTCTTCTCCTCCACCACATCGAACACCACGTCCACCGTGTTGCTGCCGTCGATGGAGACGGCCACGCCGGTAAGCAGGGTGCTCTGGCTGCGGACCTGAAGGCGGAGGGTCTTTTTTCGCCGCTGTCGCGGACGCTGGACCAGTCGGGATAGACGACGAAGTCGTTGGCCGACAGGCTGCCGATGGTGTAGCCGTCGCCGGAAAGTTTTAAATTGACCGTTTTTTCCTCCGCATCGACGATGCTCAGGCCGCGGGAGGTGTAGGCGGACGAATCGTAGGTAAAGTCCACCGGGACATTATAGATGGTGGTCGTCGGGCCGGGCTGCACCACGATGGTGACAGCCATCCACGCGATGACCGCGCCCAGCAGCGACAGCAGCAGCCGGACACGGCGGTCGCTCAGCAGGCTGCGCTTGAGGGGGCACGGCAGGCTTCATGCCGTTGTTCTGCTCGGTGCTCATTGCTGCTCTTCCTCCTCTTTGGCGTTCACCCAGTTCAGCAGGCGCTTGCCCCGGGCCTTCCAGCCCTCGGCGGCGCTCTTCTCGCTGGCCGTCTCCTTGGGGATCATCTCATCCACCAGACGGGTGTAGAGGGTCTGGCGGTCGAAGTGGCGGATGAGGACGCCGTTTTCGCCATCGAGATGATGCCGGTCTCCTCGCTGACCACGATGGCGATGGCGTCGGAGTTCTCGGCGATGCCGAGGCAGGCGCGGTGGCGGGTGCCCATGTCCTTGCCGAGGTCGAGGTTGTTGGAAAGGGGCAGCACGCAGCCTGCGGCTTTGATGCGGCCATCTTCGATGATGGCCGCTCCATCGTGGAGGGGGTGCCCTCGTAGAATGGTGCCCAGCACCTCAAGGTTGACCGCACTGTTCACGGGCGTGCCGGTGCGGACGATCTCCGAGAGGTTGGTGTTCCGTTCCAGCACGATGAGGGCGCCGGTCTTGGTCTCCGAAAAGCGCTCGGCGGCATCGCAGATGGCGATGATGGCGCTGCGCCACGCGCCCTTGAGGCTGGTGTCGTTGTAGCGGCTCTTGTTGAAAAAGCGGTAGGCCCACTGGTCGGTCTGGCCCATCCGTTCCAGCGCACGCCGTATCTCAGGCTGGAACAGCACCACCAGCGTCAGTAGACCGACCTGCAGCAGCGAGTTCAACAGCCAAGTAACGGTGCGCATATTCAGGATGTTGGCCACCAGATAGACCGCCAGCACGATGAGCGCGCCCTTGGCCAGCTGACCGGCCCGGGTGCGGTTGACGATGCCCAGAAGCTGGTAGATGAGGAACGCGATGATGAGGATGTCCAGCAGGTCTACCAGCTTGAAGGTCTGAAAGTTTGCTACGATAGAGTTCAGAGTCATGGGTCACACTCTCCCGTTCACACTGCTTCGATCAGGGCGACGGCGTGGGCGGCAATGCCCAGTCCCTCGCCGGTAAAGCCCAGATGCTCTTCCGTGGTAGCCTTGACGCTCACAGCCTCCACCGGCAGGCCGAAGGCCGCCGCGAGCATTGGCCCGCATGACCGGGATATGCGGTGCCAGCTTAGGGCGCTGGCAGAGGATGGTGGCGTCGATGTTCTCGATGCGCCAGCCCTGTGCGGCGACGATCTCCGCCACCCGGCGGGCCAGCACGAGACTGTCCGCCCCGGCGTACTCCTCCGCCGTATCGGGGAAGTGCTGGCCGATGTCCCCCAGCGCTGCCGCACCCAGCACGGCGTCCATCACCGCGTGGGCCAGCACATCGGCGTCCGAGTGGCCCAGCAGGCCCTTCTCAAAGGGGATCTCCACGCCGCCAATAATCAGCCTGCGGCCTTCCACCAGACGATGGACGTCGTAACCATGACCAATGCGCATTTTCTTTCCTCCGTTCTCCGCCCGGGGCAGGTCTTCCCGGGTGGTGATCTTGATGTTTGCGTAGTCGCCCTGCACCAGCTCCACCGGACGGCCCGTAAGCTCGAACAGGCTGCAGTCATCGGTGACCAGCCGGGCTTTTGGCCTCGTCCAGCTCCTGCAGGGCGGCCAGATAGGCTGCGCGGTCAAAGCACTGGGGCGTCTGCACCGCATAAAGGGTGCTGCGGTCGGGGGTATCCTCCACCATACAGCCGGCGGGCACCGTCTTGCCGTCTGCCGCCCTTTGCCTGCTTGATGGTGTCCTTCACCGGCACTGCCGGGGCGGCAGCCCCGCAGCGGGCAGCCGCCGCTTCAGCACGGCGGCGATGACCTCCCCTGGTTCACGAAGGGCCGGGCCGCATCGTGGACGGCCACCAGCGCCCCGTGGGCAGCGGCAGTACGCCGTTCCGGGCGCTTTCGGCCCGGGTCGCACCGCCCCGCACCAGCTGCACCGGTTTTTTTGCAGCGGGCTGCGGCCCGCTGCGTTCTCGCCCGACGCGCCAGTCACCGCCAGAACCAGCTCGTCCACCTCCGGGCACTCGTCGAAAGCCCGGACGCTCCGCTCCAGCACGGTCTCGCCGCCCAGATCAAAGCTCAGTTTATCAAATCCCATCCGAGTGGAGGAGCCTGCCGCCACCAGAACAGCCGTCACACGATAGTCCAATTTTTACACCTGCCCCATTTTCTTCCTGCCCCGTGCCACACTGCGCCGGAGCTTATTATGACTCTTTGAATATTATAGCGTATCAGGCCCCAAACTGCAACCGCCCCACCCATCAAAAATGCCCCCGTGCAGCACTTTTTGGCGCTGAACGGGGGCATAAATTTGATAGGAAATTTCAGCGCGGTTTATGCCAGGATGGGCTCAATGGCAGCAGCCAAGGCATCCTTCTGGGCCTGGGCATCGGCGAGATCCTTGCCCAGGGTGGTAAAGTAGGTCTTGATCTTCGGCTCGGTACCGGAGGGACGGACCACCACAGTCGCACCGTTATCCAGTGCGTAGATCAGCACATTGGCAGCCGGCAGGCCGGTCTCCTCGGGCTTCTTGTAGTCGGTGACCTTGACCACCTTGTGGCCGGCCAGCTCGGTGAGCCGGCTTGTCGCGCAGCTTCTGCATGATGGAAGCCATCTTCTCCATGCCGGTCAGGCCGGGGAACTCGAAGCTGTCCACCTTGTTCAGGTAGCGGCCGTACTCCTTGTAGATCTCTTCCAGACGCTCCTTGATGGAAGAACCGATGCTGCGGTAGTAGGCAGCCATCTCGCAGATCAGCATGGAGCCGATGACAGCGTCCTTATCGCGGACGTAGGGGCCGGCCAGATAGCCGTAGCTCTCCTCGAAGCCGAAGATGAAGCGATCCACTTCACCGGCAGCTTCCAGATTGGCGATCTGATCGCCGATCCACTTGAAGCCGGTCAGCACGCTGCGCATCTCCACGCCGTAGTGAGCGGCAATGGCGTCGGCCAGCGGGGTGGACACGATGGACTTGACGGCCACGGGGTTCTTGGGCATGGTCCCCTTCTCGATACGGCCTGCGCAGATGTAGTCCAGCAGCAGAGCGCCCATCTCGTTGCCGGAGACCAGCTCATAGCTGCCATCCGGCACTTCATAGCGATACCCACGCGGTCGGCGTCGGGGTCGGTGGCCAGCATCAGGTCTGCACCGGTCTTGGTGGCCAGATCCAGGCCCAGCTTCAGGGCGTCGAAGATCTCAGGGTTGGGATAAGAGCAGGTGGTGAAGTAGCCGTTGGGGTACTCCTGCTCGGCACGACGGTGATATCGGTGACGCCCATGTCGTTCAGCACATGGGTGACCGGCACTAGACCGGAACCGTTCAGGGGGCTGTACACCAGCTTCAGGCCGGCGGTCTTGCACAGGCCCGGGCGCACCTGACGTGCCTCGATGGCGGCGTAGAGGGCGTTCTTGCAGTCGTCGCCCACAAAGCGGATGAGGCCCTGCTCGACAGCCTTCGGCAAAGGAGATGTACTTTGCGCCGGTGAGGACATCGGTCTTCTGGATCTCGTCATAGACGATGGCGGCGGCGTCATCGGTCATCTGGCAGCCGTCGGGGCCGTAGGCCTTGTAGCCGTTGTACTTGGCGGGGTTATGAGAAGCGGTGACCATGATGCCCGCATTGCACTCATAGTAACGGGTGGCAAAGCTCAGGGCCGGGACAGGCATCAGTGCATCATAAATGCGCACCTTGATACCGTTTGCGGCCAGAACGCCGGCGGCAGTCTTGGCAAAGACGTCGCTCTTCAGGCGGCTGTCATAGCTGATGGCCACGGTCTGGTTGCCGCCCTGGGTCTTGACCCAGTTTGCCAGGCCCTGGGTGGCCTGACGCACAACGTAGATGTTCATGCGGTTGGTACCCGCGCCCAGGACGCCGCGCAGGCCTGCGGTGCCGAACTTCAAAGCCACAGCAAAGCGGTCCTTGATCTCGTCGTCGTTTCCCTCGATCCTGGCCAGCTCCGGCTTCAGATCTGCGTCCTCCAGATCCGCTGCCAGCCAGCGCTTATACTCATCCTGATACATATTGCACACCTTACCTTTATAATTTTTGACCATAATGGACAAATTCATCCAAGTCTACTTATAATATAAGCTTTTATACGCTTTGTGTCAATTCAGGATTATGTACCAAGTTTTCCCCCTCAAAACCAGCAAATGCCACAAATCGTGCAGGCTTTCCGCTCTCCTGCCGCCCATTTGCAGCCGTGCAGGGCCAGTACACCTGCCCTGCGTCGTCCAGTACATCCAGCCAGTGGCCCAGCCCTACTCCATTTTCGCACAGATACCGCATCAGGGACATCAGCCGCCCGAAGTCGCCCACCGGGCAGATGACCTGCTCCGTGACACACTCTTCTCCCTGCTGCCGCCGCACTGCCAGTACAACTCCCTCTTCCTCTACGCTTGCGCTGTAGTACAGCGTGTGTGCAAGCTGAAAGCCTTCGATCTTCGAATAGGGCCGGGTATAACAGCAGTACTCTTTCGCAACCATAAGATTCTTCCTCCAATCGCAGATCGCCCGCGTTTCGTTGACATCTCACATGCCCTTTAATATAATAGATTCAAACAGAAAATTGTGTCGAACTTGGGCATCTGCGCCCTGTCATTCCCATTTCTTAGTCAGTTTTTAGCCGACTATTTCATTTTTCATTTTGTCTGTTATCTCGGAATAAATTTCGAAGCACCGTACAAAAAATCTATTAAAATCCCCTTTTATGGATGGTTTCTGCCGCCCCATCGGGCAGAAAGGAGCGCCCATGTACGCAGTCCTCAAGAGCTTCGGCCTCAAGGGCCTCAACGGCTTTCCCGTGGAAGTCGAGGCCGACATCTCGGGCGGGATGCCCGCCCTCTCCATCGTCGGCCTGCCGGACTCTGCCGTCCGGGAGAGCGGCGACCGCGTCCACGCAGCCCTGAAGAATCTGGGCTTCAAGTGGCCCGACCGCCGCATCACCATCAACCTCGCCCCGGCCGATGTCCGCAAGACCGGCCCGGTGTATGACCTGCCCCTGCTGCTGGCCGTGCTGGCGGCCTCCGGGCAGCTGGAAACGCCGCCGAAGGACACCGCCTTTCTGGGTGAGCTGGCGCTGGACGGCAGCCTGCGGCCCGTGTCCGGCGTGCTGCCGATGGCACTGGAGGCCGCCGCCGGCGGGGTGCGGGCGCTCTATGTCCCGGCCGAGAATGCTGCCGAAGCCGCTGAGGCCTGCGGCAGCAAGATGCAGGTCTACCCTGCCGCAACGGCCCGTCAGGTCGTGGACGCACTGCGGGGCATCCAGCCTATCTCTCCCACGGCTCCGGTTCCCTTCGACCCTGCCGACGCGTGGAGCCATGTTCCCGATTTCGCTGACGTCTGCGGCCAGCCGCTGGCCCGCCGGGCGATGGTCATCGCGGCTGCAGGCGGACACAACGTCCTGCTCGTCGGTGCGCCCGGCACCGGCAAATCCATGCTGGCCCGGCGTCTCCCCGGCATCCTTCCCCCGCTGAGCCGGGAGGAGGCCGTGGAGACGACGAAAATTTATTCCATCGCCGGGCAGATGCCCGCAGGCCGGGGCCTCGTGACGGCCCGGCCCTTCCGCAGCCCCCACCACTCGGCCAGCTCGGCTGCGCTGGCGGGCGGCGGGGCGCAGTTCCGCCCCGGCGAGTGCAGTCTGGCCAACTGCGGCGTCCTCTTCCTCGACGAGCTGCCCGAGTTCTCCCGCGAGAGCCTCGAAGTGCTGCGCCAGCCCCTCGAGGACGGCTGCATCACGGTCAGCCGAGCCGCCGGAAGCGCCACTTACCCCAGCCGCTTCCAGCTCGTTGCCGCCATGAACCCCTGCAAGTGCGGCTACTACGGCCACCCCACCCGGGCCTGCACCTGCTCGCCCAGCGCGGTGCGGCAGTACCGCAGCCGGGTGTCCGGCCCGCTGCTGGACCGCATCGACCTCTGCGTCGAGATGGACCCGGTGGCCTTCGATGAACTGCATGGCGCTGCCCCTTCCGAGAGCAGCGCCGAGCTGCGGAAACAAGTCCTTGCTGCCCGGGCCATCCAGGCCCAGCGGTACGCTGCCCCCGGCTACGAGGGCGTGCACTGCAACGCCCAGCTCACCGCCGGGCAGGTGCGGCGCATCTGCCGGATGACCCCTGCCGCCGAGCAGCTCCTGCGGGCCTCCTACGAGACGCTGGGCCTCTCGGCCCGCGCCCACGACCGCATCCTCCGGGTGGCCCGCACCATTGCCGACCTCTCCGGCAAGCGCCTCCTCGACGAGGATTCGCTGCTCGAGGCTCTGCAATACCGTGCGCAGGAAACAGTCGATCTGACGTTCTGATACAGACAAAAATCCCCCGGCTGGACCGGGGGATTTTTTGCGTTATAAAACTTTTAGAATCTTCTCCACGCATCGGGCAGGAAGAGCACCAGCATCGGGAAAATTTCCAGACGACCGGCCAACATATCGAAGATGAGCACCAGCTTTGCAAAGTTGGAGTAGGCCCCGAAGTTCATCATGGGGCCCACCTGATTGAGGCCGGGGCCGATGTTGTTCAGGGTGGCGGCGATGGAGGTGAAGTTCGTCACCATGTCAAAGCCGTCCAGACTGACAAGCATGAAACTCGCTCCAAAGATGAAGATGTAGGCCGCTATATAGACGTTGGTGGTGCGGATGGTCTCATGATTGACCAGCTTGCCGTCCATCCGGACGGGGCCACCACCTGCGGGTGGAGAGCCTGCTTCAGCTCCTTGCCCAGCGTCTTTCCCATCAGGAGGAAGCGGCTGACCTTTTTGATGCCGCCGCCGGTACTGCCCGCACAGGCGCCCACGAACATCAGCAGCACCAGCACCTCTTTGGCCAGCGTGGGCCAGAGGTCGAAGTCACAGCTGGAAAAGCCGGTGGTGGTAATGATGGAGCCGACCTGGAAGGCCGCATGGCGCAGCGCCTCGCCGAAGGTGCCGTAGAGGCTGCGGATGTTCACCGTGATGACGGCCACCGCCGCCAGAATGATGGCGAAATAGGCGCGGACTTCCTCGCTGGACGCTGCGCGGCGGAACCTCCGCAGCAACAGAAGGAAATAAGCGTTGAAGTTGACGCCGAAGAGGATCATAAAGACGGTCACGACCCACTGGATGTAGGGCGAGAAGCTGGCAAAGCTGTCGTTCTTGAAGCCGAAGCCGCCAGTACCCGCCGTGCCAAAGGCCGTGAGCAGGGAGTCGAACACATTCATTCCGCCCGCCAGCAGGAAGCAAACCTCCACCACCGTGAGCGCGAAATAGATGCCGTACAGGATCTTCGCTGTGGACTGCACCTTCGGCACCAGCTTGTCCACCTGCGGGCCGGGGCTTTCCGCTTTCATCAGGTTGACGTGAGAGCCGCCGGTCAGGGGCAGCAGGGAGAGCAGGAACACCAGAACGCCCATGCCGCCGATCCAGTGGGTGAAGCTGCGCCAGAACAGGATGCCGTTGGGCAGGCCTCCACACCGGGCAGGATGCTGGCGCCGGTGGTGGTGAAGCCCGAAACGGTCTCAAACATGGCGTCCACGGGGTTCGGGATGCAGCCGGTGAGGACGAACGGCACTGCACCCATGATACTGATGGTGATCCAGCTCAGGGCGGTGGCCGCAAAGCCCTCCCGCATATAGAACACCTTGCTGCGGGGCTTGATGGTCTGCAGCCCGAGGCCCAGCGCCCCACTGATGGCCGCCGTCAGCAGGAACACGCCCATGACAGCCCACTCGGCGTAGATGAGGCTCGTCACCGCCGGAAGCAGCAGCAAAACGCCCTCGATCATCAGGATATAGCCCAGCAGACGAAAGACGATCGCATAATTCATACGTTCTGTCCCCCGTTACCCTTCCACGATGTCCCGCAGGTCGTGCAGGCCGTGCTCCAGCGTGACGACGATGACGTTGTCGCCCACCTGAATGCGGTCGCCGCCGCGGGGGATGAGGATGTTGTCGCCGCGGGTGATGCAGCAGAGCAGCAGGTTCTTTTTCAGATGCAGCTGGCTCAGCGGCACGCCGGTGGCCCGGCTCTCCTCGTGGACGGTGAACTCCAGCGCCTCCACGCGGTCGTCGAGGATGCGGTAGAGGGTCTTGATGTTGTTGCCGGCCTCGTTCTGCAATGCACGGACGTACTGCACGATGTAATCGCAGGTCATGTATTTGGGGTAGACGATGCTGCCCAGATCCAGCCCGGCCAGAATATCGTCGAACTCGAGGCGGTTGATCTTCGTGACCAGCTTGCCCTTGGAGTGCTTCTTGGCAAACAGGGTCAGCAGCACGTTTTCTTCGTCGATGTTGGTCAGAGCCACGAAGGCTTCGGTGGATTCCAGTCCCTCCGAGAGCAGGAAGTCGCGGTTGGAGCCGTCCTCGTTCAGGATCTGTGCCTCGGGCAGGGACTCGGCCAGCACATTGCAGCGGGCCGGGTCCCGCTCGACGATGCGGACGCGGACGTGATTTTCCAGCAGCTCCTGGCTCAGGTAATAGGCGATGGCACCGCCGCCCACGATGAGGGCGTTGCGCACCGGCCGCACCGGCATATTGATACGCTGGAAGAACTCCTGGGCCTTCTCCTGCGTGGCGAGGAAGGTGACCTGGTCGCCGTTCTGCAGCACAAAGTTACCGTTGGGGATGATGACCCCACCGTTACGCTCCACCGCGCAGACCAGAATGTCGCTCTTGAGGCGGGTGGGGATCTCATAGATGGCCACACCGTCCAGCCCCTGCTGTTCGGTCAGGGCGAACTTGATGAGCCGCACACGCCCGTCCGCAAAGGTGTCGATCTTGCTTGCACCCGGAAACCGCAGCAGGTGCGAGATCTCCTTGGCCGCTGCCATCTCAGGGTTGATGATGGCCGAGATACCGATCTGCTTCTTGATAAAGTCCAGCTCATGGCTGTAAGACGGGTTGCGCACGCGGGCGATGGCGTGGCATTGGCCCGCCTTTTTGGCGAACATGCAGCACAGCAGGTTCAGCTCGTCCGAACCGGTGACTGCGATGAACACGTCCGCTTCCTCCACGCCTGCCTCGGACAGGGTGGTGATGGACGAGCCGTTGCCGAGAATGCTCATCACATCGTAGGACTCCCCGATATGCTCCACACGGGCCTTGTTCGTATCGATAACGGTCACGTTGTGACCCTCTTCACTGAGCTGCCGCGCCAGCGCTGTTCCGACCTTGCCGCCGCCCACCAAAACGATCTTCATAGAATAACCCTTTCTCTTCTCCTGCGCCGTCTGGGCGCTATTGAATAGATTATACCACATCTCGGGAAAAACATCTACTGAATCAGCCCTTCTGTCGGCTTTATCCAACTGCAAAGCGCTATTCCGGCGGAAAAACGGCCCCGGAACACACAGATCCCGGGGCCGTTCTCAGCGATTCAGGTATTTCAGTACCGCTCCACGCCGTCCTTGGTGACGAGGGCGTAGACCAGCGGGGCTTCCTCAGGCTTTTCGGGGCCGTAGACGAGGCCGCTGCGGTACTCGGCGGCGGCAGCGTCGAACTTATCCGCCGCGCCGTAGAAGGTGGCGAGGCTCTCGCCCTTATGGACATAGTCGCCGCGCTTCTTGTGGAGGGTGATGCCGGCGGCAAAGTCCAGCGGGTCGCCCTTCTTCTGACGGCCTGCGCCCAGCAGAACGCTGGCAGAGCCGATCTTCTCGGCGTCGTTGGCGACGATGTAGCCGTCTTCCTCGGCCAGCAGCTCATAGCTGGCGGCGGGCTTTTCGAAGAGGCTGTAGTCGTCCAGCACCCGGATGTCGCCGCCCTGGGCCGCGAACATTTCCTTGCACTTTGCATAGGCGGAGCCGTCTGCGATAACTGCCTCGGCCATGGCGCGGCACTCGGCGGGAGACCCCTGATCGGCTAGCACCAGCATATTCGCAGCCAGCTGCAGGCAGACCTCGGTCAGGTCGGCGGGGCCGTGGCCCTTGAGCACGTCCATGCTCTCCATGACCTCAAGGCTGTTGCCGATGTTGTGGCCCAGCGGGGTGTCCATGTCGGTGATCATCGCAGCGACGCGGCGGCCGTGATGGGTGCCGATGGAGACCATCAGCTTGGCCAGCTCGATGCTCTGGTCCACAGTCTTCATGAAGGCGCCGGTGCCGGTGGTGACATCCAGCAGGATGGCGTCCGCGCCGGCGGCCAGCTTCTTGGACATGATGCTGGACGCGATGAGGGGGATGCAGCTGACGGTGGCGGTGACGTCCCGGAGGGCGTACATCTTCTTATCTGCCACGGCGATGCCCTCGCTCTGGCCAATGACCGACAGGCCGATCTTATTCACCTGTGCAAAGAACTCCTCCTGCGAGAGGGCGGTCTTTGTGCCGGGGACGCTCTCCATCTTGTCGATGGTGCCGCCGGTGTGGCCCAGACCGCGGCCACTCATCTTGGCGATTTTGACGCCGCAGGCTGCCACGATGGGGGCGATGACCAGCGTAGTCTTATCGCCCACGCCGCCGGTGGAGTGCTTGTCCACCTTGATGCCCGGAATGGGCGAAAGATCGACCATGACGCCGCTGTGGGCCATCACGTCGGTCAGCTCAGCAGTTTCCTCGTCGGTCATGCCGCGCAGATAAACTGCCATCATCCAGGCCGCCATCTGGTAATCAGCCACCTCGCCGCTGACGAAACCGTTGACGATGGCTTCCAGCTCCTCACGGCTGTGGGTGCCGCCGTCGCGTTTCTTGGCGATCAGATCATAAATGCGCATAACTTCACGCTCCTAAATCGTATTCTCCGCCGACAGCCCGGGCCGCGCTGCCCCGCCTCCGGCAATCGTATGACATTGTAATTCAAGTATAGCAAATTCCTCCGCAAAAGCAAGCACCGTTTTGTGGAATCTGTTGAAAAAGAAGCAAAAAAGGGCGCAGCCGCCCGGAAAAGCAGCTGCGCCCGGAAAATATGCTCGGATCAGCGGGAACCTTTATCGTAGGGGATGCCCTCGGCCTTGGGAGCCATGCTGTTCTTGGAGGTGAAGGCCAGAATGACCATGGATGCCACGAAGGGCATCATGTTGTAGATGTTGCTGGACCAGTGGAGCTGTGCGAGGAAGGTGGAGTCGGCGATGTTGGCCAGACTCTTGAAAACGGCGAAGAACATGGCCGCGCCGCAGATGTTGAAGGGCTTCCACTGACCGAAGATCATAACGGCCATCGCAAGGAAGCCTGCGCCGGCTACGCCGACCTCGAAGTTCCAGGTCTGGACGGGAGGCACGATATAGGCCAGACCGCCGATAGCACCCAGAGCGCCCGAGATGACGACACCGGCATAACGCATCTTGTAGACGTTGATGCCCACAGAGTCCGCTGCCTGAGGATGCTCGCCGCAGGCGCGCAGACGCAGGCCGAAGCGGGTCTTGTACAGCACGACATAGCTGACGATGAGCAGGACGATGCCCAGCGGGACAAAGATGCTCAGCTCCAAGCCGCCGAGGCTGAACAGGAAGGGCTTGTTGGAGTAGTTCAGCTTGGCACTGCCGCTCGTGCTGAAATACTTGGCGATGACCACAGCGACCGCCGTTGCCAGCAGGTTCAACGCTGTGCCTCCGATGGTCTGGTCCGCCTTCAGATTGATGGCCGAGAAGGCCAGCAGCAGGCTGTAGACCATACCGGCGAGAGCAGCCACCAGCACAGCGATGAGCACGGTGGCGAAAGCCGGCATGCTCTCAGGCAGCATAGTGAGGGTGAGGACACCCGCCACGCCGCCGATGACCATGATGCCTTCCAGTGCGATGTTAATGATGCCGGAGTGCTCACTGAACATACCGCCCAGAGCGACCAGCATCAGCACGATGCCATACAGCAGGGTATACTTGATGAGAAGCAGCATATCACTTGCCCTCCTTCTTGGTTTTGGTCTCAGCAGGGGCAGGCTCTGCATTCACGTTGGTCTTGTCCGCATTCCTGAACAGCATGGAGTGGATCTTGCCCCGGAACAGCATGGAGAATGCGCACAGATAGATGATAATGCCGCTGATGAGGTCGGAGATCTCCGTGGGATAGTACTTGGTGGACAGGAACGAGCCGCCGACCGAGATGTGGGAGATGAAGATCGCAGAGAAGATGGTGCCGATGGGGTTGGAGCTGGCCAGCAGGGCCACGGAAATGCCGTTGAAGCCCATGGTGGGCAGGCTGGTGGAGTTCAGCGGGTTCCACTGAGACACATTGGACAGGTAGTAGAGGCCTGCGCCGAAACCGGCCAGTGCGCCTGCAATGGCCATCGAGAGGATGATGTTCTTCTTCTCGTTGATGCCGGCGTAGCGGGCGGCGCTCTTGTTCAGGCCGACGGCCTTCAGCTCATAGCCAAAGGTGGTCTTGTTCAGGATGACCCAGATCAGAATGGCGACTGCCGCAGCGAGGAAGATCGCGATGGTGGTGCTGTTGGTCTGGAACATCTTGTTCAGGCCGAAGTCCGGAATGAGGGACTTGGGCAGCTCAGCGCTCTTTCTCAGGTTCAGGGTACGGGTGTTGCGCACGTCGTACATGGGGCCGGTGCCGTTCTGGTAGATAAGCTCATTGACCAGATACAGACCGATCCAGTTGAACATAATGGAGGTGATGACCTCGTTGATGTTGAAGTAAGCCTTGAAGAAGCCGGGGATCGCGCCCCAGATTCCGCCGAGGATGGTAGCGGCGATGAGGCAGACGAACCATGGCATCTTGAGCATGATGGCACAGTAGAGTGCGCCGTAAGCGCCCAGCGTGTACTGACCGGCTGCACCGATGTTGAACAGGCCGGTCTTGAACGCGAAGGCCACGGACAGGCCGGTCATGATGAGGGGTGCTGCGTTGGCCAGCTCCTTGCCGACGCCGTAGGGAGCGTCATGGAAGCCGCCCTTAACGATGCGGACAAAGCCGTCGCCCCATGCGTGGGCCGGGTTGATGGCCAGCAGCACGAGGAAGCCCACAGCCATACCGATGACGATGCACAGCAGCGCGGCCAGCACACTGGTGATGGAGCTGTTGAGGTTGCTGTGGGAAAGTTTTTTCTTGTTCATTTAGTTGTTCTCCTTTCCCTGCTTGCGTGCGCCGGCCATGTAGAGGCCCAGCTCCTGCACAGTGGTGGTCTTGGGGTCGAACTCGCCGACGATCTCGCCCTCGTACATAACGAGGATGCGGTCGGACAGGTTCATGACCTCATCCAGCTCGAGGCTGACCAGCAGGACAGCTTTGCCCTTGTCGCGCCCGGCGACGATCTGACTGTGGATGTATTCGATGGCACCGACATCAAGGCCGCGGGTAGGCTGAACAGCCACCAGCAGCTTGGGGTCTTTGTCGATCTCGCGGGCGATGATGGCCTTCTGCTGGTTGCCGCCGGACATGCTGCGCACGATGGTGGAGCTGCCCTGACCGCTGCGGACGTCGTACTGAGCGATCAGCTTATCGGAATACTCGCGGACCTTATCGGACTGGATGAAGCCGCCCTTCTGGAACTCGGGCTGCCAGTAGCGCTGAAGCACCATGTTGTTCTCGAGGCTGTAGTCCAGCACCAGACCGTGCTTGTGGCGGTCTTCGGGGATGTGGCTCATGCCGTCCTTAGAGCGCTGGCGGATGCTCTCGCGGGTGATGTCCTTGCCGTCCAGCGTGATCTTGCCGCCCGACAGTTTTTCGAGGCCGGTGAGGCCATAGACGAGCTCGGTCTGGCCGTTGCCCTCGATGCCCGCCAGACAGACGATCTCGCCGCCGTGAACCTGAAAGGTGACGTCCTTGACGGAGTCCTTCTTGCGCTGGTCGTTGTGGATGGTGACACCCTCCACGTCCAGCACGACATCGCCCGGGTGAGCGGGCTTTTTATCGACCTGAAGCTGGACGTCACGGCCGACCATCATGCGGGAAAGCTCTTCCTTGGTGGTGTCCTTGATGTCCACGGTACCCATATACTTGCCCTTGCGCAGGACGGTGCAGCGGTCGGCGACCGCCATGATCTCGTTGAGCTTGTGGGTAATAAAGAGGATGGACTTGCCCTCCTTCTTGAACCCGCGCATGATCTCCATCAGCTCGTCGATTTCCTGCGGAGTCAGCACAGCGGTGGGCTCGTCGAAGATGAGGATCTCATTGTCGCGGTAGAGCATCTTCAAAATCTCCACGCGCTGCTGCATACCGACCGAAATATCACTGATGAGCGCATCGGGGTCAACACGCAGACCGTACTTCTCGCTCAGCGCCACGACCTTCTTGCGGGCCTCGGCCTTCTGCAAAAAGCCCAGCCTGTTCGGCTCCACGCCCAGAATGATGTTGTCCAGCACGCTGAAGCACTCCACCAGCTTGAAGTGCTGGTGGACCATACCGATGCCCAGTGCGTTCGCATCGTTGGGGTTGCGGATGGCGACCTCCTTGCCGTTCTTGAGGATCTTACCCGCCTCCGGCTGATACAGACCGAACAGCACGCTCATCAGGGTGCTTTTGCCTGCGCCGTTCTCGCCCAACAGGGCATGGACCTCGCCCTTTCGCAGCTGCAGGGTAATGTCGTCGTTGGCCTTGATGCCCGGGAACTCCTTGGTGATATGGAGCATCTCGATCACAAAATCCTCTGCCAATCTGCTCACTCTCCTTTCGTGTCCAAGCGACACTTATACTATTGTAATGCCCATTATACCGTATTTTTTTGCTGTTTTGCACACTTCTTTTTGAAAATTTAGTGTTTTGCCATATCATAAGTATCACTTTTGTGCATTTTCGACGAACATTCCTTCCTCGTCTTGAAAAAGCATACAAAAAAGGCGGGACGCCCTTTGCAGAGCGTCCCGCCCGGGAAAACCTTGATTACTGGATGTAGTTGACGGTGGTGAACTCGCTGACGGTGGGCTTGGTGCTATCGTCAGAGTTGTTGTCCACAACGATCTCGCCGCTCTTGATCTTGCTCTTCAGAGCCTCGTACTCGTCGGTGGTGAAGGTCTCGAAGTTCCAGCTGTCAGCATCGGTGGGCAGGCCGATGTAGTCGCCGTCCTCCAGACCGAAGTTGCCGTTGGAAGCAGCGATGTCGCTCCAATCGCCTGCATCGATGTCGGACAGAGCGGTGTTGACAGCCTCGGTCAGGCCCTTCATTGCAGAGGTGATGAAGGGGTTGTAAGCGAAGGAGCCGTCTGCCACGCCGTTGACACCGATGTAGTTCTGGTCAACGTCAACGCCGATGACATAACCGTTGCTCTTCAGAGCAGCCTCAACAGCAGAGGTGTAGATGCCGCCGCCGCAGGCGAAGACGACCTGGGTGCCGTTGGAGTACCAGCCCTCCATACGGGAGGTGATGTTAGCATCGCCGTAGAACTGGCCGCCGTAGAAGTAGTTGATATCGATGTTGGTGCCCAGCTCCTGAGCAGCAGCGTCAGCGCCCTGCACATAGCCGTAGCCGTAACGGATGACAGCGGGGACAGCCATGCCGCCGAGGAAGCCCAGCTTGGTCTTGCCGTCCTTAACGATAGCGTAGCCAGCCAGATAACCTGCCTGCTCCTCCTTGAAGGTGATGCAGTAGCAGTTTGCGGGGATGGCGTCGGTGCCGATGTCGCCCTGGGTGACGTCGACGGCGATGAACTTGACATCGGGGTACTGGTCAGCAGCCCATGCCAGAGAAGCACCGTACAGGTAGCCGACGCAGACGATGACATCAGCGCCGTCGTTGACAGCCTGACGGATCATGGTCTCGCGGTCCTCATCGGAAGCGTCAGCCTCGGGGATGTAGTACTGGCAGTCATCGCCCATGTAGCCGGAAACAGCGGTCCAGCAGGCCTGGTTGAAGCTCTCATCGTCGATGGTACCGGTGTCGCAGGTCAGAGCGACCTTCACGATCTTCTCGCCGCCCTCAGAGGTGGAAGCGGCTGTGCTGGTGGAGGCAGCTGCAGAGGAAGCAGTGGAAGAGGAAGAACCGCCGCAGGCAGTCAGAGCAGCGGCAACAGCAGCGGCGCCAGCCACTGCCAGGAAGTTACGACGAGAAATCATCATAATGAAAACTCTCCTTTTATTTTAATATAATCGCGTTTTGTTGACGAAATGTGCGCACTTGCACATTTACTGGCTCAAGTATAGCGGGAAGAAGTGACAGATGCAAGCCTTTTCCGATTACAAAACATTTACAATTATTTTATCAAAATTGTATAAAAACCATACTTATCCCGGGAAATCCGCTCTGCCCGGATTTTTCGCGCAGCTGTGTTCAATCTTCCACGGCCTTGTTGCCCGCCACGTTGGAGGGGCCGAAACCGAAGGGCAGCAGCTCGTCCATGCTGCGCTCGATGAAATCGTCCGGCTTTTTTTTTGCCATGATGACATTCAGCTCCGGGCCGCCGAATTCGAACAGCGCCTGACGGCAGACGCCGCAGGGCGAGGTGATCTGCTTGTTGACTTCGCCCCGGCGCGCACCCACCACGGCGATGTCGGTAAACCTGGTCACGCCCTCGGCCACAGCCTTGAATAGGGCCGTCCGCTCGGCGCAGCTGGTGGGGGTAAAGGCGGCATTCTCCACGTTGCAGCCGGTGAAGATGCGGCCATCCTCGGCCCGCAGGGCTGCACCCACCATAAAGCCGCTGTAGGGCGCGTAAGCCCTTTCCCGGGCTGCAAGAGCCATCCGGATCAGCTCCTGCTTTTCTTCCAGAGTCAGTTTTGTCATGGTCGGTTCTCCTCTTTGCAGTTTGTAGGTATAGCGTTCCTCGTCCTGAGGACGAAGCTTTTGTTGATCCAAGTATAAATCATTCTTTTCAGAAGCAAGCAAAGCCGCCGCCTCTGCGTCGAAAAAAGAGCCGCTGCAACCACAGCGGCCCTCTTTGATCCAAAAAACTCTTAGTACTCCGCCCCCAGCGCGACCTTCATCATATCGGTGAAGCTCTTCTGGCGCTGCTCTGCGGTGGTGATCTCCGGGGAGACGAAGCTGTCGGAGATGGTCAGCAGGCAGGCAGCGTTCTTGCCCAGAGCCTCGGCGTTGGCGAACAGAGCAAAGCTCTCCATCTCCACGCAGAGGCAGCCGCGCGTCCCCGCAGCGCTCCCAGTAAGCGGGCTTTGCGTCGGAGGGCTGACGATAGAAAACGTCGGAGGAGTGGATGTTGCCCTCGATGAGCTTGATGCCCTGCTTCTTGGCGGAGGCGCGCAGCTTATCATTCAGCTCCTCGCTGGGGAAGGTGATGTCGTGGTCGTTGCCGCTCTGGACGCGGGCATAGTTGGACTCGCTGACAGCACCGGTGGCCAGCACAGTGTCGAACAGCTTGGCGTCGGCAGTGTAGCTGCCGGCGGAGCCGATGCGGATGATGTTGTCCACGTCGTAGAACTTGAACAGCTCGTAGGAATAGATGCCGATGGAGGGCATACCCATGCCGCTGCCCATCACGCTGATGGGACGGCCCTGGTAGGTGCCGGTAAAGCCCAGCATCCCGCGCACGCCCGTCACCTGACGGACATCCTTCAGGAAGGTGTCTGCAATGAATTTTGCGCGCAGGGGGTCGCCCGGCATCAGGACAGTCTTTGCGAAATCGCCCTTTTCGGCGCTGATGTGAGGAGTAGCCATAATGAATTATCTCCTTTTTATGAATTTTATCTAGGCAGCGGAGCCCGCCGCCTTGCGTTACCCAAAAGCTTTTTTTCATTCCGCTGAATGTCAGCCGACATGCCAAAGCCTCCCCTTTTTAGGGGGAGGTGGGCGCCGCAGGCGTGACGGAGAGGTTTATTTCTTCCCCGGGAATACGTTCTGTGGGGGAATGTACGAACCATTGAGACGTATCTCGAAGTGGCAGTGGTTGCCGGTGGAACGGCCCGTGCTGCCCAGATAGCCGATGAGCTGGCCCTGCTTGACGGTCTGGCCCGCGCTGACGGTCAGGGACAGGCAGTGTGCATACACGCTGCTGTAGCCGCCGCCGTGATTGATGATGACCGAGTAGCCATAGCCCGTGCCCGCACCGGCCTTGTTGTAACCCGCCTTGGTGATGGTGCCGCCTGCGGAGGCGTAGATGGGCGTACCGGCCGGGGCGCAGATGTCCACGCCCTTGTGGCGTCCGCCGTACCAGCGCGAGCAGTAGCGGTAATTCGGCACAGGCCAGATGAACTGACCGCTGCCTGTGATGTACTTGGTACTGGAAGTCACCTTCTTGGTACCTTCGACCACCTTCTTGTTCACCGGCTCCTTGACGACCTCGGTGGAAAGCACGCTCTGGTCCACAAGGATATTGTTGGTGTCGTAGACGTTCTGCAGGGTCACACGGCGCAGGCCGTTCTCGCCCTCCTGCAGCACCTTGGTGGTTCCCTTCGTATATTCGTTGGATTTTGTCGTCTCCGTGGAGAATGCGATCTCTTCCTCACGGGTCTCGATGCGGGTGATGCGCACCTCAAGGCCAGCCTCTTCTTTGGTGATGACGAGGTGGTCGCCCTCAAGGATGCTGGACGTCTCGCTCAGCGGCTCACCCTTGAACGCCGGGTTGAGGGCGCACAGCTCACGGAAGGTCAGGTCATTGTTATGTGCGATGGACCAGAGGGTGTCGCCCGCCTTGACGGTGTAGACTTCTGAGCCTGCTTCACGCCCACCAGCTCCTGCCGGACGGTCTCAAAATCCTGCAAGCCTTCCTTGAAGTAGAGGCCGTCTTCCAGCGTGACCTGCTTGTTGAAGCCCACGCTTACATCGGGGCCGTTCTCTTCTTCCTCGTAGGGGTCGAGCATGGCGGCGAGGTAATCCCGCAGCGCGTTGCCGTCGCTGCACACCGCCGTCAACTCGCCGTCCAGATAAAGAGCCGTGCCTTCGCTGATCTGGTCGCCGGCGCTCTGGATGATGGCGTCGGCCATCTCGTTCTCATCCAGCATATGATGGGCGACGGCGATGGTATAGCTCGGCTCGATGGTCAGCTCCGTCTTGTCAGAGCCGGCGTAGCTGATACGCTCCATCACGTCCTCGCGGGCCGTGTTGAAGACGTCCTCATTCGCCACATAGCCCACCGTTTCGCCGTTGACCCGGACGGCCAGTGCATAAGGCTGGTGGATGACATATTGGAACACTGCTGCGCCCAGCGCCAGTGCGCAGATGGGCAGGGCATACATCGCCATGCGGGGCAGCAGACTGAGGTTGCGGCGGACGCCGTTTTTGAAGTAGTGGACGCTGGCCTCAAATGCTGCACCGAAGCCCTGCTCCCTGCGGATGCGGTGGGCATGGATGAGAAGGGACACGATGCCCTTTGCAAACAGCACGATGGGGCCAAACAGGTCTTTGGCCACCTGTGCTGCGCCGGGGAACGCCGTCTCCGCCAGAGCCTTTGCAAAGCGGCGGATGCCTCCAGCAGCCCAGAGAGCGGCGTACTTGACGGCACGCCCCACCCGCACGGCAGCATACTCCGCGCCAAAGCCCAGCGCGTAGAGCGCTGCGCCAATGCGCAATACCAGCTTCGACGAGCGCAGCTTCCGGGAGGCATTGTCCAGCCGATGTCTGCGGCGGCGATACCGCCGGTGGCGGCGCAGCAGATGGACGCACTGGAGCTGCGCCCAAAGCGAGCGCAGCTTTGCGCGGAAGCCGGTGTGCCGCGGCGCACCGGCTGGCTCGTCCTGCCGCGTTTCAGTTGTTTTATCTTCCAGCAAAAAGGATGCTCCTTCCTGTATCTTCAGGAGATTCTGATTTGTCTCTTTTCTCTGTTATCGACATGCTGCCGCATAAGTGCAGCTTTTTTTACAAGAATCACTCTATTTATTATACACCCTGCCCGCGCCGAAACAAGCATTGACACAAAATTTGGGCTTAGCTTTCACTTACTTTTCACGAAATACACAAATTTAGACAAAAAGCTTTGTCATATCCTCCGGCAGCGGGCTTTCCACCGTCACCGGCCTCAGGGTCGTCTCGTCCACCGGCACTTCGATGCGGATGCCGTTCGGCATCCGCTCGCAGCGCGGCACCCAGAACGTCTGTTTTGCGCAGTGGAGCGCCTGCCGCCCGATGCGCGCCCGGCTCCCGCCGTAGAGGTCATCGCCGGCCAGCGGGTGGCCGATGGATGCAAAATGGACCCGTATCTGGTGGGTCCGGCCCGTCACCGGGACGCAGGCTGCAAGGCTCAGGCCGTTTTCGGCTTTCAATATGGTATATTCCGTCCGGCTGGGTTTGCCATCGGGGGTGACGCACCGCCCGATGATGCTCTCCCCCTGCCGCCCGATGGGGGCGTCGATGACGCCCGGCCCGAGGGGAAGTTCTCCTTCTGCAACGGCGTAGTAGAGCTTTTCCACCCGTCCGGCCAGCAGCGGGGCGGCGTAGCCGTTCTGCGCCGCCAGCACGAGACCGCTGGTATCCTTGTCGATGCGGTTCACCGGGCGGAAAACGGGGCTTCTGCCCTGACGCAGCGCCCAGGCCGCATAGCCGTTCGCCAGCGTATCCAGCGGGTAATTCAGGGTAGGATGCACTGCGAGATGGGGCGGCTTTTCCACCACGAGGGCGAAGGCATCCTCATAGACGACGTTCACCGGGATGCCGCCCTGCGGCGCGACGCCCTCCCCCTCCGGCGGCAGCTCGAAGGAGATGACCTGCCCGGCCTCGACCCGGCGGTTGGCCAGAATGGGCGCGCCGTCGGCAAAAAAGCCGCTGCCCCGGAACTTCACGGCCCGGGAAAGGTCGGCAGAGACGCTGCACCGGCGCAGAAAGCTGCGCAGCAGCGCCCCATCCGCCTCGGGCGGGACCTTGAAATAGAGCTTCATCTTCCCACCTCCAGCGCGGGCAATATATAGGATAAGTATATCAAAATTCTCTTTCTCTTGCAAATCTTGTTTTTTTATGGTATGATTGGGAGCGGAAAACGAGTGGAACATACGGCGGCGGGGCGGCTTTGACCGCTCTGAGGAAAGTCCGGGCCTCACAGAGCACGGTAACTGCTAACGGCAGCCGAGGGTGACCTCAGGGAAAGTGCAACAGAAAGGAAACCGCCGCAGCAATGCGGTAAGGATGAAAGGGCGAGGTAAGAGCTCACCAGCGCATGGGTGACTATGCGGCTTTGTAAACCCTACCGGAAGCAACGCCTATATGGGACGTACAGCGCTGCTCGCGTGTCCCGAAGGCGGCACGAACCTGTCAGCAATGGCAGGTCTAGACAGATCGTCGTTTAATACAGAACCCGGCTTACGGTCTATCTCGTTTTCCATCTTTTGTTTTCAGCGCTGTCTGCGGTGTGCAGGCAGCGTTTTTTCGTTTCTTTAACCACACTGTCACTTTTCGTTTGGGCCGGTTTGTGGTATACTGAGCAAAACCCCACAGAGCACGTCTCCGCCGGGGCCTTAATTCAACAGACAGGATGTGAAATCCTCCGATGAATGATGGTTTTTTGAAAGCAGCTGCCCTCTCGCCCTCACTGCGGGTGGCCGACTGCAACTATAACGCTTCCCAAATCGTATCTCAGCTACAGGACGCTGCCGCCCGGGGCGTCAAACTGGCAGTTTTTCCCGAATTCTGCCTCACCGGCTACACCTGCGGCGACCTATTCTTGCAGCGCACGTTGCAGCAGGGCGCGCTGGACGCCCTGCAGACCGTGCTGGACGCCAGCCGGGAGCTGGATGTCGTGGTCCTCGTGGGCCTGCCGCTGCTGGTGCGGGGCAAGCTGTACAACTGCGCCGCCGTCCTCTGCGGCGGGCGTCTGCTGGGCCTCGTGCCCAAGACCTACCTGCCCAACTACGGCGAGTTCTACGAAAAGCGCCAGTTCACCCCGGGCAGCACCGAGGTGGAAAATATGACGGTCTGCGGGCAGGAGGTGCCTTTCGGTACGTCCCTGCTCTTCCGCTGCCGCCAGATGCCCAGCTTCGTGCTGGGTGTGGAGATCTGCGAAGACCTGTGGAGCGCTCTGCCTCCCTCCACCTTCCATGCGCTGGCCGGTGCTACGGTCATCGCCAACCTGTCGGCCAGCGACGAGACCGTCGGCAAGGCCGAGTACCGCCGGACGCTGGTGTCGAACCAGTCCGCCCGTCTCCTCTGCGGCTACCTGTACGCTTCGGCGGGCCACGGCGAGAGCACGCAGGACATGGTCTTCGCCGGCCACGACCTCATCGCCGAGAACGGCGCCCTCCTCGCCGAGACGTCTCCCTTCGAGGGCGGCTGGGCTGAGACCGAGCTGGACTGCCAGCGGATGGAGTCGGAGCGGGCGCGCAACACCAGCTTCGAACCCAGCGCCGAGGGCTATCTAACCGTGGATTTCGACCTCGCCCCCACCGAGACGCCCCTCTCCCGCTGGGTGGACCCCACCCCCTTCATCCCCCACGACGAGCGCCGCCGGGCCGAGCGCTGTGAGCTGATCTTGAAAATGCAGGCGGATGGCCTCGCCAAGCGTATCGCCCATGCGCACGCGAAGACGGCCGTCATCGGCATCTCCGGCGGGCTGGACAGCAGCCTCGCCCTGCTCGTGGCCGTCCGCGCCATGAAGCAGCTGGGCCGCCCCACCAGCGATGTGCTGGCTGTCACCATGCCCTGCTTCGGCACCACCCGCCGCACCCGCAGCAATGCGGAAATTCTCTGCGACGAGCTGGCCGTCAGCTTTACCGAGATCGACATCGCCAACACCGTCCACAGCCACTTCAAGGACATCGGCCAGGACGAAAGTGTATTGGACGTCACCTTTGAGAACGGACAGGCCCGTGTGCGCACCCTCGAGCTGATGGACATTGCCAACCGCACGGGCGGCCTCGTCGTCGGCACCGGCGACCTGAGCGAGCTGGCCCTCGGCTGGGCCACCTACAACGGCGACCACATGAGCATGTACGGCGTCAACGCCGGTGTCCCCAAGACGCTGGTGCGCCACCTCGTCCAGTATGAGGCCGACATTGCCGCCTCCGCCGAGCTGCGCCGGGTGCTGCTGGACATCCTCGACACCCCCGTCTCCCCGGAGCTGCTGCCTGCCAAGGACGGCGAGATCTCTCAGAAGACGGAAGACCTGGTGGGGCCCTATGAGCTGCACGACTTCTACCTCTACTATGTCCTCCGCTTCGGCTTCGGTCCGTCGAAGATATTCCGGCTGGCGAAAGCGGCCTTCGCAGGCCGGGCCGAGTACCCGGACGAAGTGCTCTACAAGTGGCTGCGCAACTTCTACTGGCGGTTCTTCGCCCAGCAGTTCAAGCGCAGCTGCCTGCCCGACGGACCAAGGTGGGCAGCGTCAGCCTCTCGCCACGTGGCGACTGGCGAATGCCCAGCGATGCAGCCGCCGCCCTCTGGCTGGCCGAGCTGGAACAGATCCCGCTCAAAGGATAATTTTTTATGAAGCAACACAAAAAACTGCTGATGGATCTGGTCTTTGCTGCCGTCATTCTGGCTGCAGCCGCCGTGCTGCTGCTGGTGCGGAAAGCAAACCAGACCGGTGCGCCTCTCTGCGCAGAGCTCATCTACGGCGACAGTAACACCAAGCTCACCTTCCCCCTCGAAAAAGACGCCGATTACGATGTGGACACCGGCTACCTCACCGTCCATATCCGCATTCAGAACGGCGCGGCCCGCTTTGTAGACTCGCCCTGCCCGGACCATGTCTGCGAGTCCTTCGGCTGGCTGAGCGAAGAAGACCAGACGGCCACCTGCCTGCCCGCGCGGGCGGTGCTGACCATCATCCCCACCACATGACGGCATACACATCCAAAGGAGAGAACGCCTATGTTTGACGAAAACGAGCATACCCATCCCCAGAATAACGACGAAGGCCCCCGGCATATCCATCGGGGCATCAAGCGCAGCGAGCCGGACGAGGTCGAGGTGGACAGCGCCGACTTCTTCTCGCCGGAGCCTCCCCGCCCCAAAGCACCGCCGAAACCGGCACCGACGCCTCCGTCTGAGCCGCCGAAGCCTCCGGTGCCGCCCCGCAGACAGTGGGAGCCGCTGCACCCCAGTGAGGCCGCCCCTTCTGACGATAAACTCCCGAAAGGAGGAATGGTCTTGCTGGGATTGCAGGCCGTCCTGAGCCTTGCCGCGCTGGTGCAGCTCTGGCGCACCCAGATGCTGCCGGTGCTCTACCTCGTTATCATCACCGCGCTTCTGGTGCTGCTCTGGCTGCTGGTGCGCAAGTGCCTCGCCTCCCGCAGCGGTGCCGTCGTGGCCCGGGTGCTGTCCGTCCTGCTCTGCGCCGCGCTGGCCGTGGGCTGTGTCTGGGCGCAGCAGGGTCTGACCGCACTGGACAGCATGACTTCCGGCCTGCTCACCGGCGCAGAGGCGAATAAGATCACGAAAGAGCCGTTCGTCGTCTACCTCAGCGGCGTAGACAACCGCGGCGAGCTGACCGAAAATGCCCGCAGCGACGTGAACATCCTCGCCGTCGTCAACCCCGTCACCAAGCAGGCGGCCCTTATCAACACCCCCCGCGACTACTACGTTGACCTCGCGGGCACCGACAGCAAGGACAAGCTGACCCACGCCGGCCTCTACGGCGTCGAGACCAGCATGGCCACGCTGGGCAACCTCTACGGCGTGGATGTGGAGCACTACCTCCGCATCAACTTTGCGGGCTTTATCAACATCATCGACGCCATCGGCGGCGTAGACGTCTACTCCGACCAGGCCTTCACCTCGGTGGGCAGCCCCGGCTACTATGACCCCACCACCTTCGCTGAGGGCTGGAACCATCTGGATGGCAAGTCTGCTCTGGCCTTCGCCCGGGAGCGCCACGCCTTCAAGACCGGCGACATCCAGCGCGGCATCAACCAGATGAAAGTCATCGACGCGGTGGCCAACAAGCTCAAATCTCCCACCTTGCTGATGAGCTTTTCCAAGCTGATGGACGCCGCTGCCGACTGCTTCGTCACCAGCCTTTCGCAGGAACAGATCTCTGCGCTGGTCCGGATGCAGCTGGGCGACCTTGCCAACTGGGACATCCAGAGCTACACCGTCACCGGCTCGGGCGCGAAGAGCAGCAAGTGCTACTCCGCCAAGGGCCAGAGCCTTTACGTTATGAAGCCGGATGAGAACTCGGTCAACGAGGCCAAAGCCCTTGTCGCCGCGGTCCTGGGCGGCGAAGACAAGCTCACCAGCACCAGCCAGACCCCCGAGAAGACCGATGTCTTCACGCCGACCGCCGACCCCAACGCTGGTGCATCCATCCCGGAGGAGTCTTCCGACAGCGTGATCGCAGAAGAGCCCGCCGAGAGCGAAGTCCCGGCGGAAGAGGCCCCCGCTGACGGCCAGCCCGCCGAGGGTGACGCCTCCGGTGAGCCCAGCGCTTCCACCGAGGTTCCTGCAGACGGCAGTGAAGAAGCCCCGGCAGACTCCACCGAGTCGCCGTCCTTCAGTATGCCGACCCAGGAGCAGGTGGAGCAGGCGGCTTCCTCCCTGCATCAGGCCGCTTCCACCGTGCTGGACGCCCTCTTCGGCTCCGGCAGCGGCGACGCTTCCAGCGCTGAAAATGATGCAGCATAAATTTGATAGACAGAAAGATCCCGCAAAGCAGCTGCCTTGCGGGATCTTTTGCGTTTATGCTTATTTCAGGATGTCGCTCAGCACACTCTGGCCGTCCAGCGTGGAAGCATCCACGCCCAGATAGTCGCAGATGGTGTGTGCGATGGTGCCGAAGCAGAGCTTGGTGCCGAGGTCAACGCCCGGCTTGACGCCCTTGCCGCAGATGAGGTACGGCACATACTCGCGGGTATGGTCGGTGGTCTTGGTGTAGCAGGGGTCACAGCCGTGGTCCGCCGTGACCATCAGGATGTCGCCCTCCCGCATCCCGGGGATGAAGTCGGCAAGGAACTTGTCGAACTCGGTGGCAGCGGCGGCGTAGCCTGCCACGTCGCGGCGGTGGCCGTAGAGCATATCGAAATCGACGAGGTTCACGAAGGCCAGACCCTCAAAGTCGCGGGTCTGCAAAGCCTTGGTGAAGGCGATGCCGTTGGTGTTGCCGGTGGTCTTGATCTTTTCCGTCACGCCCTCGCCGTCGAAGATGTCGAAAATTTTGCCCACGGCGATGACATCCCTGCCTGCGTCCTTGAGCAAATCAAGCATGGTCTTGCGGGGCGGCTTGAGGCTCAGGTCGTGGCGGTTGGTGGTGCGGTAGAAGGTATCGGCGGTGCGGCCGAGGAAGGGGCGTGCGATGACGCGGCCCACGCCATACTCGCCCTTCAGCATCTCGCGGGCAATTTCGCAATAGCGGTACAGCTCATGCACCGGCACAAGCTCCTCGTTTGCGGCCACCTGGAACACGCTGTCGGCGCTGGTGTAGACGATGAGGGCGTTCTCCTTCATGGCCTGCTCGCCGTAGTCCTTCAGCACCTGGGTGCCGGAGTAGGGCTTGTTGCAGAGGACCTTATGACCGGTCTTTTCCTCAAACTCGTGGATGAGCTCATCCGGGAAGCCGTCCGGGAAGGTGGGCAGCGGCTTCGGGCTGACGACACCGGCGATCTCCCAGTGGCCGATGGTGGTATCCTTGCCCATGCTCTGCTCCTGCAGGCGGGCGAAGGAGCCGATGGGGGCGGCATCCTTCTCGCCGACGGTCACACCGTCGATGTTGAACAGGCCGTAGCTTTTTCAGATTGGGGCAGTTGAAGTTGGGGTGGTTGGCGATGGCGCCGAGGGTGTTGGTCCCCTCATCGCCAAAGGCGGCGGCGTCCGGCTCTGCACCGATGCCGAAGCTGTCCAGAACGATCAGAAAAACGCGCTTTTCCATTTACGCTTTCACTCCGTTTCTATCATTTTGCGCTCATCTCTGTCCCTTCGGGGCAGAAGTGAGACTTTTTTGCTTAGCCCTATTATAGGCGATGAACGCACTTTTCGCAAGCGTTTTATCGCTCCGGCATCTATCACGAAAATTTAAGGTTTTCTTTGCCGAATTTTTTCTTGCTCTCTTGTACACAAGCGGTTATAATATAGAATGGTAAGGTTTTGAAATACCCCTGACCGGGCCGATGTCCGGCCAGCGGCCGCAGGGCATATCTGGCACCTGCGCGCCCATCATAGAGGAAAAAAGAGACTGTTAGAGGTATATTATGAGAAAAACGAAGATCATCTGCACCCTTGGCCCGTCCACCGATAAGGACGGCGTGCTGCGCGAGCTGGTCGCCAACGGCATGAACTGGCTCGCTTCAACTTTTCCCATGGCTCCTACGAGGAGCATAAGGGCCGTCTGGACATGCTGAAGGCTATCCGTGCTGAGCTGAACAAGCCTGTTGCTGCTCTGCTGGACACCAAAGGCCCCGAGATCCGTCTGAAGGAGTTCAAGAACGGCGTCGAGATGCTGGAAGCCGGCCAGACCTTCACCCTGACCACCCGCGAGGTGGAGGGCACCAAGGAGATCTGCTCCATCACCTACAAGGACCTGCCCCAGGACGTCCACGAGGGCGGCATCATCATGCTGGACGACGGCCTCATCAAGCTGGCCATCAAGAGCGTCTCCGACACCGACATCGTCTGCGAGGTGCTGAACAGCGGCAAGATCAAGACCAAGAAGGGCGTCAACGTCCCCGGCGTCCACCTGTCCATGCCCTACCTGAGTCAGCGCGACCGCGATGACATCATCTTCGGCATCCAGCAGGGCTTCGATTTCATCGCCGCTTCCTTCGTCCGCACCGCACAGGACGTCTACGACATCCGCAACCTGCTGAACGAGTATGACTCCCACATCCGCATCATTGCCAAGATCGAGAACCGCGAGGGCGTCAACAACATCGACAGCATCCTCGCCGCTGCCGACGCCGTCATGGTCGCCCGCGGTGACCTCGGCGTCGAGATTGACTTCACCGAGCTGCCCGGTATCCAGAAGAGCGTCATCGACCGCTCCTTCTCCTTCGGCAAACCCATCGTCACCGCAACCCAAATGCTGGACAGCATGATGGTCAACCCCCGCCCCACCCGCGCCGAGATCTCCGACGTGGCCAACGCCATCTACGACGGCACCTCTGCCATCATGCTCTCCGGCGAGACCGCTGCGGGCGCATACCCTGTTGAGGCCCTGAAGACCATGTCCGCCATCGCCGAGCGCACCGAGAACGAGGTCCACTACCGCGACAACCGCCTGACCGATACCACCGGCCAGATCAGCGTCAGCGACGCCACCGCACACGCCGCCTGCCTGACCGCAAAGGACGTCAACGCCTCTGCCATCGTCACCGTGTCCGAGTCCGGCAACACCGCCCGCCTGCTGAGCAAGTACCGCCCCGCACAGCCCATCATCGCCTGCGTCATGGACGAGCAGGTGCAGCGCCAGCTCTCCATCTCCTGGGGCATCACCCCGCTCATGATGGACCTCGCCACCAGCACCGATGAGCTGATCGAGAAGTCCACCGCTCTGGCCAAGGAGAACGGCTACCTCCACGACGGCGAGCTGGCTGTCGTGACCGCAGGCGTCCCCGTGGGCGTCTCCGGCACCACCAAACATGATCAAGATCCACATGATCGGCAACTGCCTGTCTACCGGCGTCGGCATCGGCCCCGAGGGCGCTGCTCTGGCCAACGCCACCGGCAAGGCCTGCGTCTGCCGCACCATCGAGGAGATCCGCGCAAAGTTCAAGCCCGGCATGGTGCTGGTCGTGCCCTCCACCTCCAACGAGATGCTGAGCTACGTCCGTGACGCCGCCGCTCTGGTGGTCGAGGAAGCCGGCCTGAACAGCCACGCCGCCATCGCCGGCAAGGCCCTGCTCAAGCCCACCATCGTGGGTGCCGTCGGCGCTACCGCCCACATCCGCGACGGTCTGATGGTCGCTGTGGACTGCGCACACGGCAGCGTCCAGCGCCTGCAGGCCTGATCCCGGGAGGCGTGACATGGAGCGCATTGCAAGTTTCTGTGTAGACCACACCAGACTCGACCGCGGCATGTACCTGAGCCGTCAGGACGGCGATGTTCTGACCTGGGACATCCGGATGAAGAAGCCGAACCACGGCGATTATCTCTCCACCGGCGCAGCCCACACGCTGGAGCACCTCTTCGCCACCTACGCCCGCAACAGCCAGTATAAGGACGGCGTCATCTACGTCGGCCCCATGGGC